>JAABUX010009255.1_pt1 | contig 11184 bp, 12 predicted proteins | sample 5561851 | NCBI WGS metagenome assembly JAABUX01 (sample SAMN10711883, study PRJNA513361) | rock metagenome | isolation source: Antarctica rocks | place: Antarctica: Victoria Land, Richard Nunatak red sandstone | collected 2016-01-03 | reverse complement strand
TATGGTACACCAGAGCGGCAGGGTTTTCCGCACGATGCTCTATGGATGGCGACGACGAGAGACGAGCGTGCCGCTCGCCTGTCGCTAAACAAGTGTTTTCCGACACGGCTGGATCAGCCACACGCAGGACGATAGCGTCCACTCCCGGGCACGCGACGTTCTACGTGAGCGTGACAGAATTTTCGGCGGTTTGGGCTTACACCCCCGAAGGGAACGGGTGAGGTACATCTCGGTACCTCTACGACATCGGCGGCCCTGGTGGGCAAGGTGTACTCACGACACCATCGCTGCGCGATTGTGCGCTCGGCGAGCGTAGGGTTTGCGAGCGTCAGCGAGCAGAACCCGTAGTGAGCTACAGGATGGGTCGCGAGTAGCATTGGAACAGTGAACCGGGTTAAGGTTTCTGCGACAGGATACTGGCCTGTCGCCAGGACCTTGGCGACAGGCCCCCAGCGGACACATCCAGCCTAACGCACCGAGCGCGAGAACGCCGTCGCATAGCTGAGGCCACAATTGGCGCGCTCGACGCGGAATGGGGCGGAATTGAGCGGGTCATAGGTCAACACGGCACGTTCGAACGCCTGGACTGTGATCAGCCGCTTGCCCGCCGCGCCCTTGGTGACTGTCGCGGCCACGGCGGGCGTGAGCGGCAAGCCCAGGTCGCGCAGCCATCCGTCCGGCGCGACATCCCGGCGCGTCACGTAGCGCCAGAAGTAGGGCGGCACGACATAGCCCGGCGCCGGCGTGAGGTGCGCGGACACGGGCACAAACGTCCCGTCGGCCAGCGTCACCGTCCCGCCGCGGAAGGCGCGCGGCGGCGGCACGCGATGCGCGGCGGCGGTCAGGGGCTGGAGGTCGGCATACGTGACGCTCGACGTGTCGCCGCCGACGGGGAGGCCGACGCGCGCGTCGATCAGGGCCCGCGCAAGCGCGCCATAGGCCCGGCATGGCCTGTGTGTCCCCGCCGCGGCACATCCGTCCAGGCGACCCTTCTCGAAATACTGGCACACGACCGTCCCGCACGCGCCCACGGGCGAGATAGGCCGGCCGAGCGCGCCGCCGGGGGCGGCGCGGTAGGCGGCCCGGAACGGGCGCGCGACCGGCCAGGCGTCGGGGGCGATGAGGCGCCACACGCCGAGGGGGGTCTGCGCGTCCCCCGTCAGGGCGTAGCCGGAGGCGAGCACCGCGAGCGTCGCCGGGGTGCCGGCCCCCGGCGGCAGGAATCGTTCGAATGGCCTGCCCCCGCGCGGCGCGGCGTAGATGCCATCGCCCGTCGCGAGGTACACGCGGCCTGTCAGGGGATCGAAGCGGATCGCGCTGACGACGGGCGGCTGGACGTAGATGGCACCCATGACCGAGCGCGGCATCAGCGGGAGCCCGTCGGTCACCGCCCGCCCGTCGCGTTGCAGGGCGGATTGGTAGCCGTTGGACCAGGCGACCCATGCGCGCGACCCGTCGATGGGGTCGATCCCCACGGCGCTCATCGGGGTGTAGTCCAGCGGGCTATCGCGGACCTGGTCGAACGTGCGGCCACCATCATGCGAGACGAGTTCCGCGCCGTAGTGGTGCGCCTCGGTCAACCCGGCTATCAGGGTGGCGCCGGTGGGATCGACGGCAATCGGCCCCAACCCTTCGGACGATTCATAGGCCCCCGTGCCCGTGGACGCCGTCGTCCACGTGATACCGTCGTCGCGCGACGCGTACAGAGCGTAGGTACGGCCTGTCGTGGCGGCATAGAGGGTCGACGGCGCGCGCGCGGGGCGCGCCAGGTCGCCGCCCGTGATCGACGCGCTGATGCGCGCCACCGGCGTCGCCGAGCGCCCCCCATCGGCACTGCGGTAGACGGTGCCGTCACCCGCGACGTAGACCAGCCGGTCGGGGTGGGTCGGATTGACCGACAGCGCGTTGATGTCGCCGCGCGCGCTCTGGCGCGCCCACGCCGCGTACGGGGGCGTGGCGCGATACAACCCGGAGGACGACGCGACGTAGGCGACGGGCGACGTCGCGGCCTCACCAAAGGCGCGCACGTCGGCGATGGCCGCAGTGGGGACAACCGTCAGCCGCGCGGCCGGTGCCCCCCGCGACGATACGCCCGTGAGGAGGAGGGTCGCGGCGACAAGGGCGGTTGGTAGCAGATGCATGGGTCGCCGGTCGATCAACACTGAGAGCCCTCTAGACTGGTAGTCACCATGGTAGTCAACAAGCCATGCGAGTTATCTGGGGCTTTGGAGGCTTTCGTCAGGATCTGCGCAAGAGGCCTGTGGTTGTTCTACCCCCAAGTGTACGGGAATTGTTTACAACAGCTTGGTGATAATCCGTTGCCCCTAGTGCGCGTATCGGGCGCGAGGGTTACGCCGCGCGCCCCTCTTGATCGATGGGACATCGTCGAGAGGTATCGTTGTGCGGGCCCGAGCGTGCGCGGGAAAACGCGAGAGAATGCCCTTTCTATTCCGATATCCCTACGGCGTTACCGCAGTTTCATGCCTGGCGGCCGCACATACGCCGCGGCTAAGGGCATCAAGAAACGCGAGAGAATTCACGCTGGCCGAGAGCTTAACCCGGTTCGCTGTTCCGCTGCTACTCGCTACCCAGGATCGCCGCACGACCCCCCACCGCTAGCCTACACGGTCGCGGCGGGCGGTCGCAAGCGGGCGGCTCGGGCTACTTGGAAAGCAACATGTCCGTCAGGACATACATACCGATGTAAATGCGGCATGGTTAGGCGTCCGGTTGGCTATTTACGGGAGAAAGAAGGGGCGGCGGCGTATACTCGGGCCATGAGACGTCCCATTGTCATCGCGGCCGGCCTCCTGGTGGCGGCCTTGATCGTCGCCGGCGGGGTCGTGGCGCTATCGCCCGCCGAGCCCGCGGGGCCGGCCTACACGGTCGCGGAGGTCACGACGGGCCTGCGCCAGCACCCTAGCCAGTGGGTCGGCCGCACGGTCGCGGTACGCGGGGTAGCCATGGGCCTCAGCGTCGGCGGGGGAAGCTCCGGCTCTTATTGGCCCTAACGTAGCGAAGGGCGGAATTTCGGCAAACTAGTGCAATCTCACGCGCGTTGCTCCCTAGCCGAGCACGCGCAGTGACTTTGCTTTAGCCAAATGGCTGCGAAGTACAGGGTGCTTGCCGGCCTCGGCTTCGTTCCATCGGTGCCTGCGAGTCGGAAAAGTTCGCCGTATGCGCATTCTGCGAAGTTCCGATTGCAACGGATGAGTGTTCGGACCTCAAACTAGCAAAGAACGCCGTTTCAGCTTGCCGTTTTTTCCGCCTTCGCTACGTTAGGGCCTTATTGTGGAACATCTGCCAAGATGGCATCGTCGCAGAGCTGTGTTGCGCTGTCGCAGGTGTGGTTGGTAGGGATATGTACCCGATAGACGCCCGACCGCTGGAAGGTTCCTTGGCCCTCGTCCGGTATGAGCGAACCGACCAGTGGCAGTCGTCGCAGCGCCGCTAGTGGAGTGTCCGCCGCGCGCGGTTGCACGAGCACGAGCACCCCTGGCACAGGGCCGGCGGCCATCGACGGTTGATACATCACCGTCCGGCCCCCTATCGAAACGCCGACGAAGGTCGAGCCCGCATCGGCACCATCCGGGACGAGGAGCAAGTGCGCGACGGTACGCACGGGGACGCTCGCCGTACACGTAGTAGGGCCGTGACCACACCTATACAGCGTGACGGTGTGGCCGAGCACGACACCAGCCGCCATCCCATGCACGCGCACGGTGTGGCCCGCCCACGCCATACGGTGTCGCTGTAGCCCGGCTTGCACTTGCGCCACTGTGTACACCGGCCCATCGTCCGAGCGTAGAACACCTACGACGGCTGCGACGACTCCTGCGAGCAGCACCATACCTAGTGCCATCCCCAGCACGACGACCGTCCGCCGTCTACCCATTCTCATCGCCCCTTCGGGTTACGTTCTCTTGGTACCTCTACGACATCCGCGGCCCCGGTAGGCAAGGTGTACTCACGACACAATCGCTGCGCGATTGTCGCACGTCGAGCGGAGGGTGTGCGAGCGCCAGCGAGCATAACCCGTAGTGAGTGACGGTTCGCCCGCGAGACGGCCTCGCAGCCCGCCCACGCCCCCAGTATAGCCCGACCGCTCGCACCGCTACTGGTTGGAAAAGAAGGGCCGGCGACTGAATAGATAACATAACTATCGAAGGCTCGAGCCCGGCGCATCGGACCATCACGCGGCCCCCTCCACGACGTACTCGACGTGGGCGGTCGGCGCGTCGGTGCGCGCGAGCGCGGCCGTCACGCGCCCCGCGAGCTTGCCCTCTAGCCACACCTTATCGAACGGATCGGGGACCGCGACGCGGAGCCGGCCGCCCTCGTGGGAGAGGGCGCGGGTCCGGGCAAACCAGCGATTGAAGTTCTCGGGGGTGAGCACGACGGCCAGCTCGGAGAGCACGCCGCGCCAGGTGGGGTCCTCCTCGGTGATTGGCGCGGGCAGGGCGCCGGCGCTAAAGCTCGCGGTCGGGGCGCGCGGCGGGATCGACCGGCGACGGGAGCGCGGGGCATGGCGAGCTGCGGACACGCGCATGTGCGGGGACGGCGCGGGATCGAGCAGGTCGGCCAGGACGGCGAACAGATACGGCATGGCGTTGGGACGGTCGCTCTGGCGCCGCATCCGGATGATGCGGTCCTGCCGGGCCTGGGTCCGCCCGGCCGCCTCGTCGAGCAGCGCGTGGAAGCGCGGGAGGGCGAGCCCGGACCCCTCGTACAGGCCGCGGGCGCGGGTCATGCTTGACGCAGGGGCCTCGTCGCCTAGCCTCTCCCCGATGGCCGCAACGCGGGCCGCGAGCGTATCGTCATCCGGCGTGGCTGGCGCGGGTGCCGAAACACGCGTGTCCGGGGATCGCGGGGCGCGCGCCGGCCCTTCTCTTCCAACCAGTTCAGGCGGTTGCGGGGTGGGTGTCGCAGGGCGAGGTGGGGTCGTCGTCGCGCTCGTCGCTGACGGTGATGCGTTAGTGGGGGTAGGGGGTATCGAATCGAGGTCGAATGGGTCTATTTCGACTGGGTTTACTTGGGGTGAAGGTTTCTTCTCCCCCCTTGGGCGCGATCCTTCGCCCCCCTCGCCGGTCGATGTGCCGTCGCTGGTAGGCCGGTTGTCGGTTCCGCTCTTCCTCACACCTGCACATAGCGGCCCCTGTTCCGCGCACGCGCCACTCTCATGGTTGAGGGGGGACAGCTCCGAGGCGGCGGCGTTGTCGAGGAGACCGTCAAGCCTGGCTAGTCCCTCCACGGCCGCAAAGAAGGGCCGGAGGTCGTAGCTGTTGGTGCGCTGCTGGCCGTGATTGGAGAGCCTGATTTCTATGTGCAGGAAGCCTTTGGCCTCCAACGACCGGAGGTAGCCCTGGATTGTGCGGACGGTCTTGCCCATGCGCGCCGCCAGCGCCGCCTCACCGGGGTACGGGGCGCGCGCGCTCCACCAATAGGTGCAGAGTTGCGCGATGAGCACCATCTCGGCCTCGCTCACGCCCAGCCGCGCGTAGTACACCCAGGCGTAGGTCGGCAGCGCCGTGTAGCCACCCACGAGCAGCCAGGCCCCGTAGCGCAGGACCAGGCGCCGGTCGATCCCGTCGAGGGCAGGCGGTGGGTTCGGGGGGGGCGGTGTATTTTCTCTAGCGTCGGGGACGAGCGGATATTGACATGAACACGCCGGTCCCGTATGATTGCTCATAAGTACTCCTCGGAAGCATAAAGCTCCCCTGTGAGTCCCGAAAGCTCTTTTGGGGGTGGTAGCCCGGTTGAGTTTTCGGACCCGTTCTAGCGGCGCTGGTGGTTTGTTTGTCGGACGTGGCACCAGAGCCGAACAATATTGGTTATAGCCTTAACCCATCGGGGCAACCCGGTGGGTTTCGTGCATGTAGCACGAGCACGCTAGAGCATAGCAAACTTCTCCATGATGGGCATCATAGCGCATCGCATCACGTGTGTGCAACGTGCCGCAACCCTACACAGCTATAGGACGCGAGTTCTATAATTGAGATGTGCACCGGGCGGCCTCAGCGACCGCGATGCTAGCGGCATGTGTGGCCGTGTCGTGGATCGAGCCAGTCTCGAATTGCGCGTAGTCCCGCACGTCCTCCGGATTGGCGTGCGTGGCGCAGAATAATATGGCGTAGTAGCGAGGCTGTCCCGTGCGCCTGTCCGCAACCACTAAACTCCGCACATACCCGCGCAGGATGTCGACATCCGGGTTCACGCGCAGGGGGAGGGGAAAGACCGGCGCACCGCACGCGTAGCAGGCGCAGGCGTGGCCCCAGCACCGTTTACGCAGGAGGCGACGTAACACAGGTCGTTGCATAGCGACTATCCTCCGTCTAAAACGTTCCTGCCGATTGGCCAATTGCTTGCCACTTCTACCGTAGCGGATGACGCGCCTGTTGACAGTACCAAACCGCAGCTAATGGATGTACCAGAACGCGAAAATGTACCAGATGTGTACCAAACGTGTACCAAATCTCTGATATGGGGCTGTGATCGCGCCGCTGTCGTGTTGGAGAGGGTACGATTGAACCGATGAGGGAGCGAGATGCCGGCACCGAACGAGCCTTTACGCGCGGCACGGCGGCAAAAACGTTGGTCGCAACAGACAGCCGCCGAGAAGATAGGTATCGATCGGAAGACGTACTTGCGATTGGAGACGAGACAGACTGGAACGCTCGACCTCATATGCACCGCATTCGGCTTGTCTGCCGAGGAATTAGGCTTTGAAAGCACGCAGCAAAGCGGCAGCCGAGCCATGGTGCAGATTATGGATGTTGCGCCGGCTACGCTCACACTACGAGTAGATACGAACGACATGCCTGATTTTCCAATTAAGGTCAGCATGATCCTCGCTCAAATCATGCATATGATAGGGGCGTGGGGTGCGCAAGCACCTCATTGGCGTGAGATACAAGCTGTGGTCAACGGGGAAATTTATATGCTCGATGAGATACTACAGCAGCAACCACGACGGACCGAACACTTAATCTCTCGCCGGCAGACATTGACGACACTGGCCGCGCTGCCCACTGCGCTACTCGTACGAAAGTTCCCCGGGCAGATGACCGAACAGAAAATGGGTTCACACCCTTCTGACCTTCTCTCCCCCTGCGCGGCCAGTCTGACGGCTTGCTGGCACCTCCTGAAGAGCGATGACTTGGTTGCCGTCGCACAAATCCTCCCCCAATACATGCCGGCACTGACGACCTTGGCCGGCCAGCCCTCGCTGCATCAGCAGGCAGCAGCGGCACTGGCCGTGCAAGGCAACATCCTCCAGGCGATCGTCACCATGCACCAGCGCAAGGGTGCCGAGCGAGAGAGGCACTGTCGGGAGGCTGTCCGGTGTGGCTACCTCTCCCGCGACGGCACATTGACGGCCACCGCCTTGATGTACCTGGGCTATACCTACTCGTCGAGTGTCCGCCCGCGCCGGCCCGAGCAGGCCATCCACGCCTTCCGCGAGGCGTTGCAGATGCTTGGCGGCGAGGAGTCCCTTCTGAGGAGCGACATTCTCATGGGGTTGGCGGAGGCGTGCGCGCAATGCCATGACGAAGCGAAGGCCCTGGAGTATATGGCACTGGCGCAGAACCACTTCCCGACTTATCCCGAGGCCGATCCGAGTTACATCTATGCCGAGTGTGGCCTGAATACGCTCTATCAGTGGGAGGGGAAAATGTACCTTGAGTTGGCCGAGCGGTACCCGCAGCGCGACCACGCGCAACGCGCCTGGAACGCGCTGGCGCGCAGTACGGGTATCCAATCCATCAATGGGCGGTCCAGCAACGAAACGATGCTCTACCAGGCCGATGCGGCGCGCTTGCGCGGGGATTTGACGACCTACACCGACCACCTGCGCGACGGTCTACGCATGGCCCTGAGCCTGGGGAGTCGGCAGCGCTACGACGAAGCGGTGGAAATCTACCGGAAAGCGCCCGAGCCGTGGCTAAAAGAACCGGCCATCAAGGGACTAGCCAAAGACTTTTTCAGAGAACTTCCGGTAGGAAAGGGCACCTAGCATGGCAAACACGATTATAGTTCGAACCACCATCGACTCGCGGGACGGCGCGCAGAGAATTGGCCAAGCGCTTGTCGAGCGGCGCCTCGCCGCCTGCGCGCAGATCTCTGGTCCGATCGCAAGCACCTACTGGTGGCAGGGCCGGATGGAGCACGCCGAGGAATGGGTATGCGCCGTCAAGACCAAACAGGAGTTGTACGAGCCGCTTGAGCGCGCGATCCGCGAGCTGCACCCATACGAGACGCCTGAGATTGTGGCGACGACGATCATCGCCGGCAGCCAGAGCTACCTGGAGTGGGTCGAAGCCGAGACATCCGCGCTCGTCTCTTGAGGGGTATGAAGTGTAAACCAGGTTTACACCCCCACTGTGTTGGTCACTCGTCGGCAGCGCACGGCCAAGTCGGCCAAGTCAAGGCCCCGCTCCTGAGCCCAATCGAGGACGCGCGTGACGATTGGCCCAGCTTCACCCATCACATCACGCAGGTCTCGGTCGTTACGATCCTCGTCCTCGAGAACTGTCGGCTTAGTTTGTTCGAGCGTTGTCACTGTCGGTTTAGGCTGTTCGAGCGTTGTCATCGTTGCCCCCGTTTCCACGGGCTTGTGCATCGCAAGGGCGACAGCTTCGGCCGGCGAGACTTCGGGGTCGGTCTTACGGACCTCGGCAGCAGCCCGGACTTGGTGCTCGCTCGCGCCCATCTCGCGGGCCACCTCACGCAAAGTGGGCGGACGCGGCGGTTCGGTTGGCTCTTTACGTCCGCGCCGTAGGCGCTGAGCATCCTCCTTACGCAGTGGTTTGGTCGCTGCTTCGCGCAGCATCTCCTGGCGAGCGGTCGCGTCGCGCTCGCGGGCGATCTCCAAAGCCACGCTCGTCGAGATGGTCGGCGTCTCCAGTATGGCCTGCGCAACGTCCTCGTGCTCGATCAGCTTAAGCCGATTCGCAACGTAGGTATGGCTGCGGTGGAGCCGCTCAGCGACAACCCGCGAACCGATACTCTGGAGGTCCATCAGTTCCTTTAGCGCCCGAGCCTCCTCTACGGCGTCGAGTTCCTCGCGCTGAATGTTCTCGGTCAGCTGGATGATGCGCAGTTGCGCGTCTTTACTGTCGCTAACCACGACCGGCAAATGAGTGAGCCCAGCCTGCTGAGCGGCCGCGTGTCGCCGACCGCCAGCGATAATCATGTAGCGGGTGCGACCATCGTCAAGGAATCCATCGGCGCGGACCAGCAACGGCTGCAAGACGCCATACTCCGTGAGGGAACCGGCTAACTCGGTGAGGCGGTTCCGGTTCATTGCCCGACGTGGCTGGTCAGGGTCAGGCACCAGTTGCTCGATCGGGACCTGCAGGGCGCTAGGTAACGTGCGCTCGGCATCGCGGAGCGCCGTTCCCGCTTGGGGAGCTGGACGACCTGGTTGCGCCCGGTCGAGTGAGGGCAGGCTACGTGAGCGCGCCATGTTCAACCTCTGTGAGGACGCGCTCGGCCAGAGATCGATAGGCTCCGGCCACCTGACTCTTCGGCTCATAGGCTGTGACAGGCAGCATCGCGTTGAGGCTATACTTAACTGCGACCGCCTGGGGGATTGGCTCAGCCAGGAGAGCGCCATAGCGGGCGCGCAACAGATCGAGGTTGGCGCGATCGTGCCCGTCATGCCGAATGCGATTAGGCAGGATGGCCCCAATGCGCGCCGCACCGAGGAACGCCAATTCATCGCGGACGGCGATGGTATCGGCCAAGGCGTCGAGATCCTGCTGGACCAGTTCAGTGGGCAGGAGGGCAATCGCCGCAGCCAGGAGTGCCGCGTTGAGCGCGAAGCCGAGCGCCGGCGGCGTGTCTAGGAGCACTATGTCGTAGCCTGTGAGGCCATACAACAGGGCCCGGAGGCGGAAGGGGCCGGTCGGGTTGTCGGCAAGGGCGAGCGCCGCACTTTCGATAGATCGATCGCCCGGGAGGACATACAGGTGATCGACCGACGTCGGGCGCGCCAGCCCATCGACCCCGCTTTGAGGAGCGAGGATGCGATTGCCGATCCCCTCGACGGTCGCAATCTCATTGGGCCCGAGAAGGACGCGCGTAAGCGACGCCTGCGGATCCAGGTCTACGATGGCGACCGAGAGACCTCGCTCGGTCAGGGCACCGGCTAGATTAATCGCTGTCGTGGTCTTCCCGCTTCCGCCCTTGCGGCCGGCGATGGCAATAATGGGCGTGTGCATGGTAAGTGATCCCCTACTTTGTTCAAATGCTACCACACGCACGGTAGAATTCCCCATCGATGCAGCACAAATGATCTCCTCTACTCGCTGTACCATGTTCCATCGACGTATGCGATCCGGCGCTCCCGGTCGGCCAACGGTAACGCCGCCCCGGTCGCTCGACGCACCCGGCCCGCCAACACGCGCAAGGCGTCCGTCAATTCCTGCTTCGTGTGTGCGCTGATGCTGACGAACGCGCTCTCCGCCTTGAGCTGCACCGTCGCCAGCGCCGTGGGCAGGGGAGCCCACGTGTCCGGCACGTCCCGGTCCGGCTCGGGGTAGAGGGCCGCGACGAGCGCCGCGCTGAGACCGGGCAACGCGGTCGGCGGCACCACGAGCGGGACGAGCGCGGGCAGGGGGCGGGGCAGGGCGAGGAGCACGACGCGGCGTGGCTCCTCCGCCAGGGTGCGGATGAACGCGTGGTGCTCGACCGTGAAGCCGTGGCCCTGGAAGATGACCGCGATCGCGTCCGCCGCCGGCATCGTGGCGTCATCCGTCATCAGGGTGACGCGCTCCGCCGCGCCCTCTCCTGCGCTCACCGCGTCCCCTGCCCGTGCACGCGGGCCAGCACCGCCTCGGCCTCGTCCACGACGCTGTACGGCCGTCGTCTGAGCCGCCGCCTGCGTTCTTCGCCCGCCGCACGCGCGGCCCGCTCCTGTCCCTTCATGGCACGGTCGCCCCGGATAATCACCGTGCACAGCGTCACGTAGACGATGAGAGCGACGAGGGCCGCGCGCGCATCGCTTATCGGCGTGCCTCTCCCCGTTAGACTCCAGCCCAGCAGGCCGAGACCGGCCACGCCGACGAGCGCCAGGATCGTCCAGGTAAGCCGCTCCCAGACCCAGAGCCGGTACGTCGTACCCCGATCGGCCTCCTCAGTCCCGCCCCACTGCGCCATCGTCTCGCGTCCCCCTCCTACTCA
>JAABUX010009254.1_pt1 | contig 11185 bp, 5 predicted proteins | sample 5561851 | NCBI WGS metagenome assembly JAABUX01 (sample SAMN10711883, study PRJNA513361) | rock metagenome | isolation source: Antarctica rocks | place: Antarctica: Victoria Land, Richard Nunatak red sandstone | collected 2016-01-03 | reverse complement strand
GCGGGGACGGTCAGGCCGTTGACGTGCAACACGCCGTTGTCGCGGCCCAGGTACTGCACGTCGTCGCCGCCCGAACAGGCCGCGCACGCGCCGACCCTGGCCGAGCCGCTGAAGGTGTTCGACGCGGTCCCGGCCGCGATCGAGGCGCTAAACGTCTGGTTGCCCGACGGCAGGGGCGGAGCGGTCGGGGGAGCCGGCGTATTCGCGGGGGCGGGGGTGTTGGTCGCGGGGACCGGCGTAGCGGTCGGGAGCGTCGGGGCGGTAGGCTGCGCCGCTGGGACGACGGAGGTGGAGCTCGCGGAGGCGGCGATGGTAATCCGGTCGAGGTCGGGGGCGGGGCTGGCCGGATCGCTGTTGTAGAACGAGAGCGTGTTGGCGCCGGAGCGGAGGGTGACCGGCGCGCTCACCGTCGTCGGCGCGGCCGTCCAGCTCCCGTTAGCGGGGCAGGTCAGCGGGGCGATGGCGGTCCCGTTGACCGCGACATCGACCGCGCGCGCGCTGGGTCCGCTCACGCAGGCGAGGGTCATAGTGTACGCGCCGGCCGCGGGGACGGTCAGGCCGTTGACGTGCAACACGCCGTTGTCGCGGCCCAGGTACTGCACGTCGTCGCCGCCCGAACAGGCCGCGCACGCGCCGACCCTGGCCGAGCCGCTGAAGGTGTTCGACGCGGTCCCGGCCGCGATCGAGGCGCTAAACGCCTGGTTGCCCGACGGCAGGGGCGTGCTGGTCGCGGGGATCGGCGTGCTGGTCGCGGGGACCGGCGTGTTGGTCGCGGGGACCGGCGTATTCACGGGCGTCGTGGCGGTAGGTTGCGCCGCCGGGGCGCCGGGGGCGGAGTTCACGGGGATGGACGAGGCGCTGTCCTTGACGACGCGAACGAAGCGCACCGTGAGGTCCTGCCGCCCACCGTCGTAGATGCGGAAATCCATGCCGCCCTTCTCGCGGTTCTGGAAGGCCGCGTCGGGCACGCTGAACGTGGCCGTCTTCCATTGGCCGTCATTTACGTTCGTGACCGTGGAGGTGGACTTGGTGGCGTTGCCGTCGGCGGCGTCGTATTGCACGCCCCACGTCGCGTTATTGTTGTCGAGGTACGTGACCTTGATTTGCACAGGGTTGCTGCCGCCGTAGAGCACCTTGTCGTCGACCCCGAAATACATATAGTCGGACCCAGCCGCATGGTTCGTGCTACGTGCTTCGTAATAGGTTGGTCCGAGGTCTGGCCAGCCTGGCGTGGTTGCCTGCGCGAGTTGGGTCACGCCGTCGCCCGGCTGGTCGCGTTGGTACAGCCAACGCTCGAAGTTGTCGTAGGTGAGGTGGTCGTTGGTGTCGGTGGCGCGGCGTAGCGCGACCCACGCGTCGGGCGTGTCATAATAGTGCTTGCCCATCTCGTAGAGAGACCAATCGACCATGGCCGGGGCCTGATCGTGGGCTTTGACCGCCGGGATTGCCCAATTCATGCGCAATTTGAGGGATGCCAGGAATGTCATCACCACCTGGTAGTACCCTTCGGGACGGCCATTGTAGCCGAAGTCGGTTGGCTCGAAGCCGAAATGTCGATCCGTGGCGGCGATGAACGGATTGCTATCGTCGGTGTCCGCGTAGCGATTCCCGAATTGGTCGGTCGTGACGCGCTGACCCCAACTGTACATGTTCCCGTATTGGTTGAACGCCTCGGTATAGCCGTCGCGCGTCGAGCCGCCGTGGTTGATGACGTAATCGGCGTGCTCATTGCCGCCCGCCGGGTTGGTATTGATGACGGAGGTCCACGCTGGGAGGTCGTGCGCCCACTCCTTGCGCCCGGTGCCGGTGTAGACGACCTTGTTCCACATGCCGCCCATCAACTGGGCGTACGCGTCCATCACCGAGTGGAACCAAGAAACGTAGCCGGTCGGACTGATGCCGTTGCTGCGATCATCCGGCCAGACTTGGTACTCATCGAAGCTCCACCCAGCGGGCGCGTAGGTGAACTCGATGCGATTCAGGTAGTCCGGGTGCGCTTTGAACAACGCCCCCATCGCGGAGAGAAACGACTTGAACTCGGTATCGAAGCCGCGGTCCCACGGGTAGTAGTAGGGGGTGGTGTTGGAGCCGTAAAGATTGGAGAACGGTCGCGTCGTTAACTCGGGATGTGCGGTCTGGAGCCAACTAGGCGCGTCCGCCTTGGAATAACCGTAAATCTCCAGCCAGAAGCGGGTGTTAGGGTATTGGGACATCGGGCCGGTGATCTGGGACCAGTCGAACTGCCCTTGGGAGGTTTCAGCCTTTCCCCAGGTGACGGGCAGGCGTGCGATCTGTTTGACGGGTACGTTCGTGGGGTACGTCAGGCTTGGGTTATCCAAATACAGGCCGGCGTTGGGTGATACCTGAACCCACGAGGGGAGTGACCAATCGTCGCCAACGGCGACACTGACAGCAGCTGTCGCATGCGCCCCACGCGCGGGGAGGATGCTCGTGAAGGCGGTGATGATCATCAGCGCGACAGCAAGGCGACGTATATCACGCCGGCATGCGATACCGTGTCGCGCGACGGCGAAGGCCCGTATAAAGGCGTCTATATGCATGTGTTTTTCCCGATCCTTCTATCTACGTTCGGAAATAAGCTGTCATGGGATGGCTTGCATTGTCCCTAAAGGACGACAATGGCTGCCTGTTGGATGTCCCATGCCAGGCTCGGAGGGCGAACCAATGTAGGCGGCATCGAGATGGGGGGAGGACATGGTCCAAAACGCTTTGGGTCTCTCGCGTGTTAATGGGCCGGGTGGAACCGCGGGCCACAGCGCGTTTCGTCTTGGCGTGGGGGAAGAGGAGTGACGTGCTACACGTCACAGCCCAGCACAATGTCCTCCGCGCGGTAACACCGGAAGTCACTGTGTATCGGCGCCGGCAACCGGGCAATCTTGTCGTCTGCCAAGACCCCTCGTTTTGCGTCCCCATCTCACGATGAGTTTGCCTTTTACGGCATTCCGTATATGGGTGGTTGGACCCACCTGTATGGCTTGTCTTTTTTGTCTCAAAGGCTGTAGGCTGTAGTGTCTCCTTCATCCAATTTCTATCGGGCGGCGTTGTCATCGCTCACTTGCTAGGGATCCCCAGGCTGACACGCTACAGGAGCAACAACGTACCGACCCTGAGCATAGTGCGGGGGTAGAGGTTGCTGTATCCCCTGAAGGTCCTATCGCGCCATTGTGCTAATCGCGCGGACGGGCAATTCGACGCTCTCATTGGCCTAACATAAAAGAAATGTAATGTTGGGTGCGATATTTATTCAGGCATATCACCACCTGTCGTTGTACTGTTGAGAAGTAGCACGAGCGCGTGGGTGGGCGATGCCCATCAAACAGTGTCGTTTCACCGTGCTCTACACTATGCCGTCCGGCCCGTAATTATATCGAGGAAACAACTATGCCTGAATGCGCGCGGTGTCGCATGCTTGTAGGGGAACGGTGTACAGCGCACACTATTGCCTTGAATACTCTCGGGCGTGGCTTGCCGCCTCCCCCACTGGGAGCCTGCATGATTCCCATCGTCGAAAACTATTTAGCTTTTATCAAACCCGGTATGCGTGTCCTCGAAATTGGTTGCGGCTCCTGGGATCTGGTGAGGAATTACACCCAGGACATAGGGGCGCACTACGAAGGTATCGACACGCAGACCGAATATTTCGGGAGAAAGACGGTCGCCACCCGCATACAGAATCTGGCCTGTCTCTCCTTTCCTAATGAGCACTTCGATGTGGTCATCGGCTCTCAGACGATGGAGCATTGGGCTGAACATGGTTGCTCACTGCGTTGGGGTCTGCACCAGTGCTTTCGTGTCTGCAAGCCTAACGGACTGGTCTTAATGAACGTGCCCATACATTACCATGGGACCCATCAGTTCATGCTCGGACGGTTAAAGGTGCTAGACAGCTTGTTCGCCCTTTTCTCCGATACGGTGTCTTTCGAACGATGGGGCCGCCCTGCACGACCGCTACCGCCCCTGTACCCGTATCCGGGGTACTGGGGATTGCGCCACAAGCCGGCCTACGTCCTGGACATCAAGGCGACTAAAGACCGCCCCTTGCCGAGCGGTGCCCATAATCGTTTAGCCCCCAGCGGTCGGCTGGCTCAAGTAATCAACTATCCGTTTTCATACAACGTGTACCGCGTCGCGTGTAAGACTGGGCTCCAGCGCGGGTCTGATTTTTGATTATTAACGCCGCCGTGGCAGTGAGATATCGTAGCTGAAGAGCCGCCGGATGTTATCCAGCGCCTTTGGGACCATCAAAGGCGGAAGATGCTAATTGTGCACGATCAGATAAACCCGCGCACCCAAGAGATACAGGAGCCCGATTTTGGCGCTCTCGTCATCTCCCTGGACTTTGAGATTCACTGGGGCGTGCGCGATCACCAATCTCCCGAAGGAGGCTACCGCCAGCACCTGCTGGGGGTTCGTCGTGCTGTCCCGCGCATGCTCGACGTTTTCGAGCGCTATGGTGTTGCCGCGACGTGGGCAACGGTGGGGTTTCTTTTCGCGACGTCACGTCGTGAGCGCGAGAGCTTTTCCCCGGTTATCCGGCCGGACTATGCCGACCCCGCGCTCTTCCCATATCACGAGCCCACCGGTGATGGCGAAGGGGATGACCCGCTGCATTACGCGCCCAGCTTGATCGCGGACATCGCTAAGAGGCCGGGCCAAGAGATCGGGACGCACACGTTTTCCCACTACTATTGCCTCGAGTCGGGTCAAGCGCGCGCGGCGTTTAAGGCCGATATCGAGAGCGCCGTAGCCATCGCGCGCGCGCGGGGGCTTTACCCGAGATCGATTGTTTTCCCGCGCAACCAAGTCAACCCCGATTATGCGGATGTGCTCCGCGCGTGCGGCATCATATGCTACCGAGGGACTGAACGCGGGTGGATGTATCGAGCGGTGGCTACGTCGGACGAGCGGAGAGCTTATATTCTGAACGCGCGACGGCTGGACCGCTACCTCAATGTATCGGGCTTCAACTTGACGGCCTGGCGTGATGTCCCCCAGCAGAACGGGTTGTATAACGTCCCGGCGAGCCGTTTCCTGAATCCGTGGAACCCGCGCCTGCGCCATCTCGACCCGTTGCGCTTGCGCCGCATCGTCAAGAGCTTGGAAGTAGCGGCGATGCGCAAGCAGATCGTCCATTTGTGGTGGCATCCCCACAACTTTGCCGCCTACACCGACCAAAACATCGCTTTCCTTGACCGGGTGTTGGAGGCATTCGCCCGTTTGCATGCGAGCCATGGTATGCGCTCACTGACCATGACCGATGCCGCGCTCATCGCCAAAGACATGTGCCGTACCGCTCCCGGTGCCGCCACGCCACGCTTAAAGGATTGATGGCCCTAATCATGAGTACCTCGACCGCCTCGACTGCTGCTCCCGTCGGCGATGCGCCGTCCGCGCTATCGTTGCGCGCCAACTTTTCGTGGACCTTTGTCGGCAACCTGATCTATGCCGGATGCCAAGGGGGCATGCTGGTCGTGCTAGCTAAACTCGGGTCGACCGAGATGGTCGGCCAGTTCGCGCTTGGGTTGGCGATTACCGCTCCTATTGTGATGTTCGCTAATCTGCAACTACGCGCCGTTCAAGCGACGGATGCCCGACAACAGTACCGCTTTGGGGATTACTTTGGCTTGCGGCTCATCACGACAGCGCTGGCGCTTCTGGCAATCGTGGCGATCGCGCCATTGCTGTCGCGCTCTCGCTGGGATACGGTGCTCGTCGTCCTAGCTGTTGGCCTTGCAAAGTCATTCGAGTCTATCAGCGATGTATTCTATGGGTTGCTTCAGCAGCACGAGCGCATGGATCGCATCGCTAAGTCGATGATGATTAAAGGAGTCTTGTCTCTTGCCGCTTTAAGCGTGGTGACGTACCTAACGCGAAGCGTCCTGGACGGCACGCTAGCCCTGGCCGCCACCTGGGGTTTGATCCTGTGCTGTTACGATATCCCTAACGGCGCGTTGATCCTATCACCCAGCCCTGAGCCGGAGGTATCCGCGGTGCGCCCGCGATGGGCGCTTCGGACCTTGTCCGGTCTGGCATGGCTGACGCTTCCACTCGGCGTTGTGATGATGCTGACGTCACTCAATTCCAGCATACCCCGTTACTTTATCGTGCAGCGTCTTGGAAACGGCCCATTAGGGATCTTCGCGGCAGTCGCCTACCTGCAGACCGTCGGGACGACCATCGTCGGCGCCCTCGGACAATCGGCCAGCCCGCGGTTGGCGCGGTACTACGCGTCGAGGGATGTCGCGAGCTTTCGCACGCTGCTCTACAAACTTATGGGTATTGGGGCGCTGCTGGGTCTGGGGGGGGTGGCGGTCGCTCTCGTCGCCGGGCGGCACATCCTGACCCTCATTTATAAGGCCCAGTATGCCGAGCAGGATGTGCTTGTGTGGTTGATGGTGGGGGCGGCGATCTCGTATATTGGGTCGTTCCTGGGCTATGGCATGGTCGCGGCGCGATGCTTCCGTATCCAGCTACCGTTGTCGGCTCTGGCGACAGGAGTCACGGCGTTGGCCTGCGCCCTATTAATTCCACCGTATGGCCTGCGTGGGGCAGCCGTAGCTCTTCTTATTTCGGCGGTTGTCCAGTTGGCTGGTGGAGCCGTCATTCTGGCTTATGCGCTCCATAAGAGCGAGGAGAGAGGATCAAAATCATGGTAGACGAAGACAAAGGCCCGATTCGCATCCTCCACGTCCTCGGCGGGATGACGTGGGGCGGGGTCGAAACCTGGCTTTTACACGTCCTGCGCCATATCGACCGCGAACGTTTCCACATGGACTTTTTGGTCCATACGGATCAACCCTGCCCCCATGACGACGAGGTCCGGGCGCTTGGCGGCGCTATCATCCCTTGTCTCGATCCGTCCCGGCCGTGGTTATATGCGCGCAACTTCAACCGGATTATGCGAGAGCACGGCCCGTACGATGTCGTACATAGTCATGTGCACCACTACAGCGGCTATGTCCTCCTGCTGGCGGGCCGGGCAGGCGTCCCCGTGCGGCTCGCCCATAGCCACAACGATACGTCACGGAACGAAGCGCGCGCCGGGATGTTGCGTCGCCGCTACCTTAAGGTGATGGAGCAGTGGATTCATCGGTATGCGACGGGCGGTTTGGCGGCGAGCCGTGCGGCGGCGCTCGACCTGTTTGGGCCTGAATGGGCCGAGGACGCGCGCTGGCGCGTCCTCCACTACGCCGTAGATCTCGATGGATTGCGCGCTACCGTCGAGCCGAACTCCGCGCGGGCGGAGTTGGGTATCCCGGCGGACGCCTTTGTCATCGGGCATGCCGGTAGGTTCGCGGAACAGAAAAACCACGCTTTCCTCGTCGATATCGCCGCCGCGGTTGCCGCGCGCGACGCGAACGCCCGCGTCCTGCTGGTCGGCGACGGACCCCTGCTCCCCGACATCGAGCGGCAGGTCGCCCGTACCGGCCTGGCCGATCGAGTCGTCTTCGTCGGCGCGCGCTATGATGTGCCGCGCCTGATGCAAGGGGCCATGGATGTATTCCTTTTGCCATCATTCTACGAGGGCTTGCCGGTGGCGTTGATCGAAGCTCAGGCCCTGGGGCTTCCTTGCGTTTACTCTGATGTTGTCACGGAAGAGGCCGATGCCGTGGCGCGGCTGGTGCGACGCGTTTCCTTGTCGCAGCCTCCCTCCGTTTGGGCCGACACTATTCTGGCGGTGCGCGACGCGGCTCAAGTGACCGGCCGGCGGGATGCCCTCGGCTATCTGGAAAAGACATCGTTCGACATACGGACAAGTATCGGGCGCCTGGAGCGGATCTACGCTGGCCGGGGGCTTGTCGAGCTTGCCCGGGAGCCGATCCTCCAAAGGGCGTAGCGGCGCTGCTTACCCCGCCTCATCCCGCGTTCTTGCGGCGTATCCCAACGTCCCTTGCCAGGGGACTCATCTTGACGAGGCGGACGAAGCGGACAGTCAGGTCGTGCCGGCCGCCATTATAGATGCGAAAATCCATACCGCCCTTCTCGCGGTGTTGGATATCCGCATTGGGAATGGCGAAGGTGGCCGTTTTCCAGGCCCCGTTGCCCGTGTCGCGCACCACAGCAGTCGCCTGATAGGCGTTGCCGCCGGGGATAGCGTACTCCACCCACCATGCGCTCGTGTTGTCGTCGAGGTAGGTCACCTTAAGCTGGATGGCGTGGCTGTCGCCGTGAAGAAACTTGTCGGCGACGCCGAAATATATGTAGTCGGAGCCGTTCGCATGGTCGGTGCGCCGGGCCTCGTCGTATCGAGGGCCTTGTAATGACCAGATGGACACGATGGGGTCGGTTGGTACAGTGATGCCATCGCCCGGCTGGTCGCGTTGGTAGAGCCAGCGTTCCCAATTATTGAGCGTCTGCCCGTCGTTGATATCGGTCCATTGACGCAGGTCGGTCCAGGCGTCGGGCGCGTCGTAGTAGTGTTTGCCCATCTCCTTGAATGACCAGTCTATCATCGCCGGCGCCGTGCGATAGCATTGATAGCAGGTGAAGACCCAGTTCATACGTAGCTTGAGCATGACCAGGAAGGACATTTTAACGTTGTAGTAATCCATTGCATTGCCCGACCCACAATCGCCGTAGCACTCGTTTTCCGTACCGAAATAGCGGTCGGTCGCCGCGATCAAGGGATGGGTGTCGTCTGTCACCACGTACTTGACGCCGTTGACGACCTGGGTGGCCGAACCCCAGGACGGCTCGGCGCCGAACAGGTTGAACGCCTCGGTGATACCCTCACGGGCGCCGCCCCCATCGTGGGTGATGACATAATCGGTATGGACATTGCCGCCGGCCGCTGTGTTGATCGCCTGCCGCCAAACCCCGTTGTTATTGGCCCACTCGGCGTGGCCGGCGCTTGTATACACGAGCTTGCGTCCGTCTCCACCTAAGGCCGCTTTGTATGCGTCCATCAACCCATCGAACCAGGTGACGTATGCGGTGGGGCTAATGCCGTTCGAGCGCTTGTCCGGCCACACCTGGTATTCATCCCAATTCCACGCGCCCGGCGCATACATGAACTTGATGCGCGCGAGGAGGCTTGGGTTCCGCACGGCGTAATGCTGCCGAAATGCCGAGAGGAATGCCTTGAACTTGGCGTCGAAGTTGGCGTCCCAGGGGTAGTAGAAGCTTTGCGGGCCGCTACCAGGACCCGGCCGGTCGTGCGGGGTTGGGTTATAGAACCAAGGGCGCGTCTTCAAGTCGGGGTATTCTCGCGGTAACCATGAAGGAACGTCTGTCGTGGCCGTGTTGTAAATACGCAGCCAAAAGTATCTCCCCGGATTGTTGGCGATTTCGCCGTCGATGGAGGACCAGCTGAACGTCCCGTCGGCGGGCTCCAGATTTTTCCAAGATGCCTGGATGAGCGAGATCTGCTGAATCGGCACGTTCGTCGGGATGTGGTCGGACACGCCCCCGAGGTAGATGCCTGCGTCGGACGAAACGGAGACCCAACGTGGCAGTGACCAATCGTCTCCAGGTCTGATAGAGACGTTGGTTCTAAAGGCGCGGGGTGTGGATGGTAGCTCGAACGCGGGCGTGGAGGACGGTTTGGATATGGCAACGGATAATAGGAGGAGCGCAAGACCGGCGGATAGGATGAGGGCGAGAATGGAACGACGCATGTGATGGCCCACTATAAAAGCGTGTAATGAGGCGGCGCACATGATACGCAAGGCCAGGCGTGCGGATTGAGGCAAACTGGTAATCCTCTGGTGACGTGACCGTGCCATCGAGCAATTGCCAATCGAAGGTTCATTGGTTGACGGCCGCCAGCGCTCGACTAATCAGTAAAACTATGCACAAGGCCGCGCAGCCTTCCGCGATTTCGAGGGGGACGGCAGTGAAATCGTTGCGGATCTCGAACAGAAATGGTACGAGGAGGACGCCAAGCAGAACCTGACGAACCTGCGTCGATGGCCATATGTCCATGCGTCCCAGCAGGAAGCCGATCAGCATCATTATCAGACATACACCGATGGGTCCGAAGTTGCGATAGGCCTCGGCCACCACCGAGAAGGCGATCGGACCATCGCCACGCATTTGGGCCAAAGAAGATAAGACCCGTGGATCCTGTTCCGCCGGTAAGAGCTTCCAGCCACCTCCTGGCACAATCTTGGCCAGCGCCCTATCGAAGGGCGCCCAATAGCTCGCTCCGTAGATATACTGGTCGCCGGTTGCCTTCCAGTAGATAGCCTCCGACAGGGGCCGCAGCGAGCCCCCTAGTTCGGTCAACGCATCGAGGGGACTTGCTGTTACGCCAGTTGCCGCAGCGTTTTGTATCCCTACTTGACGCACCTCGCGCAACGCGGAGATGCTGCCTAATACTAGCAGCCCCAGCAGCAGCGCTACTTTCGCGGAGAAAGGCGGTCGCCTCTTGGCCATGATGACAAGGGCCGTGATGCCCGGAAACAGCACTTCCCCGCGTAGACCAAGCGGAAGAACAACAAGGGCCCACGTGCAGAAGATCGCAAAGCCAGCGCGTCGTAGCGGTGAGGATCGTGCGGCGGCAAGGAGAGTTGTCCCCAGGTAGATTCCGTAATAGGTGAGGGTGAGAGGGATACTTTCGCCAACGACTGATAGGAATGTCTCGTAAGATCCAATCAGTATCCCGGCCCCTCCGGCGCGCGTTACAATGAGAAACCATCCCGATACCGAGAGCAGGATGAGCGCAAAGCCTATGATGAGGCAAGTGCGATTGAAATAGGCGCTCTCAGAGGATATGAGAGGGGTTGTGCGGCGTGGCATCCTGGTGACGGACAGCATGGCAATGAGGCTGCCCATGGCGCAGGACACAAGTCCAATGGTGGCAAACCTAATCGCTTCCACGGTGTAAGGCGTGTAGAACCATCCTGACAAATTTGCTAGGGTTGTCGCGCTAATCGGTAACCCCAGGCCGAAAACCGCCGCGAGGCCAAAGTGGAATAGGCAGAAAACGACCAGATACATGACGGATGCCGACCAGAACCGGCGTGGCGAAACGCGGATAAGCATGGTTAGAGTTACAACCGCACAGAGCGATGCAACGTTCGCGGTTGCGCTAAAGGGTAGATCTTGTGCGCCGACAGTGATCAGCAGACATAGAATAAGGGCCATCGACGTCAGGAACAGGTGTGGAAGTATAGCTTCCACACCTGTTATGGACCGGCTTGGCCCCGCCTGCCGCACCGTG
>JAABUX010009252.1_pt1 | contig 11188 bp, 20 predicted proteins | sample 5561851 | NCBI WGS metagenome assembly JAABUX01 (sample SAMN10711883, study PRJNA513361) | rock metagenome | isolation source: Antarctica rocks | place: Antarctica: Victoria Land, Richard Nunatak red sandstone | collected 2016-01-03 | reverse complement strand
AAGGAAATGGCGCCTTGTCGATACAAGGGTGGCACAAGTGGCGTACAAGCCCGGACTGCTTGCTCGTGTTTGCAGATGAACAAAGTCGAATGCTTGGCAAAGCGACGAAACTGGGACCGATGTTTCGCAGGCGCGTGTATCGATCGACAAGACTCATTGTCACGAGACCTTCTCAGTCTTGACGACTGAGCTCGTCCCGCCGCAAGGCTCATGTCACTTGTGATGGAGTAGCGATGCCGGAGATCATGAGATCGCATGTCGAGGGTCGATGTGCCTTCCAGGCACGACGTCGGATCATTGCCCTTGGACCCGGAGGCACAGCCCTGGCTGGTTTGATCGCGTCTGCAAAGCCTGCCATTTTCATGAGCTGCAGTCCACTGCAGTCGCCCACCAATTGCCATGGTGCTGGAGCCACTGCGCTGATGTCCATTGCTCACGGACTGCAGCACTGCCTGGTACAGGCAGGTATACTTGTCAGACCAAATGGTTTACTGACAGGAAAGCCGCGACCAGCGATGATGCTGTAATCCCGGTGTTGCCCCGCTTTGACTGGGGACCTCAAGCACCATGACTTGCAAACAGCCACGGCGCAGGATGTTGGGTCAGACAATACACCATCGAAGGTCTTGCACAGAGGGTACTCTCAAAGTCGCACCTGCAGTCATCCATATAACTGCTGCCTAGCGCTGCATCCACTACAAAAACATGTCCCAGCTGCAGCGGCTCTATTATTTATCCTGGCCGCCGACGGTGCTGGGCAATTGAGGGTCCGTCCCAGTCAGCACGTCTGCTGCTTGCTGGTCTGGTTTTGATTTTGCCGTCACCTGCATGGCGAGCAGTCAGCTTGAGGCTGATAGGGCGCGCAAGACTCGCAAGCCGGGGCTCGTTTGCCGCTGTTCAACGTCACAATCAGAGCTGCAGTTGGCGCTTCGCCACAGCGTCCTGCAAGCCAGGTTCGTGCGCAAGCTTCCGACGGTCGAGACAATATGGGCGACGGCAGGAGAGGGCTACCACTGCTGGAGACCCAAATTACCTCCTAACGAGGGATGTCACAAGCTCTGCCGCGATCTGCTGCCACTGCATAGGAGAACATTGCAGGTGACGGTGCTGCTGTGCAAGATACATGCGCCTGATGCTTTGTACAAAGTACGCACGCAAGCGGCAAACTATGCAGGAGGTTCCAAAACAACACTTGCAAAGCATAAGGCAGTGTTGGGCATTTCAAGGGGTCGCCGCAGACTATGTAGACAGTCCGAGATTCACCCTGTTTATTGGGTCATCCAGTCTGCGCCGCAATGATGGCGCGCACCTGATGCGAAGCAAGCACGTACACCAGAGGCCCGCGGGGCCCGGGCAGGGAGATGCGCGACGGCGGCGGGTCCGGCAGCGGCCACGGCAGGTGCGTCGGCCAGCCAGGCCGCGGGGGCCGCGGGCGCTGCTCGCGGCTCGTAACGCCCCCTCCGCCGCCGTCACCGGCGTCCGCCGCGTCGCCGTTGGCAGCCACGGCCCCGCCCCCCTCACCCTCGTCCGTCACCGTGGCGCCGTCTGACTCATTTGCCGGCGGGTCTGCCTCCGCTGCCGCAGGAGAGGTGGGCGTGGCGACCTCCGCTGCTGTTGCATCCGCCGCAGGGACAGTCGACAGAGTGTCGACAGTCTTCGCCGCAGGTCCGCTGACAGGATCTGGCGGCTTTGCTGCCGGCGGTGCCTGCCATGCATGCATTACGAGCCTCAGCAGCTGCACTCCCTGCCAAAGAGGGCCCCTGGTGAGGCATGTTTGGGTGAAATTTGCACCAAACAGCAGGAGAGCGCATGTGAGGCACCTCGTGAGCGACAGGACCCTGGACTTGTCACGATACCTGGTGCTGTGCAGGCGGAGCCCCGACGGACCCTGCCCCGGCTGACGCCGCCGTCACAGTCCCCGGCGCTGGATTCCCGGACCGCTGCGCCGCAGTAGATCGCTGCGTTGCAGCATCCGTGGGCTCCGCCGCGGACTGCGGGGCAGCAGCAACACCGGCGTGAGGTGCCCACAGCAACGGCGCCAGCAGGGGGCGGGCTGCTAAAGCCGGGGCTACTAGCGCGTCAGCGCCGCTTCCGCAGGGCCTGCATTGTAGATGCAATGCTGCTATCAGATGACAAATCTAGCGAGGGACGTCATATTGCACCGCAACACAACTGTCGACTGCCATGTCAGCCCCTGTCTCCACCTGCATGTCAGCCATTCACCAGCATGCATCCTGTGCCGGCTTCTGGGTGGGGCCATGCAACTCTCAGCTGGAGGGTGCTGAGGCTAGCCGGGGGATGCCCACCTTGGCCGGCTCCGTCTTCTGGCGCTTGGACCGCGGCCCGCCGTCCCCGTGCGCCGCGCCGTTGCCGAGCGTCTGCCACTGCGCCGCCTTACTCTTGGAGCGGCTGGCTGCTGGCACAGAGTTCGACTCCGACTGGCCCTGTGTACGCAGCAGAGCGTAGCAGTCAGCCACCCTCTTGACCCGTGCCGACGGCCACGAATTATGTACAGGCGTGGTCACACAGGCACACCACGCCGAGCGATGTCACGCGACAGAACCGAGCAGGTTGGCGGCGTCCGTGCAGAGGAACATTGCTGCTGCACAAAAGCGCAGGCGCGTGTAGCAACCCTTTTGGCGGACGGCTGGCTGGAGACGAAAGCGTGCCTGCAGCGCGCGCAGCAGCTCCTTCTCGTTGCGGCACTGCTCCAGCTCCGTGGGGCTGGTGACCTCGCCGTCGTCCCAGTCCTGCCCCGGCCGCACGTAGTTCCAGCGCGCCGCGTGCTCGTCCCACACCCGCGCCCGCCGCACCAGCGCCAGCTGCCGTGGCGGCACGTAGATGTTCAGGGCTCTCAGAGGGCAACCACAGCACGCGCAACTTGAAGCAAACGAGCATCAGAAGCGACATGGGATGATGTACAGACAGGCTAAAATTGCTGCTTGCAAGCTAGCAGCATGTGCGACACAGAGGCAAGACCTAGTGTCACCTTGGCACGGTCGATGGCGTGTCGGAGTGCAGGGCATTGCTGGCAAGCTCATCACCCTATTAAGAAACGCAAATCACGGCGTTTACTCAAGTCTACGAGCTTTCGCGGCCCCAGACCTACGCTGCTGCATTGGCCGCACCTTGTGGGTCTCGCCCGGGGTGTCATGGAAGGGGTACTCCACGGTGACCGCCTTCTTGGTGACCCCCACCACGCGGGCCACCCAAGCCGCGGGGTCCGTCTTGCTGTTGTTGGACACCTCCACGAACTCGCCCTCCTGTGAGATGGTACAACTCACAGGTGGTCACAATGCTGGCCATGTACAACCAGAACACATAGCAGTGCACTGACTGCGCAACCTGCAGGCGAAAGCTGGTAGAGGGGAGAGCAAACGTCTCGCAGGCAACGTGAGCGTCCAGCACAGGTGATACCAGCCAGCAAAGACTGTGGGACACCATCGCCGCGTGCTGACCGCCTAAACGTCCTGGCTGGTTGCAGCACAAGTGCTGCTTTGCAGGCAGGGGTATGGCGGGCATGCACGCGTGGCACACCTGGAAGGGCACGGTCTCGCCGCCGAACTCGACGGGCACGTCCAGCGGCGAGACGTTCTCGGCGAGCACGGTCTCCCGCTCGCCGTTGTCGTACTCGACGTCCACCTTGAGCCCGTGCCGCTTGAGCACCCTGCGGGATGTGCAGCAGAGCGGGTGAGCCGCAAAGTGGGCGCATAGCAACAACCCGAGCGCAGAGCTGCGTGTGTCACGCCGCAGTCGCGCCCGCCGTCAGCTCTCCTACTTGTGATGGTGCAGGCACGACCAATGTGTAGGGCGCGGATGCCATGCCGATCATGTTCACATCTTGAACCGGTGCAGCCGAGGCGACTGTTGCGTGAAGTGTGCTCAAGATTATCTCGTGAGCATCTTGTCTCAAGGCCGCGGCCACTGCGCTGCGTCCTGACCTGCATACCGCCATTGGCGCGGTCGGCAAGCCTGGCAATGTCTGAAGGCACGCACCGCACTCGCCAGTACATGCCGCTGTAGCCGGTACGCTCCGCATTCCGCGTCGGCGGCCACCACACGCGGGACTGTGCGCAACATCAGGCATGTGTTCAGGATCATGCGCTCGCTGCAGTTTTTCCGATCGATCATGTGAGGCTGTAACACGCCAGGTGTGTCATTGGTGATGCCTTAACCGTGACAGGGACGGGGGGCACGCAGAGCATGCGAGCGGGACGTGCTCGACTGAAAGGTCGGACTCACCATGTCTGAGGAGCCGAGGGTACCTCCATCCGCGCTCCGTATGTCTGTCCTGTGTGCAAGGGGTCGCGGCGCGGCAGACTTGCGCTGCCGCTTGCGGCCAGCGGCTGCCGACATCAGGGCTGTGAACGCCCCGTATTTGCTGCGTTCTGGTGCTCGACGAGGTAGGTCGCGGCCGGACGGACTCGATCTCGATGGCAACCTAGTCCACCGGCTCCCAGACGTTGAACAAGCTGGAGATTCGTGCCCCTACAGCTAGGCTTGACTCTAAAGGCTACGTGAATCCCCGCTTGCTCATGGCTTGCCCTCGCATCGGCCAAAGCACAACTGACATTGCATCGGTCGCAGCCGAAGCACGCAAATCGTCGTTTGCTTCGCCAGCACCAGCAGCTGCCATGTCGCGTGTAATGCAGGGAGACCGGCAGGACTGGGACACCGTCGTCATCAACAAGAAGAGGCCTACAGCAGCGCAGAGTCAATCGAGCGGCGCCGTGAATGCGGTGTGCCTCCCCCGTCTCCGACCGAACCTGTCGTGGCATAAGCGCCATTCGCCTGCTGCTGGCTTTCTTCTGACAACAGTACGCCTTGCCGCACGCAGGCGCTCCGAAGCGGCGCAGGCGTCGACACGGTGAAGAAATGTGCGCACGGCCGCTGTTCGCAGTATGTCGCAGTGCACCATAAATGGCTCCTGTGGCTGCTTCATCCGCGCTGGTGTGACGCGCAGTCGACGCTGGCAGCAACGTCAAGGACACGCTGGGTCAGAAGGCGGCTAAGCTGGACAGGGAAACGGAGGAGCTCAAACGTGCGCTACCCTCCATTCCCGAAGCCAGTGCACTGCATCTACGGCCTGTGCACTGCTGCGTTTCAGAAAGCTTGAGCTGCAATGCAGGGTCGTGAGTGTCACGAGCGCAGCAGCTGTGTGCGCACTGCTTTGTCGCTTGAACGATGTCTCTTTGCCGTCGCAGATGAGCATGTTTCGTCAGAACTGAAGAAGCAGATCATGTCAGCACGCTTGGCGACGAAGCTGACGCAGGCACAGCTAGCACAGGTGCGCGGTTGCCGCTCCTTCGTGAGCCTGCGCCGCGTGTACTGCAGCTGTGGTTTCAACAGACACATGCTGCGGGGTGGACCTGCATGCCTCCGTATTCTGGCTGGCAGATGGGCCGCTGATGCTGTTCAAGGATTGTTTTCTCGCTGTAGCGCTGAGGTTGTCGTGATCTATGCGACATCTGAGCAGCACCTTGACGCGCCGCGCAGATGATCAACGAGCAGCCGAAGGTCATCCAGGAGTACGAGAGCGGCAAGGCCATCCCCAACGGCCAGATCCTGTCGAAGCTCTCGCGGGCGCTCGGCACGACCCTCAAGAAGAACCCGGCGCCGGCCAAGAAGTAGACAGTGTCCCTGGGCCGCGTAGGAACGATTGTGCTTGCCTGTACAAGTTCAGCCGCCGTGATATTGGCTTGCTCTGTGCGCTTGGCGGTGCATCTCTGCTTTAGACCAGTCGACTGAGCTGTAAGCACTAGTATCAAAATGTGTTGCGGCATACAGGTACAACTGCACAATTCGCGACTGCACACCCGCGGCGGCAATGCAGCACGTGTTCGTCGGCGTTGTGCTTGCGACCCCTTTTGAACTCTCTGCGGCTGCGTTCTTGTCTTCTGCGTTTGGCTGTGTTGCGCACACAAGTGCTCACCTGAGAGATACAGCGAGCCATGGACACATACGAACTGGAGCGGCAGGCACGGATCGCACGCAACAAGGCGATGATGCAGGTGTGACTGCCAACGCCAGCCATGCGATGCTGCCACCGCGCCTCGGTCTTTCCCCCTTGCGGCCCCGCTGCTCAATGCAATGCACTCCACCAACCTTCCGGTACCGCTGTATTCGAAACACTGCACTTTGACAGGCAACCATCCCTGCATTCCCCCCCTCCACGCAGCTGAAATCCAACGGCGCCTTTTCGTGCAGGCGCTGGGGGTGGATCAGGCCGTGCTGACGCTCGCAGAGACGAAGGCACAGCCCAAGCCGCGAGCCCCTCGTGCGCCTCGCGCGCCGGCAGCCTTCACCGAGATCCGCCGCTCCAGTGCGCCCCACACCGCCATCAGCCTGTGTGCTTGGGTCGCTCCCCAAGAGTGCTCAGGAGTCGAGTTTCAGAGATTGCACACCCGCCGCACGGTGTTCTCATGCTATTCTGTGTCCCACGGCGCTAACATCCAAGAACAAGCTGGTCATCTCAGCTGAGTCAGCACATGGGCAGGTCTGCATGCCGTCCTCGGATGCAGGCTGCATACCGTCCATTCACAAAGCCTGACCGGCAGCATCATGACGGGCACCCGACAACAACGCCGCCGTCGGCTGGATCGGAATCTGGGTCTCGCCGCATGCGTCAGACAGAAGTTGGGTGTGGCCATGCAGAGCGCGACGCCCCGCGGCAAAACTACGACGTCGACGCCAAGTTCTTGGAGCTGTACGGCGGAGGCCGCGGGGCCGGCGGCGGCGGGGCTCCGCGGCGCGGCCTGGACGACGACGAGATAGCGGCGCTCCGCGACGCCGCGCGCCGGGACTCGATGACCGAAAGTGGCGGGTGGGGCAGTGGCGGTGGCGGGCGGAGGGGACCGCAGGACTCCGGGCGCGGCGTGCGCGTGCAGGTGGGACATCCCGATGTTGCAACGTGTCATACTGCAGCATGAACGTCGACCCTCCCTGCTATTTGGCAGTGCGTCAGGCTCCTCCGCGGAGCTCAGTCGCAGCAAGATGCAAAGGGTCATCACGCAAGCTGACCACGCCGCTGCATACGATGCTGCAATGTCCAGCCGTCTTTCTGCTTCGTCACCACTGGCACCTCCGTGACGCTCCGCGCAGGGCGGGCGCGTGTACGACAGCGCGCTGGGCAGCACGTGCCACTGGTGTCGTCAGAAGACGGTGGAGGCGCGCGTCACCTGCACGCGCCCTGACTGTGGCGGCGGTCGTCGCCTGCCCGTCTCCTTCTGGTGGGTCTCAGGTTTATGGTCTTGCCGGGCAGTATGTACGCACTGCAGACCAGTGTGCAGCTCGCAAAATAACGTCCCGGGGTTCTGACCGTGCTCGGTGGAGCAGTCCCAATCGGCTTGATAGCTGCACCGGGCCGCGTGCGAAAACCTGCAGTGTTCATATCATGCGTGCCTCATAATAGAAGCCATCGCTGCCCATAAACATCACTCAGCGCTTGCTCTCGAACCTATCCTCACCTATCCAAGATGGGCCGTTGGACGCTGATGGCCTGCTGTTGCGTCGCCGTGCCTTTGCTTTGGCATCGAGCAACGATGTGCTGAAGCCCGGCTGTGCTGTCCGCTGCAGCGGGATGTGCCTGCGCAACCGGCACGGCGAGGACGTGCGGCAGGCGCAGGCGTCGGGCTGCTGGGTGTGCCCGCCCTGCCGCGGCGGCTGCGGCGAGGGCTGCTCGCTCTGCTGCAACTGCGGACCCTGCCGCAAGAAGGTGCGTTGAAAGCTCCCCTTGCTGTGTGCCGCAGCTACAATCTGCAAGCTCTGTGGTCTTCTCACCCTGATCATGAGCACGAGTTCGACACGCCACCTAGTGGCAGAGGGTGCATCGTCTAACAGCTCGGCACGGGTGCAGCCGTGCCCGCCGCTCAGTGTGACCTTGTCACATGCTTTCATTCATACACCCATGCAGTCGCAGCAAGACTGAATGCACGCGTGCATATGCGGTGCTCGCACATCGACCTGGATAGCTGCTGCTGCAGCCTTATGCTCTCGCTGGGCTCTGCAGGCGGGCCTGGCACCGACACGGCAGCTGATCCAAATGGCGCGTGCGCATGGCTGCAACAATGTGCACGACTACCTGATTCTCAACATGCTCGGTAAGTCCCGCTCAAAACCGAGCACCATTTGGGATGCAGGTTAGGAGCACAAAATGCGGAGACGGAAAGCTGACGCATACATGACAACGGAAATGCTGCTGCATATTCATGCGCCGAGAGGCGCTGCGCTTCGTGGCTGACATTGGTTAGTCCTGCGCACGCTCCTGGCTGTCTGCTGCCTGTCATGCTGGGCGATCAGCCATCGAGTGCTTGCTCAGGTCGCAAGGGTCCCACGGCGATCGACGAGATCGCGGCGAGAAAGGAGTCGTTCGAGTGGGGCGCTTTCCTGCAGGCCACGACTGCAGAGGCGCCACCAGCAGATAACCCCGAGGAGGCCGCTCCGGCTGCGCCGACAGCCAATGGCCAGGTGCTGCGAGCCACGTGCCAAGCTGTGCAGCCTCTCAGCAGAATGCGCCTGCAAACATATATCGACGGATGGACTGCCGTGGTTGGCCTCACATTATGGGAAGTGAATACACGTGCGCAGAAAGAGCCCACGGGCTGGTGTGTGGTGCAGCAGGAACATCCGGCAGATGCCGCACCCCCCGCGACAGGCGCGGTGACGTCTGAGGGTCTGGCGGCGGCGACGCAGGCGGCGCTGCGGTCCGTGCGCCGCACCCGTCGCAAGTGCGGACGTAGTTCCTCTCTCTATCGCTGTCAATGCCGGACCAGATGTTTAAGCTGTTCTGTAGTGCGGACAGAGCCGTAGGACGACAGCCATCTACGAGTAAGCAACTGGCTGGATGCCTTCGTGCAAGCCGTTGACCTGCATGACACCCGTGGGGACTAGCCCGGCTCTCATGTTTGCACTTGAAGCTGCGTGGTGAGCCTTGCCTGATCTTGGTGCCTTGTATGCAGGCTGGCGCACGATGACATGGGTGCCACGTCGGTGATGGTTGCCGCCAGCTAACGAGTCTTCTGGGCAGTGGCCTCAGCAATCATCAGGGGCGGGGATGGCCGTGAGGTCCGCCACGGGCATTCCGTAAGGACAGCGCAGGCCACATCGGCGCGGCCAGACCAACCATTGACGATATCAAGAAGGGGTCTCAGTGCATGAGAGCTTCCTTCGAAAGGCACATGGTGCCCGCTGCATCTCTGAAGCAAGCTAGCTGCCATCTCAGTGAGCTATCATGTAGGCGAGGTGATGCTCAGTGCACCAGTGTTTGCCTTGTAAGAACCACCACAGTGGTGCGTGGCCTGACATGTGCGGGGCCCAGGACTGTGGGTGGCATGTGACATGCTACGTGGCCAGGCTAATGTTTCGCTTCGGTTGCGGGCATCCATTTGCATGGCAAGAGGACGGCGTGCTAAATAGCCGATTAGGCGAGTGCAGCAAGATGAATACTTGACACGAGTTGCTTATGCGCCACGGAAGGTCAGTGTTGCGTGATCACACTGTGCAACGCACCGCCATGTTCCCATTACGCAGTAAGCCTGATGAACCTTTGCCTGAACCTGATGACAATGTTTGGCATGTGCATGACTACCCTGCATTCATTAGCATGATGCAGTCTGGCAGCACGTGCATAGGTCTGATACTCAAACACGGGTGATTCTCTGGGATGCGGAACCAACAATTCTGGCTTCCTATTGAGACCTAGGCACGGAACACACGTTGCTGTTTGCGCCTGCGTAACCTAAGCAACATTGATCAGTCTGAGTGGCGCTTGATGCGCACTTTTCACATGCAAGCTGTAAGATGCAAGGGAAGCACGCAATGGTGTTTGGACGGCATGCCTACCATGCGCTGACCACAGGGGATGCTGAGAGGCCGGATGCTCTGACGTCAGAAGACCACAATATTGTGAAACTACAGCCGGACGATGCGCAGACACTGCTGATCCTGCAGCAGGTCAATGTCGAGGGACTGGGCTTCCGGAGTGCGGCGCATCGCGTTGCCGAGCACTCCAAGACTGTGGAAGCTGGCTGTACAATCCAGTTGCTGATCAATACGACTGCCAATCTTCAGCTGCGGAGCTGCCATCGGCGGTCCACCGTCTGGCGCATAAATCCTGAATTCATTGTAGCCCGGTGGCGCAAACAGGAAAAAAAGGCACAGCTCCTGCTCGGCATGCACAATCTGCCCGGAGGACCGCATGTCAATGCTTCTGCAGGTGTCAAGTTCGATGCGCTCTGTGCACAGCTGCAGGGAGCTAAACCCCTCCGGCAGGCAACTGCGGCCCGTGCTGCTTTCCCACTCGCGGCCGCGGCCGAAGATAGTGAGTGCCAGGGTTTGCACACGCAGCTCCAGCACGGGGATGGTTGCTGACGCAGCGGCTTCATAGTCAAACCACCACCAGAAGGGATCGAGCCGTGCCTTGGGTGAGGCGTCGATACGCAGCACTTGCAGGCTCACAGGGAGCAATGGACTGCGCGGATCGTCGTCAGGCCGAAATAAGAACTCGTTCGCAGCCCGTAGACACTCCTCGCCGCATATCGTGAGCTCTTCGAGAGCCATCAGGTATCTAAGCGACGTTGGCGCCTTCTCTGCCACCCTGTCGTGCAGCACGACAGGCATCAACCCCTGCAGTGCCCACAAGGCAGGCCTGGCACAGTGCATGGCAGGGCTAACCTCCGCCTGGCACTCTTGGTCTGCTGAACATTCGGTCGATGAGGATCATGACAGCAAGCCAAAGTGCCATCAACCCAACTATCACGGTATCTCGCTGTCACACGCACGCGAGCATGTCATCCGAGGGCGCCGCCGCGTCATCATCGCTGGCATCATCGCTGGCAGAAGAGTCAGCGTCTTCCGCGCCAGAATCGCTGTTGCCGGAGACACCGCTGCCGTCCTCTGACGCATACTCAGAGTCGTCGAGGTAAACGTTTTGCTGTGCTGCCCTGCAGGTACAAACACGGGCTGAGACATGTGCCACATGCTCCGCGGCGCTGATGCCTACCCAGCTCACAGTTGCCATGATGAGTATCGCCTATGGGCCTAAAGGTGTCACGGCTCTGTCCGGGGTCATGGCAGAGACAGCTCAGGGGACGAGGATGCCTAGAGACTCTTCAGCGCCACAGCTTATGATCACCACCTGTGATGGCTCCGCACGATGACAGGTGTAACAGCGGCGCACGTGTGTGCTGCT
>JAABUX010009251.1_pt1 | contig 11188 bp, 15 predicted proteins | sample 5561851 | NCBI WGS metagenome assembly JAABUX01 (sample SAMN10711883, study PRJNA513361) | rock metagenome | isolation source: Antarctica rocks | place: Antarctica: Victoria Land, Richard Nunatak red sandstone | collected 2016-01-03 | reverse complement strand
CGGCCTCCGTGGGCGCCGGCGTGTAGGCCGCGTGTATCAAATCACCTGTTACCGGGCAAGCCTGCGTGTGGAGCGGCCGCCGCTCGCGTTCTCCTTAGGCGGGGCTCAACCCGCACCAGTCCGGAGAGACCGAATGATGATGCGAGTTAGAATGGCAGCGGGGCTGTTGGCGATGCTGGCGGGCACCGCGTACGCGCAACCGGCGCCGCCCGATAAGGGGGCTGCGCCGATGACGACGCCCAACCAGGGTATGCCGCAGGGCGGCCCGATGATGCGCATGGGTCCCATGGGCGGCCCGGGCCATATGCCGATGGGCGGCCCCGGCATGATGGGGCATGACGGCCCGGGCGAAATGATGCGGATGATGCACATGCCACCGCCCAAAGCGGCCGTGTTCATGATCGAGAGCAACGGGCTGCGCGTGCGGATCAAATGTGCCGACGAGGAGTCGACCAAGGCTTGCGTCGACGCGGCCGGCACGTTGATCGACAAGCTCGCGGCCATGCGGGGCAATGCGCCCACGCCGCAATAGGGCATGAAAAAGGGGCGACCCAGGGAGCCGCCCCTTTTCATAGCTGACGCGAGCCGCGAGGCTTAATGCATGCCGCCGGGCATTTGCTCGCTGCCGGTGTCGAAGCCGTGCTGATAAGCGGGGACACGGCGAGCCGTGCTGACGTGGTTCGCGCTAGAGGCGGCCATTGCGCTGTTGTTCCAGCCGACAATCTGGGAGGTACCGCCTGGATAGGCCTCGGAGCCGGTATCCCTACGAGGGATGTTCACGCCAAAGTTCTGGTGTTCGCCGGCCCGGCTCACCTGATCCGGGCTGGCGGCGTAGGCGCTCCCCACGAGGGCAAGCGCAGTGACAGCGGAGAGAAGCATAGTCTTCATGATGTCTAGTCCCTTAGTGACGGCAGCGTGCTCGGCGCTGCTGGATGGTTGGTTAATCTACCTTCTGGTACGTTAGAATACCCAAGCTATACTGTCCCGCTATGCGCCTGCGCATAGTGGAGCGACCTCAGCGGAGGTTGGCAGGCATTTGCTCGCTTCCGGTGTCGAACACGCGCTGCGCTGGCGCTGCGCGCAACCCGGTGACCTGGTTGGCGCTGGAGGCGACCATGGCGAGGTTGCTGAACGTCACCACTTGCGAGGTGCCGCCTGGATAGGCTTGCGAGCCGGTGTCCTGGCGGGGGATGCTTACGGAAAAGCTCTGTACCTCGCCGGCTCGGCCGAACGGGTCGCCGGCGCCTTCGGCGGCGTAGGCGCCACTCACGATGGCGAAGGCGGCGATAGCGGAAAGAAGGATCGTCTTCATGATAGTCGGTCGTCCTCAAGCGGCGGCGTCATCATCGGCGCTGCTGTCACCCGAGATGGGCCATGCGGAGCTGTGTTGCTAGGGACGATATTCTACCTTCCGTTATGCACTATTGCATAGCAGCGAAGCTTGTTGCCGTAGCCCGACGCCGAGCGCATCGGTGAGCGCCCGAATGCGCGGGGTATGCCGCGTGTCCTCGTGCACCGCGAGCCACAGCTCCCGTGGCGGCGTTTGGGGCGCCGGGATAGGTTCGAGCTGCGCCCTGCGGCCGAGATAGTGCGGCAGGCAGACGATCCCCATGCCCGCTTCTGCCGCGTGGACCTGCGTGTAGAAGCTATTGGAGCGCAGCATGACCGATGCCTTGCGGGTGATTTCGGCTGTCCAGTTGAGGTTCGCCGACTGCATCAGCTCTTCGGTGGGCAGCACGGCACGATGGCCGGGACTGCCGGCGGCGGCATCCGGGCGGCCGTGCCGCGCCAGGTACCCGGCGCTCGCATACAGCCCATACGCGACCAGCCCGGCCCGGCGCACGACCAGTTCGTGGCCTTCCGGCCGTCCAAGACGGAGCGCTACGTCGGCTTCCCGCCGCGACAGGCTCAGCACGCGCTGCTCGAGCATCATGTCGATCTCGATATCTGGGTATTGCTCGCTGAAGGCGACCAGGATCGGCATGAGGATTTCGTTGGCAAGCGTCTCCATCGTCGTGAGCCGCACCAGCCCCGCTAGCCGCACGTCCTGGCCGGTCACGGCCCGCTCGGCGGCGAGCGCCTCCGCTTCCATGCGCTCGGCGTGCGCCAGCACCGACTCGCCTGCGGCTGTCAGCACGTAGCCGGAGGGAGTCTTCTGCAGCAATTGCGCGCCCGCCCGCGATTGCAGCGTGTCGAGCCGCCGGCCCATGGTGCTTTGCTGGACGTGCAGCGTGCGCGCGGCGCCGGACAGCGTGCGGGTGCGGGCGATGGCGAGGAAGTAGCGCAGGTCGTCCCAGTCGATCACGTGATGCCCCGTGCGTTTACGCAAAGAGGATACCCGTTTCTTCCCCGATGCAATGCGGAAACGGACGGCCTATCTAAAATCTTAGAAAAGTGCAGAGGTTACTCCCATGCTGCCGAGCTTGTTCCTGAGCCACGGTGCCCCGACCCTGCCGCTCGACGATGCGCCGGCGCGAGAGTTCCTGCACGGCCTCGGTAAGACGCTTGGCCGGCCGCGGGCGATCGTCGTCGCGACGGCCCATTGGGAGACAGCGACTCCCGAGGTGGGCGGCGCCGTGCAGCCCGAGACCGTGCACGATTTCCGGGGATTTCCGGCAGAGTTGCAAGCGATGCGCTATCCGGCGCCGGGCGACCCGGCCTTGGCCGAGCGGATTTCCGACTTGCTTTGCGACGCCGGGCTGCGGTCGCGGGTGGACCGGAGAAAGGGGCTCGACCACGGCGTTTGGGTGCCGCTCATGCTGATGTATCCGAAGGCCGACATTCCGGTGGTGCCGATTTCGGTGCAGCCGCATCTCGGCCCCGCGCACCACATCCAGCTTGGCCGTGCGCTCGCAGCACTGCGGGGCGAGGACATCCTGGTGCTGGGCTCCGGGTCGTTCACGCACAATCTGTCCCGCTTCCGCGGCCAGGCCATTGGCGCCGAGAGTCCGCCGGACGTGACCGGCTTTGCCGACTGGTTCGACCGCGCGATTGCCGAGGGGCGCGGCTGCGACCTCGTCACCTATCGCAGCCTCGCGCCGGAGGCGGCCCGGCAGCATCCGACCGAGGAGCATTTGTTGCCGCTATTCGTGGCAATGGGAGCGGCGGGCTGGGGCCGCGGCCATGCGAGCCCGGCTCAGCGGCTGCACAGCTCGGCCATGTACGGCGTGCTGCGGATGGACGCTTACGCCTTCGGGTAGCCGTTGGCGGCGGTGAGGGTCCAGGGGGTACCGGGCTCGCAGAAGAGCGGCTGGGCATTCGGCGTGCGGACGTTCGGGCTTAGGCCCATTTCGGCGCGGATGGCCCGGAACAGGGCGCCATGGGCCACGACGAGCACAGGAGGCTTGCGCCCGAGCGCCCGGGTGATCGCCTGGGCGCCGCGGAGGCGAAGGGCGGCGAAGCTCTCGGCCCCAGCAGGCGTCGAGTTGCCCGCCACCCACTCGTCATACCAAGCGCCGACCGGTTGCCCCTCCCGCACGCCGAACGCGACCTCGCGCAGCTCGGGGTCGGTCGCGACCGGGAGCTGTAGCGCTTCGGCCACGATCGCCGCCGTGTCGGCCGCGCGCGAGAGTGGCGAGGCGACGATGCTGCGGATGCCGCGGCCCTGCAGCGCCGTCGCCGCCTCCCGCGCCTGGGCGAGCCCCAGCGCGTTCAGCGGGATGTCGCGGTCGCCTTGCGACAGATTCTGGGCGTTCCAGTCCGTCTCGCCGTGGCGGAGGAACCAGAACGCCCGTGCTGGCAGCATCAGGCGGTCAGTCCCTCCGACTGCATCATGCGCTGGACCGCCGGGCGGGCGAGCATGCGCTCGCGGTGGGCGGCGATGTTGGCCGGCACGGTGACGTTATGCTTGGTGGCCCAGACGGCGACGTAGAACAGGGCGCTGTCGGCGAAGGAGAACTTGCCTTCGAGATAGGGCTTGTCGCCGAGCGCCTTGCCCATGATCGTGAAGCCTTTCTCGGCGAGCTCGCGGCCGCGCGCCTTTACCGCTTCGTGATCGCTCTCCGACGGCGCGAAGTTGCTGGGGCGGAAGAGGCGCGAAAACCCCTGCATGTGGATGGTCGCGACGCAGTAGTCGGTGGCCTCGGCGGCGCGGAGCTGCGCCTCCTCGTCGTCCGGCAGCATGCCGGCTTCGGGATAGCTCTCGGCCAGGAAATGCGCGATCACGGGATATTCGGTCAGCACGCTGCGATCGTCGCGGACGAGCGTCGGCACCTTGCCCTTGGGGTTGAGCTCGATGAAGGGGGGCTTTTGCTGCTCGCCTGATTGCAAGCTGAGCTTTGCCAGCTCGAATGGGTTGCCGATCTCCTCGAGCAGGACGTGGATGCCCATCGAGCAGGCGCCGGGGGCGTAATACAGCTTCATGGTGTGCTCCTATTCAAACAGGGTGCTGACGCTCGTCTCGTCCGAGATGCGCTGGATGGCTTCGGCAAAGAGCGGCGCGATGGTGAGAACGCGGATGTTCGGCGATTGGCGCACGGCCTCGCTCGGCTGGATGCTGTCCGTGATCGTCATGCTCTCGATCGGCGTCGTCGCGATCCGCTCGGTGGCGGCGCCCGAGAGCACGCCGTGGGTCGCGTAAACGCTGACGGTCCGCGCGCCGTTCTCGCGCAAGGCGACCGCGGCGTTGCAGAGCGTGCCGCCGGAGTCGCAGAGGTCGTCTACAAGGATGCAGTTCTTGCCGCGCACGTCGCCGATCACGTTTATCACTTCCGAGTGCCCGGCGCGCTCGCGGCGCTTGTCGATGATCGCGAGCTCGCTGTTGAGACGCCGGGCCAGGATGCGGGCTCGGACCACGCCGCCCACGTCCGGGCTCACGATCATCAGGTCCCGCTCGAGGTCGACGTGGCTGTGCTGTTCGCGGATGTCGCGGGTGAAGAGGGGGGAAGCGTAGAGGTTGTCGACGGGGATATCGAAGAAGCCCTGGATCTGCCCGGCGTGCAGGTCGAGGGTCAGCACCCGGTTCGCGCCCGCTTCGGTGATGAGATTGGCGACGAGCTTGGCGCTGATCGGGGTGCGGCTGCCGGATTTACGATCTTGGCGGGCATAGCCGAAATAGGGGATCACCGCCGTGACGCGCCGGGCGCTGGCGCGCCGCAAGGCGTCGAGCGTGATCAGCAGCTCCATGAGATGGTCGTTCGCCGGATAGCTCGTCGGCTGGACCACGAATACGTCCTCGCCGCGGACGTTCTCGTGGATTTCGACGAAAACTTCCATGTCGGCGAAGCGCCGGACGGAGGCTTGGGCGAGCGGGACGCCGATGCAGTCGCAAATGGCTTGGGCAAGAGGGCGATTGCTGTTGCAGCTGACGATCTTCATTGCGCGCCCGGTTGCGTGGCGGGATGGGCTCTAGCATCCGGCGGCGCGTCTGTCATGCCGGGGGCGGGCGGGCTGGGCGGGATGGCACTCTGGGGCACGCCGGATTGGCGGAGGACCACGTCCTTGATGCCGCCCGCGGCCTGGGCGGCGGCGGCGGCGGCGGTGTCGCCCCAGTAGGGGGCAACACTGTTCGGGGCCACGTCATTGAGCTGGACGATGCGGCCGCGCTCGTTGCCTGCCGGATCGCGGACGATCCATTGCAGCTCGACGCGCTCGGTGCCGTCCTGGTTCGGAGCGGCGTGGACTTCGGCCGAGACCTGGTAGTCGGCGCCTTTGGCGGCGTCCTGCACGACGACGCCGAGGTCGGCGAGCTTGCGGCGGATTTGGCGGGCGAGGCTCGCGTTGCCGTCGCCGGGCGCGCCGGTGATGCCGGTGAGGCGGACCCGGGCGGGGCGGCGGAGCAGGCTGTGCGGGTCGCTGCGGAGTACGGCGGTCTGGATGCGGTCGAGCAGGGCGGAGATGCCGGGCTCGGCGGAAGCGGCAGCGGTGCGGAGCATGGTGGGGTCGCTGATGGCCCAGCTCGCGAGCGGCACGGGCGGGCCTTCCGACGCGCCTTGGGGAGCGCCGCGCGGATTGGCGATGGCATAGGTGGGCACGACGGCGTCGCCGCGAACGGCGGCCGAGAGGGAGAGCACCCAGTCACCGGGCTGGGCCGGGCCGGCGACGGCGGGGATGGCGTCCGCTTGCAGCGCCGCCGCGGTGGCGTTCGCCCACGCGGCGGAGGCCCCGTCTCCCAGGAGCGAGTTGGGCGGGGCGGGCACGGCCAGGCGCGCGGGAGGCGGCTGCGCGAGCCGGGCGCCGAGCGCGCCGGGCCGGCCGAGGAAGGGCTGCGGCAGGTCCCCGCAGGAGGCGAGCAGCAGCGGGAGCAGGAGGGCCGCCCGGTTCACGCGACCACCACGCTGAGTTGGTGGCCGAGCGGGCCGCCGCCGGCGAGGGTACGGCGGCGATGGCTGAAGAAGCGGGCTTCGTCGGCCAGCGTATCGGCCACGACACGCTCGACCCGGCACAGCCCGGCCAGGCGATGGGCGCAGTAACCGCCGAGGTCGAACAGCCAGTGCCCGGGCCGGGCGTCCGCGAAAAACCTCTCGGCCGGTCCCGCGGCCAGCACCGCGTCGCGCAGATCGGCGCCGACTTCGTAGGAGCGGGCGCCGATGCACGGTCCGATCGCGGCGGTGATGGCGCTCGCGCCGAGGGCCTGCATGGCGGCGACGGTCGCCTCGAGCACGCCTGCAACGGCGCCGCGCCAGCCGGCATGGGCTGCGCCGACGATGCCGGCCGGGTCGGCAAAGAGCACCGGGGCGCAGTCGGCAGTCACGATCCCGAGCGCCAGGCCCGGCACGCCCGTCACGATCGCATCGGCGCGGGGACGCGCTGTATCCGGCCACGCGGCCTCGGCGGTCACCACTTCGGCGCCGTGCACCTGGTAGAGCGCGAGGGTTGCGGGAGCGCCGGCGGCGGCGGCGGCGCGGCGGCGGTTTTCGGCGACGTGGCCGGGGTCGTCGCCGCTGGTCAGGCTGCAATTGAGCGTGGCGTAGGCGCCTCTCGAGACGCCGCCGCGGCGGGTGCAGAAGGCGTGGCGGGCACCGAGCGTGGGCAGAGAGAGGTACTCGGCGGTCATGCGGCGAATCCGGGAGGGCAGGGGAGGGAGGCATGCGCCAGGGCGAGGACTTTGAACAGCCGTCCCATGCGGCCGGGCTCGGCGAGGCGCTGGGCGGCGGCGATCAGTGCCGCGGCGCGGTCCGGGGGCTGGGAGAGCGCAAGGTGGTCGGTGCGCTGGTAGAGGCCGAGCCGGGCGAGGAAGGGGCCTTGCGGTACGGGTCCCCAAACCGTGACGCCCGAGGCCGCCGCGGCGAGGGCTTCGAAGTCGACGTGGGCGGTAAGGTCGCTTTCGCCGGGTGCGGCGAGCGGGTCGGCGGGGTGACCGCCTCGCAGGGCTTGCAGGCTGTCGCCGGGGGCGGAGAGCTCGGGGCCGTAATCGAGGAACAAGGCGGCGCCGCCTTGCCCGGCGATGCGGGTGGCAAGGCTGGATACGAGGGCGCGAGCGGCGTCGTTCCGCTCTACTACCGTACCGTCCGATGCGGCGGGTCCGTCGAATTCGCTGGGGCGTTCGTCGAATTGGCCCCCGGTCACGAAGCGCTCGCGCCAGGCGGCGTCGCGGCGGACGAATTGCCGGATGGGCAGCGCGTCCAGGAACTCGTTTGCGAGCAGGATCAGCGGCCCGGGCGGCAGCGCGGACGCGGCGTCGTGCCATACGGCATCCGGGAGGCGCTTGGCTTGTTCGGCCCGCAGCCGCGGCGAGGTCTCCACGCAGTGCAGCCGGCAGGCCGCGGCGAGCTCCGGCGCTGCTTGAGCGATCGCCCGGCGGGCGTCCGCCATCAGCGTCCCGCGCCCCGGGCCGAGCTCGGCCAGGATCACCGGCGCCGGCCGGCCCATCGCCCCCCAGACGATTGCGGCCCAGAGCCCGAGCAGCTCGCCGAAGACTTGGCTGATCTCGGGCGCGGTCGTGAAATCGCGGTAGGGATCGTGCGTCGCGTAGTAGCGCGCGTTCGCGTCGGCCATGAAAGCGTCGAGACGCATCTAGGCGGGCTGCGGCGCTTGGCGCCGGGCCCAGGCCATGAGTACCACGCCAGCGATGATCATGGGGATCGACAGCAGTTGCCCCATGGTGGTGCCGGCGATCAGGTAGTTCAGGAAGGGGTCGGGCTGGCGGAAAAACTCGCCGATGAAGCGGGCGATGCCGTAGCCGCAGAGGAATGCGCCGGTAAGGAAGCCAAAATGGTCGCGCAGGTAGTCCCGGCGGGAGAGCGCCCACATCACTGCGAACAGCACGATACCTTCGAGGAAAGCTTGGTAGAGCTCGCTCGGGTAGCGGGGCTCGGGGCCGGCCTGCGGGTAGATCATCGCGCCCGGCCAGCCCGGCGGGGCGATTCGGCCCCAGAGCTCGCCGTTGATGAAGTTCGCGATGCGGCCGAAAAACAGTCCGACCGGAGTCACGATCGCCATGCGGTCGGCGAAGCCGAGGATGGGCATGCCTTCGCGGCGGCAATAGACGACGATGGCGACGGCGACCCCGATCGCGCCCCCATGGAAGCTCATGCCGCCGTGCCAGACCACGAGCATGTCGAGCGGGTGGCGCAGGTAATGCCCGGGCTGGTAGAACAGGATGTAGCCGATGCGTCCGCCGAGGACGACGCCGAGCGTCGCCCAGGTGAGAAAGTCGTCGGTCTGCAGGAGCGTGGCGACCGGCGGCGTGAGGCGGACCAGGTAGCGCATGATGCGCCAGCCCAGCACGAGCCCGGCGATATAGGCGATCGCGTACCAGCGTATGCCGAAGCCGCCGATCTGGAAGACGTAGGGGTCGAATTGCGGGAAGTGGAACGGGGTCACAGGTAGGGGTCGCCTTTCGCGAGATGGTTCTGCACGTAGCGGCGCACGCCGTCTTCGAGCGAAGTGAACTGGCCGGGGTAGCCGGCGCCGCGCAGCCGGTCCATGCGGGCCTCGGTGAAGCTTTGATACTGGCCGCGGAGCGATTCCGGCATGTCGACGAAGGCGACCCGGCGCGGCTCTCCCGCGGCGTCGGCGACGGCGTGGGCGAGGTCGAGATAGGTGCGGGCGCGGCCAGTGCCGAGGTTGAACAGGCCCGAGACGCCGGGTGAGGCGAGCAGCCAGCGCAACACGTCCACCACGTCGCCGACCCAGACGAAATCCCGCGCCTGGTGGCCGTCGGGCAGGCCGTCCTGGTCGGAGCGGAACAGCCGGGCCGGCTCGCCTTGCCTGATCTCGTCCCATTTCCGCCGGACGACGCTGATCATCGCGCCCTTATGCGCCTCGTTCGGGCCGTAGACGTTGAAGAATTTGAGCCCGGCCCATTGCGGCGGCCGAGGCTCGCCGCGGGCGAGGCTCGCCATCACGCGGCGGTCGAAGGCGTGCTTGCTCCAGCCGTAGAGGTTGAGGGGCCGGAGCGCTGGGAGCAGCGCCGGGTCGTCATCGAAGCCGTGGCTGCCGTCGCCGTAGGTCGCGGCCGAGCTGGCATAGAAGAACGGCGTGCGATGCGCGGCGCACCATTCCCAGAGCTGCCACGACAGCGCGACATTGGTCTGCCAAACGAGGTCGCCGTCGCTGGCGGTGGTCTCGCTGATGGCGCCCAGATGCACGACAGCGTCGAGCTGGGCCGTTTCGAGGTGACCGGCCAGGCGCTCGGGCGGCACGATGGCCTCGGGGGGCGTGCGGAGGTTGCGCCACTTGCCGTCCGACCCAAGATGATCGGCCACGGTGACACGCTTGCCGTCTGCCAGCAGGGCGGCCACGAGATTGGAGCCGATGAAGCCGGCGCCGCCGGTAACCAGGATCATGGGCGCGCGTTATAGAGGGGCGGTTGATCGCGCCATAGCCCCCGCGAACAGGAGGATTTTCATCATGGCCGAGCGTCCACGCTTCTTCGACGACATCGCCGGGCTCGCGGGCGGCGCTATGTCGGCGTTTCAGGGCCTGCGGGACGAGCTGGAATCGCAGCTCAAGGCCCGGCTCGACGACACGATCCGCAAGCTCGACTTGGTGCGTCGGGAGGAGTTCGAGGCGGTGGCCGAGATGGCATCCCGGGCGCGGGCGGGCCAGGAGGCGGCGGAGGCGCGTCTCGACGCGCTCGAGGCCAGGATGGGCGGCGGTGCGGGAGTGTCCAGGCCCGCAGGAGCGTCCGGGGCTGTTGGCGCTTCTGAGGCCGACCCGGCGAGCCTGCCGCCGAATGCCTGATTTGCCTCCGTTTGCAGTGCGATGCACAATGACGCGGCGATGATGCTTGCGTCATTGCACCGGGCGCGCGCCACTTATCCTTGGGGGGCGCGCGGACGGGCCAGTAGGCTGGGAGTGCGCCGAGTCGCAGCCGTCTCGGCCACCAGGCCTTCCTCAACCTAGGGAGACCCGCATGTCCGCCCTGCTTTCCGCCGAAGCCGCCAACCCTCTCGATGTCGTGGAGCAGATCGTCTCCGCGAATGACTGGGCGTTCGACCGGCGCAACCATGCCGAGATGGCCGCCGAGGCGCCCGGGAAATGGTGCAGCTATGGGCTGTACTTTAGCTGGTCCGACGAGATCAGCGCGATGCACTTCACCTGCGCCTTCGACCTGAAGGTGCCGGCGGCCCAGCGCGGGGCGCTGTACGAGTTGCTGGCGCTTGCCAATGAGCGGCTCTGGATCGGGCATTTCGGGCTCGACCCCGATGACGGCACGCCGCTGTTCCGGCACTCGGTGCTGTTGCGGGGCGCGCCGGGCGCGTCGGCGGAAAGCCTCGAAGACATGGTGGACATCGCCATCACCGAGTGCGAGCGGTTTTTCCCGGCGTTCCAGTTCGTCCTCTGGGGCGGCAAGTCGCCGGTCGATGCGCTGGCAGCCGCCATGCTGGAGTGCGTGGGGGAGGCTTGAGCCTGCCGCCCGTCCTGCTGGTCGGCGGCGGGCGGATGGGAAGCGCCATGCTGCGGGGCTGGCAGGAGCGGGGGCTTGCGCCATCGATGGTGATCGACCCGTCGCCTACGGTGCGTGCAGGAGAGGGTGCGCCCGTGGTGGCGACCGCGGCGGACGTGCCGGCCGGGTTTTGCCCGGCGGCGGTGGTGCTGGCGGTGAAGCCGCAGCTTGCCGCGGCGGCGCTTGCCCCGGTGGCGCCGATTGTCGGAGACGCGGTCGTGCTGTCGATCATGGCGGGGTGCACGCTCGCCGGGCTCGGTGGGATGCTGGGTCCGGTGCCGCTCGTGCGGGCGATGCCGAACACGCCGGCGGCGATCGGACGCGGCATCTCGGTCGCCTGCGCCGCGCCGGGGGTCG
>JAABUX010009249.1_pt1 | contig 11188 bp, 8 predicted proteins | sample 5561851 | NCBI WGS metagenome assembly JAABUX01 (sample SAMN10711883, study PRJNA513361) | rock metagenome | isolation source: Antarctica rocks | place: Antarctica: Victoria Land, Richard Nunatak red sandstone | collected 2016-01-03 | reverse complement strand
AATATTACGCTCCTTATTGTCTTATTTTGAACTTAACAATACTTAGGTTTGGCTATTTTTCAGTGCCGCAATTTGTCATACTAGTTTGCCTTTTCCGGGTTTATACGGCGAGGTGCAAGATCTGAGTATTGGTATTCACCACTCCATTAATGCCCCCACCTGTAGAATTTGCAGTGATGGCACTATAAGAGGTGTTCGTTGGCTGGGACTGGAAACCAAAAATCCCAGCAGCATTAATCTGCACCTGACCGCCATTGCCTTTAAAAGCATTGGCACTAATATTGCTACCTTCTGTCGGGAAAGCGATAATCAAGGCCGTGTTGTCAATCGAGATGTTACCGCCATTCCCACCCCCATTAGCCGTGCCAGCAGTGGCAGAGATTTGACTGCCATGGCGCAGGAGTAATGACTCTAGTGCCTTCAAAAAAATATTGCCACCTTCACCGGCTGCGGTTGCTGCTGTGATGCCACCTTGATTGTCTAGAAAAATCGAGCTGGCATTAACTCGCAGTGTCCCGGCATTACCTACTCCCATATTACTCACATCGACTGAAGCACCACCTGTAACACTCAGCTTATTAGTGTTAATTTCCACATCTCCCGAGTTGCCACTCGGCACTGGAGCTATTCCATAAGCAGCTTGTAAGGTTGCAGCTGGAATCACAGCAGACGAACCCACAAAAGTGGGAGTAGGACTGCTCAGCAATTTACCACTTACCTCTACGCTCTCTTTGGCATTGATAGTTACACTGCCTGCGTTACCAGTCGCTAAGGTGGAAGAATTGACATTTGCTCCATCTCGGACCACCAACCTCGGTGTGGTAACTATCACATTCCCACCATCTCCAGCAATTAAAGTGACAGCATTCAAACCACTTGGAGAGAAAATGCTTGTCTGTCCAGTCAGTTCTACAGAGTCAAGAGCATTCACCATTACATTCCCCCCATGACCAGTGCCAAAAGTTCCCGATGATATTTGTCCTCCATTTAGACCAACCAATCTCCCAGTTGATACTGTAATATCTCCCGCATCTCCCGAACTGAAAGCTAGAGCAGCGATGCTGGTGTTTACAGCGGGATTAATGGGTGGAAACCCAATTAATTGCACAGAATCAGCGGCATTCACAGTCGCATTACCCGCCTTACCAGTACTTCTGGAGGTAGTCTCTATCGACGCCCCATCCTGCAAAACCAACTGATGAGTGGAAATCGCAATATCTGCTCCACGCCCACCTCCTAAAGTTTCACTATACAAACCGGTAGTAATCGTACCATCTGGGTTAGTTCCGCTCATTTCTAAAGACTGAGCAGCATTCACACTGATGCTTCCTGCTTGTTCCACCCCTTGGTTTTGAATCAAAATATTTGAGCCATCAGCGAGCGATACACGATTGCCCTGCACCTGAATAGAGCCACCGCCACTGGCATCTAGTAACGCTTGTTGCGATAGCTGAATATCCCGGAAGCCTTGTACGCCTTGATAGCCAAGACTAAAGCCTTGGGGAATGGGACTGAGGCTAACTTGCCCATTGCCGCCGACACTACCTAACTCAATCCGTCCTTGCTCTGCTGTCAGTGTGCCACCCTCTATGTCTACATCACCCCCTACCAATGCCAGGGTTAACCCTGGCAGCACCTGCAAACCAGTTGAGCTACTGCCCCTGATAATTGGTGAGAATATTGGACCCTGAGCAGATAAATCGTATCCCGTGCCTTGCACTACTATGCTTCCTGGATTCTGTCCAAATTGCAAGCCAAGAGGCACCTCGATGCTCAGTAGCGGTGGTGTTGTGGGAGCAGTGGCACCAAACTGTGTCCCATCAGCAAATTTCAGGCTGCTCGCTGTACTGGCTAAGAACGAACCGCCGATATTGAGGGAGGCATGAGGACCAAACATGATCCCATTGGGATTAATCAGAAATAGGTTGGCGACACCGTTGGCTTTGATGACACCACCAATGTTAGAGCTAGACCCACCAGTCACCCGGCTGATAATGTTTTGAATATCTGAGGCGTTGTTGAAGTAGGCAGTGCTGCCAGTAAAAACAGAAAACTCCCGAAAGCTGTGGAACAAATTTCTTCCGGCTCTGGTGCCGCCAGTAATGGTACTGGTGTTGCCTTGCGTGGTGACGACGGAATTGACAGGTAGGGTGACATCTGGGATAGGCTGTGCTGGGACGGGGTGGGTTAGGGCAAGACTTCCCAAGGCAATGCCGCTAGCAATCCAGAACTGAAGACTCTTTGGCACGATGTTTAAACCTATCTATAACTTGGCAATCAATCAGGCGTTTTTCTGGACGAGGGTGACTTTGAGGCGCTGGGTGAGAATGACTCAACGTTCCGCGCATATGGAAAGCTCCTTAAGCTCAATTGCTCAGCACCCAGATTTTTCAGCTAGATCACCCTACAAGAATTTGACGATTGATGGGACTTCCTGCATGAGTGGAAGATTTACCAGTCGGAGGCAGAAAAACTTCAGAGTTAGGTGGCAGCATAGCGCAATCCGAAGACAGGGGACTGGCAAGATCTTACACTGACCGACAAGACCTTTCAGCCGGAAAGTTGCAGCAATTGTCTGGAGTCAGCTGTGAGAGGTTTGGCGCTCCGGCTGGCAAGATTGCGACCTCACCTCCAGGCAGACCCATGAGCTGTAAGACAAAGTGACAGGTGTGAGGACCGATTTGCCAGTGTATTGGTGACGGGCTTTCGGATGACATGGACAAGTTGGAGCGAAAGCGTTGTCTTGGCTCTCTACCCATCAACTTGCTGAATAACTTGCTCTTCTCACCTGAGTTAGTGAGAAAAAGACATAGACTAACACTTAAGCTTTGCCCGTTTATGTCCGCCATTCTCTCTCAAGCCCAAGCCCTGGTCTCCCAACTCCAGACACTGATGCCGAGTAGCTATCAGCAGGACAGCCTGCAAGCTCTGCTGGGATTATTCTTGGAGGGTCAAGGATATCCCTTGCCAGAACACTGCCAAACCAAGTCAGCCAGTGCATTAAGCCGATTTTTGAATGAGTATAAGTGGTCAACGCGCCAGGTAATTAGGGCAGTGCGAACTGCCGCCATCCAGCAAATTCTCTGCCAACCACGAGTCGGGCGAAGACCGACTTTACAGGTGATACTTGACCTGACAACACTGGAGAAGACCGGGAAGTTCAAAGAGTTTAAAGACCTAATTCGGGTCTACAACGGCAAACGAGGGTTACATGTTGTCATGCTCTACATTGTTGTGGGGCAGTGGCGAGTGCCTTGGGCGTTTCAGGTCTATCGTGGTAAGGATACTCCCTCTCCGACTCAACTGGGATTACGTCTGGTGCGACGACTCCCCAAAATTCTGACTGGGCGCTTTGAGGTTTTAGTTCTGGCTGATACAGCATTTGGTACTAATGGGTTTATCACTTCAGTTCGTCGGCTTAAGCACCATGCCCTCATAGGAGTGCGTTGCGACCGGAAACTAGAAAATGGACGCCGCTTGGCACATTTGCACAAACGCGGACAACAAGTGCGACTGCTGGGGTTGAAGTTCTCGGTTCATCTCTCCTGGTACTACCTCAATCGCTCAGATGGTAAGTTAGAAAAACGTTATATCTTGTGTACCAAAGCTCTCAAAGGCAGCACTATGAATTGGTGGGGTCGTCGCCGTTGGAGCATTGAAGGATTCTTCAAAACGGCAAAACATCGGTTTGGCTTACATCGTTTTGGACAACAGACTCTCTTGGGTGTGTACAGATGGTTAGTTCTATCTTTGACCGCTTACCTGCTATCCCACTGGGTTCACCTTTATTCAGGAGGTGGAGCAATGCCTGATTGGGGAGAAGCCGCACAAAAAGCTCTTGAGCTGTTGCTACCGCTAATGGCGCTGTTGCCCTTATTAGCAGAACTCCAACGCTTACGACCCTTAGCCAAATCCTACGGATTGGATATCAATCTGACCTGGTGCAAGATCTAAGTTAAAACTAATTAAACGTTCTGGTTATGGATTTAGGAATTTTGAGAACTTCAGAATCAGATGTTTACTTCAGTGGCACTTTAGCTATTAGTTAGGCATACTAAATACTAAAGAGCCGACAAAGCTAAGAGGGATGAAGGGCATATTGCTCAAGCTTTGTGGGATTTTCCACTCGGTTTTCACATCGGGATAGGCGAGCAGCGCGGACAGTAATTCTTTGGTTTTTTCGTCAACAACGCGCCCGACGGATTCACGGTAAACGCGCTCAAGCAAACTTTTTGCCACATCTTCCCAATTAGCAATAAATGGGCGCATTCCTTCCGGATCGAACATGAGGTGCAGCAGATTACGCGGACTCTCACGCGCCGCCAGATCGATAAAGCAATTAAAGAAGCGTGGCGCATATTCATTGGTCATCAGCACATTCCAGTAGCGATCCATCACTACTGCTGGGAAAGGTTCATGCTGGCGCAGAATACGTCCTAGAGCATTGGTTACACTCTGCATTTCCGTTGCATTCCATGCGTTCTCAGAATAGATAGGGGCGTAACCAGATGCCAACAACGTGTTACGGTCGCGCAGGGGGATGTCAAGCGCTTGAGCAATATCTATTAATGTCTGACGACTAGGAACGCTACGCCCGCTTTCAACAAAACTAATGTGCCGTTGCGACACGTCCGCATTGAGGGATAAATCGAACTGGCTTCTGCCGCGTATGTCGCGCCAGTAGCGCAACAGCACACCTAACTCATTAGCTGGTAGCTTTGCAGTGAGGTTTGGGTTTGATGAATTCATCAGGCTCTACATTCGCGATATGGCTTCGGGTAAGTTAAGTAGTTGGACACGATGTTGTTGCATAAAACATAAAGCCGGACGTCGATTTCTGTTGCGTTGACCGCGCATGGTTCGGTTCGCGTCGAACCATGCTCAACTCCGTCATCGGCACCGCTGCCCCAGCGTGCAGCGGTGCCGATCGACCCACCGCAAGATGTTAAAAGACTAATCCGTCCTCGCACCCAGTTGAGCAGCAAAACCTTCGTAGAGTGCCCGTGCCATACGTTAAAACGCGGTGGGACCGACCGAGCCAACCCAGTGGCTGACCTTGGTCGGATCTGTTTTATCCATGTAGAAGAAATAGGTCATCGTAGGTTTAACGGTCTTCATGCTGGGGTCATCGAATTTCATTGTAACCTTACCGTGAAAGACCTTGAGCGTTGGGCTATCCCAGTATTCGACCACATCATGATGTGCGGTTAACCCTTTGTCTATGAACGCTTGCAGGTTCTGACGGATCGCCTCACGTCCATGCCAATCCGCAACGCCGAGGTTACACACAGCGTCCTCTGCAAAACAGTCGAAGCCTTCACCAAAGGTCTTGTCGTCAATCTCTTTCCACATAGCCAACAGCCATTCAGGCGGCGCGGTTTTCGTGAAGATTATCGTGGTCATATCATTCTCCTGGGTTTGTAGTGGATTGACACCGGGGGACGGCGCAGACTCGATTGTGTGAACGATAAAATCTTGCATTTCGCAACTCCTTATTTCTTTTGCTGAACATGCCTGCATGTGTATCTTCTTGGGGGTGCGGGTTCTTACACACCGTTGTCGATCGAAGATGACTGTCATATATCGATGGTATGCAACAGTTCAAATATCTCGCAGGTACACGCAACAGTTCAATTACCTCACAGGTAATAATTAGGGGTTTGTTGAACTATCGGAATAGAATTCTAAACCCACCTGTATATTAAGAGATTTAGCCTTACTGTCTGCTGATAATGTTCCGCCCCGATCGGGAGACACCGAAACAAGTTCCGTTCACACCATAAGAATCTGATAAATCATTGTAAGAATCTGAAAGAAGTTGAGCTTTGGAATTCATTACACTTCAGAAAAGGAGCATATGTGACCGAGCAGTAAAACTGGCGCAATGAGCAAATAAGTGACGTGTTCTAAGTCTCTAAAGCTAGCACTACTTGAAGCTTCTGGATATCTGAGCCAAGTTAACCCATAGGAGTGGATACCCTAACCTTGAAACACCAAACGCCGATCTAAAGCGGAACTGAGGGTTTGCGCTATCCATTTGCTCATTGCGCCGATTCATTTGCTCATCCACAGTAGGAGTTGAACTTCACCATTAGGAGGCAAAATGAGTAACATCTCAGAGGAAATTCACCTCAATCTTGGTGCGATTATCTTTCCAGGTCTAGATCAGACCGACTTTACCGCTCCATTTGAAGTCCTCTCACGGCTCCCTAATTCTACTTTCCATATTCTGTGGAAGGAGAAGACACCCGTGAAGGATGTCAGAGGACTGATTTTGACACCAGAGAAAACGCTCTTTGAGTCACCGCCACTCGACCTTTTGCTTGTACCCGGTGGCTATGGACAAGAGGCATTGATGGAAGATGAGATTGTCCTTTCCTTCGTTCGGGAGCAAGCAGTCAATGCCAAATACGTGTTTTCAGTCTGCACTGGGGCCTTGATCTGCGGAGCGGCTGGTCTCCTCAAAGGTAGGCGAGCGACAACGCATTGGTCAGCATTTCATCTCCTCGAATATTTTGGTGCAATTCCCGTTGATAAGCGGGTGGTGATCGATGGCTCTTTGGTGAGTGCAGGAGGCGTCACTGCCGGAATTGACGGAGCTTTGCGCGTGGCGGCGCTCCTGCGCGGCGATCGCGTGGCGCAGGAGATTCAACTGCAAATTCAATATGCACCTGAACCCCCGTTTAACAGTGGGACGCCAGCAACTGCACCGCCTGAGATTTTAGCAGCTGCCCGATTAACCAGTCGAGAGATTACAGAAGCTCGGTTGACGACTGCAAAACGTATTGCCGCAAAGTTAGGAGTCGTTACTTAGGAGAGCAGGCTGATTGACGTTTCAGCCGATCTTGCCTTATCTGCGTCGGCTGAATCGCCTGTTGACTTGCTATTTACCTTGAAGTGCCATGATGAATATACTGTGTCTGTTTGGAAGCGGCATGATTCGGGTGAACTGATCTACGCTGCGATCGGACCGCTTGGTAATTTAGAGCTGCGCCAAGGAGCTATCAATAATACCGGACCGGGTCAAGTATACGAGTTTAAGAATCGCAACTATAAGTATCTGGTAGCCAACTGTGCGTTGTTCTATTGGGTCTAAGCCTGAACCTTGTCGTTGTCCTCCAAGCAGGCAGCAGGGGAGCGTTTTTTGCTGCTGGCAGCATTGGGGCAACGTTTTGGTTGGGAGAGCGCTTGCGAAGGTGGCTGAAGATTCCAGTTCAGGCGTCGGTGTTAATCTCCGCAGGCACTGCGATTTGCGGAGGTTCAGCGATCGCAGCAGTGAGTTCAGTCATCTATGCTGCAGAAAGTGAAATCTCCGTAGCTATGGGAACGGTGTTTGTGCTGAACGCAATCGCGCTGTACCTCTTTCCGCTGCTGGGTCATGCGCTCCACCTGACAATGGAGAAAAGTTGCAATTAGGCAATGTTGTCGTCACTGCGATCGCGACTCCTGGACATACCAATCACCACATGTCTTACCGAGTCAAGCGTGAACTTCCTGGAGGGACGCGATGCGAAGGTGTTTTGACAGGTGATGCATTGTTGATTCGAGGCTCCGGAAGAACGATTATCGAGGACTAACTGTCTCGACCGTTGGCGAAGAGAAGCGGTGGAATCCTCGGTTTGTGAGGCACGAACGTGACGAATTCGTTACACTCATAGCAAATCTCAAGCTGCCTTATCCTCCAAAAAATGATGGAAGCCGTGCCTGCCAATGAGCGCTGTGGTGATTCCTTAATGTTTTATTTATAAACCGTTTCTTAATCGGCTTGTTTCAAAACGGCTTGGCAGGCTCTGTTGCCGGGCATGAAAACCGTCAGGCAGATCTATGTTCCGGAGCGCTGAGCGTGCATGAATTCCCTTCATCGCGGCGGCTTGCTTTTCCTCCGCGAGAGCGGCAAGGACCGTTTTGTCAAAGCGAGGGACTCAAGGGCAGCAACCGTCATGCCTTGAGCGTAGATCGGGTTAAAGCTGCAAATGGCATCACCAAAAACCAAGTAATCTTCGGGAAAACGCACCATTGTTTCATAATGGCGGCGTTGGCTGCTTGGAAGCTTGTAGGGCAATAGGTCTGAGACGGGTTCAGCATCTTTGATGACTTCGTAGATCTCCTGAGCGGGCAGGGACTTGGCGAATTCGAGGAAGCCTTTTTCATCAGTGGGTGCGCGATCACCCAGATAGCCACCAAGGCTGACAATCCAGCGATCGCCTTCTTGAGCCAAGATGACCCCACAGCGCCAGTTGGGGAGGGAGGGTGAGACCTCGATACACTAGAGATGTTGCACTCTCATAGATTAGCTACGCTGTAGGTGGTCGGGTGCAGTAGCTACACAATCGCTTTTAAGCCCAAATCATAGCTAGATAGGTTTTCAAATTGACAATGCCATCTTGAGGCAATCCTTTGCTCTTTTGAAATGCCATCACCGATAATTTAGTCTTCTGTCCAAAACTTCCGTCAACAGGGCCAGGTGTGTGACCTATCCAGCTCATACGTGTTTGGATATCCTCAACCAGTTTGCCAGTGTTTCCTAACTGAATAGAATTCCATCGGTTCAGGTCTGCCTTATTTTCCACACCGCTGACACTGATATCTCCCCGATACTGATGGCACAACCATGTTCCGCCCCAGGAAGGTGGAACAATCGGCGTATCAGTATCGTAGTGAGCAATCCATACTGGGTAGTCACTTAAATCGGGGTCGCCCAGATCTTTCCAAAAATAAGGAGCAGTATAGATTATTGGCTTGATGACTTTTCCCGTTTGTTTGTGCAACTCTTGTTCGACTATATCTAGCCAAACCTGTTCTGAAGCTTTCATCTCGTTACCATCTGCTCCATGCCGACTGGCATCTTCAATGTCCAAAACCGGCGGCAGGTCGCCCGATTCCAAGCGTCTCAGCATATCCAAGAAGTTGCGAGCCTGCTGTTCTGCTGGCGAGGTACCGTAGTGGAAAAAGTGGTACGCCCGCCTGACAATTCCATGCTGTTTCATGTCATGCCAGTGAGCAGCAAAGCTCCCGTCTTGTTCCGTGCTGCCCTCTGTCGCTTTGACAAAAGCAAAGGTGTACCCGGCAGATTTGAGGGCAGACCAATCAATGTTGCCATCACCTTCGTAAACATCAATTCCTAGTTCTGACATTTTTTTCCTCTTTTCCTCAGTTACGCTTACTAATGTCTGGATGCCAGCATCCGCTCAAAGGTATCAACAGGTTTTGTTCACTCCTCCACGGCTGAATTCAGCTGGATCGAGATTGTCACTCAAAACTCAAAACCAGCCGTGGTACACGATATAAGGATTAGCTCAGCGATCGTTTGTTAGATCTCCGAGTTGGGACTTGACGGCGCTGAGATACTCTCGATCGGTTAACACCTGCGGTGATAATCTATGCGTTGCCACCGCACTCTTGACTAGATCTTCAGCACTCACTTGCCCAGCTTGGTAGGATACCAAAAGTTGACCGGCACTCGGAATGCCTTGGCTGGTGAGATAACCTTGATAAGCCAGAAAGACAAGATTGAAAGGTGTCAGACGGCTTTTCAATGTGCTGTTTAAAGTTGCAGGGTTTAGTGCTGTCCTTTGTGCATTTGCCGCAGGGCATATCGCAGGCGCTAGGAGTAAAGCCGATAGACCACCAAGAATTAGACGTTTCATCGCAATCTCTCATGTAAATAAAGTCGTTAAAGTCGTTGCAGCTAACAGAAGGTCGATCGGTAAGCGTCCCAGGTAGTTACGAAAATTAAGGATGACAGAGGAGTGGCTGCGGTAAAGTAAGGGGTATGAGTCAAGGGATTGAATTAGAGGGAGTGTAAATTCCCAGAAGCGGATTGGGAAGCAACGCCAGAGAGCATAAAGCAGGCGGTGCGAGAACTAATGCGGCAGTTGGATGAAGGCCAAGGGAAATTAGAGCAGCTGAGTCAGCGAGTGACGGAGTTAGAGGAAAAGCAAAGCAAGAACTCAAAAAACTCCTCGCAACCACCATCAAAAGATGGCTTTGGTAGCAAAGGGGGAGAGGTGAGGAAAGCAGGCAGTCGGCGGAAAAAGCCGTTGAAGTTCAAAGTGATAGAGGGCAAAGGGCAGAGAGGGTTATACGAGCCAGAAGCGTGCCGAGCGGTGTACGAGGTGAAGGCGGAGGTCTGCCCCCAGTGTGGGGAGAGCTTAAACGGGGTAGATGAGCAGCCCTATCGGCATCAAGTGGTGGATGTGCCGGAGGTGAAGCCAGACGTGGTGGAATATCGGTTGCATCAGTTGGAATGTGAGCATTGTGGTACCAAGACGAGAGCCAAACTGCCAGAGGGAGTTTCAGGGCGATGTTACGGCGTGCGGGTGGCAGGATGGGTGGGATTGATGAGCGGCGAGTATCGCCAAAGCCATCGACAAGTGCAAGGAATTTTGCGCGAAGGGTTTGGGATTGAACTGTCACGGGGGAGCATCAACCGGATGCGACAAGAGGTGAGTGAGGCGGTCGCCGCAGCGGTAAAGGAAGCTCAGGAGTATGTGCAGCAGCAACCAGTGGTGCATTGTGATGAGACAGGGTTTGCCCAAGGAAATCAGGACGGCCAGAATCCTAATCACCGGCGAGGCTGGTTATGGGTGCTGGTCAGTCCGTTAGTGAGTGTGTTTGTGGTGGCTTTGAGTCGCTCTCAAGCCACAGCTAAACAACTAATAGGTGCAACTTTTGGCGGAGTTTTGGTCAGTGACCGCGCCAGTTGTTATCCCTGGCTGGACCCCTCCCAGCGCCAAGTCTGTTGGGCGCATCTGCTAAGAGACTTTCAGGCGCTGGCTGAGCGATCCGGAGTGTCTCAGGAAATTGGCGCAGCCTTGTTGCGGCGGGGCTACAGGTTGTTTCATTGGTGGCATCGGGTGCGCGATGGCACCCTTTCCCACGAGCTATTTGTCCAAGCGGTTCACCAATTACGTCAGGGGCTGCTCGCCGAGTTGCAAACCACTGCCAACCTCCCCATTGGCTCCAAGGAGAAAACCCCTTTGGCCAAAACCGTTCGTACCTGTCGGCAACTCCTTCAGGTTGAACCTGCCTTATGGACTTTTGTTCATACCCCTAGGGTGGAACCGACGAACAATGCTGCGGAACGGGCACTTCGTCCTGCCGTCATTTGGCGCTATACCAGCTTTGGCGCTCAGTCTCAGGCAGGCAGTGAGTTTGTCTCCCGCCTGTTAACCGTCAATACTTCGCT
>JAABUX010009248.1_pt1 | contig 11190 bp, 9 predicted proteins | sample 5561851 | NCBI WGS metagenome assembly JAABUX01 (sample SAMN10711883, study PRJNA513361) | rock metagenome | isolation source: Antarctica rocks | place: Antarctica: Victoria Land, Richard Nunatak red sandstone | collected 2016-01-03 | reverse complement strand
CGCTCGAAGAGGCCGCGATGAGCGCCTGGCGGCGGGTGTGCCTGGTGCCCGAGCTAATACGATCGATCTGTGCCGCTCCATATGTTCACGTCGGCGAAGGCGCATGAAATTCCTGGGAACCGTATGATACCGAGTTTGCCCTTTGAATCTGCCGATCGTGAGGAAGTCAAGCCCGACCTTCTTTTGCGCACGAAATACGCTCGATCAGGGCGAAGCCCCCGCAAACGCGGCGCAGAGATACTTGACGAACACAGCCACCTTGCCGCTCACGAGCCGTCCCGGCGTATGGAGGACCCAGAGCTCCACCCTCTGGTCCAATGCCTCGCCCCAGCATGATAATCGCCCGCTCGCCAGATCGTCCGCAATCACGGAACGGGGTAGCAACGCCGCGCCCGCGCCCGCGCGGACGGCGTCTCGCATCATGAGCTTTGACGATAGGCGCAACACCGGATCGGGCCGGATTTCCAACTCATGCCCGCCGTCCGCGATCCGCCAGATGCCCGCATCGGCAGGGGTCGTCAGCACGACCGCGGGAACGGATGCGATCGTATCCGAACTGCTGGCGGGCGAGGGACGGGCCATCGCCGCCGGCGCGACGATCAACATCTGGTCCCGCAGGAAGCAGCGCCCGACCAGCTTGTCATCCGGGGCCGGATTGGCGCGGATGACCAGATCGTAGCCTTCTTCGACGGGATCGACGGCCCGATCCTCGGCGATGATTTCGAGCCGGACCTCGGGATACGCCTGACTGAAAGCGGCGGCGATCGGGCCGAAGGAGATGTGGGCGAACAACAACGGCGAACTGATCCGCAGACGCCCACGCGGGCGGGCAATCCCCTCGCTGAGGGCCTCACCGACCTCGATGATCTCGTTGAGTAGCCCTTTCGTCCGCGCATGGAGGGTGCCGCCTTCCTCGGTCAGCCGGAGCGAGCGCGAACCGCGTTCCAGCAAGCGGACGCCGAGGCTCTTCTCCAGCTCCATGAGTCGTCGCGACAGCGTTGCCTTCGGCCGCCCGCTGGCCCGGCTGGCTCGGCCGATACCGCCGTGCGTGACGACCAGATGGAAATCGGCTAAGGCGAGCAGGTCCATGAGTGTTCCATTAGTGAGACGGTTTGTCTCAATATTGCCAACTTGTCCACGAAAATGGAACATACTATCGTCAATGCAGCGGGGAAAAATCTTGGTGGTGCCGGGGCGTTGATCCCGACAAGACACCCGCCGCATGCAACGGAGGATCGAAAATGTTCGGAAACCGCCCGGGTCGCTGGCTCCTCTCACTGGTGGGCCTGTTGACGTCCCTGGGGTGTTGGGCCGCCGACTACGGCAAGACCCACATGTTTAACGACCGCTGGCCACCGCACGCCAAATTTCACAACGGCCAGACCCTGATGTTCGGCACCTTGCTCGGCCTCCTGACGCTGTTCTATACCTGGCGGCGGCGGGGCCTCGGCGCCGACAACCTCAAGGCGGCGGCCTTGTTCGCCTCGTTGTACTGGATCACGCAGGCCACCGCGGGCCTCTTGCCCAACACCGCCCTAATGGACCCCGAGTTCGTCGGGTCGACTCGGCTCCCCTTCGGCCTGACCGGGCCGCAGCCATTCCTGGACCTCGTGACGCTGGTCGTGATCGCCGCCGCCTACGCCCTCGAATCGAGGTGGCTGGGGAGAAACCCGGGGTCCTGACCCGGTCGACAAATTCGCGTGGCTCGCCGGGGACCTGGGACGGCGGACGAGGAGTCCTTCCGGCCCGACGCCCCGCCGCTCCTGATCGCCAAGAGCGAGACCTGGGCGCGCGGCGGGGCCAAGCCCGGGCGACCCGATGCATCCGACCCGAACCTTCGACAATCCTGGAGGAAGAGACCGATGACAGCCCAGCACTCGCACCGGCCGCACCCCGACGTCCCCCTAACCGTGGCCGAGGCCGGCGCGGGGAGGCCAGTCCTTGTCCTGCACGGCGGCCGCGGTCTGGCCGGCTCGGCCGAGGAAGTCGCCCACCTCGCCGCCACCCACCGGGTTCTGACGCCGACCCATCCCAGCTTCGAGGGGACCCCCCGGCCCAACTGGTTCGCCGGGGTCGACCGCCTCGCCGAGACCTACATAGACCTGCTCGACGACCTCGACTTGAGGGATGTCGTGGTCTTCGGCAGCTCGTTCGGCGGGTGGATCGCCGCCGAGATGGCCCTCCGCGACCGCGGCCACCGGATCGGCCGGCTCATCCTGATGGGCGCCATCGGCCCGGTGATCCCGGGGCACCCCATCCGGGTCCCGAGCGCCCCGGGTTCGGCCCCCGCCGAACGGCCGAGCGACGCCGCCGAGCCGCCGCCACCCCGCGCCGCCGCCTCGCCCGGCGACTTCGCGACGATGCTCGCCTATACTGGCCCGTCCCTGGGCGACCCGGGGCTGCTCCATCGCCTTGGGCGTGTCCGGGTGCCCGTCCTGCTGGTCTGGGGCGAGGACGACCCCGTCGTCACCCCCGACTTCGGCCGGGCTTACGCTGCCGCCTTCGCCGCCGCCCGCTTCGTGGCGATCCCCGGCGCCGGCCACATCCCCACCATCCTGGCCCCCGCCGCGACGCTCGACGCCATCGACACCTTCCTGGCGACGTCGGCGACTTGATCATCCCCGGACGCCCGACAACTCGGCTTGACCGGTCCCGGCCGCGCGCCTAGAGCGTGACTCGGCACCATTCTCATCGAAAATCGGTGCAAACTCGGTGTCATCGGAATTACGCGGTCGATAGAATCATGTCAAGGACCGCAGTTCGACTGCTGCACAACTTAGGTAGGTTGGCGGCAAGGCGGTTGACCCGGAAGCCGCCTAACCGGTGGACATAAACCTATCAACTGCGTAGTTCCGATGTCAGCTCGAACAAAAATCTGAACTGCCATCGAATTTTCCCTCTCCGACCGCTCACCGGGCGGTGAGGGGAACCATCCTGTTGAGCGTCTTGGTAAAGAGAGATTCGGCGCCGAAGGGACCGTCCTGAAACTCCGCCGCGAGCGGTTCCAACTTCTTGAGGAGGTCGAGCCCCGCATTGAAGTCTTGCCGGACCGCCTCGAACTGAACCCGTCGCTCCTCGACCCGGTCGAAGAAGCGCTGGATGTCGCCGCTCCCGGCGGTGAGAAGCTTGTTGAATTGGGCTTCGTCGAGGTGGTGATTAACCCGAGCGGCTTCGGCCTTTTCCGTCAGCATCGCTTTCAGGTGGGGCCGCTTGACCAGGCCGAAGATGTTCCTGGAGAAGACCCATTCATCAAAGTTTTGGCTGGATACCGCCATGTTATTGACGAAGAGAACCCTCACTCGCTGGACGGGTTGCGCGTCGTCCTCTTCGTCCACTTGGGGAGCCGGTTGCTTAGGCTCCATGAGCAAGAACTTTCTCCCCTCAGGCAGGTCGATCCGGATACGAATTTGCGCGCGGGCGGGCCGAGCTTGGGCGGCCTCCGCGTTGGCGAAGTCCCGGACTTGTTGTCGCGGGGCGTTCCGCCGGGCGATCGGGTTCGGCGCGAGCGCCTCGTCGATGATCTTCTTCGCCCGGGCTACCTCCGCCGGCGGATCGTCCGACTCGTCCGGTGACAAGGCGACCAGGAGCGACAGGAGGACGGCGTATCCTGACATGGGCAACTCCGGGGGCTGGTCCGATCGTCGGGTCCGGTTCGCGACCCACACGACTATCGGCGGAACGGGTCGCTCCGTCAACAGCGGTCGAGTGAGCAAACTTGGCATCAGCAGACTCGGCGACAGCTCTTGATTTAAGGCTTCGAAGACGATACTGACATCGAGTTTGCCACCCTTGATCATCATTTGACCGAATCCAAGGAAGGAGCCTCGATGATGGCGACCAGGAAGAAGAATGCCGAGTTGGCCCCCGACTCGACCGAGTCCGGCGGGTTTCGGGGGTTTGGGATGCAGGCCCTGCAGTTCCTCCAGGCTTTGAGCGAGAACAACGACCGCGACTGGTTCGGCGTGAACAAGTCAACCTACCTCGAAGAGTGTGACGCTCCGCTTCGTGAACTCGTCCGCGAGATTGGCGTCGGGCTGAAGTCCAGGGGGATTCCGCTGGCCCCGGTGGCCAGGAACCCGGTCTTCCGGATCTACCGCGACGTCCGGTTCGCGCGCGACAAAAGCCCATACAAGACCAACATCGGCGCCGCGCTGTACCCGGACGGCGACAAATCGCGCCCGGGCCTGCTTTATGTCCACGTCGAGCCGGGCCAGTCGTTCTTGGCCGCCGGCTTCTATCAACCCGAGCCTCCGCGGCTCAAGGCGTTCCGCTCGGCCATCGCCGCCGACATGGCGAGTTTTGCCAAGGTCGTCCGGGCGATCGAGTCGAAGGGCCTGCGGCTCGACGACGGCGAGCCACTCGCCCGGATGCCCAAGGGGTTCGAGGCCCACGCCGGATCGCCCGTCGCCGAGGTCCTCCGCAAACGCTCGTTGATCACGAGCCAGCCCCTCGCCGACGAAGAGCTCGAACGCAAGGACCTCGCCGAGGTCGCGATCCGGTTCGCCACCGCCGCGCTCCCCCTGCTTGAATTCTTTGAGGACCGGGTCGGAAAAGAGGATTGATGGGTCCAATCCAGACCGAAGCGGCGACGGGAACCGATCGGCGGCGGATCACAACGCCTTGAGGGATGCGAGGATGCTGGGCAGGTTGTTTATCCCCCAATGCTCAACGTACTTCCCGTCGCGCAGTCTCACGATGTCGATCACGTCGATGACCACTTCCCGACCGGTCGCCGGGATGCCCAGGAGTTCCCCGGTGTGGGTGCCGGACAGCCGTTTTCGGGTCGTGACCTGATCCGCCTCGGCGACCTGATCGTCGATTTCCACCCTCAGATCCGGCATCGCCGGGCGGAGGATCTGATTGAAGGTATGGAGCATCCCCTCCGGCCCATTGTTCGTGCCGGGAGGGGCGGTCCGGTTGATGAAGTTCTCGTCCATGAGCGAGTGAAAAGCCGCGACATCCCCCTGTTCGATCACTTCTTGGTTGAAACGCGCAACGATCGCCTTGTTTCTGTCGGATTCTTGTCGGATCATTTTTCGGTCACTCCTCGGTCCGCTCCAGGATGTTGGTAATCAACTTCTCCGACGCTCGATGGAACTTGCTGTAGCTGGCGTCGAACTCGGACCGGAGTTGGAACAGCTTCTCGACCTCGGCGAACCAGGCGTCGAAGGCCCGACGGACCTCGAAGCGGTGCGGGACGAGGCGGGTCCGGGCGTCGAAGATGTTCGACCGGATCGTGGCCGCGGTCCGCTCGGGGAGGCGGCCGTGGTTGTGGACGAAGTCTTCCAACCCGTTGTTCAGCTTGCTGGACCACGGCTCGTCGAGGAGCCGCGAGCAAGGGACCAGTTCACCGACTTCGTCCATGTTGCCGTCGAGGCGTTCGAGGTGTTCGCCCAGGGTCACCTGCAAGGTATTCTGCGCGGTTTTCAAGTCGCTGATGTGCTGGAAGTAAAGCCGGCCGGCGATCTCGAAGACATCCCCTTCTTCGACCCAGCACGCGAAGTCGGCCAGTTCGTCAACCGAAAACATCCGCGGCTTTCTGCGGTAGATCCGGTCGGCCACCGCCCGTCGCGACATAAATTCTTCGAGGAAGACCGGGTCGGACTTGATCAGGATCTTCCTCGATAGTTCCGAGCACGACTCGATCACGTTGAGGACGTTCCGGCGGACCCGGTGATATTCCTCATGGTTCGAAATCAGGAACTCGATGATCCGGACCCCGAGCCAGACGCCAAGAAACTCCGAGGCGAGGTTGGTCATCAGCGATTCCCAGAAGCTCGCCGAGTCGGGGGACCGCCGCCACGCCAAGCCGCCGATGAGCAGACCGAAGCCGAGCGTCAGGACGTCGATCTTCCACCACCGCCGGAAGTTTCTCTGGGCCCCTTGCCGGGCGCCACGCCACCAATCCATCGCTCGTCCTCGGACCCTCGGTCGTCGCTCACGGATTCATCGTACCCGAGGAGCCTCCGGGCCGCCAACGAGGTGTCCAGCCGGTGGTGAGCACGCCGCGAGCTTGGCCGGCATAGCGGAAATCTTTTGCCGTTGAGGATTTTTTTCTCGGAATCGAAAGGTGACCTATTGTAACAATGACTGAGATTTTAGTCTTGAAGTGGGGTCGCGAGAGTCGTCGAACATCGGTTAACGCACTTGGCCGGTCAATTGTTTCGCCTGTCAAGACGGCCCAACGACCGCTAATTTGGTCTCGGCTTAATCATGCGTCTGCCTGCGCGGCCGCCGCTCGCCGACCCGCTCATCACTCCCGGAGTACTTGCCGGCCATGATCACCACCCAATTCAACACCGTGGTCCACAAGATCAACTACCTGAATCAAAAGCTCCGAGCGGGTGAGTTGCCGGAGCTGCTCCGCCACCACCGTCGGAAGCGGTTGGTTCGGCGCTTGCTCACGGGCAAGACGGGGCTTGAGGTCGGCGGGCCGAGCCGGACCTTCACGCCGGTTGGCGAGGTTCCCGCTTACCCGTATGCCGACCGGGTGGACAACACCAACTTCGCCCAGGTCACCGTTTGGGAAGGGGCGATCGCCGCGGGGATGACGTTTCAGTACGACGCCGCCAAACCACCCGGGCGGCAGTACGTCCACGACGCGACCGACCTGCATTCGATCCCGACCGGGACCTACGACTTCATCCTGTCGAGCCATACCCTCGAACACGTCGCCAACCCGCTTCGGGTCCTCGACGAGTGGCGGCGGGTTCTGACCGATGATGGGGCGGTCCTGATCACCCTCCCGCATCCCGACGGGACTTTTGACCATCAACGGCCCACCACGCCACTGGCCCACCTGATCGCCGACCACGACGAGCACGTCGAAGAGGATGACCTGACCCACCTTGACGAGATCCTCAAGCATCACGACCTCAGCCGAGACAAAAACGCGCGCGACTGCGAGTCGTTCCGGCTCCGGTCGCTCGATAACTGGCATAACCGCTGCCTGCACCACCACGTTTTCGACGCCCGGTCGACCGTCGCCCTGATCGATCATGCCGGGTTTCAGATCCTCGACGTCGAAGCCAAGCTCCCGATCCATATCATCATGATCGCCCGGAAGCTTCCCGGCACCGCTCAGCCCGACAACCGCCGCTTCCTCAATCCCAACGCGAAGTTCCGCCGGATCAGCCCGTTTCAGCGCGACCGGGTTGATCCCCGCCCGCAACCGATCGCCGGCTCATCCCCGACCCCCAAGCCCACGCTCGCGGCGCGGTGACTCGGTGGGTCCCGATCGGCCAGCGATCATGGGCCGCCCGGTTTACCCTGGTTGGCGGCGACGTTCTTGAGAGTTCCGAGGTAGGCGATCAGGTCGGCGAAGTCGTCGGGGGAAATCCCTTCGACGATCCCGCTGGGCATCAACGACACGTCGCTGAGCTTGCGGTCCTCGACATCACCGGGGGCGAGCTTGGTCCGCTTGCCGTCGGCGTCTTCCAGTTCAAGCCCGTCGGCGTTGTCCGACTTGATCAAGCCGGTCAAGACCCGGCCGTCGGCTGTGGCGACCACGGCGGTCTCATAGCCCGAAAAGATCCGCGTGGAGGGGCTGAGGATCGAAGTGATCAGCTCGTCCGTGGGATACTGGGTCGCGATCCCCGACAGGTTCGGGCCAAGCGCTCCACCGGCCCCGTCGACGACGTGGCACTTGGCGCAGGCCAGTCCTTTGAGGTCCTGGAATAACGCTTTGCCGTGGTCGGGCTTGCCGCCGCCCCGGATGGCGACCGCGCGGTACTTGTCGGGGTCGAACCCACCGCTCGATGGGGCTTGCAAGAAAGCGTGGCCGGCCGGTTGGGTCACGGCCACCGAGAACTCCCACGGGCCGGCGTCGTTGCCCGACTTGATGACCAGGAGGTTCTTCCCCGCCTTGAGCTGAACCGGGAACTCGACCATGTCGGGCTGATACGAGTGGTTTCCCTCGATCTGGTGGACGAGTGCCCCGTTGAGCCAGACGGTCAAGGTGTCGTCGCAACCAACCATCATCCGGGCGCGCCGGGCCTCGGCGCTCGCGATCTCGGCCGAGGCGATGACCGACTTCTTGGTGGTGTCGGGTGCGAACCGCTTGCTCAGGTCAATCGCCCCATGCTGGGCATCTCCCTGAACGGGTTGCCAGCCGACCGGCGACCCACTCGCGCTGATCGATGGTCCGCCCAGGTCGACCGGCGGCGCGGCATCGAGCGGGAGCGGGCCGAGCAGGTTCCAGGCGATAACCGGCCGGAACTGGTTGTAAACCTTCCGGAGTTCCGGGAGGGTGGACGGCGACAACTCGCGGCGGGCGGCCAGCCGTTCGAGCGCGGGGGCCGCCTCGTCGCGGATCGCGATCATGGCCTTCAGCGCGGCCTTCCGGACGTCCTGGCTCTTGTCGGTCAAGCCACGCAAGTAGACCTGCAAAGCGCGGATGTCGGGGATCTGCGTCAGCGCGATTGTCGCTTCGTATCGTGTGGAGTCGTCGATGGCGAGCGGGAGGATCGCCGCGACCGAGTCGTGGTCTCCCAGCCGCCCGAGCGCGCCGAGGGCGGCGTTCCGGACGGCGGATTGCGGGTCTGTGAGCCGACCGCGAATCGCCTGGGCCACCATTGGATCAGGACCAATCAGCCCCAGCGCCTCCACGGCGGCCCCCCGGACCGCCGGGGTCGGGCTGTCAAGCCGGGCGAGGAGGGCGGGAGCGGCCTCCTTCGCCTTGACCCGTCCCAAGGTAGCGATCACCCGGACCAGGCTCGCCTCGTCCAACGAGTCGCCTCGGCTGAGGAGGAGGTCCACCAGCGGGCGAACCGACTCCGCGCCGCCGATCGCTTCCAGGCCACCGAGGGCGGCCGTCCGGACCGACTCGGGCGTACTACCGTCGTTGATCGCGCCAACCAGCGCCGGGATGCTCGGCTTGTCGTTCAACATCCCCAAAGCCAGCGCCACCTGACCCCGGACGGCGGGATCAGGTTCGACCCCCGGCGCGAACCGCGCCCGGAGCGTCGCCAGGGCGTCGCGGTCGGCGGTTTCGATCACCGCCCCGACGGCGGCCAGGCGGACCGGGGCGGCGGGATCGGCCAGTCCCGCCTCGATCGCCTGGAGGATGGCGGGCGTTGCTTCCCAGTCGACGGTTCTGGCCGGCGGCTTCCCCTGGGTTGGGCGGGTCCCCCACCATTTCCCGGTCCAGGGGGGCGTCTTCCGGACGACCAGGGCCAATTCGCCCAAGGCCCGGGCACGCTCGTCACTCGGGGCGGTTCGATCAGCCACGAAGGCTTGGAGCGCGGCGACGGCCCCCACCTCGGGGACCAATTCGAGCGCCGCGAGGGTCGCACTGCGAAGTTTGGGATCGGGCGACTTCAACCCGGAACTGACGGCCGACCAGTCGCCGATCCGGCGGATCGCTTGCCGCGCCGAGAAGGACAAGGTCCGGTCGGAGTCGATCAGGAGCGGCACGAGCGCCGGGACGGCCCTCTCTTCCCCGATCCGCCCCAGAGCGATGATCGCCTGGAGCCGGACCGCGGGGCTGGCATCATCCAGCATGGCGATCAAGCCGTCGACCGCCAACGGGAGCCGTCGCTCCCCCAAGGCCCGAGCGGTCTGCGCCCGGACGTCGTCGACCCGCGCGGTCAGCCCAATCATGAGGGCGACGGCGTCGGGCGAGTCGCCGCCGATCGCGTCGACGATCCAGACCAGGTGGCGGCGGGCGATCGGGTCCACGCTCTCGTCCATGAGCAACCCCATCGCCTGAGTCCAGGCGCCTCGACCCGCGCGGATGATCGCGGCCTGCGCCCGCATCCGCTCGTTGTAGGACGGGTGATCGAGCTGGCGAAATTGTGCTGCGAGCGGGTCGGCGTCGGTCCCGCGGGGGCGGGTCTTGATCTCGGGTCCCTGGTAGGTGATCGCGAAGACGGTCCCGACCTTCTCGGTCTTCGACCCCCAGCCTCCCATCCCCCAGTCGGCGACGTACAAGGTCTTGCCGTCGTAGGAGAGGGCCAGGTCGATCGGGTGGAAGTTGCTCGCCTCGCCGGTCTCGGCCAGGTCAATGACGTCGGCGACGCGAAACGACGCTCCGTCCGGCTCGAACCGGAACGCCTGGACTTTCCGCTTGCCCCACTCGGCCCAGATCGCGCGCCCGCGGTACTTCTCGGGCCAAGCGTCCTCGCGATACACCAGACCGCCGCACGGCGAACCGCCGCCGTACTCGCTGATCCGGTTGAGGAAGCGGTCGGGGTAATGGTGGTAGTCGTATGGGTAGCCGTAATAGCCGCCGTCGACGTGATGCGTGACTCGCGTCCACCAGCCGTCGCCGTCGTCGGTGTTGTCGTAGGTGAAGAGGTTGTCGCTCGCGTCGAGGTTCGGTTCGAGGTGGTTCCGCGTCCCGGTCGACAGGACCTCGATCCCCGTCCCGTCGGCCCGGCACCGGAGCGTCCCCCCGCCGACGATCTGCGCGGTCTTCCCATCGGGACCGGTCGCCTTGAGCACCCCCTTGTCGCCGACGGCGATATACAACTTGCCGTCGATCCCGAACTGGATTCCCGAGACGATGTGGTCGTTGAGGCCGGTGTTGTCGGTGATCCCCAGGTCGCGGAAAATCTCCCGGCGCGACTCGGCTTTGCCGTCGCCGTCTTCGTCGCGGAGCACGGTCAGGTACGGCATGTGGCAAACGTAAAGCGACCCGTTATGCCAAGTCATCCCGAAGATCGCCCGAAACCCCTCGGCGAACACCTCGGGCGGCTTGCCGTCGCGAAACAAGAGGATCTTACCGTTCTTCGACTCGAACGGACCCACCTGGTCCATCGGGTCCTCGGCGATGAACAACCCGCCCCCCGGCGCGGTCGCCACCTGCGACGGAAAGTGGATCGCTGGCACATAAGCCACCAGGCGAACCGCGAACTCATCCGGAACCTGCGGTGGCCCCGCCTGACACTCTGAGGTCAGGTTGAGCAACACCGTGATTGCCAGCCACCGGAAGCAAGTTGCCAACATGCGTCGGACCTCACAAGACCGAGGGGATGTCCGTCGAAGGCGACGAAGAAGTTCAGAGCGGACCTTGTTCGATCGCTCGCCGAACTATGGCATTGAGACTCGATGAACGATCCAGCAAAGCTTGGTATTGCTGGCAGGGCGATTGCGCCATGATGGGTAATCTGGGAAGATGACGGCATGACGGCTCGGATCGGGAGGCCAAGGGGCCGACCGCCGGGGCGGCGACTCGGACCGGACATCTGT
>JAABUX010009246.1_pt1 | contig 11191 bp, 10 predicted proteins | sample 5561851 | NCBI WGS metagenome assembly JAABUX01 (sample SAMN10711883, study PRJNA513361) | rock metagenome | isolation source: Antarctica rocks | place: Antarctica: Victoria Land, Richard Nunatak red sandstone | collected 2016-01-03 | reverse complement strand
CTGGGCAGCCTGCTGTGGGCCGGCGTCGGCGACACCCTGCGCGTCAGCCTGTCCGCCGAGCCGGAGGAGGAGGTCCACGTCGGCTGGGACATCCTGAAGTCGCTCGGCCTGCGCCACCGCGGCGTGAAGATCGTGAGCTGCCCGTCCTGCGCCCGCCAGGGCTTCAACGTGATCCAGACGGTGGCGACGCTGGAGGAGCGGCTGGCGCACATCCGCACGCCAATCACCCTGTCCATCATCGGCTGCGTGGTGAACGGCCCCGGCGAGGCACTGATGACCGACATCGGCGTGACCGGTGGCGGCAACGGCCGGCACATGGTCTATGCCGCCGGGCGCACCGACCACACCATCGACGGCGGCGACATGGTGGAGCACATCATCGAGCAGGTGGAGCGCAAGGCGGCGGAGCTGGCCGCGGCGGCGCCGGCTCCTGAGAAGGTTGCGGCGGAGTAGATTTGGCAGATTTGCAGCCGGTCCGCGGCACCCGGGACCTGATCGGCGACGACCAGCGCCGCCATGCCCACGTGATCGAAACCGCCCGCCGGCTGGCCGGGCTGTATGGGTTTGACGAGTGGGCGACACCCATCTTCGAGGAGACGCGCGTGTTCGCCCGCACCCTGGGCGACACCTCCGACGTGGTGACCAAGGAGATGTACACCTTCGATGACCGCGGCGGCGACAGCATCACCCTGCGTCCGGAGAACACCGCCGGGGTGTGCCGCGCCCTGGTCAGCAACGGCCTGACGCAGGCCTTGCCACAGAAGGTGTTCTACGCGGGTCCGATGTTCCGCTACGAGCGCCCGCAGAAGGGCCGCTACCGGCAGTTCCACCAGATCGGCGCCGAGCTGATCGGTCCCGCGGAGCCGCTGGCCGATGCGGAGGTGATCACGCTCGGCTGGCACATCCTGCAGGACCTGGGCGTCAGCGGCGACACGGTGCTGGAGTTGAACACGTTGGGGGACGCCGAAAGCCGCCGGGCCTACCGTGATGCCCTGGTGGCCTACTTCGGCGCCCACCGAGAGGCGCTGTCCCTGGACAGCCAGGAGCGGCTGGAGCGCAATCCGCTGCGCATCCTGGACAGCAAGAACGAGGGTGACCGTGCCCTTGTGGCGGACGCTCCAACGATCCAGGCCGTGCTGACGCTGGACGCCGCCGCGTTCTATGACGCCTTGCGCCTGCAGTTGTCCCGGCTGGGCGTGCCGTTCCGGGAGAACCCGCGCATCGTACGCGGCCTGGACTACTACAATCACACCGCATTCGAGTTCGTGACCGACCGCTTGGGCGCCCAGGGGACGGTGCTGGGCGGGGGACGCTATGACGGGCTGGTCGCGCAGATGGGCGGTCCCCCGGTCCCTGCCGTCGGCTGGGCGGCAGGCGTGGAGCGGCTGGCCATGCTGCTGCAGGCGCCGCCCGAGGCGCCGCGGGCGGTTGCGGTGATCCCGCTCGGCGACGCCCAGGAAGCGGCGGCGCTGGACGCGGTGCAGGCGTTGCGCCGGGCCGGAGTGCGGGCGGAGATGTCCTACCGCGGCAACATGAAGCGCCGGATGGAGCGGGCCAACCGCATCGGCGCCCGTGCCGCGGTCATCATCGGCGATGCGGAACTGGCGCGCGGCGTGGCGCAGGTGAAGGATTTGGCCACGGGCGCGCAGGCCGAGGTCATGCTTGACGGGCTGGCGGCGCATTTGGGTGGCGGAGCATGAGCGGCAGCCTGGACTACAAGCTGGACCGCATCGTCGGCCGTGCTGCGGAATTGGGCGCGCAGCTCAGCGAGGGCCTGGGCGGCGACGGCTTCTCACGTGCCAGCAAGGAGCTGTCGGAGCTGAACCCCATTGTCGAGCGCATCGGCGAGCTGCGCGCCGCCGAGCGCGCCCAGGCCGAGGCGGAAGCGATGCTGGCCGACCCCGAGATGAAGGACTTGGCCGAAACCGAGCTGTACGAGTTGAAGGACCGCCTGCCCGCGCTGCGCCACGAGATCCGCTTGGCGCTGCTGCCGAAGGACGAGGCCGACGCCCGCAGCGCCATCCTGGAAATCCGCCCGGCGGCCGGTGGCGACGAGGCCGGGCTGTTCGCCGCCGAGCTGTTCCAGATGTACCAGAAGTATGCGGAGTCGCACGGCTGGAAGGTCGAGGTGCTGGAATATGCCGACACCGGCCTGGGCGGCATCAAGGAGGGCGTGGCCGAGATCACCGGCCGCAACGTGTTTGCCCGGCTGAAGTACGAATCCGGCGTCCACCGCGTCCAGCGCGTGCCGGCCACCGAGAGCCAGGGCCGCATCCACACCTCGACGGTGACGGTCGCCGTGCTGCCCGAGGCGGAGGAGGTCGATGTCGAGGTGAACGAGACCGACTTGCGCATCGACGTGTACCGCGCGTCCGGCGCCGGCGGCCAGCACGTCAACAAGACTGAGAGCGCCGTCCGCATCACCCACATTCCCACCGGGGTCGTCGTGGCGATGCAGGAGGAACGGAGCCAGCACAAGAACCGCGCCAAGGCCATGAAAATCCTGCGCGCCAGGCTGTACGAAGCCCAGCGCAGCAGCCTCGCCAACACCCGCGCCGCCGACCGCAAGAGCCAGGTCGGCACCGGGGACCGCAGCGAGCGCATCCGCACCTACAATTTCCCGCAGGGCCGGGTGTCGGACCACCGGGTGGAGCTGACGCTGCACAAGATCGACCGCATCATGCAGGGCGACCTGGACGAGATCGTGGACCGCCTGACCGCCGAGGACCAGGCGGCCCGCCTCGCCGCGCAGGAGTGACCGTCGCGGAGGCGCTGCGCCACGGCGCGGCGCTGCTGACGGCGGCGGGGGTGGACAACCCACGGCTGGATGCCCGGCTGTTGCTGGGCCATGCCGCCGGGCTGGCGCAGGAGGCCCTGCTGCGAGACCGTGACGCGCCGGTGGACGCTGCCGCTTACGACCGCTTGCTGGTTCGGCGGATGGCGCGCGAGCCATTGGCCCTGATCGTCGGCTGGCAGGAATTCTGGAGCCTGCCCTTCGAGGTGTCCCCTGCCACCCTGATCCCCCGTCCCGACAGCGAGGCGCTGATCGAGGCGGCGCTGGCGGCCCGCTCGGACCAGCAGACGACCCGCCGCATCCTTGACCTGGGCACCGGGACCGGCTGCTTGCTGCTCGCCGCACTGAGCGAGTTCCCGTCCGCCTGGGGCGTCGGCACGGACCTGGCTCCGGCCGCGGCGGCGCTGGCCCGGCGGAACGCTCGGAGGCTGGGCTTGGCCAACCGGGCGGCCGTCCTGTGCGGCAACTGGGACGATGCGATCCACGGGCGCTTCGACCTCGTGCTCAGCAATCCCCCCTACATCCCCAGCGCCGATATCGCCGGGTTGATGCCGGAGGTTGCGCTGCACGAACCGCGCCGCGCCCTGGACGGCGGAGCGGACGGCCTGGACGCCTACCGCATCCTCCTGCGACGGCTGCCCAGCCTGTTGCAGCCCGGCGGAACCGCGGTGATCGAGCTGGGAGTCGGCCAGGCTGCGGAGGTCCTGGCGATGGTGTCAGGCTTCCACGCCGTCCAGACCTGGGCCGTTCAGACATGGCCGGACCTGGCAGGGATTGCACGGGCGCTGGTGATCCAGGCCGGCACTTAAGAAAAAGTTTGGCAGATCGGGTCGGGCATATTACGTTGAAGTTGAAACGCGGAGCCATGCCGCATCTCGTCCGTGCGCGTTGGCGACGGACACCTGGCTCCACCTGCCTGATCACTGGGCTTCCCTGATCGGGAATGATGATCACTCCCGCTGCGGACTGCGCTCGACCATGCGCCCAAGGGCGGCTGCGAACAGGAAAGCATCCCCGACGAATGAACATGAAGCGTATGCGCGGCCGGAATCACAGGGGCAGTGGCGGCCAAGGCAGCGGTGGCGGCGGTGGCGGTCCAGTCCGGCATCAGAGCGGCAACGTCCCGCTGAACCGCAACCATGTCTTCGACAGCATCGGCCCCGACCTGCGGGTCCGCGGCACCTCGCAGCAGCTATTCGAGAAGTACCTGCAGCTAGGTCGCGACGCGACCAGCGCCGGCGATCGAGTGATGGCCGAGAGCTACTTCCAGCACGCCGAGCATTACTTTCGCATCCTGAACGCCATGAACCAAGCCGCCCAGGCCAACATGCAAGGCAACCCTCAGGGCGGCCAGCCCGGGTCCGGCCCGCAGCGCCGCCAGCAGTACGAGCCGCAGTCCAACGAACCCCAAGTTAACGAGCAGCAGCACGGCGAGCGGCAGCAGGAGGGAACGTATGACGACGACGATGACCAGCCCGCCCAGGGTGAGGCCGTCGTCGAAATGCGCGCCATCCCGATCGCCGCGGTGCCGCCGGAGGGCTAACTGGCTGGCGCGTCCAGCGCCGACCGCAGGTGCTGCGCCTCCGCCCCGTCGAGGAGGCCATGGCGCAGGCCCAGGTCGATCAGCACCAGGTTGACGTTGAACTTGAAGTCGTCCGTGTCCCGCGCCCGGCTCAAGGCCTGGGACAGCGGCCATAGCTCGAAGCCCTCGACCTCGCCGTCCACGGGATGCGGCACGAAGCCCCCAGGCAGCATCAGGTCGTAGCAGTGCAGGCGGTCGCGGCGCAGGCCCTCGGGGCGGTCCATGGCGTAGGACAGGACGGCAACCGGCTGCACGGCTTGCATCAGATCGGGGGGGATCGCGGCCTCCTCCCCAGCCTCCTTGACCAGGGTCTGCAACGGCGTCAGCCCGGCTGGCACGCCGCCAGCGGCGATGTGGTCCAGCTTGCTAGGGTCCAGCAGCTTATCGGCCGCGCGGCGCGCGACCCACAGCCACAGGCCGTCATGCCGCCGCACCAGGCCGTTCAGGTGAGCGCCTGAGGCGGCGATGCCGAAGGCGGGCATTGCGCCACGGTCGATGGTGGTCAGCGCCGGGCCATCCGGGGTGGCGCGAACGTCGAACGCCTCACCGTGCCAACGGAAGCAGCCGGTGCCGGCCAGGCTGCGTGTGGCAGCGTCTAGGCGGCTGGCCGGCAGGCTGACGCCGCCCCGGTCCAGCGACGCGCCGTGCGGGTGCAACGCCTCGACCAACCCGGGCTGCACCCAGCCGACCTGCGTCCCATCCAACCGGAACGGCAGCCGTTCCCCCGGCAGCACGGCGTTGTTGCAGGCAACGATATGGCGAAGCAGGTCAGGCATGATGACGTTATAGGGGCAAAGCCGGTCCTTCCCAGGTCCGGCGTCTTCCAGAACAGGGCAGCACGGGCCACATGCGGGGTATGAGACCTCTCGACACCGCTCCCCCGGTCCTGGCCGGGCAGAAGCCGCGCACTGGCCTGCAAACCGTTGCCTCCCTGCTTCCCTACCTCTGGCCGAAAGGCGAGACGGGCGCCCACGTCCGAGTCGTCCTTGCAGTCATCATGCTGGTGCTGGCCAAGGTCGCTACGGTTTATATTCCTATCGTGTATGGCCGGGCCGTGGACGCCCTGGCGCCGCACGGGCACCCGCTAACGATCCCGCTGAGTCTCATCATCGCCTATGCCCTGTTGCGGGTCGCCTCCGCCGGATTTGCCGAGCTGCGGGACGCCGTATTCGCCGCGGTGCAGCAGAGCACGGTCCGCAAGGTGGCGCTGCAGACCTTCCAGCACCTGCACCGGCTGTCGCTGCGCTTCCACCTGGACCGGCAAACCGGCGGCCTGTCCCGCTCCATCGAGCGCGGCACGGCAGGGATCGAGGCGGTGCTGCGCCTGGCGGTGTTCAACATCCTGCCGACGCTGCTTGAAGTGCTGATGGTCACGGCGGTGCTGTGGAAGCTGTTCGACTGGCGCTTCGCCGCCGTCACCTTCACCGCGGTCGTGCTGTACATCGGCTTCACCTTCGCCTTCACCAACTGGCGCGTGCGTTTCCGCCGCACGATGAACGACACGGACTCCGACGCGCAGACCAAGGCGGTGGACAGCCTACTCAACTTCGAGACCGTCAAGTACTTCGGCAACGAGGCGCACGAGGCCCGGCGCTTCGACGAGGCCCGCGGCCGCTACGAACGCGCCGCGGTGAAAAGCCAGGTGACGTTGAACATGCTGAACCTTGGCCAGGCAGTCATCATCGCCTTGGGCCTGGGCCTGGTCATGCTGATGGCGGCCGATGGCGTGCAGGCCGGCGCGATGACGGTCGGCCAGTTCGTGCTGGTCAACACCTACCTGATGCAGCTCTACCAGCCGCTCAACTTCCTCGGCTTCGTCTATCGGGAGATCAAGCAGGGTCTGGTGGACATGGAGCAGATGTTCCGCCTGATGTCCCTCGGCCAGGAAGTCGCCGACCGGTCCGGCGCCGCCGTCCTGCCGGTTCGCGCCGACCCCGTGCACCCTGGGACCGTCGCGTTCCGGGACGTGCACTTCGGCTACAACGCCAACCGCGAAATCCTGCGCGGCGTCAGCTTCGAGGCGCCGGCCGGGTCGAAGCTGGCGATCGTCGGGCCGACCGGCGCGGGGAAATCGACCATCAGCCGCCTGCTGTTCCGCTTCTACGACGTGACCGAGGGCGCGGTGGAGATCGACGGCATCGACGTGCGCGACATGACGCAGACCAGCCTGCGCGCCGCCATCGGCGTGGTGCCGCAGGACACCGTGCTGTTCAACGACACCATCGGCTACAACATCGCCTATGGCCGCCCGGGCGCCTCGCAGGCTGAGATCGAGCGCGCTGCCAAGCTGGCCCAGGTGCACGACTTCGTGCTGCGGCTGCCGGAGGGCTACAGCACCCGTGTCGGCGAGCGCGGCCTGAAGCTGTCCGGTGGCGAGAAGCAGCGCGTCGCTATCGCCCGCACCATCCTGAAGGACCCGCGCATCCTGATCCTCGACGAGGCGACGAGCGCCCTGGACAGCCGCACCGAGCGCGAGATCGAGACGGCGCTGCGGACCGTGGCCGCCAACCGCACCACGCTGGTGATCGCGCACCGGCTGTCCACCGTGGTCGATGCCGACGAAATCCTCGTCCTCGCGGAAGGCCAGGTGGCCGAGCGCGGCACCCATGCGAGCCTGCTGGCGCAGGATGGGCTGTATGCCCGGATGTGGGCCTTGCAGGCGGAGCAGGGCGAGGCCGCGGAAACCGTGGATGCGACGGTGCCTGCGCAGTAGCGCCGGCTGGGGTTGGATAGGCCCGGCCTAGCGCCACTTACCGGAAAAGGAGTTCTTGCCCGATGGCCATCGAGTCCAATGGCGCCCCGCAGCACCATGCCGAAGCCCCGCCTGCCGATCTCAGCCACGCCGGCGCGGTTGTGGACAAGGCCATCGAATACATGATGGGGCAGAACTTGAGCGCACTGGCGATTGCGTCGGCGCTGCTCGGCGGCTCGATGGGGCTGCTGGCGCGCACCATGGGCGATGATTCCATCGTTGGGGTGTTGCAGAATGCAGTCGCCAGCATCCGTTCGGGCGAGTTGCGGGCGGAGCATGGGCCGCACGAGGGTACGTCCGGCCGGGCGTAACATTTTGGCACTGGCGCCATAGGGCCAGCGACGGCACCCTTGCGTGTCCGCTGACGGTGGGGCGACGCGGGATGCCCCTGATGCCGAACCCTTGGCTTTTGCTGCTGGTTGCCCTGCTCGCACCCTTGTCCGTCTGGGGTCAGGCGCCTTCAGCGCCGCCCGCCGTGCCCCCGGCCCGGCCTGTGCCGCCGCGTGTCGCCGACAAGACCTCGGAGCAGCATATGGAGCTGCCCACGGGAGCCTCGGCCTTCCATGCCGTGGTCAGCACGCACCGCATCGCCGATGCCCAGGGCGTGCCGGAAGCTGACATCGTCACCACCGCTTTCCTGTTGGACGGCACCGCACCCGGCACGCGGCCCGTCACCTTCGCCATCAACGGCGGCCCCGGGGCTGGCTCCGCCTGGCTCGACCTGCTGGCGATCGGCCCCTGGCGCGTCGCCCTGCCCCAGGAGGGGCCGCTGCCGCCCAGCACGCCGCCCAACCTGGTTCCCAACACCGAATCCTGGCTGCCCTTCACCGACCTGGTGTTCATCGACCCGCCGGGCACCGGCTACAGCCGCCTGCTCAGCACCAGCGCCGATGTCCGACGCCGCATCTGGTCCACCAATGGGGAGCTGCCGGTCCTCGCCTCGGTCATCCGCCGCTGGCTGGAGGCGAACGGCCGGCTCGCCAGCCCCAAGCTGCTGGTGGGCGAAAGCTATGGTGGCTTCCGCGGCCCGCGCCTGGCCAGGAGCCTTGCGGAGGGCGAGGGCGTGGCCCTGGGCGGGCTGTTGCTGGTCTCGCCCCTGCTCGACTACAACGCCCGGTCCTTCGAGTGGGAGCCTTACGGCTATTTGACCCGCCTGCCGTCCATGGCGGCGGCCAACCGTCATGCCGTGTCCCGAGACCAGCTTGCCGATGTGGAGGCGTATGCATCTGGCGAGTACCTGGCCGACTTCCTGCACGGCATGGGGGATGCGGCCGCGGTGTCCCGCATGGCTAGCCGCGTCGCCGAGCTGACGGGGCTGCCGGTGGACCTGGTGCAGCGCCGCGGCGGCCGGATCGACTGGTGGACCGAGCGGCGGGACCGCGAACCCGGCCGCATCGCCAGCGCCTACGACCTGAGCGTCACCGGCATCGACCCGCTGCCAAACGCAGGGTCCGCCGAGAACAACGACGCCGTGACGGAGGCGCTGCGCCCCGTCGTCACCTCCGCCGCCGCAAGCCTCTATGCCGACCGGCTGAACTGGCAGCCAGAGGGTGCGCCGGCCCCGCGTTACGAGCTGTTGAGCAACGATGTGTTCCGCGCCTGGACCTACAACGGGCAGGGTCAGGCACCGTACAGCGTGTCCGCGCTCCGCATCGCCTTGGCCTTCGACCCGCGCCTGCACGTGACGATCATGCATGGGCTGTATGACCTCGTGACACCCTACTTTGCCAGCAAGATGATCCTGGACCAGATGCCCCCAGCCGTCGCCGAGCGTGCCCGGCTGATCGCGTTGCCGGGCGGCCACATGTTCTACACCCGGGATGCCTCCCGCCAGCGGCTTCACGACGAGGGCGAGGCGATGGTCCGGCAGCTTGCCGCGCCTTGACAGGTTGGCGCTCCTGGGTTGACGGCGCTGGGCCGCCCCGGCATAAACCGCGCCTTGACCGCCGGGGCATGCTCCAGGGCGGCGCCCTGAATTAGGATCGCATCATGTCCCGTCGCTGCCAGTTCACCGGCAAGGGCGTCCAGTCTGGCAACAACGTCAGCCACGCCAACAACAAGAGCCGCCGCCGCTTCCTGCCCAACATGCAGCATACCTCGCTGTTGTCGGACATCCTGGGCACCACGATCCGCGTGCGCCTGACCACCCACGCCATCCGCACCATCGAGCATAATGGCGGCCTGGACGCGTTCCTGCTCGGCACGCCGAACCGGAACCTGCCGGAGGAGGCGCAGGTGCTCAAGCGCCGCATCGTCCGCTGCCAGATCAAGCGTGCCGTCGCGCAGCCCGCTGCTTAAGCCGGCGCATATCCCATCAGAGGCCCGCTTCGGCGGGCCTTTTTTGTTGCGCGTGCCCCTGGCTCTGAAGCAGTTGGCCCGGCGCACCCGGCGGCGCGCCAGGTCCCATGCGCCGTCGCTGACCGTCCGCCTGCCGGATGGCCGGGTGATCGCGGTCGAGGAGTACGGCGACCCGTGCGGTCCGCCGGTACTATATTTCCATGGCTGGCCGGCATCACGCCTGGAGGCCGGGCTGATCGACAACATGCCGGTGCGGCTGCTGGCGCTGGACCGCCCTGGCTACGGCCGGTCCAGCCCGCAGAAGAGCCGCACCCTGCTGGACTGGCCGGTGGATGTGGCGGCGGTGGCGGACCGGTTGGGTCTGCCGCGGTTCCACGTCGTGGGCCTGTCCGGCGGCGCGCCCTACGCCGTGGCCTGCGCCTATGCCCTGCCGGACCGGGTGCTGGGCGCCGCGCTGGTCTGCCCGGTGCCGCCGCCGCATGGCATCCATCCCCGGGCGCCTGGGGTTGGCCTGCTGTTCCGGCTGGGGAGGCATCCCGTGCTGGCGCACCGGCTGTTCAGCGTGCTCCGCCCCCTGCTGCGGCGGCGCATCATCACGCCGCGCACCATGGTGGGCGGCGGCCTGCCCGCGGCCGACCGGGACTGCCTGACGCCGCAACTGCTGTCCGGCCTGGCCCGCACCTGGCGCGAGGGCATCGGCCGCAGCGTGCAGGGCGCGCTGTCGGACGCACAAATCTATGCGCGGGATTGGGGGGTGCCGTTCGGCGACATCCGCACCCCGGTTGTGGTGTGGTACGGCGCGGAGGACTCGCTGATCCCGATGCACGCCCTGGCGCCGTTCGAGACCATCCCCGGCATGATGCTGAAGGTAGTGGATGGAGAGGGCCACTACTCTCTGGCCCTGCGCCATGCCCCGGCGATCCTCGCGGAACTGACGCATCTGGCTTGAGGCAGCCGCCTGCTCCCTCTCTCTCTGGGCTTGGGTCGCGAAGCGGACCAAGGCCGGGGTAAGGGAAGCCACGAGGGCCTAGTCTGCTCAGTATGAGAACGGAAGCTGCTCCCAACCCGGCAGGACTTGGACCGCGCAGCTCCCCTCACCCTAGCCCTCTCCGGGAGAGGAAGCAGACAGGTTGGATATGCCTCCCACGGAGCTGACCAGCCCAGCCGCCGCACCCCAGCGGTTGCCAAATGCGCGCATATGCCCCTATCCTGGCAGCGTCCACTGGAGCGCCCCGCATGACCCGTCGCCTGCACCCGGCCTGGATTGTCGCAGCCTGCACCTTCCTGGTGCTGCTGGTCGCCGCCGGCGTCCGCTCCGTGCCGGGCGTGCTGATCGTGCCGTTGGAGGCCGAGTTCCACTGGTCCCGCGCCACCATCAGCTTCGCGGTTGCCGTCAACATCCTGCTGTATGGCCTGACCGGGCCGTTCGCCGCCGCCATCATCGAGCGGTTCGGCCTGCGCCGCACCATCAGCGTCGCACTGGCGATGGTCGCGACCGGGGTAGCGCTGACGCCGCTGATGCGGGAGTCCTGGCAGTTGGTGCTGCTATGGGGCGTGGTGGTCGGCAGCGGCAGCGGCGTGACGGCGCTCGTGCTGGCCACCACCGTCGCCAGCCGCTGGTTCAGCGCCCGCCGCGGCCTGGTCGTCGGCATCCTGACCGCAAGCACGGCCACGGGGCAGTTGGTGTTCCTCCCCCTGCTGGCGCACCTGAACGAGACCATCGGCTGGCGTGCGGTCAGCATCACCATCGCCGGGGTCGCCGCCT
>JAABUX010009245.1_pt1 | contig 11192 bp, 8 predicted proteins | sample 5561851 | NCBI WGS metagenome assembly JAABUX01 (sample SAMN10711883, study PRJNA513361) | rock metagenome | isolation source: Antarctica rocks | place: Antarctica: Victoria Land, Richard Nunatak red sandstone | collected 2016-01-03 | reverse complement strand
ATTGACGATCATGAGAGGCCTTTCAGCATCGGCGCTTACTAGCTCGGGGGAGATACGACCGAGTATCCGCTATTTGAAGCGGGCAGCACAGGGTCAGTGAGGCCTCTTCATTAGGTCTAAAGGCCCGTCCCGTAAAAAGGGGGGGGGCAGACCTAACCGGCTCCGGTCGTAGGAGCGGCAGCCATAATATGAAGCGACGTGCAAATCCGGTACACGAAACGATGCAGAAGAGATGGGCTCGGCCGAGCGAATATTCGCAAGGGGAGAACTCACCCGAACTGAACGAAGTATTTCAAAGCATCGCTTTCAGCGCGTACTCGTTTCACGCGCGTGTCCCCAAGACGCGTACGCCGAGCACGCTCGCGCGCTGCCGGACGTGATCTTCCAACGAAATTTACACCGAGGACGACAGCTACGATGGACGGCCTATTACTCTGCGAGTCGTGCGGTCATGGAGCCGCGATCCACCCCGCGAGCGGCTGCGGATTTCGCTGCCGTTGCCGCGAAACGACGGAGCGGATGGTGCTCAACTGGATGCCGGACGTCGCGGTCACTAGCCGCGAATGGCCCGCGCGCTGACCAACGACCCCTCGGACTTCCGCCGCTACGCGGACGACTTGCCCCTGTTCGTCTGGTTGCAAGACGCCGGTGGTGGCGTCGACTGGACGAACCGCGCGTGGTACGAGTACACGCGGTTACCGGAAGACATCGCAACGTCCGCCGAAGGTTGGGCGAAGGTCGTGCATCCGGACGATCTTCCAAGCGCCATGCGTGTATTTGGTGGCTCGGTCGCGACAGGTGGGCACTACGAGTTTGAGTTCCGGCTCAAGCCGGCTGGCGAGGGCGACTCGGCGTACCGGTGGATGCTCGCGCGGTCGACGCCTCGGTTCGAATCTGGCGGCACGCTAACGCACTGGCTCGGCACCGGGATCGACATTCACGATGCCAAGATGCTCGCCGAACATGCCACCGAATCGTTCCGCGTGATGGGCGACGTCGTTCCGCAGATGATGTGGTCGGCCCGGCCTGACGGATGGATCGACTGGTACAACCAGCGCTGGTACGACTATACGGGACAATCGCGCGAAGACGCCGCGGGTTGGGGATGGCAGGCCGTCCACCATCCCGACGACCTCGCAAAGGTCATGAACGCCTGGGCCGCCTCCATCGCTTCGGGGTCTGCTTTCGAGATGGAATTTCGTTTGCGCGGCGCGGACGGTGCCTTCCGCTGGTTCCTCACGCGCGCCGTTCCGCGTTTTGCCGATGACTGCAGCGTGCTGCGGTGGTACGGCACGAACACGGATATAGACGGGGACCGCCGGCAGCGCGCTCGCGACGCCTTTTTCGCTCGCGTCGGCGACGCGCTCGCGTCCGCACTTTCTCTCGAAGAGACACTGCGCGCCGTCACGCATCTCGTCGTGCCGGAATTTACCGATTGGGCGCTCGTGAATCTGCTCGATGCCGACGATCGCATCCGGTTGGCGGAGACGTATCATCGGGATCCAGAAAAGCACGCGGCCGCCATGACGCTCCTTGGCGTCCAGTACGGTCGAGTTAACTCCGACTCGGGCTCCGCAGCGGTGGTCCGCACGGGTCGGCCGCGCTTTCATCCCATCGTAACCGGCGCAGGACTCGCGGCCACGATCGACGGCGACGTGCTCGATACCGTGATGACGATCGGCGTCGGCTCGTCCATCATCGTTCCGATGCTCTATCGCGGCAAAGCCGTCGGTACGCTGAGCGTCGTACGGACGCCCGGCGGCGAAAGCTACGGCGCGGCCGACGTACCGTTCTTCGAACAATTGGCGGCGCGCATCGCACCGGCGATCGGCAACGCGGCTTCGTACGAGCGAGAAAGACGCATCGCGCAGACGTTTCAGCGGGCTGCGATGAACGACGCGTTGCCCGACGTGCCCGGACTCGTCTTCGACGCGATCTATGAAGCCGGCAAAGCGGAGGCTCAGGTCGGAGGCGATTGGTACGATGCCTTCAAGCTCGGCGACGGACGCATCGTGCTCTCAGTCGGCGACGTTGCCGGCAGCGGACTCGAAGCGGCCGTTACCATGAGCAACGTGCGCCAAAGCATACGGACCGCAGCGTTGATCAACCCCGATCCGATCGCCGTACTCGAGGCCGTCGATCGTGCCGTGCGTGCGATGACGGACCGTTTCGTTACCGCGTTCGTCGGGGTCCTCGATCCGGTGCATCTGGACCTGTGCTACGCGTCGGCCGGCCATCCGCCGGCGCTCCTTCGCAAGCCGGACCGAACGGTCGCGCTCCTCGAACACGGCTCCCTGCCGCTCGGACTTCGGCAACGATCCGCGCAACGATCGTCTGTCGCGTCGCTGGAACCGGGATCGATCGTGGTGCTGTACACGGACGGCCTCACCGAGATCGGCCGCGACGCGATCGCGGGTGAAGCGGCCGTCGTCGAAGCGATCGGCACCATCACGGAGTCCGGGCGGGCAGCGCAGTCGATCTTCCGGGCCATCATGCGCGAAGAAGCACCGCATGACGATGTCGCAATTCTCACCGTCACCATCGAAGCGGGTCCGCAGCAACACCACGTAAGCCGGTGGTCCTTCGATTCGCGGGACGCACGTGCGGCGCGCGCGATACGCGCCGACTTCGCGGCTCGCCTGCGAGCGGCCGGCCTCAGCGACGGAGAAGTCGACAACGCTGAGTTGATTTTTAGCGAGCTCGTCGGCAACGTCGTGCGGTACGCCGTCGGCGAAGTAAGGATATCTCTGGACGCAACGGCGGACATGCCGGTTTTGCACGTGCTGGACGGCGGCGCAGGATTCGAGCACAATTCGCGGCTGCCGAGCGACCCGATGCAAGAAAACGGCCGCGGGCTCTTTATCATTTGTAGCATCGCTGACGACTTTACGATTTCGCGCCGGCCCGACGGCGGAAGTCACGCACGCGCCGTAATCGCCGGCCGTATCCGTCGCCGCGACGCCGTCCGAGCACTCCTTTGACGCGCGTTCGTTTACGAGCTTCGCGGCGTTAGCGTTCACGATACAGATGCTTACAAAGGGGATCCCGTTGAGATCGTCCACTAGACATATCGTAACACTAAGCCGCCTCCGTGCTGTTCGGCTGGTACATCGTGGATAAGCAAGCTGCAAAAAAAGCACGGACCGTCGTATATGCCGATTCAGCGGCTGTCCGCAACGACCTTACTTCGCTCGAAGGTAAGGATGCTATGCACGCGGTCGCGCGTGGCGACATCGAGCCCGCGCCCGTCGCTCGTCTCGTAAATATCACCGGGATACAGCTCGTCGAGGACGGACGAGTCGTGGCGATGTGCGAGGCACACGAGTCGCTGTACAACCCGTCGGGCACCGTGCAGGGCGGGATCATTGCCAGCTGGCTCGACGCCGCCATGGGCGGAGCCGTTCGCACCGTTGTTCCGCAGGGCGCGAGCCTTACAACAGCCGACATGCAAGTCAGCTTCTTCCAGCCTGTTAGCGTCAAAACCAGGATTCTAACGTGCGAAGGTACGCTCGTCCATAAGGGCAAGACGCTCGTGACCGCGCAAGCCCGCCTGACCGACGCCGGCGGCGAACTGCTTGCGCAAGCCACATCCACGTGCGTGATCGTCGGGGGTTAGCGTTACATCAACGTGGGCATCGCGCGCCCCATCGCGCCCGCTTCCATTGGAGCCCCGTTGCGCTACGGTCCGGGATTCCTGAGCGGCGACGGCGCTCGCGGGAACGATGCCGGCCGTGATGCCGGATGAAGCTTCTACGTCGTATTGATTTGGATGCGTTTGGGCTCGGCTTCCGCAACGTGTGCGTCGACATCGTCGGAATCGATTTCGTCTGGAAGCATGAGCGACCGCGTGAACGTTCGCCGCTCGTTCGTCCCGGACACCGAAAGAACGTTATCCTTATACGTAATGTCGATTTGCTCGGGCTTGAAGCCGGCAACGGGAATCTCGACGACGTAACCATCCGCCGTCCGGCTAATATCGAGGCCGCCGTGCCCGGCCGTAGCGTCGAGCGCTAGCGGCGAGTAAAAGTTCCAAAACATCGAACGGGTCGACACCAAGCCAGTCGGAGAGCGAATTACGATTTGTCGGCGTCGGCGTGTTTGCGCCGTTGTTACGAGTCGGGTTCGCCGGGTTTGCCATTTGACACACTCCTTTCCGTCGTCACGGTGGCACGTCGGCTTTCATAGTCCGGGCATCCCTCGCCGGAAAGCCCGGCAATTGCTAGATCCGCCGTATGGAGGTCGGACGAAAAGAAACGGAATCGGTTAGATCCGGCGCTTTTGGCTTCGTACATTGCTCGATCGGCGTTCTTTATAAGAGGTTCGGCCGCGTCGGCATCTTGAGGAGATAGCGTTATGCCGATGCTCGCCGAGATACTAACCGCTTGACTGGAAACCTCGAAAGGACTTGCCAGCGCCTTGAGGATTTTCTCGGCAACGCGTTCGACATGTTCGGGGCTTCGTATGTCTTTCAGAATGACCGTGAACTCGTCACCGCCGAATCGTGCGACGGTATCCGTTTCTCGGGCACAGGCGCGAATGCGATCGGCCGCAAGTCGCAGCAAAACATCCCCCGCATCGTGTCCGAACGTATCGTTGGTTTCCTTGAACCGATCGAGATCGATAAACAGCAATGCTATCGATGAGCCGTTGCGGTCAGCATGCTTGACGTTTTGATCCAAACGATCGCGAAACAGCCGCCGATTGGGTAGGCCCGTTACGAGATCGTAGTTTGCCTTTCGCCAATTTGTTTCTTCAACGGCCTTGCGGTCGGTCACGTTGCGAGCGGTTACAGCAATGGCGTCTACGGCGCCCTCCTCGTTTAGAACGGGGACGATAATGTAATCGTATACTCCCCATCGACCCGACGGTGACGTGTAAGGCGTCTCCGCACGCAGCTGCTGCTTGCTCGTGATGACGTGCTCGATTTGGCGCCGCATCTCTACTTCGTTTGGCAGATTAAGATCGGAGCAGTCGCTTCCAAGGATTCTATCCAGCGGAAGTTCGAGCACTTCCGTCAGCGCCTTGTTGGCATACTGAAACCGGACGCCCAAATCGAAGGTGAAGGTAAGGTCGGGTGAAGACGACAGAATCGTATCGAAGACGCGCGTCTGCTGATCTTTTTCAAAGGAATAACTGCTGACAGATTCGCTAATCGCCTGATCGATCGCTTCGTTAAATCGAATTATGTCGTCAATTGCCAAGCCCGGCACGGGTTTATCGATGAAGGCCGCCTGCCAACGCCGGATCACGCTCGCGCGTAGCGCCCTATATTCAGCCAGAGCTGCATCTAAGCTAAATCCCGATGCCAAGCGCTCTGCGCCGTGCGCATCGGCTGCTGTTTCTTTCATTGAAGGCGACGCCGCATGGCCTTTCGATTTCTGATCCTTCTGCTGCGGCGTCTGCGGGCGAGCGAGATCGGCCGCAATCGTTTGCAGCATTTTCTTCGCGTGATCGCGCAACATCGTGCGATTCGGTTTCAACGCATCCGGTGCTAAAGTAGAGGCAAAGTCCTCCCACTCTTGCAGAATATCTTCAAGCTTTTCGAGAATGAATTCCGACAGTCGCATTAGTTCCTTCATCGAACGGGTCATGGTGGCGCGTTGCTTACGCAAAAAAGCTTCGTCGCGGAGCGTCGTCCCGCAAAGGGCGGCGAACGCGGAACCAGAGCGAACGTGACGAGCGGCTCGCGAGCGGGCCACAGTGCGGTCGTCGCACGGGTTAGACCCGCGAGCAGGATGCTCATGCAACGATGGCACGAACGTTCGACGCGCTTCGAGCGCATTGGCCAAAAAAGCGTCGGTACTTCCCAACGATAAGACACCCGCACGCGCGACGCCTTTGCCGGATTGTGTCGACTGAGCGAAACGTCGGAAGTTCGAGCTGCGGTGTTTTCATAGGCATTTGCCGATGCCGTCGAGCTATGCTGCGTGTCAGTCTACGGGATGCTGCTCGAATCAGACGGCGGTTCGAAGAGACTCGTTAGCGTGGCCAGCCGCGTCACGCGACGCGCTAGCCACGAAGCTCGACGAAGCTCGGTTCTCACTGCTCCGACTCGTCAGATCGTAAACCAGTCGTGCCAACCAGCTTCTCGCTGCCAGAACGTACCCATGACGCGACCGTCCGCAGCAGTGAGAAAAAGGTCGAGGTGGACGTCGTCTGGTTTCTGCCGCTCGCGGCGCCAAAGCGCCGTCACGGGCTGCCCGGGGATAGCTCGTACGGAGCCCACCGAGAACCAATGCGCTTGCCAGGCGTCGTGTTCGTAGTACGTGCTGCGAACGATCCCGTTCGCATCGACTAAGAAAACGTCCAAGTGGCCGTGATCCCGCCACAATGCCGAAACGCGTTACCCCGGCTGCGCTTGTAGATTCGCAGCGTCTAAAGCCGACCACGCCGGCTGCCAACGATCGTGTTCGAAGTACGTATTCACAACGTGTCCAGCTACGTCGGTCATGAAGAGATCGAGGCGCTCATGGTCGGGTTCTCGCCAAACCGCTGTGACCGGTGCGCCAGGCTTCGCAACTCCCGTAGTTGGCATCAACGGGAACCATGACGGTTGCCACGCATCGTTCGCGAAATACGTACTGACCACGTGGCCCGCAGTATCGCTCATGAACAAATCGAGATGCCCGCGATTACGCCACACGGCCGTTACGGGCGCTCGCACAACCGCCTTCCCACTTTCCGGCCGAACCGCGAACCATGGCCGCCATCCGTCAGCATCGAATCCCGTGCTCTTCACGGCGCCGTCGACGGCGACGAATAGGTCGAGACGGGTCGGTCCATCGACGCGACTGCCGGCTCGTTCGATCGGTCGCCGCACAGCAGTGACCGGTGTGCCCGGCGGCGCGGCCGGCGTATTCGGGACTGCCTGCCATCCCTCGGTATTCCAAAGCTCCGGCGCCGCGCCAGTCGTCTGCCACCACGCCGTAACGATGCCGCCGGCGGCGGCAGTCGTAAACAAATTAAGACGTGTACGATCTCGCCACACGGCTGACACCGGAGCGGTATTCGCTAGCTGTAGTTTTGCGGCGACCGGTTTTGCCGAGGCGACCGGAAACCATCCGCGCCATCCCGGCGGGCACGTAGCAAATTCCGGTGGCGTCCCGCGTGGATTACCTAACGATGTACTCACGACCTCACCGGAATGTAACGTCGCTGCGAAGAGATCGAGATGGTTCGGATTGCGCCAAGCGGCGCTGACCTCCCGAATCGGCGGGATGACGACCGCACGATCGGTCTCGACGGGTGTTGCCGCGTCTCGTAATCCATAGATAATAATTTTACTCACGTACCGGTTCGGTTTCGTGCCGATTCGTTTTGCAACGGCTCGAAATACGGAACCGCCTCCGATCGTCGGAGGAACGAATTTCGTGAAGCCTTCATCGGCATCATCGGCCCACAACTTTCGTAGCGTCGTCGCATCGAACGCGATGAGTCGCCCGCTAATGTCGTTCGGTGCGCCGTCGATCGAATCTTTACGTCCGACCGACGCCCAAACTATGCCGTCAGCGCCTCCGTTTGCCGAAATCGAAAGAAAGCCGCCCGGCATAAAATCGGGCGCCCGCTCCCCGATATCTACCGTCGTCCGTGACGGGTGCTCCTGGATATGGCCGTCGGAATCGACGCGATAAGCCGTCAAGTAGTCTTTTTCCGGCATCCCGTACAGCCAAGAGAAACTGGTACCGCTCGGATGCCAAACGACAGGTGCGCCGTGGATGTTCGGGCCATTCGCCTGAGCTGCGTCGTAATCGCACGGATCGATTTCCGGATGCCAGGAATTGAAGAACGCTTGAAACCCTTGCCGGAACTTCACCGTAGGCGGAGGACTCAACACGTATAAGCTACCTTGCTTACCGCCGCCGGCGATGAAGCCATTGGGAAGAATCAACGGCCCGCCGGCTCCGAGATCGGAGTCGCTCCCCGCGCTTACTTTGGGATCTAATGAGTGCGGCTCTCCCGTGTCGAGCCGAACATGGTTGCCGACTTGAAAAGGTGCTATCGATAATTCGCCCTGGCCCTGCAAGCGAAGGCGCAAAAACGAGTCACCGTCGTTGGGCGCTAGGAAGTCTCGTGCAACGTTTCCGGTCATCGCGTAAACCGAACCGTCGTCACCAGCCGCCAGACCGTTGCCGGACTGCCAAATGCCGGCGCCCGAGCCCGTGGGCGACGTGTTCACCGAAGCAGTTAGATCGAGCGTCGCAGCATCGTAAGCGAAAACCCACCCATGCCATCGCTTTTTTCTCGCGTCAATATTTTGGTTACCGCCGCTATCGCAGACGGCTGCGCCGAAAGCAATATACAGCTGACCTTTAGAGAGCAGCAGCCCAGGCCGGTTAAGCTGCATATCGGGCGCGAATTCTGCACGTCGTCCCGGGTGGCGAGGGTCTTTGTCGCCGATCTCCACTGCCGGCTTCGTTTCGCGACCGTCGCGGATATCGATCGCCGCTAATTTCCAATGCGCGTCGATGGGATTCGGCCACGGCGTCGACGCCGAATAAGCGGTCCCCGTACGGTAGACGAAATACAGCGTGTTCGTGCGCGCATCGATAACCGGCGTGCTCACGATTCCAACGGGCCAACGCGTTTGCGAGCACGGCTTATGGCCGATCAGCTTCGGCTCATCCACCATGCCTGGCATGGTGACGGCGCCTGCGGGTTCTCTTCCTACTCTCGGCCAAAGTCGCGTAGCCGTCCAGCTGCGTGGCAGCGGGTAACGTAACAGCCGATAGATACTGTTATTGTTCGTCGCAACGAACGCTGCATCGGGGGATCCCGGTATGTCGAGCTTCGAGACAAAAAGCGGTTGGGCGGAAATCACACCGTCGACGTTGATTTCAGCAACGCGTCCGAAGGATCGCTCGACTAAAGCCGGCGTTAGTGCCGTTTCGTGAAGGTACGCGCCCGTGCGATGGTTATCGTTATGTTGCGTCAATACACTTGCGGAGACGTCCAACGCGTATGCAGGCCGTACGAGCGCAACGCAAATACCGAGCAGCATCAACGGAGCGGCGAGGGATTTCATCGACGTGTCTCCTTACATCGAACAAACGATAAGGTAAACCGAACGTAGTCTCGTACGTGCACCCTCGCAGATCGATCGCAACGTTCCGCGGCGCGCTGCGAAGCGGCACTCACTGAGGGGATTGGTTTTCTGCCACCATACTCCATGCCGGGACACGATCGACTTCGTGTCTTCCGGGCCGAGCGCCGTCAACAGGCCGTTCGATGTGGCTTCGTGGGAGCATCCGGTGGTTGCGGTTCGAGGGGGGCTTTTCGCTCGCGGCATCGGCAGGTCTCATCGTTCGTTCCTTCGGATGAAGCGGAATCACAGCGTTCGCTTACGATCGCACGATCGGAACTTCGCGTACAGCTCTCGCCCGTACGAGTACCTAGCACGAATAAGCAAAATGCCGGCGTCGCGTCCTTGCGGCCAGTCGGCACACATTCCGACGCCGGCATCCGAAGGCACGCTGGCGCTCCCCCTTTTCCGCGCGCGTCCGCCCACCGGCTTGCAGGTCGATCGACCCGTGGGCCGACCGATCGATGAGCCGCGTCCGCTCCACGTTACGAATCGCAGAAGTCCCTTTGCTTCCCGACAGCTCTGCACGATGGCTGGAACTCGGCAAAGGATCGCGTAGCGGCCATTTCGGGATCGCGAAGGCACGATCGTCAATGCGTCGACGCGTAGAGGTACGACGCTCGCATCGAGGATGCGAGGGGCGCTCCGGTGTCGCATAGTGCTTTGCGCCGACGCAGTCGTATATGAAACGGTGCTCCACAAAATACTGTGGCTTCCGAACGAGGAGACCCCATGTCGTTGCTTCACTGGTGAACCTGTTGCCGAATCTCCCCTTCTGGGCCGAACTGCTAATTTTTATCGTCAGCGCGGGCATCATCTGGATCGCCGGGGAATATCTCTCGGATTCGACTGACGTTCTGGCCGAACGGCTCCACCTCGGCCAGCTCTCGGAGGCCTCATCCTCCTCGCGGTTGCAACGAATTTGCCGGAGATCGCTATTACTTACACCGCGGCGGCTGCCGGTCAGCTCGACGTCGCCGTGAGCAACATTTTGGGCGGTATCGCGATCCAGACGGTAGTCCTCGTGGCTCTCGACGCTTTCGGCGTGCGCGAACGCCGCCCACTCACGTACCAAGCCGCAAGTCTGACGCTGGTCTTGGAAGGCGCCGTCGTTATCGCGGTGCTAGTCGCCGTGGTGATGGGGCCCAACTGCCAAAAACGCTCGTTCGGTTTCGTCTTTCTCCAGACGTCGTGCTCATCGCCGTGATCTGGATCGCCGGGCTCGTGCTCACGCAACGCGCGGGAAGGGGCTTACCCTGGAAGGACGGTGGCGAGGCTCCCGATAGTCAGTCCGAGCCGCGCGGCCACTCCAAACAAACAATGGCGCAGGCTGGGAAAGGTCCGGCGCAAGCCGGGATCGTCTTCGGTATCGCCGCATTTGCGACGCTCTTTGCCGGAGCGCTCGCCGAGGAAAGCGGCAGCGCAGCTGCGGCGCACGTCGGCCTCTCCGGTGCGTTGTTCGGCGCGACCGTGCTGGCGGCAGCCACGGCGCTGCCGGAACTCTCGACCGGTATCACGGCAACCCGCAACGGCGACTACAAGCTCGCGTTCGGGGACATTTTCGGGGGGAACGCTTTTCTGCCGGTTCTGTTTTTGCTGGCGACGGTCGTCTCGGGCAAGGCGGTGCTGCCAAACGCCCATCCGGCGGACCTCTACCTCACCGGCCTCGGCGGCCTGCTGACCGTCGTCTACATGCTCGGGCTGCTCTTCCGACCGGCGAAGGAATACGCGCGTCTTGGCATCGACAGCATCGCCGTTCTGGTGCTGTACGTCGTAGGCGTGATCGGGCTCGTCGCCCTACCGAAATAGCCTTATGCGGCTCGTAGTCCGTGGGCCGCCCGTACGGCCGCATGTAAGCTGACGAGCTGCGAATTCTCCCGTGCCGACGCCTGCGCGAAGCGATGGAGCAGACACGTCCCTACCGAGCTCCGACAAAAGACGCCCTGCGCGCAAGCGCGTGTTCGCTGCATCACAGTTGATGCCCGCGGTAGGCTATACTACCAACTTCCGCCGAAGCTTATTTAGTAGCTTCAATCGCTTTCCACGGCGCACGTTAGCCGGCTCGTTTCGTCATCGCGTTGCACCACCTGAAGCCACATCACTTACCATTCGA
>JAABUX010009242.1_pt1 | contig 11197 bp, 18 predicted proteins | sample 5561851 | NCBI WGS metagenome assembly JAABUX01 (sample SAMN10711883, study PRJNA513361) | rock metagenome | isolation source: Antarctica rocks | place: Antarctica: Victoria Land, Richard Nunatak red sandstone | collected 2016-01-03 | reverse complement strand
AAGCTTCTGTCTGTGCCGTGGCAGAAAGTGCAAACCCAGCTGGACCGGATCAAGCTGCTGGCAGACCTGGATCAGTATGACAGCGCGAGGTTGGAGCTCAGGGAAGGGGCCGCGCTCGGGCTGCGCAGGGACCTGCGCGGCGCCGAGGAAGACTATATAGCCATCAAGGGCGAGGTAAGGTTGTTTTACAGCACCGGATCCTGCAATTCCATGAGAGTAAGCTCTGGCGCATACGACCCAGCTTGCCATTCACTACTTATGCAGCCGGATACTGCGCAGATGGTGAAGGCGGCAGTGAACTCGATCGAGACCCTTGACGTGGCTCTGAAGACTCGGGAACCGGCAGGAGCTGTCAGGATGTTGGCGCAGGACGCTGCAGACCGGATAGCCGTCGTCATCGGCGGTCTCCAGGCGCGCGCGTCATGCATACCTATCCCCATTGCACAAGCACACGAAGCACGAAGCTGATTGGTTCCTACCCGTGCAGGCAGCAGACGCTGCAGATCTTGTGGCATCGAACAATGCTGGGCAGTAGCCTGATGGAACTGAGCGGGGAACGATTTCATTAGAGCGGACCAGCCTCTTCAGCTATGTCGAAACTGTTATCCTGTCTGCGTGTGACGTGCGCCAGGGCTTTTATGCCCTCCGAGGTGCAATTTGGACCCGCTATGCTAGGGGCCGGCTCTTCTGGCCGACCTGTTGCAAAAATGCCGTGGCAGGTTTGATTCTCGTCATTCTTGTGTCTTGCCGTAGCAACCTGAAATTGTCCTGCAAATCAGATTGCACGAACGAGTCGCTCGGTACGATACGCTTGTTGCTGTGCTGTCAAGCATCTAGCAGGCACCCTCCCCCCGGCCCAGTCCGGCCTTTTGCCTGGTGAGTTCCGGAAGCAGCTTCGGACGCTGCAAGAGCCGCGGCGCAGCGGCGGATGCTGACTAGCAGCGACCATGACTGATCAGCTGGCAGCCAGCACGCGTCATGAGCGACCTGGCTGCCCTGCACGCTCAAGCGCGCCGGCTGACACTCTCAATACGTGGTGGACTAGACCGACTTGAGGCTCTCGAAGCGGTGCGTCAACGTCAACACAGCACCAGGGGGACATTGACAGGCTGCTCGGTGCAGTGCACCCTTTCAGCCCAGTGCAGGCTGAGGTGAACCAACTGCGTAGGCGGGTGGGGGACCCCACAATGCTGCACTGGCGAAGGAGATGCAGCAGAAGCTCGCCGATTTGCAGGTGAGGGAGCATCTGCAGCTCGTCAGATGCTGCATGTATAGTGCTTTTTCCATGGCCGGGACCCAGACAATGGACTTGTGGTGCAGAGCACAAGCGTGCAGATGGAGAGCATATGGCGGATGCAAGTGGTGCGAGAGAATGCCACGAAGCGTGACATTTGGAAACGGTGCTCTACTCTGCTTGATATTTGGATTGCTCCGCGGTGCTGCAGAATCTCGGCAAACCCAACACCGAATTTGTAGCTGCGCACAGAAAGGTCGAGCAAGTTTCGGAGGAAACGGATCATCTCAGACTAGCATTAGACAAGTGCAACACGCGTGAGCGAAGGTGCTTTTGAATTTACCAGCCCTGTGTCCACCGTTATCCCTGCAGTGCGAATACGGCATCCTTGCTGCTCGCAAGGACGCTTGCAATGCGTCTTCAACCTGCTCTCAGCACATCTGCCTGACCGTGTCAGCGATGGGCTGTCATGGCTGCTCAGGCGGCAGGTCGAGGCAGAGGAGCGCGCCGAGCTGCTGTCACGCCGCACGACTGGCGGCCCGCTTGGGTGGCAGCGGGCCGGCGCTGACGAAGAGGCAGCGCTCAAAGGGCATGTCAACAATAGCAAACGCATCCTCGAAGAAGCATACGAGACCGGCACGGCGGTCCTCGGCAACATGGCCGGCCAGCGCGAACGGCTGAAGGTGAGCCAGCAGGCTGCGTGCTCCACTCGGAACCTCCGCTCATGGCTGGCATGCTTAACAAGCGCATACATCATAGCTGCTGCAGCCTGCTGCATTCGAGCCTGTGGCCGCAAGTGCTTGCGGGATCATGCAGTGAGGACGCCTCTGCTGCATGCCAGGCTGCTCAGCGGAAGATGCTGGACGTGCTCAACACTGTGGGCCTGTCTGACTCGCTGTTGCGCGTCATTGACCGCCGGCACAAGCTGGATCGCTGGTTGACGTATGGGGGCATGGTGAGGCGCACGACTTCGTGCAGTGCTGGTCCTCCGTGCATACACTTGCGTGCTGACAAACCCTGCTGACTCGTTTGTTTTGCAGATGGGTATGTCGCTGCTACTCATTGGCCTTTGGTGGTGGCTGAAGCGATAGCACTCACGGAGTGACGACACGGAGCGGCCACAGTGTGGAAGGCACATCAGTCAGCGGTAGCAGACAGAGAGTTCTTGGCTGTCATTGTGCTGTCGTGCATGATGTTGTGAGTAAGGCTGCGCTGCGTCTGGCTGTGTGTGGGTTGCTAGTGTGCGCGAGGTCTGTAACCTCTCAGAAGCCGTGTTTGGTGATGATGTAGAGCACGATAGAGAGCAAGAAAGCAAGCTCAACTCACAAGACACGCAGTAGGAATAGAGCAAAGGCGGGGCTCTCTATGGGATGCCCCATTTAAAATGCTTGCTTCCCCATCTGAATGGCTTCCTTCCAAGCGCAGCAATTCAATCATCCACAGTGCACTGGACCTTGAACATGCCCGCATGTCCGTCATGTTCCAGTGTCCAGGCGCCACAGTGCTGATCTGCAAGCCGCAGTCGCCGCTGGAGCATGTCAGCCTCGCGATCATTCTGAACTCTGCGACAACGGTTCCCCGCGGCGCAACAAGCGGTCAGAACCGAGAGCGACATGCCAGGCCAGCCATGATCAGTGCTACGGAACACGGCACGTGTGCAGTCAGGATACTGGTAAGATTCTCTACCATGGTTCACCTGCCTGCACACTCAGAAACCAGTGTACTCATCTCTGTACCAACGCCTGTAATGCTCCTCCTCACGCAACCAGACCGTGAGATCCCGCGAGTGCCGCTCGCGGAATGCAGCCGGCAGGCGCATCAGGTGCCATATGCTCTCCACACTAAACTGTGCTGGTGCATACCCCTCGTCTTCCAGAAACTGGTCAATAGGCTGCCAGGCATCACTGTCAAGCCTGTACTGCCAGTCTCTGACACACCCCTTGGCCAGCCCAAGCGTCGTGAGCCGGCTGCATTGCAGGATGGCTGCGACCCCGGCTTCGTCGAGCTGCAAGCGGGCGTTGCTGTCCAGATCGAGCACGCGGAGGGTGGCGCCAAGCGCCGCTAGGCCGGCCGGCACGCTCCGCAGGCCGCATCGCTCGAGCGACAAAGAGGTGAGACGAGTCAGCGCCTCGAGGCTCCCGTGTTGCAGCTGCAGTCCCTCATCGTTTCTGATACGCAGGCTCTCCAGCTGCGGAGCCCCCCGAAAGCTCGTGGCGTCGATGCACAGGCTCAGCGGCGATCTCAACCCTAGCCCTACCCCATTGCGGAGCTGGCAGCAGCGTAGTTGTGGAAGGCCAGAGAGCCGCAGTGTGTTGTCGCCGTCCAGCTCGCTGAGGACGTCCACCCTGAGCCGGGTCAGGCTGCGGCTGTGCAGATCTGCAAGCTCCCTGCATCGTGGTAGCCCGTGGCCGTCGGTGGGCGACCCATCGCCCATCTGTGAGTCAAGGTAGCGGATGGTGAGGTCCCTCAGCGGCAGCTGCGGCACCGTCGAGGTTAGCATCACGCTTCGGTCCTCGCCATGTTCATAATACACGGCGACCTGCAGCCGAAAAACCGCAGCTGATTAGGGAAATGGTCACCTCACGGCCCGGCACTGCAGTTGAGGTCTGTGATTGTGTCAATAACTGGCAACATGAGGCACTGTACTACACAGATATGCCCGCCAAAGATGCACTGCCGTCTGAATGCGCATGCACAGCCTGCAAGGAGCTGATGCAAAAAGTCTGCGCTTTGGCGTCCTCTCATCGATGCCGGAGACACGAGCCTCGGCATGCAGCATACTGAGGCTTGCCGTGACGCAGGTTTGCTGTGCCTCAACCGTGCCAAGCAAGTCACGCAGCAACATCTGACGCGATGCCAGCAGGTGAGTCGCACATCTAGGCGAGTGAGCCGCGTGAGAGCCGCGAGGGCTGCAATGTTCGGACCAGCCATGCCCACAATTGGCGCCACGAGTTCCAGCTCCAGCAGACTGCTGCACTGACTGCCGAGTATCGTTGCTGTGACCGCAGTCGGCATGACCTCAACGTACACCAAGTCGGTTAGCTTCAGCCGCAGCACGCAGTTGGACCGCCTGCATGGCACGGCGGGTGTGTCAACTCCGATGCGGTACAGATTTGCGAGACCAACAGGTCCTCAGCAAGCTGACATTTCACGATCTGACTCAATCATGCACGCAAAGCTCTCAGGCGGATGGGTCACCTGGCGAACCATGCCGACACCACCCGTGCGTTGAGGTACGGCAGGTCATCCTCGCGAACCTCCAGTCGCTTGTGCACATAACCCAGATAGATGTCGGCATCCTCCCACACCACACAGGGCCGCCTTAGGATGCGCGCCCATCGCTTGCAGACGAGCGGCAGCGCCGTCAACCTGCGCAGGAGCGCCGCGATAAGTCACTCATGTCACTCATGCGTTCGCTGCCATGAGGATATGAAAGCCACCGACCTCATTGCATGAGAGGGGGTTGGGGGGCAAGCAGCAGCGCGCTGATCACCTGTTACCGAATGGCAGGCAGCCAAAGACGTGCTCCAGCAGGGCATCCTCGAGCATGAGTATCATGCAGCTCTCAGCCGACATCCGTCTTTCACCTGAGCCTCGCTGCCGGCAGGTGCGAATGCTCCCCCGCCAACTCACCCGTTGGAATGAAGAATCATCAGTCGACGACTAGCACTGAACAGCCGTCAGCACGTATATCGACATGAGTTGCCGAGACGCCGTCATGTCAAGGTGGGCACAGGTGTCCTTGGCAAGCTGGCACAGCGGGGATCAAAACCTCAGCGATAACTTCTTCGGTCAGAAGCAATTGCATCGTGCTTGCACATGGTGACATGAGCGAGCCCGTATTACGCTTGGCTGTCTGCGGGCTGCATCTGAAAGGCCAGCCCTTACACAGCCAGCTGACTGATCTGCATGCTGTGTTCATCAGAACATGTGTTAGCGTGCGCTCTCCGTCACATCATGATCAGTTTGCCCCTATGCCCCCTTCCCTTCCTCCCTCCATACATGTCTACCCCATAGTGGCTGTATGCGGCGCACCTGATGTCGCCGGTATGCGTATTTGTATCAGGCCGAAAAGTACCGGCTGTACGCTGTGGGACCGCCCATCACGGCCCCCACAAAGCCTGGCATGATCAAGATGACGAGCGGGTCATGCCTGAAAGTGCCCATGGAGCTGTATGACTTGCCGCTACAGAACGTGGGAGCCTTCATCAGCAAGGTAGGCTCAGGCTCGAATGTCGATTGCACCGACGCTGCAGTCCGAGCTGCTCTTTGCGGGGCATGCCCTCACGCAGGGCTGACACGGGACAAGGCCGAGTAGGCATGCCGTGCAGTGTTTGCGCATCAGTTTGCTGGCCATGGCCGTCATTGCAGTTACGTATGAGTGACTGGCAGGTGCCTCCGCCGCTGGCGATTGGGACAGTGGAGCTCGAAAGCGGGGAGCTGTGCAAAGGATTCGTTTGCGAAGGCTACGTGGGTGAGGACAAGCGCATTTGCATTTGTGTTCTGCGAGCATGAGCACCCGTGATGCTCGCAGTACGCGTTACCTGCAGCGCGTCTGGACACAGCGACTGTGGACCGCATGAAGATGTAGTGACGCATGTGGTGACATGCAGCATATGGTGGCGACGGCATCGAGGACATCACACACTTGGGCAGCTGGAAGGGCTTTCTGGATCGTCCAAAGGGCAGTTTGACCGCGAGGCACGAGACTGTCGAGTGACACACCGTTGCGTGTTGTATGCCAGGGTCTCCTGGCATGCGCATGCTCAGAGGCGCTTCGCGACCTGCCATAGCTGCACAGCGGGCCTCTCATTTGTGCATGGAACTACATCAGCCTCGGATCACATGCTTGAAACTTGAAACTTGAACGCCCAGTGGGCGTAGATGAAGGCGATGGGACCCTAAGTGCTAGTTTTCAGGCAGTGCAGACCCTGAAGCTCGGGCATGCAGCCCGAGGATGCTCATGCTGGGCACAGCGGAACAAATTGTCATTGAGGATGCTGCTGCGATCGTCGTCATGTCGCGAGCACATATGAGCATGGAGTTTTGAAGGCCATCCACTAAGCACACAGTGGGGGGCGCGACATGGCAGATCCCGCCGTGCTGCAAGAGCGCCTCGAAGTGCTGGAGGATGAGCTGCGGACGGTCCATGCGCAGGTTTGCATGCGGCTTCACAGCGTTTACAAGGGGAACGTGTCGCGTGACTCGTGTGCCTCCATATCTGCTGTCGATCAACCCCCCTGCGGATACCCCCTCCCACTGGACTGGAAGAAGCACCTGCCGACGTTGCTCACGGATGCCGTAGGCTGAAGCGGCTGCCATCAACGCTGAGCATGCCGCTCAGGTGCGCACGCCGCGACGCACAGCGCCCGCAGGACGTCGCCATGTCGCTGAGCTGTTGCGCCATCGTGAGCCAGCCTGTGGCAAATGCCTGTGCTGGGACTGCAGGAGATGGATCGCGAATGCACCAAGCTCAAGGATGAGGCCGAAGCATCCTCTGCAAAAGCTGCGCATTTGTCGACCGACAACACCAAGCTCAAGCAGGTGTGCTCAGATGATGGCCAGGGCTCGAGATCCTGGTTGTAGGTTCACACCTAGCAAAAAACTCTCTTGACCAAGCGAGGTCTGCGGCAGGAGCTGGAGCAACTCAGAAGCGAGAGTACGAAGGCTGCAACAGCGGCAGCATCGAAGGACGCTGCCGTGCAGAGGAAGGATGCACAGGTAACTCTTGCGCTTGTGTCAACATGCGCGGCCATGCCTACGCATGAGTGATTCATCGATGTCCTGCAGCACTGCAGCACTGCCGAGCAAGATGCTTCCGCAAGTCCACTGCCTCTTTGCGCTGCAGCCTTCATGCTGCGCGACGCAGAAACTCAATACCCTGGTTGCGCCGCAGATTGAGATGCTGCAGGAGGATAAGCGGGTGTCGCAGCAGGCGCTAGCCCACTGCCAGGAGCAAGTGGAGAGACTCCGCGCCGACTACAGCACCTGCACGGTGACTGGTCAACCGAGCGCACATGATCAGCATGAACCCTGAGTGCTGCGCACGGCGCGCACAGGGTCTGGCCCTCGGGTCAATACGCAACGAGCAGGCACGCGTGCACCGCAGTGACTCTGCTACCGGCCGGTTCGCTGCCTGTGCCTGACGAATGCGTGCTCGTCTGGCAGGATCGCGTGACGGAGCTCCACAAGTCGAAGACGGAGCTGGAGGCCGAGACGGACGTGGCCCGGTCTGCGGCCAACCAGGCGCTGCGGGACAAGGAGCGTGCCGTGCACGAGAGGGGCATCCAGGAGCAGAAGGCCGCTTTCCTGGAGGCGGAGGTTGGGCGCACCTCGGCCGCGCTGCAGCAGGAGCGGCGCTCGCATGCCGCAGAGGTGCGCGGGACGTATCTGTTCAGGAAGCTGCCATCAGTGTGCGACACCCTGGCCACAAGGTCTCCGTAGGTTATCAAAGAGTCGTTCCCTGCTGCCTCACTTCGATCTTGCCGCCTGCAAAATGGAGTCCTAACCAGCTGAAGACGAGCCGCTGTGCAGCTGCGGGAGCATCAAGTGAAGCTGCACGACGCGGAGGCGACGGCGGCCGAGAAGGAGGCCGCTGCCGCCCGCGCCGCCGAGCGGGCGGAGGCGCAGGAAGCGGCGGCGACCCACCTGCTGCAGGAGCTGAGGCAGACGAAGCAGGATGCCGCTGAGATCCGCGAGGCCCTTGAGCGCGAGCTGGAGACCACCAGCAGGCTGGTGAGTCGGCAATTACGCCTGCAATGGAATGTTTCCTTAGTGGGAAACAGTGGCAAAGCTGTGTTCTAGGTGTGCAAGCTCATGCAACAAGTGCATGCAGGTGGAGCTCCACAAAGGCACCGCCGAGGACCGCAACAGGAAGGTGGAGGAGCTCAACAATATGGTCGACGAGTTCACGCAGCGCTACCAGGTACCAGCCTCTGCCTATGCCGTGTGAGCTGATATACAATCATCGCGATAATTTTGCTGTGTCTTGCAGCCATATGGTAATTCGTTCGAACAGGTCTGGCGCGTAATAAGCAAATCTCGGAACGCTAATCGCAGGAGGTACAAGCTACCAGCCAGGAGGCCATCGAGAAGCTGGAGGCCGCCAAGAAGCTGGCCGAGGAGGAGGCCGCGGCGGAGCGCAGCTCCAGGGAACGGATGCTCGCTGCTTTGCAGGCTGGCGAGCTGCTTGGTCTGCAGAGGGCTGCAACTGCCGCCGCAGAAGGTAGACACTCTCACGCGGTGGCATCTGATCGGATGTATTCAATTTTCATGACATTCACTGGCTAGATTGCCTTGTGAAGGTCTCTCTGTTGCCTTACTGAGGGCTTTGGCTCAGGCCATGACGTTGTTCTTGCCTTGGCAGGTGGCGCCGCCGGAGGCCTGAGCCCGGCAGAGCTGCTGACTCAGCTGGTCGACCTGAGAGGCCAGGTCAGGACCGTGGAGAGGGAGCGCGACCGTGACCGCCTCGCCACCAGCCAGCTCATGACGGAGGTGGAGGCCAAGGCGGCCCTCATGCAAGAGCAGCAGGTGTGGTGTGGAGACCTGTGCCACGATGTACCACACACGTGCACTCGCTGGTACATCCTTTGTGGCTAATGCCAACTGGCTTCACCTCGCCAAGCCCTATCCTGCCACAGCCGGATATGCACATCTCGTACGATGCTCCTTCGCTCAACACGTAGATGCAATCTGTCTGCAGGAGGATTTTAACCGCATGAAGGCGGAGCACGAGTCGCTGCTGGACAGCCTGGACGCGGCGGAGCGCTCTCGCCAGGAGCTCGACGGCAGGCTCAAGGCCGTGACCATGCAAGCCAGCCGCCGCCAGCGGCAGCTCAGGTGAGTTTTGTCAGTCTGAAAGTCGTGTTTATGAGGCGCCCGGACTTGTCGCGCCGTCTGCATGCGGTTTCTGAATCCCTAATGATTCAGAAGCGAGATTGGTAGCCCTGTCGCACCGTCATGGCAGCAAGACATCCGCTCACCCGTCGTCTAGCGACGAAAGTAGCGCTGCTCCCACCGTTTCATATGCCCTCACGTCGACTGTACAGGGACGCGGAGCTCCTGCTGCGGGATGCGGAGCGCAACGCCCAGGTGCTGTTGGCCAAGCTGGAGGCGGTTGACGGCGGGCTGCCCTTCAAGCTGCCGCCGCGCAGGCCATCTGAACAGCAGCAACAGCAGGAGAATGGCGAGGGGGCGATCGTCGTCGCCAACGAGGTCATCACGGAGTCGCTCGTTGACTTCACGTCCGTGGAGGTGCGCACAAATGTTGCCGGCTGCGCCAGCGTACCACCTGAGCAGTCTTGCTATCCTGCCTCAGACTTGGGCTGACTGCGATCAAGACTCTGAACTGCCATATTTTGCGTCAGCAGCACGGCGCCCTCTCGGGCGTATGATGGCGTAGTTGAGTTATCAACTGAGCATCGAATGACCACCTGTGCAGGAGTTGTACCATCAATATGCCCGGCTCAAGGCTGCGCTGCGGGGCATGTCATCGGACCTTGACTCCAAGACGGAGGAGCTACGGGAGCACGTGCGGTTGGAGCTGGATGCGCAGTACTCTCAGCAGCTTTCAGACTTGCGACAGCGCCTGGAGGCGATGAGTCAGCAGCGCCTTGCAGTTGAGGTGCGGATTCTGTGCAAGGTGCACGTGAGGCGGTCACCTTGACAGTCGACGGCCAATAAGCACCGAGGTCAGATCAGTGTGTAGTCTGTGCAAGCTTGATGCTCGTTGAAGTTGCAATGCTCAGGACGTTTGAGCTCCGATTCCAACTGCATGGAACGGGATTGCTGAAATGCACTGAGGTGAGTGGATCCAATGCAGCTAAAAGCTCACTCGTTCCCTGTGCAGTCACGGGTAGAGATGCTGCGGAGCCAGAAGGAGTTCTACGAGCGGCGCTGCCACGAGCTGGTCAGCGGCCGGGGCCAGAGTGTGCAGGCGCAGGACGGCGTTGAGTCTGCCATCAACAACGCCAATGGTTACAACACCATGGTGAGCGGCTCGTCAATGTGCTGCAGCTGTGCGTAGTGACAGTATTTTGATCTGCTGTATACTTGCCATTTATACCTGCTTATTGTGTTGCCTTCAAGCGAGCTCATGGCGATGTGGCGAACAGCCTTTACCCCGACATCGGACGCTGTGGCATCTGACGGCAGACAGGACCTGTGCTGAGGGTTACAATATTGCGCAGGAGGCAGCCGATCTTCGACAGAAGCTGGAGGAAGCCGAGAAGGAGCTGGCGCAGCTGCGCAGTGAGACGGAAGCCACTGAGAAACAGCTGCGGGAGGAACTGCAGGAGGCGAAGAGCGCAGCGCTGGCCGCTCGGTCCAGCGCCGCGAGCATGAAGGTGGATTGCTCGCCGTTGAAAGCCAGTTTGTTCACGCTGCGCTGCTGCGTTTTCACAGAGGGTCAGTTGCTCGGTTGCGACAAGGTGTTGTCTTCATGAGGTCTTGAAAAATCATCCAGCCACGCAATGGGATGCACTGGTATTGTGATTGCAGGCCGATGCCGAATACCACCAGGCGGTGGCGGGCCGGGCGGAGGCGGCGCTGGCGGACCAGCGGTCGCAGACGGCGGCAGCGCAGGCCAGTGCAGCCAGAGATTCCGCGCGGTCGCGCGACGCCCTGGACAAGCTGTACGGCGCGACCACGGCAGCCGATGAGGCCAGGCAGACCGCCAGGATGAAGACGCAGGAAGCGCAGGTGTGAACGGCACCCCAAACAAAGGATAATGAGTTCACAATGATGCAAATGCAGCAGCGTGTGATGTCTCATTGCCACTTGACAAGCAACATTGTGCATGGACCTCACGGGGTCTGCACCTTGTGTGAGCTGGGTTTGCGTGGCTGCCGATGCGGGATAAGTTGCCTGTCTTCCGTATTGGCTGAGAGGGGTGCTAAGCAGGTAATGAGTGTCTTTGAGTACACTCTGCCATGCGTCCAGACTCTGGAGGCCGAGAAGAAGCTG
>JAABUX010009240.1_pt1 | contig 11202 bp, 21 predicted proteins | sample 5561851 | NCBI WGS metagenome assembly JAABUX01 (sample SAMN10711883, study PRJNA513361) | rock metagenome | isolation source: Antarctica rocks | place: Antarctica: Victoria Land, Richard Nunatak red sandstone | collected 2016-01-03 | reverse complement strand
CGAGCTTACTAGCTCACGAGGTAGCCTTTCCTGTTGCGCGGCTTGCTACAGCTCAACAAAACCATGCAGCGCACCTGCTGATGTCCGCCACAACAGCCGTGCCGTGCCAGCGGTTGATCAGCAACACCCGGACGGCGCCGGTGACTTTGCTGAACCGCAGCGTGAGCGAGCTGGGCCGCGAGGCCAGCTCGAGCCTGCGCGCAGGGGGCGCGGCGCTGAGGTGCATGACGGCAACTGCATCGGCGGGGAGGGGCGGGGCTGAGCGCCGTTGCTTCTGTATAGTGACCTCGGACTGCGAAGGGACACTTTTGCAAGGGGCTGCGTCTGGCGACTTCGCTGAGTTCTCGCTGGCTGATGTTTCAGTGCGCGCACATTGACTTGCGGACTCCGATCATTGCAGGCCAATCGAGAGCCCGGAAACTGATCTCCAGTCGGTCCTCCATCGAAGCCTCACCTTGCATCGAAGAAGGCGACGGCGGCAGGCCGGAGCGTGCATGCCTGCCCGCTGGCACAACACGGCTTCCGGCTCTTCAGCTGCCCGGTGGCAGCAACGCCTCCAGCGTCGGGCCGGCATAGCGGGCTGGCTGCTGAAGCACGTCTCAAGACGCGCGGCGAGGCATCATCGTCGGAGAGATCCACCCAATGTGGTAAATCTGGAGGTGGTGTTCGTACCCGTGTCCAGCTAGGCACCTCGCTTGCGGCGAGTCTGCTGTCGAAACACCGCACGATATCCTGCGTGCGCGGATCGGGGCCGGGGTGCAGCGTTATGCGCACACGACGTCAGCAAGCGAACGGCCTGATGGCAACCGTGCGGCCAAGCCGCTGAAAGCACACGAGCGCTCACCTGAACAGGCTGCAGCATGCGCCATCGCAGCTCCGGGCAGGCGGCGCCTCCAACCACATTCGGCCGAGAGCCGCCGACGGGCGCTGTACCCGCGGCGATGGTCAGCAATGCCGCCGTGAGCGTCACCCATCGATCCATGGTCGGCCAGAAAGAAGGGGTTGCCGACACGCGGGAGCGACGCCTGGCATGCACACAGGGTCTTGTGAGTAACATGTTTTGCCGATGCAGCTGATCGAGCGGCACCCATCGAAGCATGTGCGGCCAGGATGGCAGGCAGTGCGAGTGCGCACTCCAACAGGTCACCCCTGCCGCCCGCTGTAGCATGCAACTGAACGGTCGACAGCACAGACCCGGCCCGAGGGTGCACGCGCGAGCAGCAGCAGCAGTGAATGTGAACCTGCGCCGGCCTATCTTCCCGGGCCCGACCGGGAGCTTTGCCTTAGACGAGCGGAAAGCACATACATACGCAGTGCATGGTGGGCCTAGAGCGCTCAGCGGTCGAGAGTCAGGGCTGGAGCGGACGAGAGATTACGGCGCTGAAGCAGAGTCGACGACCCATCATAGCCGGCAGGTCTCTGCATAGCGATCGGAGCACGGACTGCGGAATGGCGCACAGGGAGCACGAGGGTGAAGTAGTCGCGAAATATCTGCCAGCGCACCGACAGTCCTGCGCTCGATCGGCGTTTGATGCCCGGAGACGTCGTCGCCGGTGCGGCAAAACTGCTTCGCAAGCCGTTCTCCCGCGACTCTGCAGACTGAACTATCTCTTCGCATTGGCTGGCTGCGGCAGGTACCGACGACAGGAGTGCATTCGATGCAACTTTCTGTCGTGTGTCGGCCACTCATGTTAATGAAGCTTGTGCTGTGGCCAGCTGAGCTGGCTTACCCTAGACCCTGAAGAGCTTCGCATCCGCTGATGCGAGATGGCCGACAGACATGCCATGATGGGTGTTCTGATGCATGTAAGGACGGTTAACGAAGAGATGGTCGTCCCCAACCCATGTAGCCGAATTGCTCCGTCAACCCTGCTCCCGCCCGTCCACGGCCGCGCAAGACGTGGGGAAGGCATAAGCAGCCAGCCGCCTACCACTGGAGGAGTAGCTATGCTGGATGCAATGCTCTGTGCTGCCGACCGCAGGAGCACTGTCTGCGCGGCGCCGCGCTGCGCGGACTGGTACCTTGCATGCAAGTGGCTATCAGAGGCGGTCCACCAACCCAGCATCTGTCCGCACCTTCGACAGAGCAATTCAGTGCTGCACAGCCGCGCAGGATATTTCTTGGCGGGCCACGCGCATCGTGTATCACCTGCTGATTGCAGTACCCCCCACAGCAGTACATTCATCATTCCTGTGCCATTGCGCCCCGCCACAGCACCGCACGCTCTCACAGCGCTGAAGCTTCGAGGCACGCCACGCCAACGCTCAGCCCCGCGTCTCAGGGCTGTCACGGCGGTCAGGAACGCCAAAGCACACCGGCAGCACGCATAACCGCCGTGGGGCTGACGCGCAGCGGGTCGCTTGGCGAGAAGCCGACGACAATCGCGCAGCGATGGTGGCTGCCGGCGTTTCACAGCTGTATTCAGCTTTGCAGTAGCCTCCGACACTTCGTCCGAGAAGTGCCGGCGAGTAGCTAGCTGCGACGGCGTACGTGACACGCTCTGCGGCGGAGTATCAGCGATGAAGCGACTATCAAGGGGGCCGGCCCGGAACCATCCGAACTACAGCATGCCACCGGCTCAAGGCTCGGTCGCTGCGTTCGCTGTCATTGTATGCAAGGGCTTCTGCCTGGGTTTCCTCTTAGCGCCTCGTGCTCCCGACATGTTGGGGCTTCTATTTCGACGCTCCTCACATGGCAGGAAGGTCGCACAAAACAGCTTCGATTCGAGTATCCGCTTGCTTTGCCTTTTTCCCGTGCCCAACAGTGCTGAACTCATATTACTAACATAATTTTCAGTGCCCAATTTGAATCGATGGCCTGCGACAGAAATGCATGTTGCGTCAGGAGTGCCAACGCCCGAGCAAACTTCGAAAAGCCTGTGGCGTGCATGTGACGTGCCCACATGGTCTCGATGATCAGCGGTGACGGTCGCGACGCGGAGGACAGAGCGACATACGCGGATCGCGAGCCGGGCCTCAAGCACGGCGCCCAGGCCCCCGGCCATGCATTGTCACAGTTGCTGCTGCGGCCTTGGCGGTGGCTGCGGGGCCGCCAGGGCTTCGAACTGCTCGTCGACCAGGCGGACGGCGCAGCGGACCGCCGACCCGCCGGTGCGGTGTCTGTCCCAGGCCCGGGACACTGCACAGTGCACGGCACGGGCGGCACTCCCGCCGTGTCTTGCAACTTGGAGGATACAGCTGCTTCGGTCAATTTAGGCACCTCATCTGGCGCACAGCAGCGCGTTTAAGGGAGCCATGCCGCTCCTGGCGAGCATCACGAACCCTGGCACGTTGTACTAGGTGCTCTGCACAGCGCGCGGGTTTGCAGTCATCCTTGCCTGGAGTTGCCTCGTACGATGACGTGAACAACTGCAGGCCGCTGGGTGCCGGAGGAGTCCACCGGCGCGCTGGGCAAGCTGTTCTTCGCCTTCGTGTCGTCCCTCGTGGAGCTGGGCCACCGGAAGCCGCTCGTCCAGGAGGACCTCTGGGACACCGCCCAGTGCGTGTGATCATGTCGTTGCATTTTACCAAGCTGCTATCTGAGCAATGAGCCCCACAACAGGCATTGGCAGGCAGGTTGCGCATCAATCACGTTGAGGCACGCTGCACAATGATAGCCGGCACGCAGGCGCATGCAGCAGCTAACTGTTGTGCTGCGCAATTGCGCATCGTGCGCGGCGCTGTGGTGGTGTCATTTGCAACCGAGCCGCCTTATGCTGGCTGCCCAGCAGTCCCGCATGTGCACGGTCTGAGACACAGATTCGCGAAAGGTTGCGCACCGGAAGAGCCCGCATGCTGCCCTGGCTGAGAGTGCATGTTTCCTCATGCAGTCAGGATGAGGCGGCGGCGGTCAGCAGGCGGTTCCAGGACGCACTCAAGGCCTCGCAGCGTAACACGGAGGCTGCGGCGGGCCGCATCTCGACGGCCATCTGGGCGACGCAGGTGCCTGAACGGTAGCCCTGGTGATTTTGTACCGTCCCAGCACCCCATCGATAAGGCACCTCACACTTGTTAGGCAACAACATGCACAAGTGGCAGGGAAGCGTCGGCATTACCCGTCGTTCAAGAGGTGGGATGTCCGCGCAGGGTCGGACGTTCGTCGGCATCGGCGTGCTGAAGCTGGTCCACGACATGGTCATGCTGTCGTCGCCGTTCGTCCTGCAGCGTCTGCTTCAGAATCTCGAGGATGGCGGCAGCAGATGTGCGTCGCATTGGCGTCCAACCAGGCATTGTTGTGATCTTATAGCTCAGGTTGAAGAGAGGACGATCGTTGCCCTACCGCGTCGTGATCGTCCCATAGACAAGGCACAATTCCCTATGCGTCGCCTGGTCGACGATGCCATGTGAAGCATGCACTGCCGAACATACGACATACCTGTGCGCAGGGACGGGCCTGTGGTGGGCGATCGTCCTGGCGTGCGTGTCCGCGTTTCAGGCGCTCAGCATCAACGCCTACTTCTTCCGCTTATTCAGGATCACGTGTCAGTTGAAGGTACAGCTGGCAGACACAGTTGCCGACTCTCTCAGTGGCTGCTTTGCGGACTATGAGCCTGTCCAGACGTCCATCAGCAAATCATGAGGCCTGTGTTGCAGCTTGGAACGTTTTGCTATGACCCGCACATGAGCACGGGATTTGCTCGTGTGCAAGGACATTTGCGGCAATCGCAATTGCGCACGCCGTGTTCAACACCGTGTGCTGCTGAACAGCAATATCACTGTATACCGAATCTCCCAGCGAGAACGTCAAGCATTCCATGACCAGAAAAACCCTGAGAACTTGGGTTTCCTCACATCGCAACATGCGAGCTCTTACCTGATTCAATGCGCAGGTGGCGTTCATCGACATGCTGTTCCGGAAGTCGCTGCGGCTGTCGGCCGCGGCGCGCGCCGAGCACGGCGCCGGCGGCATAGCCAATCTCCAGGCCAACGACTGCACCAAGCTCTACGGCCTCGTCCAGTACCTGCACGTCCTGTGGTCCGGCCCCTTCCAGGTTCGGCGAGCCCTGGGTCAGGATCTTCCTGACGTTGCCACCAACTATGCAGTGCTCGAAATGTAGCAACTGCTATGCAGAAGCCAGGAGACCTTCACCATCCCAGCTGCGTTACTCTGCAGAGCTGCTTTTCGTGGAACATCCTTAGGGACTAGCACAGCAGCCACGATATGTCTTCCGGCTCTCCTGAACGCCTCTGTCACGTCACCACCTCTTGGTGCCGCCTCTTGCATACTGCCAGCGGCCTAGCGGTGCTCGCGTATGTTCCAGTGTGCTCAATTCTGTTGCAAAGCCTGCAGATCCTGGTGGTCATGGCGCTGCTGACGAGAATCGTCGGCCTGCTGCCCGCGCTGGCCGGCGTAGCCGTGAGCGGCGCGCTGGTGAGTCCTCTCGATCACACCCGTACCGAACTAATACCAACACAAGAACCATTCACCAAGTCACACGCAGAGCGATTGCCGCTGCACTGCCATGTAACTGCCGATTCGGACGTGACAGTGCTCGAGTGCTATCGCATGTCAATGGCGCACTCGGCGGGTTCCTTGAGCTGGCTGCGCCTGTGCTGCTCAGGTGCCGGCGACGAGTGTGGTGGCGAGGGCGCAGGCACGGGTGCGCAAGAAGCAGATGGAGTGCACCGACCGCCGCGTGAAGCTGACCAGCGAGGTCATCTCCGGTGAGTCCTGGCAACAGACTTGCAAGCAGGGTCAGGGTGGGGTGATGCGTTGCACTATAACCTGAGCTTGCAGGTAGGCTGAAGGCAGGCATCGCAGTCTGTGTTCGACACTCAACATGTCCTGCCAAAGTCTGTTCAGGCGTGCCGATAGCATGTCGGAGCGCATGCGGAGTCTGAAAGCCGTCCCCCAATGCAGGCATGCACGCCATCAAGGTGTATGCATGGGAGGGGCCATACGTTGAGCGCATCACGGAGCTGCGTAATGAGGAGGTCTGCCAGATCAGGCGCGTAGCTCTGGTGCCTGTATGTTCTCGCAGGCCCCAAACTGCGTGACGAAGGCCACTGATATCGATGCCTGCCTAGGCTTCAATGCATCTGACTGCACAGCTGCATCTGCAATGCCATGACTGCGTTTACAGTGTTCATGCGGTCGCCAGCGTTTGGTTCAGTCCTCCTGGTGTAATGGCTATTGATCACCGTAATGTGGTGTACTCGCAGGAAGAAAGCGCTGCTGTCGCTAATCAGCTCGTCCGTGAACCAGGGCGCCACCATCTACGTCGGCATCGTCGTCTTTGGGGTGCGCTGTCGTGTCATTCTGCATCATCTCATCTCAGCCAGTAAGCCGCAACATCACACCCAGCAGACGCCGTTCTGCCGGTGACACCTGTGATCATCTGATGGCCGGCGACGCTCATGACACAGCTGCCATCTGCACTGCAACATTGACTCTGCTAGCTAAGCGCAGGCCTTCACAAGTCTCTGGTATGACATGGTTTCGCTCGGGCCGCGACCATGCGCGCAGGTGTACGTGGCGTGCGGGTACGAGCTGACGGCGGCGGTCGCGTTCCCGTCGCTGGCGTACTTCCAGCTGCTGCGCTTCCCGCTGGTCATGCTGCCCAGCACCATCGAGAACTGCGTCAACGGCCTCATCGCCCTGCGCCGCCTGCAGGCCTTCCTGGAGGCGCGCAGTGGCCAGAAAAATAGCTATCTCAACAGGCACAAAAATTGCTCCTGCAGAGGCTGTGGCTGTTGACCTATCACACTGCTGCCACTGCACAATCACGCCGGTGACTGTCTGTCGGCGCATGGCTGTGTGCCTGTGCGGCGTCACAGATGAATCCGACTGGACATCTAACCTAGCCGCTTCGATGTTGCAGTCATGGGCTGCTGGTGCGAAACTGCCCGTCTGGGCACATGTTTGACATCCCGCTAAGCAGAGTTCAGGTCTGTTACAGGCGGACGAGATGCACCAGGCCCCAGCACTGCCGGCGGCCGAGCCCGGCGAGCCCGCGGTGAAGCTGTCCCGCGCCAGCTTCGCGTGGGCGCCCGGCGACGAGTCGACGCTGCACGACGTGTCGCTGGAGGCGCTCGCCGGGCAGGTATAGTCTAATCTCAGTCAATTGATTAAGTTACACTCATGTGTGTTTTGCCTTTAAATGTAAGCTACAATTTGCAGCGAAGTGTTATCAGAATATACACAAAGTCGACTGGATTTTGCGCTTGTATAAGCATCATCCTGCTAACAAAGTTGAATCATTCGGAAACTGAATACATAATGGTATGCCGCTGTAGCTGGTCATGGTCGTCGGGGAGGTGGGCGCCGGCAAGTCGTCGCTGCTGGCGGCCATCCTCGGCGAGATGCACCGAGACGCGGTGCGGATTTAAATGCCGGTGGAGGCCAGGTCACGCCTTGCAGGGCTTTTGGGGGTCTTGATCAAGTTGAATGTGTGACGGGCGAGGGTTGACGTGGTCACCTGGAGGTTGGTACTCTTCAGGAACACATGAGCGAGATAGTCTGCAGCCTGCGCATTTGACTCTTGGACAGGATCATGTGTAGTCTCAAACAGGGAAAACTAGGACGATCAGGTGTTGCTATCGGAGCAAAGCAAAGGCCTGCAGCAACGCTCGAGCACATGTCCGCCATACTTGCGAACATGCGTACGATGCCAAATGCCTTGCCTGTGGTGGCCGTCAGACGCAGCGCTTTGACTCTGCAGGGCGAGGTACTTCTAGCCGGGTCGGTGTCGTACACCAGCCAGAACGCGTGGATCCTGAACTGCTCCCTGCGCGACAACGTCGTCCTGGCCGGGACCTACAGCGAAGCCGCCTACCAGCGGGTTCTGCAGTGCTGCGCCCTGCTGCCGGACATGAAAACCCTGCCGGCAGGTGCGAGTCTTGGATACTTTTGCATTTTGAAGCGCCACTGCGTTACCTATCGAGCACAGGTATGTGGCTTTGCTGCGAACGTGCGTTACTGACGACTGTGGTCTGCTGTGCTGCAGGTGACATGACCGAGATTGGCGAGAAGGTGTGTCACGTCTCACTGATCCAATCAGGACGGTTATTGGTATTCATCATGCGTTGTCAGCACCCATCGTCTCATGCGCTGATGGCAAGTCTGCATAATTGACCATTGCGCGACACATCCCCAGAGCCCTATTGCGTCCTTTTGTATAGCAACACACATGTGGACGCCAGGGAGTCAACCTGAGTGGCGGTCAGCAGCAGCGGGTGGCGCTGGCACGCGCGTGCTTCGCTGCCGCGGATGTAGTCCTGCTGGACGACCCCCTCTCCGCCTTGGACGCGCACACGGGCCGGCAGATCATGGACCAGTGCGCTCGCTGCAGCATACCGGCCATGTCTTTCCTCTGCGCCTCACTGCAGCTGGTGGAGTCCTCTGTCCTATCTCGGTACGTGCGACTCATGGACGACCATCTGCACGTGCAGGTGCATCTGCGGGCTTCTCGGCAAGGCCACGCGCATCCTGGTCACACATCAGGTGCAGACCGGTTCAGCTGCTGTGCACCAGTCCACTGTGAAAGGCTTGAAGACTGTTTGTCACAGCACATGTGTGCCCCATCTTTCTACTGAGCCTGCCCGCGGTCCTTTGCTCCCGAACCTTCTGAACACCTGCTACGTGATGCATTTCCTCGTCAGGTGCAGCATCTCAGCCGTGCGGACCTGGTGGTCGTGCTGCAAGGCGGCCGCATCGCCGCCACCGGCACCTACGACGAGCTCATTGCAGCTGGACATGACTTCGGCGAGCTCACGCACGCGGACGCGCAGGTGGGCCGGACTGCCCCGCTGCCCTGCCAGCAGCTGCGCAGAGTGCAGCAGCCTTGCGGCGTTGACTTGCGTGCTGGGTTTGGCAATTGATGGCAGGCGGATGCCGCAGGTTGGCCTAATGCTCTGTTTACTTTGGACACGGAACATGTGCATATTGTGTCCTGGCTTCACCATGTGTTGCTTTGCAGAGCTAATGCATAGGTTTGCATGAGTTATGCACAGCGCTCCAGACCCCCGCAACGGCAGAAGGCTCAACGTGACAGGAGGCGGACGCGGATGACGAGCCCCTGGCCGAGGAGGCGCTGCGGCACGCGGCGCACGACGGCCTGCTCCCTGCCGCGACGATGCCGGCTTTGCCGGACGACGTGTTGGACAGCGCCGCTTCGGCGGCGCTGGAGCGCAGCGATCGGACGCTTCCCGCGCCTGAAGCGCTGGCAGACGTTATGGAGGTGAGCGTGGTGCAAGTGGAGCTGCAACTGACTGCTGCTCGGCACATAACCCTGCAGGGTCAAGCAGGCTGAAAGTCGCTGAGCTCACGATAAAAGTTGGATGCTCGAGCAGGGAAGCAGTTTTCCAAGAGCAGTTTCGCAGTAAGCTCATCTGCAATGCGGCCGTTTGCCCCGCAGGCACAAGGTCGGGTCGAGAGCCCTGCCGAAGTGGAGCTCGTGGACGTGTCAGAGGAAGCGGTCGGAGTGCGCTGCCAGGCGCGTCCTCATTTCTGTGTTCAAGCACTTTGGCAGCCCATGGACCGACGCATCTGGTGCATCTCACTGTGGCAGTGTTGCTCTGCGTCTGATGCCCAAGCCCAGGTTTTGAGAAGCCGCCGTGTGCTGGACTGCAGATCACGGTGCAGGGCGAGAATGGCAAGGTCGGCTTGATGACGAGCGACGAACAGCAGCCGCTAGACAAGCGAAAACCTGCGTTGGAAGACGTGGACCTCGACGACGGCTGTGCCGCCGAGCCTGCTGCGAAAGGTTCAGACACCGGCAAACTCGTGCAGGCGAGAGTTCCTCAGCATACATGCTGGCCTTGCACATGCACCATGCCTGCCTTGCCACATGAAAGCCATCCTCGAGCAGCGAGTGTGAACACGCCACAACGACTGTCAAAGCGCCGCCTACACCGACAATCACAGTTGACAGCTCATCCTGAAAAGAGTGGGTATCCTAATATCGTACATTGTTGCGCAGGCGGAAGAGCGTGCGGAAGGTCGGGTCGCTTCCGACGTCTACCGCGTGTACATCACCAGCTGGGGTCCCTGGCTGATGGTCCCCATCGCGGTCATCGTGTTCTTCATCTGCGAGCGCAGCCTGACGGTGCGGGATGGCAGCACTCTTGTCACCGCCAGCTGCACGCTGAGCTGCATTCAGCGCATATGGATGACGCGAGGCAACGTAGCAGCATTCGGCACTGTTGCAAATATCACAGCGGTCGCTGAGACCACAGCGTCTACGTCATTCAGTCGCTATGTACACATTCACATGCTTGGCTTCTATGGTGTTGCGGGTGGTACGCCAGGATGGAACGCAGATCATCACTCTCAGACCATCGGACAATTCGGGGACACAGCCACGATCCGGCTTTCTGGGTGTTTGGGATGCGACGCAGGGCCCTCGGACGCCACAAACTCTGAGCGGTGCATCGCCGCGACGCTGCCGCTACCTTACTCGCGCATTCGTTAATTGCAACCCTGTTCGTCCGCGTCCATCGGCAGGTGGCCCAGAACTGGTGGCTGTCCCGGTGGTTCACACAACTGCTACCTGTGACCCTGAAGCTCAATGCTCAAATGGATGCTTTACCCACTGGCAGGTGGCCCAGAACTACTGGCTGTCCCGGTGGTCCGACGCCACCGCCGCCGCGGACGCCGCCGGCGGGCCGCTGCCCGGCGCCGCCTCGCACGCCTTCCTGCGCGCCTATTTCGCGCTGGGCGTCTCGGCGCTGGTCTGCTCACTGGCTCGCAACTACGCGCTGCTCAACGGCAGCGTCGCCGCCACGCGCCGCCTGCACGCGCGCCTGCTCACACGGGTGTGCTCTCGAACCCAGTACCTCATTCTAAGCGGGGTCCAATACTCTCCTGCTGGAAGAGCATAATCCTGAGATCCGAGGCTGGCGGAGAGCCTTCGCACATACCTCTGTGTGCTGGACGCAGCTGCGGACAGTACGGGTCATCATGCTACATGCGCGCTTGCTGACTGCACGAACTGCTTAAGCTGCAGATCGTGCGGCTGCAGATGTCGTTCTTCCCCTAGTCCGCTCATGTTGTATCTTCAACATGAAGTCGGGGTTCAATGATGTTCAGCGGATGTAGCTTCCGTGTCGCTTTCAGGCTGCAGGAAGCGTATGCACGTACATGAGCGTGCTTGCTGCAGCTGCCAACCAAAAGGTCTGCTCATTGCGCGCTTGCTGACCTGCGCGTGTACATGAAACAAACAATGTGTGAAAATCCGAATTTGTTTGGTTTTGCATGCACAT
>JAABUX010009239.1_pt1 | contig 11202 bp, 8 predicted proteins | sample 5561851 | NCBI WGS metagenome assembly JAABUX01 (sample SAMN10711883, study PRJNA513361) | rock metagenome | isolation source: Antarctica rocks | place: Antarctica: Victoria Land, Richard Nunatak red sandstone | collected 2016-01-03 | reverse complement strand
GCCAAAGTGCCGCGCTCCTCGCGGGAGCGCGTTTCGATTGTCGCCGACAGCCGGGGCATTCTGTGGATCGCCGGTCATAGCCTGGCTGAGCGGGCGAAAGAAACGCCCCGCACAACGCGGCGGCTGTTTTTGTCGGCCCGAAATACCGAACAGAAATAAGTGCAGGAAACAGCAGGGGCGGCAGAGAATAATACAGAAGCGCTGTCCAGCAGGGAAGCACAGAGGAGTAGGAAAGCGCGGGGAGCCTTCAGCTATGTCCAATCGCCACAGCCAAAGAAGCGGAGCGTTGCTGCTGTCCTCCCCTGCCCTGCCAACTCGCGGGTTTACACTGATTGAACTGCTTGTCGTGATTGCGATGATCGCCGTTCTTGCGGCGCTGCTGTTCCCGACGTTCCAGAAGGTCCGGGAGAATGCCCGGCGCACGACCTGCATGTCAAACTTGAAGCAGATTGGCCTGGCGCTGACCCAGTACACCGGCGACAATGACGAGGCGCTGCCTCCCGGCGCTTATTCCGCGCCAAGCGGCATTGTTACCTGGCGGCAGTTGATTTTTCCTTACATCAAAAGTGTTCAGGTCTTCACCTGTCCGTCTAACCCGTACAATGCCGTGCCGACGGATGTTGATCCCTCTGGCACTTTTTTTGCGTCCTACGGCTCAAACGATAGTGTGCTGCAAATCCACAACCAAGTAACGCTGCTGAATGACATCCAGAACCCGTCCACGATTTTTGTAATCGGGGAGTCCGATGGAGTCGGCTACAAGCTAAATAATCCACCCAATCCGCCGCTCAACGATCCAAGCTGCGGGATGTGCGATCTGCACCCGGCCGACTCTCATACCGACCTGTTTGCGGGCCATCTGACCCACAGCAACTGGCTTTTTGCCGATGGTCATGTGCGTTCTCTGCGCCCAACGCAGACCTGTCAAGGCGCAGATCAATGGGATTTAAACAACAACAACGCCGGGCTGCCCTGCTCTGGAGCGCTGACCGCCTCGCTCCAGGACAATGAAATGTATTGGAGCCAGACAACTGCGCCATAAAGGAACTGCTGCGCCATAAAGGAACTGCTGCGCCATAAAGGAACTGCGCCGTGAACGGTGCATGAGGGAACAAGCATGGTGAGGAAATACGCATGATTTACGAGTGCCCCAACTGCCAGACGCCGCAGGAAGCCGGACAAACCATCTGCCCGCGCTGCCACGCCCAGTTTGACGGCCCGGTTCCCGACGATGCGATTGTTCCTGCGGCTGATATTGTTCCTGCGGCTGATATTGTTCCTGCGGCTGATGCTGCCGTTCTGTCCCAGGAGAGTGCCCAGGAGAGCGTTCCAGAAGAGGCGATCTTGCCGCCGGCGGGAGCGGCACTTGCCGAGGCGTCCCCGCTGGTGCAAGTGCCGCCGCCGGCTCCCGAAGTAGCTGCAGCGCCTAATGCCCCGCCGCCTCCTGCGGCGCAGGCCTACACACCGCCTTCTTATGAGGCACCGCCACCGCCGCCGATGCCGGCAGAGCCGCCGTTCGGCAAGCTTTCCCGCGTGCTGCTGATCGCCTTCCCCATTGTGCTCGTGCTGGTTCTCGGCGGCGTCTTTTATACCAATTCGCTCAATTCAGACGGCGACACGACTCCCGTGCCGCTTCCTCCGGCACATTCTTCGGCACCGCCCGCGCCTCCGCCCGCCGCGCCTGTCACAGCCCCAACTTACCTGCAAGGGGGAGGCAATACAAACAATCCGGCGGATGATCCTCGCGCCAAGCTGCTGGCAGGCCGCTGGGAATCGAAGTCAGGGGATTATTACGTGTTCAATAGTGACGGCACCGGCTCACGCGGCAATCCGGTCAAGCAGCAGCCGGAGCAGACGTTTCTGTGGGGCTTGGTCCAGAACCGCGTGATGCTTTACATGGACAAGAACCAGATGCTGCGGTTCAATGCCGGTCCCGACGACGACACGATCTTTCTGGCCGGCGAGACTGGAAGCTACGTCCAGTATTCGCGCTCGAAAACGACATAAGCTGTTTGTGGCCTACCAGCCGTCCTGCCAGCGCTTGACGTCGTAGCCGCGAAAGCCGTAGCAGCGGACGATCTGGATGGTCCGGATCGGCTGGGTATAGGGCGGATTGCGAGAAACCAGCAGCGGCGGCTGCGGCTCAACACGGGTGAAGACGGCCCGCAGATCATCAAAGTGGTACTGGTTGTCCGTGTCGTTCAGGAAGATGGCGTTGTGTCCTTTCAGAGCAGCCTGGCTTTCCCAAAACATATACTCGCTTGCTTTATAGTTCAGGAACAGGGAGTAGGTCTGCGGGTGGCCCGGCAGGTAAAACGCCGCTTCTGACGGCATCCTGTAATTGATGCCGAACACGAACGAGTCGCCGCCCATCGCCGCTTTTTCCTGCACCACCCGCCCTGCCATCTGCCGCCACCCATATAGCTCGTTCGTCCGGTCATCGGTGGCTTTCAGGAACTTGACCCCAGCCGTGTAAAGCACACCCGGAAACAGTGCAGTCACGGCGAGCACAAGGGCCAGCGTTGCACTTGCGCCGACCCAGAAACGCTTCACAGTGACACGACTTTCCCAGCATCGGACAAGCACCGCCGCCGTCAAAATCAGACCGGAAATATACGAGTCAACCGCCCAGTTGCCTTCTACTTTGCTCTTTAGTGCCGTCACGACAATCACGCCCAGTGCCACGAACGTCGGACACCACAAAAACAAGTATGCCTCCTCTTTCTCATTCATGCCCCACTTGAACCCGTCATAGAGTGCATACAAGTAGGTCAAAAACACGAACGGCGACATCAGCACGGCCTGGTCGCCGAGAAACCGCAGGACCCATTTCGCGCCGTCGTGTCCGCTGCCACGTGAACTCATGGCGTGGGCGTGGATCCAAAAAGCGTTCTCATGCGTGTGGTTCCACCAGAGAAACGGCGAAAGAACGAGAAGCGCAACGATGCCGGCAAGATACGGCTCCGGGCGGCGCAGCCAGCGCTCGCGCATCACGGGTGACAGCAAAATATACAAAAAGACACTCGGCAGGAGCAGCAGCGCGTTCAGCTTGGCTTCTGCGGCTAGGCCCGCCAAAATGCCCGCTCCAATCCACCAGCGCGGCCTGTCGGTCAGCGCCCGATGAACGACGTACAGCGCGGCGGCCCAAAGCGCAAGCTGGACAGGGTCCTGGGTCATAATGACCGACCCGGCGGCGAACAGCGGCACGACGTTCGCCAGCAGGGCGGCGGCCAGCGCCACGACCGGCCCCAGCAAGCGCTTTGCCAGCGCGTAGATAAAGCAGCCCGCAATAAGGGCGCAGACAGTCGCGCCGGCCCGGACGCCCAGTTCGTTTGTTCCCAGCAGAAACGTAAAGAAGCGGATGATGGGAGCCATCAGCGGGGTATTATCGTAGTATCCCCAGTCTAATTGGCGCGACCACTGCCAGTAGTACGCTTCGTCCTGCAACAGCTCATGCTGGGTGTCGTACCAGAACCGGAACAGTGTCAGCGCGATCAGCAGGCCAGCGGCGGCGAGGTCCAAGCGGCGGGTAAGCTGCGGAGGGGTGCTGACAAAGGAGGTGTTTTGGTGGGTCATAGAGAAGCCGAGCGGAACCGGCACTGGAAGTGCCGGTCTACTTGTGAGTGAAAGTGTCTGCGACACTGAATAACGGAATGCCAGCGGCATTTGTGCGTTCGCTAAATCTTGAACAGCGAGGCATTAACCGGCTGATTGACGCGGATGTTCTGGTACACCGTCGCGCCCGCCAGCTTGTTCTGCGTATTATACAGCTCGACGCGGGTCGGGACGTAAATGCCGGGCGCGACCTGCACGGGGTTCACATAGCGCAGGATCTTGGTCAGCTTGCCGTCCCGCCCGTAATTATACCGCTGCGTGGTGATATGTGTCTTGGGGTCAATCCAGACTAAATCTTTTTCGGTCTCGCCGGGCTGTTTCGGCTGGATCTGGAAGCAGAGCAGACCGGCCTCGCGGCGCAGGAAAGTCGCGTTGTAGTCGTTCAAAAGCTCCGGCGGGATAAAGCCGAAATCCATCAGCGTTTGGCGCTTGCCCGGCTCGCCGGTAGTGTCCTGGACTTTGTGCACAAACGGGGCAACGGTCAGCTTCTGGTTGCCGTTGACGACATAGTACCCGGAAATAAAGTGCGGAATGCTGGCGTCAATCCGCAGCTTGCCGGGCTGCTCGTAAACGACGGAGCCACGGTGCAGGCGGTAGGCCAGCGCGATGTCCCCATCAATGGTTTTAAGCTGATCCTGGTTTTCGGTCACGATTTCGCTGCTTGCTTGTAGTGTCTTGATGTTAGCCGAAGTCAGGGAGTTGATGCTCGGCGCGGCCGACGCGGCAGAAAGCGGCGCAAGAACCAGCGCCGCAGAAATTAAAGCCAATGGGTGGTATGTCATGGGAGTTTTCTCCTAAGTTTTCGTGTTCCTCTAGTATAAGGCCGAGGCACTTATATAAGGCCGAGGCACCTATAATTAGTTCCCGAACTACTTTCTAATATAGAGGCGAGGTACACTACGCAGATGAGAAACGCGGTAAAGGGGAGCACACGCGGCTTGATCTTCGGCACACTCGCAGTATCGCTGCTGTCCGGTCCAGCATTCGCTCAAAAGCCAGCAGTGATTGACCCGAAGGCACAGGAAATGCTGAAGCGGAGCGCGGCGACCTATGCAGCCCTGCACTCCTACTCGTGCGAGGCTAAGATAGACAAGAAAGTGAGTTTCGTGCCAGGCGTAGAAGCCACTCGAATCAAGCTCGCTCTCCAAAGCCCGAACCAAGCTGCCATCACTCTCAGCGAGCGTGGGGAGACAGTGCAGTATTTTACAGAAGGCAATCACCTGTTCGTCTACTCGCCGAACACAAACCAGTTTATGCAGGAAGAGAACCGGATGCCTCCGGGACAGCCAAAAATAGCTCCAGTTCTTAATCGCGGCGCGGCCTTTGCGGCATTGGTTTTGCTGGAACCGACTATTCTCACCAACTTTGCGAGCACTATTGATGCGAAATCTTTGACGCTTGGATCAGTAGAGATATACAATGGCATTGCCGTTCGCACCATCACGGAAGAGACAAAAAGATTAACCAGTGGCAGAACACTATACCAGTTGACTATCGGTGTCAAGAACCATCTGATTTACCGCTACAATTATATTATTCAGAATCCTAAAGACCCCGCGATGGGCGTCAACAGCCAAACGGAAATTGACAGCAGCGAGACATATACGAATATACAAGTCAATCCAGTGCTGCCTCCCGCAATGTTCCTGCCGCCGGCGAGCGCGAAGAAGATAACAAACACAGAAACAAAATGATAGACACACACGCTTTGCGCGTTTTAGAGTTTGAGGCGATCCGCAAGCAGCTTGCGGCGCAGACAGCCTGTTCACTGGGCCGGGAAAAGGCGGAGGCGATGCTGCCGTCCGACTGGCTGGCGCAGGTGCAGGCGCGGCTCGACGAAACGACGGAATGCCGGACACTGATGAGCGTCAAGGGCAACCTGCCGCTCGGCGGGGTCACGGACATCCGGCCTTTAGTGCGCTCGGCGGAGATCGGCGCGATTTTGGAGCCGCATGGGCTGCTGGACGTGGCCGAAGCGGCGTCGGCGTCGCGCTCGCTGAAGCTGTTTTTGCAGAAGCTGGCAACGGATTATCCGATTATGGCAGACAAGGCGTCGGCGCTCGGGCAGTTCCCGTCGCTGGAGTCGCAGATCAATGCCAGCATCGGCATCAATGGCTATGTGCTGGACTCCGCCTCACCGGATCTCGCCCGTATTCGCAGCCAGCGCAAGACGGCGTCGTCGCGGATGATGGACCGGCTGAACGGGATTATTTCGGGGCCGCTCCGCACGATGCTTCAGGACCCGGTGATTGTCCAGCGCGGCGACCGCTACTGCGTTCCCGTCAAAGCCGACCACCGAGGGGCATTCGGCGGCATTGTCCATGATACGTCGTCGTCGGGCGCGACTTTGTTCATGGAGCCGCAGGTGGTCGTAGATTTGGGCAACGAGATCAAAGAACTGACCATTAAAGAAGAGCAGGAGATCGCGCGTGTCCTGCGCCGCCTGACCGACAGCGTCGCCCGCGTCGGCGCAAGCCTCGTCGTCACGATGGAAACGCTGGGCGAGATTGACTTTATCGCCGCCCGCGCCCGGCTGGCGGAAGTGCACCGGGCCGTGGAGCCGTCTCTGAACACGAGTGGCCTGACCCGTCTGCTGTCGGCCCGGCACCCACTGATTGACCCGAAATCGGTGGTTCCGATAGATATTGAGCTGGGGGCCAGCGCAAGCAAAGTGCTGCTGATTACCGGCCCGAATACCGGCGGCAAGACGGTCAGCCTCAAAACCACTGGCCTGCTGACGCTGATGGCCCAGTGCGGCCTGCATGTGCCGGCGTCGCGGGCGGAGATGAACGTCTTTGACCAGGTATTCGCCGACATCGGCGACGAGCAAAGTTTGCAGCAGTCGCTGTCTACGTTTTCGGGCCATATCACAAACATTGTGCGGATACTCAAAGATCTGCGCCGTAATGCACTGGTGCTTCTGGACGAAGTCGGGGCAGGGACCGATCCCGGCGAGGGCGCATCTCTCGCCCGCGCTCTTTTAGACTTTCTGCGCTCCAAAGACGCCCGCGTGATCGCGACCAGCCATTACGGCGAGCTGAAGACCTATGCGTTTGTGACGGACGGCGTTCAGAACGCCAGCGTCGAGTTTGACGAGGGGACGCTTTCGCCGACGTACCGGCTGCTGCAGGGCATCCCCGGCTCGTCGAATGCGTTTGCGATTGCCGGGCGGCTTGGAATGCCTGAGTCCGTGTTAGACAATGCCCGCATCGCGCTGACGGGTTCCGATGAAACGGCGGACCTGTTGCGGGAACTCGAAGAAGGCCGCCGCAAGGCGATTAGCGAAGGCCGCGCCGCCGAGCAGGCCCGCGTGGAAGCGCAAATGCTCCGCCGCCGCTACGCCGATGAGCTGTCTAATCTGGAAGCGCTGCGCCGCGAAGCCCGCCAGAAAGCACAGGACGAAGCGCGTGCCCTGATTAAACGGGCGCAGGACAAAGTAGACAACACACTGGCCGAGCTGCGCCGCGCCCAGACCGAAGGCAAGCAGACCGAGCGTGTCCGCCAGAAGATCAAAAATATCGGCAGCGATTTGCAGTCTGCCATTCAGGACAAACTTTCTGCCGACCAGCCTGCCGCGCTGGAGTCCGTTCCCGACCGGCCTCTGCGCCGGGGCGACAAGGTGCGGATCACGACCCTCGGCATGGCCGGCGAGCTGCTGGAAGACGCCGACGGTGACTCGACCGTTCCCGTGCAGGTCGGCGCGATGCGTGTCAGTGTCCCGCCGTCCACGCTGCTGCTGCTGGGGAGCGAAAAAGAAATAAAACAGCCCACCATGAAGCCCGCGTCCACGCCTCTGCCGAAGTCCGCCGAGAACCTGACCGCCCACGCCAAAGACGGCGACGCGCCGCCCTCGTTCAACATGGAAAAGACGGTCGGCATCACGCCCCAGCTCACGCTCTTGGGCCAGCGTGCCGAAGAAGCCGTTTCGAATGTCGAAAAATATCTCGACGACGCCTATGCTGCCGGCCTCAGCCGCGCCCGTCTGGTTCATGGTAAAGGGACCGGAGCCTTGCGCCGCGCCGTCCAGGAATACGTCAGCGACCACCCGCTTGTGGCCGAGTATGCCACTGCCGACCCCGAAGAAGGCGGCGCAGGCGCAACCGTCGTGACATTGAGGGCTACTTAAAATACTTGCTAAAATACTTTTAGTGCATTGGCAACAAAGTCTTGACATTCTCTTGAATATGGCTTATACTGGGTCATTGCGATACAGTTGTATCGCTACACGCTCAGGCAAACAATTGGGGCGTAACCATGCTTGGTGAGGCGGCGGACAAAACTAAAAAGCGAACAGCTCCCGCGTACCAGCGCATTGAGGAAGACATCCGCTGCAAAGTGCGTGATGGCCGCCTGCCGGCGGGGACAATGCTGGCCGGACGCCATAGCCTGGCACGGGAATACGGCGTCGCGCTGTCCACCGCGCAGCAGGCCGTGGCCCGGCTGATTATGGACGGCGTCTTGGAGTCCTCGGACCGGCGCGGCACGTTTGTTGCCCATCGGCGGGAGCGGCAGGAGCAGAACACGAACGGTGCGGCGATGCGCCAATCTGTCGCAACACTGGGCATCGTGGCGACGGCCCGGATTGATCCTGGTGCCGTGCCCGATGTCGGCAGCCTGTGGATGCGGCTTGCGATCCGGTCCTTAGAGCAGGTGTTTTCGGCAGACGGGGGAACAACGCACTTTTTTGAGCGCTTTCCGGAAGAACGCGGTCCCTACCCGCGCGGTCTGGACGAAGCAAACGCGGTTTCCGTAGCCGATGCCATTCGGTCGCTGCGGCAGCAGGGAGCCGACGCGATTGCCGTCATCGGACTTTGCGATGCGAAGGATATGGCGGATGAGGTTATCAGTGTTCTTGACGTGGAGCATGTCCCGGCAGTCTATGTTTCCTGGCACGAGATCCCGCCGCCGCTGGCGCAAGTCTTTTATGATAACCGCTATGCCGGCTATCAAGCCGCGCAGCATCTGCTCCGAAAAGGCTACGGTCAACTGGCTTTCCTGGCTCCTTTTGCCGACGCCTGGCTGGCGGAGCGGGTGGAAGGCGCACGCGATGCGGTTCGGCACGCCGGCTTGCCCCCTGAAACAGTGTGCCTTTATCCTGAATGTCGGCCTGCGGAGTTCTATGATCCTCATGCCCCGATCCAGTGCGTTCCCGCAATGGCGCAGGCCTTGTTCACCGAACTGCGGGCGCAGGCAGACGATCCGGTGGGCATTATCGCCCCAAACGATGTCACGGCGTATGCCGTACTTGACGCAGCGGCGGGTTGCGGTCTCTCGGCGGGAATGCAGTTCGGCCTGGTCGGGTTTGACGACGATGCTCGCTCGTGTACGGCGGGATTGACCACGGTCCGTCCTCCCGTCGAGGCGATGGGCGAAGAAGCCGCCCGCCTGCTGCTGCGGGCGCTGCACGGGGACAAGAAAGGCCTGCGGCTCTGCCTGCGGTCCCAGCTCATCCCGCGAGCCTCGACAAACCTGCGGCTCTGACGGCACTGCCGATTCCACAACAGGTTTTGAGGCCGCTTTAGAAAGAAGAATTTCAGGGTGGAGTGGCACAGCAAAGTGACTAGGGTTATAATCACTATCTATGAAGACGGCTATCTATGAAGACGGCTACTTGAAGACAACGCTACGAAAACAAGAGAAGGGTTACGTCCATGAAAAAACGAGGCTTTACGCTCATCGAACTGCTTGTCGTGATTGCTATTATCGCAATACTCGCGGCCATTTTGTTCCCCGTGTTCCAGAAGGTGCGCGAGAATGCCCGCCGAACCCAGTGCATTTCCAACATGAAACAGATCAGCCTCGCCGTCTTGCAGTACAATCAGGACTACGACGAATCGTTTCCGATGCTGCACTACAATATCCCCCCGATTCCTGGTGCACCGGAAGTCCGCTGGTTTGATGCCGTTGGCCCTTACATCAAAAATGGTCACACCTTTGCGTTTAACGGCCGCTATAGTGGGTCCGGTGGCGTTTGGAGCTGCCCCGACCAGCCCACCGAGCAGGACGCCGGATACGGTCCTAACTGGGACTTGTTTCGGGAAGGGCAACCTTACGGCACCCCCCAAACAATTACACTCTCAACATTGGACACTCCAGGAGACACAATCATGATAGCGGAAAAGGGCGAGAACGACGGCAACTCGAGTTGGTTGCAGCTCGCAACTTATGAAGGAAACTGGTCAGGTGGAGGCGGAACTGCGGCCAACGGCTATACCTATGCCGACCACCGTGACATTAACGGGACCACTGCGGACTGCGACTATCAAGCGAGTAGTAGCGCGCCGTCTTTCTCCAACTTTAACGGATGCTCCATGATGCCGCGTTACCGGCACAATGACATGAGCGACTTCCTTTTCAGCGATGGACATGTCAAGTCACTGCACAAAGGGGCGGTCAACTGGTACAAAAACGTCTACATTCCCACCGACTACCAGTTCGGTACGCCAAACTAAAAAATTGGTAACGTGGTACGATTGGGAAAATGCTTTCGGACTATCAGCGCTTTTTTCTGAAAAGCGCTGATGATCTCTGAGCAGAGAATCAAAAATGCACGACATTCTACAAAAACTTCTCGCTTCGGCGCTTCTGCTGACACTTGCCGGAAGCGCTGTCGCCGCGCCGCGAGACAGCGTGAAGCCAGCAGCGAAGCGGCTGCTGATGACGCATTACATGCCGTGGTTTGTCGCAAAGCCGTTCAGCCCGCAATGGGGCTGGCACTGGACCATGAACCACTACGACCCAAATAGCAGCAGCGCAAGCGGTCAGCCGGAGATCGCGTCGCATTATTCGCCGCTGATTGGCCCTTACGACTCGGACGACCCGGATGTCCTGCGCTGCCAGGTCATGCTGATGAAGCTTGCCGGGATTGACGGCGTCATCGTAGACTGGTACGGCAACGACGAGTTCGCCGACTACGGCGTCAATAACCGGAACACGGAAGCACTGCTGCCGGTGATCCGGCAGGCCGGGATGCACTTTGCGATCTGCTACGAAGACCAGACCGTTCCCAAAGAAATCGCCGGCGGCGTGTTCCCGGCTTCGGACGCAGTCACGCACGGGCAGAAGCTCATGGTGTGGATGCAGACGCACTTCTTTTCGTCGCCTGCCTACCTAAAAATGGATGGCCGGCCCGTGCTGCTGTCGTTCGGAGACTCCTACTACAACGACAGCCAGTGGGATCAAATCTTTTCCGTGCTGCCGCAAAAGCCGCTGTACTTCACCGAGTCCAGCCAACGTGAGCCGACCGCTGCCGCCGGCGGCTTTGACTGGCCCCAACCACGCGGCGGGACGCAGGACGCCTTTCAGCAGCAGACGGCATTTTATCAGCGGTTCCAGGGAGCGCCGCTGTGTGTCGCCGCCGCGTTCCCCCGCTTCGACGACATTTACCAGCAGGCGGGCGTCGGCCCTTCCTACGACCAGATTGAAGACCGTCAGGGGCAGACCTACACCGACACACTGACGCGGGCGCTGCAAAGCTCCGCTCCCATCGTCCAGATTGTCACCTGGAACGACTGGGGCGAAGGCACCCAGATCGAGCCGTCCGTCCAGGTCGGCTACCGCGATCTAGCAACCACGCAGCGCCTCCGT
>JAABUX010009238.1_pt1 | contig 11203 bp, 8 predicted proteins | sample 5561851 | NCBI WGS metagenome assembly JAABUX01 (sample SAMN10711883, study PRJNA513361) | rock metagenome | isolation source: Antarctica rocks | place: Antarctica: Victoria Land, Richard Nunatak red sandstone | collected 2016-01-03 | reverse complement strand
ATCAGCGCGCCGCCCTATATGGCGCGAATGTTGTTTTATTCCGGGCTGACTCTTGGCGTTTCGGTCCTGACCGGGATCGCGTTGCTGGCGCTGTATCAATGGGTCAAGCCGGCCGGCCGGATTTGGCTCCCTGGGGCCGCGCATGGCCTGATCGGGGTAGCTGGATCCGGGCTGCTCCTGGCGGGACTGCAGGGACCGGCGCGAGGGGTGCACAGCGGCGCCGGATCGTTCGGCACGATTGCGGCGGTGCTGCTGGCGGGGGCACTGGCGCTTGGGCTGCTTGTCGCCGCGGGTCGGCTGCGTCGTAAGCGCCCGTCGGCGCTGGTGCTCGGCCTTCACGCAACGCTGGCCGTGACGGGACTGACGCTGCTCGCCGCCTATGTGTCGGCGCCGCCGTAAGCCCACTTTTTGTTGACAGGCAGCAGGCGCTCCCGGCCATAAGGCAGCGTGCGCTGGCCCCCCTTCCTCCTGCTGTTCTGCCTGGGTCTCGCCGTGGCGCCCGCGCGAGCGTCCGACCGGTTCTTCAAAACGTCCGATGGCGTGCGGCTGCACGTCATCGAGGCGGGGCCAGCGTTGGCACGGACGATCGTGTTCGTGCCGGGCTGGACCATGCCGGCGTGGATTTTCCAGCAGCAGATCGCCTTCTTCTCCCGCGATTACCACGTGCTGGCGCTGGACCCCCGCGGGCAGGGCGACAGCGAGGCGCCGGCAGCCGGCTATGAACCGACCCGGCGCGGCGCCGACATCGCCGACCTGATCGCCACTCAGCGCGGCCGCCCGGTGCTGCTGGTCGGCTGGTCGCTGGGCGTGCTCGACAGCCTGGCCTATGTGCACAACTATGGCGACGGTGCCCTCAGCGGCCTGGTGCTGATCGACAACTCGATCGGCGAGAACCCGCCGCCGCGCCCGCTGCCGCCGGTCCAGGTCGGCCGCAACGTGCCGCCGGTGGCGCGCGAAGTGTCGGTGGCGCGCTTCGTCCGGGCCATGTTCCATCGTCCTCCCGGCGAGACCTACCTCGATCGGCTGATCGAGACTGCGCTTCGCACGCCGCCGGATGCTTCCGCAGCACTGCTGGCCTACCCCGTTCCGCGCAGCTTCTGGAAGGCGGCGATGTACTCGATCAACCGGCCAGTGCTGTATGTCGTGACCTCCCGCCTCACGGGCCAGGCGGGAAACCTTGCGGCGCATGATCCCCTGGCGGAATCGCAGGTGTTTGCCGGCGCGGGCCACGCGCTATTCGTGGACGAGCCGGACCGGTTCGACGCCGCCATGCTCGACTTCATCCACCGCCGAGTTTGGCCGTGATGCCGATGCGCGCACGCCTGGCGCCGTTGTTCCTGGTTTCCGCTGCCGCCGTCGGCTACGAAACCGCGCTCACCCGATATTTTGCCGTCGCGAAATGGTCCGAGTATGGCTATTGGGTCATCTCGATCGTCATGGTCGGCTTCGCGCTGAGCGGCGTGACAATGGCGCTGGCCCGCCCGGCCGCGCTGCGCCACGCAGCCACGCTGCTGGCCTGGCTGCCGGTGGCCCTGGTGATCACCGCGGCTGGCGGCTACTGGGCGGTGACGGCCAACCCGTTCAACCCGCTGCAGTTGCAGAACGCCGCCACCTACGGCCCGCAGATCGGCAACATCGCGCTGTACTACGCCGTGCTGCTGCCGTTCTTCTTCCTCACCGGCCTGTATATCAGCCTCTGCTTCGTGCTGAACGAGACCCGGATCGGGCGCACCTACGGCGCCGATTTGTGCGGGGCCGGGGCCGGGGCCGCGCTGGTGCTCGGGCTGATGTTCGTGCTGCATCCGTTCGACTTGGTGCCGGCCCTGCTCGTCCTGCTCGCGGCCAGCGCCTTCTTCACGCCTCGCCTGCGACCCGCCCTGGCCGGCCTGCTCGCGCTCGGCGTGGCGGAGGCGGCGCTGCTGCTAGGCGGCCAGGCGGCATACAACGACTTCAAGGCGATCTACGCGCCGCTGCACGTGCCGGACAGCCGAACCCTGGCCGAAATCCGCTCGCCGCGTGGCCTGTATGCCCTGCTGGACGATTTCACCGAGCGCGTGGACACCGACGTGTCCAACGACGCCGGGCTGCTGCAGACGCCGGGGCCGCCGCAAACCTTCGGGTTGTATCGCGACGGCGCGCGGATCGCCGCTCTCCCGAAACCCGGCGCGCTGGACGTGGGCTACGCCCCTGCCGCCCTCGACTCGCTGCCGTATCAGCTGCGGCCGAAACCGCGTGTGCTGCTCGGGGGCACTTCCGGCGGGTTCCGCATCGCCGAGGCGTTGGCGCTCGGCGCACGGGAGGTCGATGCGCTGGAGCCGGACCCGGTCGTGCTCGGCGCGCTCCGGTCCGGCCTCGGCGGCTCCCCCCCGCTCGCAGCCGACCCGCGCGTCCGCGTCTCGCCAGCTAACCCGGTCGCGGCGGCGCGCGGGACGTCCGGTTTCGACCTCATCGACTTCTCGGCCGACTTCCTCGACGAGGCGGAGGCGAACGCGACCGCCTACAGCGCGGAAGCCATCGCCGCTTACCTCCACGCGCTCAACGAGGGCGGCATCGTCTCCATTCCCGTGTCGATTCGCGAGTTCCCGGTTTATGCGCTTCGTGTGCTGGCGACCGTGCGGCAAGCCCTGGCCGCGAACGGCGCATTGGACCCGGCGTCCCGTGTCATCGTTTACCGCTCCGCCTGGAACGTCCGCATCCTGCTCTCGGACCAGACCTGGGACGAGGCACGCATCGCGGCAGTGCGGAAATTCTGCGACGACCGCTCGTTCGACGTGTCCTACTACCCCGGCATCGACGTCGCAGCCGCGCGGGCAGGCATCTACAACGACCTGCCCGCAGTCTCGTTCGACGATGGCGCCGTGACATCGGGCGCCGGGTCGGAGGACGCGATCGCCGACGAGGCCGGCGCGGTGCTGCGTGGCGAGCCGACCGCGTCGGCGGACACGTTCAATCTGACGCCGATGACGCTGGACCAGCCCGCCTACTACGCCGTGCTGCGGCTGGCCCATCTCGGCACGATCCTGAGGCGGCTGGAAATCCTGCCCCAGGCCGAGATTGGGCAATTGGTGAACCTGGCCGTGCTGGCGCAGGCAGCGGTCATCGCCGTGCTGGTGCTGTCGGTGCCGCTGCTCAGCCGTGGCCGGGTGCGGGCAGGGCAGGGCGGCATCGTCCGGCCGATCGTTTATTTCGCAGCCCTCGGACTGGGCTTCCTGTTCATCGAGATCGCCCTGATCGAGAAGGCCAGCTTCTACCTCAACGACCGCGCCAGCGCGTTCGCCCTGGTGCTGACGGGGATGCTGGTGTTCTCCGGGCTTGGCAGCCTGGTGGCCGAACGCGTCGGCCCTGCTGGCATCCCGCTTTCGACCGGGCTGGTCGTGCTGTGGTGCTTCGCGATGCTGGCCGGATTGGAGCCACTGCTGCTGGCCACGCTCGGGCTGCCGTGGATCGTGCGCGCGGGCTTGGTGCTCGCGTCGCTGGCGCCGGTGTCGGTGGCGCTCGGCATGCCGTTCCCGCTTGGCCTCGGCCGCGTCGGCGCCGGCAACGGATCGTTCCTGCCGTTCGCCTGGGCGGTCAACGGCGCGTTCTCCGTGGTGGCGACGCCATTGGCGAACCTTTTGGTCGTGCAGGGAGGGCTGAACCGGGTTCTACTCGGGGCCGCGGTTCTGTATAGCGTCTGCCTCGCCGCCTACCCCTCCGTCCGAAAGCATCCCTCTTGGCAGCCTTCCCCGCTTACGTGACTCGCCGCAGCCTGATCGCCGGGGCCGCCGCCATGCCGATCGCCGCCGCCCTTCCGGCCCGCGCCGCCGCTTCGCCCTGGACGCGTGAGGCGTTCGAGACGGCGATGCGTCGCTCCGGGCGGCCGGTCGAGCTGACGGACGCGCAATTCGAGGCCATCCAGGCACGCAAGCCGGCGGCCCTGCACCGGATCGAGGGCTACCTGAAGGACCGGCTCGGCGCTGCGGACCCGGCCGTCATGAAGGCGTTTTCCGAGGTGCCCCGCGAGTACTACCATTACGTTTATTCCGAGCGCCACGCGGCGCCCGGCGACGCTTATGAGGACGACCCGAAACCCTGGGGACTCGGCTACGGGTCCGCGCTGTCGGACTATCTCGGCCAAGCCTATATGACGCAAATCTGCAAGCCCGAACCCGGCGACGTGACGCTCGAGATCGGCACCGGCAGCGGCTTCCAGTCCTCGCTGCTGTCGCGGATCGTCAAGCGGGCCTATTCGATCGAGATCATCGAGCCGCTGGGCCATGCGGTTCATAAGATCTTCGAGCCGCTGGGCTACGACAACGTCGAATCGCGCGTGGGCGACGGATATTTCGGCTGGCCGGAGGTGAAGGGCGGCTTCGACATCATCATCGTCACCTGTGCCGCGCAATACGCCCCGCCGGAGCTGTTCAAGCAGCTGAAGCCGGGCGGCCGCATGATCATCCCCATCGGGCAGCCGTTCAAGCGGGGCCAAGTGCTCTACGTCTACACCAAGGACGACCAGGGCAAGGTCCATTCCAAGCGCGATGTCGGGGTGTTCTTCATTCCCATGACTGGCGCGATGATGAACCGTCCCAAGCCTGCGGGCGTGACCGAGGTCTCGTCCCCTGCTTCGCGCGAAGCTCCGGCCGAACCAGCCGAACCCAAGTAGCGGCATGGCGCGCAAGCCTGCGCCCTCCCGTGCGGCCGTGGCCCCCGTGCCGGCCGCTCTGGAGCGTTTGGCGCGCCTGGCCGCCGCCGGCACCGTCCCCGATCGCCTGGTGCGGGAAGCACAGAAGATCATCGCCGAGTGGAAAGCCGATCCCGACCTGGACGCCGGCACCTTGCGGGAGCGGCTGGAAACCTTGCGCGACGATTTGGCGGCTGGGGTCGCCGATGCAGCGGAGCAGGCCGGCGACGTCGATCAAAGCGACAAGTCCGCCGCCCGGCAGGCGACCTCGATCTTGCGGGGACTCCAGGCCGTACGCGACGCGGTGGTTGTGGAGATGCTTGGGTAATACCGTCAGAATTCCTATTATGCTTTAGTGCAGTATTGCGCAGCACCCGGTGTGCGAGAGGGCCAGGGCGGACTTGCCCTCGACCTCGTCGCAGACAATCACAATGGCAGCTCCGCTAGAGTGAAATATTACCAGCCATTCGCTTTTGCGTTTATAACTTCAATATTCATGCGGACCTTGAAACACATGGATCGTTGACGCCGGTCAGCCTATTTTGGCTACGACCAGGCAGACGATCTGTCTTGGCTCCTGGAAAATGGCGTTAAGAATGCTTCAACCGAATGACCTGTCGCGATTTCTGGCGCCGTCTTCCTGCTTCGAAATTCTCGATAGCTTCGATGATCTCGCGGGAAAGCGTGTGCTGATCCTTGGCCCCGATATCGGGATCATGTGCGAGCTGATCCGGCGAGGATGCCGGGAGGTTACGGAACTCGATAAGCACGGCTGCCTGAAAACCGGAACGGTCGATCTTGTCATCGTTTCCTCCATCGGCACCGGCAGTGAGGCTGCGTACGCGATCGACCGTGCCCGCCGCGCGCTGACGCTCGCTGGACATCTCGTCGTTCGGACGACCGCCGATCCGTCGGAATGGCTGAGCCGTGCCATCAAACGCACGCTTCGACTGCACGGCTTCTCCGCCATCATAGCCCATCAGGCTCTGGGCTGCGCTGTATTCACGGCCGAGCTGAATTTGCTTAGATCGTTGGTTCGCGCCTGAACAAGTCTTCACGATGATGAGGAGTTAGCAAGCCATGACCAAGTTGGCGCCGGCTGTTCGCCGTCATGTCGACGCAAGACTTCACGTCTTGAACGGCGTGACCCGGCTCATCCTCGTTCTTGCCGTCGTCATGGTCGGAGCAGGTTTGGTTCGAAACGTCACTGCGTCTTTGGAGGACGCCTTCCATGGCAACGGGCAGATCGCATGGCCGAGCCGGTGAGTTCGTCGCATAAATCGATGCTGGCCAGCCTCGACAGCGACTCTCGACAATTCGCCCATGTGTCGGCCGCGCGAATAGGCTGCTATGTGACGGTCGCCGCAGCTGCGTGGCTGTTGTTCACGGAACACTCCCTCGGCGGCCTGGCCGATATCCTTCAACTCTCCTGCACGGTGGGCGCCTTGGCTGCGATCGGACGGGCCTGGCGCGTCGGGGAAGGCGTGAACGCGCCTTCGCTGAACCATTGGGATGAAAGCCTGGTATTGAACTTCCTAAGTCTCGGCCTTCGGCTCACACGCCATCTCGTTTAGGTCATGGCCGCACCGGGACGTTCCAGGTGCCTGCCGCATACTCCGCAATGGAACGGTCGGAGCTGAACCAGCCGATATTGGCCGTGTTCAGCACGCTTGATCGCCACCACGCCGGCGGATCGGCCCATTTCGCATCCACCGCGTCCTGAGCGGCCACGTAAGCGTCGAAGTCCGCGGCAACCATGAAACGATCGTCGTGCAGCAGGCGCTCGACGAGGGGACGGTAACGATCCGGCTCGCTTGGCGAGAACACGCCGCTGCCCAGCTCGCCCAACACCTCGGTCAACGCCGGGCTGGCATCGACCACGGCGCGGGCGTCGAGCCCGGCGGCATGCCGGGCCGCGACCTCGTCGGAGGTCATGCCGAAGATGAAGATGTGGTTTGCCCCGACCCGCTCGCGGATCTCGACGTTGGCGCCGTCCAGCGTGCCGATCGTCAGCGCGCCGTTCAGCGCCAGCTTCATGTTGCCGGTTCCGCTCGCCTCCATTCCGGCGGTGCTGATCTGTTCCGACAGGTCGGCGCCGGGGATCAGCGTCTCGGCCAAGGTCACGTTGTAGTTCGGCATGAAGGCGATCTGCAGCAGCCCGCGAATCGACGGATCGCCGTTCACCACCCGCGCCACGTCATGCGCCAGCCGGATGATCTGCTTGGCGACCGTGTAGCTGGGGGCCGCCTTGCCGGCCAATATCTTGACCCGGGGCTGCCAATCCCGCGTGGGCCGGGCGCGGATCGCGTTGTACTGCGCCACCGCTTGCAGGATGTTGAGCAACTGGCGCTTGTACTCGTGGATGCGCTTGATTTGCACGTCGAAGATCGCGGCCGGGTCGAAGGTCAGGCCGAGCTGCTGTTGCGCCAGCCGGGCCACCGCCAGCTTGCGCTCGTGCCGCTGGGCCCGGAAGGCCGCCTGGAAGCCCGGGTCGTCGGCGTGCGCCGCCAACTCGCCCAGCGCCTCCGGGTCGCGCAGCACGCGCTCCCCGACCGTTTCCACGACTAGCCGCGTCAGGCCGGGGTTGCCTTGGTGCAGCCAGCGCCGGAAGGTAATTCCGTTGGTGCGGTTGACGATCCGGCCGCCCAACGCGGTGTCCAAGTCGTGAAAGGTGGTCCGCCGCATCAGCTCGGTGTGCAGGGCCGACACGCCGTTGACCGAGTGGGAGCCGACGAACGCCAAGTGTCCCATGCGGACCCGGCGGCCGTGCTGCTCGTCGATCAAGGACAGCGCGGCCAACGTGCCGTCGGCGGCGCCGGCCGCGCGCACGGCATCCAGGTGGCGCGCGTTCAACAGGTAGATGATCTGCACGTGGCGGGGCAGCAGCCGCTCCATCAGCAGCACCGGCCACATCTCGAGCGCCTCGGGCAGCAGCGTGTGGTTGGTGTAGCTGAAGGTCGCCTGGGTGATCGGCCACGCCTCGTCCCAGGACAGGCCGTGCACGTCCATCAGCAACCGCATCAGCTCGGCGATGCCGATCGCGGGATGCGTGTCGTTCAGCTGCACCGCGTTCATTTCGGCGAGATTGCGGACGTCCGGATGCTCGATCAGGTGGCGGCGGATCATGTCCTGCAGCGAGGCGGAGGCAAAGAAGAACTCCTGCCGCAACCGCAGCTCCTGCCCGGCGGGGCTGTCGTCGCCGGGGTAGAGCACGCGGGAGATCGCTTCGGCGCGAACCCGGTCGGCCAGCGCGCCGACGTGGTCGCCGCGGTTGAACTCGTCCAGCCGCAGCGGGTCGGCCGCGCGGGCGGACCACAGCCGCAACGTGTTAGCATGCCGGCCGCCGAAGCCGATCACCGGGGTGTCGAAGGCGACCGCGGACAGGGTTTCGGCCGGCCGCCAGGCGTAGCTGACCCGGCCGTCGTCGTGCGTCGCTTCCACGGCGCCGCCGAAGCCGATGCCGTAGGCGAACTCGGGCCGCTGGAACTCCCACGGATTGCCGGCGGACAGCCAATCCTCCGGCCGCTCCTGCTGCCAGCCGTCCAGGATCGTTTGCCGGAACAGGCCGTAATCGTAGCGGATGCCGTAGCCGAAGGCGGGAATGCCGAGTGTCGCCATGCTTTCCATGAAGCAGGCGGCCAGCCGGCCCAGGCCGCCATTGCCCAGCGCCGCGTCCGGCTCCTGCAAGCGGATGCGGTCGATGTCCACGCCGGAGCGGGCGAGGGCCTCGCGCATCGGCTCGATCAGGCCGAGGTTGCCCATGGCGTCGAAGAACAGCCGCCCGATCAGGAATTCGAGCGACAGGTAGTGGACGCGTTTGGCCTTGGTGGCGCGCGCCGTGCGGGCGGAGGTGGTCCAGGTTTCCACCACCTGGTCGCGCACCGCCAGGGCGGAGGCGACGAACCAGTCGCGCTCGCTCGCCCGCGCCGGCGTTTTGCCGATGTTGTACAGCAGCTTGCTCAAGATGCGGCTGTGCAGGGCGTTGATCTGGTCATCGCGCGTTTCGAGCGCCGGCGGCGGCGTATCCTGGTCCATGTCACGATCCCTTAAGGTGGCGGAAGAATGCCACATCCGCGCCGACAGCAGCCCGAAATTAGGCCGTCTTGTCGCTGCCTGCGCCGAGTGCCGCCTGCGCCGCCGCCAGCCGTGCGACCGGCACGCGATACGGACTGCACGACACGTAGTCGAGCCCCACGCTTTCGCAGAACGCGATGCTCGCCGGGTCGCCGCCATGCTCGCCGCAGATGCCGAGCTTGAGGTTGTTCTTGGTGCGCCGCCCCTTGTCGGCCGCGATCTGCACCAGCGCGCCCACGCCCTCGATGTCGATCGAGACGAACGGGTCCTTCGGCAGGATGCCCATCTCGACGTAGTGCGGCAGGAACTTGCCCGCGTCGTCGCGCGACAGGCCAAAGGCGGTCTGGGTCAGGTCGTTGGTGCCGAAGCTGAAAAAATCGGCGACCTCGGCGATCTTGTCCGCGGTGAGGGCGGCGCGCGGCAGCTCGATCATGGTGCCGACGCTGTATTCCACCGTCTTGCCGGTTTCCTTGAACACCTCGGCCGCAACCTTGTCGACCTGGGCGCGGGTGATCTCCAGTTCCTTTTTCATGCCCACCAGCGGGATCATGATCTCCGGCACCGGCGCCCGTCCGGCCTCCTCGGTGGCGGCGATGGCCCCCTCGAAGATCGCGCGCGCCTGCATTTCGTAGATTTCGGGGTAGGAAATGCCGAGGCGGCAGCCACGGTGGCCCAGCATCGGGTTCGCCTCCGCCAGGTCCGCGGCCCGGCGCCGGATCGCGTCCAGATCCTCGCCGAGCGCCGCCGCCACCTCCGCCAAATCGGCCTCCGCGTGGGGCAGGAACTCGTGCAGCGGCGGGTCGAGCAGCCGGATGGTCACGGGCAGGCCCGCCATGATGCGGAACAGGTCGCGGAAATCGTCGCGCTGGAACGGCAGCAGCTTGGCCAGCGCCGCCCGGCGGCCGCGCTCGTCCGGCGCCATGATCATCTGCCGCACCACGCCGATGCGCGAGGGGTCGAAGAACATGTGCTCGGTCCGGCACAGGCCGATGCCCTCGGCGCCGAAGTTGCGGGCGGTCTCGGCGTCCAGCGGGGTCTCGGCGTTGGTGCGGACCTTCATCCGCCGTGCGGCGTCCGCCCACTCCATCAAGGTCGCGAACTCGCCGGACAGGCTCGGCTCGATCATCGCCACCGAGCCTGCGAACACCTCGCCGGTCGCGCCGTCGATGGTGAGCGTGTCGCCCGCGCGGACGGTGCGCCCGCCGGCCGACAAGGTTTGCGCGCCGTAATCGACGCTGATCCCGCCGCACCCGGCGACGCAGGGCCGGCCCATGCCGCGCGCGACCACGGCGGCGTGGCTGGTCATGCCGCCGCGGGTGGTCACGATGCCCTTCGCCGCGTGCATGCCGTGGATGTCCTCGGGCGACGTCTCGACGCGGACCAGGATCACCGCCTCGCCCTTGGCCGCGCGCATCTCGGCCTCGTCGGCGTTGAACACCACCGCGCCACAGGCAGCGCCGGGGCTGGCGGGCAGGCCCTTGCTGACGAGCGTGCGCGACGCCTTCGGGTCGAGCGTCGGGTGCAGCAGCTGGTCGAGCGAGGCCGGGTTGACCCGCTTGATCGCCTCGGTGCGGTCGATCAGGCCGTCCTGCGCCATCTCGACCGCGATGCGGAGCGACGCGGCGGCGGTGCGCTTGCCGCTGCGGGTCTGCAGCATGTACAGCTTTTTCTGCTGCACGGTGAACTCGATGTCCTGCATGTCGCGATAGTGCCGCTCCAACGTCGAGCGCACGCGCACGAGGTCCTCGTACACCTCCGGCAGCGCCTGCTCCATGGAAACCTCGCCGGGCTTGGCGCGCAGGCGGGACAGCGGCTGCGGCGTGCGGATGCCGGCCACGACGTCCTCGCCCTGGGCGTTGACCAGGAACTCGCCGTAGAAGATGTCCTCGCCGGTGGACGGGTCGCGGGTGAAGCAGACGCCGGTGGCGCAGTCGGCGCCCATGTTGCCGAACACCATCGCCTGGACGTTGACGGCGGTGCCCCAGGTGGCGGGGATGTCGTGCAGCCGACGATAGGTGTTGGCGCGCGGGTTCATCCAGCTGCCGAACACGGCGCCGATGGCGCCCCATAGCTGCTGCTCCGGGTCTTGCGGGAACGGGCTGCCCTTCTCGGACGCGACCATCTCCTTGTACTCGGCCACGACCTCCTGCCAGTGCGCCGGCGTCAGCGCGGTGTCCTCGATCACCCCGGCGTCGAGCTTGACGCGCTCGATGATCTCCTCGAACCGGTGGTGGTCGACGCCGAGCACGACGGAGCCGTACATCTGGATGAACCGGCGATAGCTGTCCCAGGCAAACCGGTCGTCGCCGCTGGCGCGCGCCAAGCCCAGCACCGTCTCGTCGTTCAGGCCGAGGTTGAGCACGGTGTCCATCATGCCCGGCATCGACACGCGCGCGCCGGAGCGGACCGAGACCAGCAGCGGCTGCTCGCGGTCGCCGAAGCTGAGGCCGACGGATTGCTCGACCA
>JAABUX010009237.1_pt1 | contig 11204 bp, 8 predicted proteins | sample 5561851 | NCBI WGS metagenome assembly JAABUX01 (sample SAMN10711883, study PRJNA513361) | rock metagenome | isolation source: Antarctica rocks | place: Antarctica: Victoria Land, Richard Nunatak red sandstone | collected 2016-01-03 | reverse complement strand
GCCGGCGAGGGCGGCCTGGTGCGCGGCCTCGATGGCGTGCGGGGGCGAGGCGAAGTCGGGTTCGCCGATCGTCAGCGCGATGACCCGGTGCCCTTCGGCCCGCAGCGCTCGGGCCTTGATCGTCATGGCGACGGTGGCGGCGACGCCGACGCGGTTGAGCCGCCGGGCCAGCGCCGGCACGCTAGCTGAGCCCGGCACAGAAGCGCTGGATGCGCAGGCAAGCCTCCCGCAGCAGCTCGGTGCCGGTAGCGTAGCTGATGCGGAAATGGCCGGGGTACATGAAGGCGCTGCCGTGCACGGCGGCTACGCCCTCTTCGTCGAGGAGGGCGATGACGAAGCTCTCGTCGTCGGTGATGGCCGCACCCGAGCGACTCGTCTTGCCGATGCAGCCATGGATCGCCGGGAATACGTAAAAGGCTCCCTCCGGCGTGTTGCAGGTGAGGCCCGCCGCCTCGTTCAGCATGCCGACCACGAGGTCCCTGCGCTCCTGGTAGACCTTGACCATTGCCGTGATGCTCTCCTGCGGCCCGTTCAGGGCCTCGACGGCGGCGGCTTGGCTTACGCTGCTCGTGTTGCTGGTGCTCTGGCTCTGCAGCTTGTCCATGGCGCGGATGAGGGGCGCCGGGGCGCCGGCAAAGCCGATGCGCCAGCCGGTCATCGCGTAGGCCTTGCTGCAGCCGTTCATGGTGACGGTGCGGTCGCGGAGGCGCGGCTCGACGGCGGCGATCGTCGCGGGCTGGAAGCCGTCATAGGCGAGCTTTTCGTAGATGTCGTCGGTGAAGATCCAGACGTCCGGGTGGCGCAGCAGCACGTCGCAGATCGGCCGCAGCTCCTCGGCCGAATAGGCCGCTCCGGTGGGGTTGCTCGGGTTGTTGATCATGAACCACTTGGTCTTGGGCGTGATCGCCGCCTCGAGCTCTTCGGCGCGCAGCTTGAAGCCGGTGTTCTGGCCGCAGGGGATGAAGACGGGTGTGCCGTCCGCGAGGGCGACGATATCGGGGTAGCTGACCCAGCACGGCGTCGGGATGATCACCTCGTCGCCCACGTCGAGGGTCGCGACCATGGCGTTGAAGATGACCTGCTTGCCGCCGGTGGAGACGATGATTTCCTCGGGCTTGTAGTCGAGGCCGCTGTCCCGCTTGAATTTCTCGGCGACGGCGTGGCGCAGCGCCATGGTCCCGGCCACGTCCGTGTACTTGGTTTCGCCCGCCTCGATCGCGCGGATGGCGGCCTGCTTCACGTTGTCCGGCGTGTCGAAATCGGGCTCGCCGGCGGAGAGCGAGATGATGTCCCGCCCGAGCGCCTTGAGCGCCCGCGCCTTGGTGGCGATGGCGATGGTCTGGCTGGCGCTGATGCGGTCGAGGCGTTGCGCGGTGAGGTGCATGGGTGCGGGTCCGGTTCGAGGCCGCCGCAACTTAGGCGCGCGCGCCGGGTGGCGCAACGGAGCGGGGCGGTGGGAAGTGCCTAGATTGCAACATCGGGTTTGGACCCAATTCGGACCTACTTCCGGGCGAGCGGCTTTTCCATGAACACGCTCAGAGGGTCTGGACCATAGGTGCCAAACGGACCACGCCCGGTGTACCCGAGGCGACGGTACAATCCGATCGCCTCTACCGATTTGACCCCCGTCTCCAAGACTATGCCGCTCAATCCCTCGGCTCCTGCGGCCTCCTCGATCGTCAAGACGAGTTGGCGTCCGACGCCGCACCCTCGCGCCTCTGGGACGACGAAGATGCGCTTCAACTCTGCCAACCTGACCTCGATAAGAGCGTAGCCGCCACAACCGACCACCTGGCCGCCTCGCGAGCAACGAAGAACCGCACGTCCAATGACAGGAGTTCAGTCGGCGTGGATCCGAAACGACTCTCCGTCGGGTAAAGCGAGGCCGATCGCGCATCGGCCTGGCGGAGCAAATACTGCACCTCCGGTTGGTCCGGCGGTTCCCTTCCGATAGTCAGCATTTCACCATGATCCGCCGGACATTCCCATCAGGAGAGATACAGGCTGAAACACTACCAACCGGCATCACGCCGGCCGGCTCGCGCGGCGCTGGGCGGCGTAGGCGAGGAGCATGGCGCCGGTCACCACGGCGAGGATCACGGTGGCGAGCGCGTTGAGTTCGGGGGTGATGCCGAGTTTGAGCGCTGAGAATACGGCCATCGGCAGCGTAGTCGCGCCGGGTCCGGAGACGAAGCTTGCGACCACGAGGTCGTCGAGGGAGAGGGTGAAGGCGAGCAGCCAGCCGGAAAGCAGCGCGGGGGCGACGAGGGGCAGGGTGATGCGCAGGAAGGCCTGCCACGGGGCGGCCCCCAAATCCTGCGCCGCCTCTTCGAGCTCGGTGCCGCCGTCGGTGAGCCGCGCCTCGACGACGATCGCCACGTAGCTGAGCGCGATTGCCGTATGGGCGAGGGCGATCGTGAGCGCGCCACGCGCGGGCCAGCCGAACAGGCGCTCGATTTCCACAAAGAGCAGCAACAGCGCCAGGCCCAGCAACACGTCGGGAAGGACGAGCGGCGCACCTAGCAAGGCGGCGAAGAGCGGCCGGGCGCGGAACCGGCCGAAGCGGGCGAGCGCGTAGGCGGCGGCGAGGCCGAGCACTGTCGCAGCGGTCGCGGCGACGGTTGCGATCCCGAGCGACAGCGCCGCTGCCCGGCGCAGCGCTTGGTCCTGCCAGAGCACCCCGTACCAGCGCAGGCTGAAGCCCGCGAGCACGGTGGTGAGGCGCGACGGGTTGAAGCTGGTGGCCACGAGCAGGACGATGGGCGCGTAGAGGAAGGCGTAGCCGAGCAGCAGGACCGTGCGGACCAGGCGGTTGCGGCTCATCGGGACCGGGAGCGCAGCCAGGCGGCTGGGAGCAGCAGCAGGACGAGCATCGCGGTCGCGAGCGTCGCCGCCATCGGCCAGTCGCGGTTGGAGAAGAACTCATCCCAGAGCGCCCGTCCCAAGGTTTGCCCGCTCGGGCCGCCGAGCAGGTCCGGGATCACGTACTCGCCCATGACCGGGATGAACACGAGGGCGAGCCCGGCGAGGACGCCCGGCACGGAGAGGGGCAGCGTCACCGTGCGGAACACCGTGAGCGGGCCCGCGCCCAAATCGGCGGCGGCTTCTTCGAGCGCCGGGTCGCGGCGGGAGAGGCGGGCGTAAAGTGGCAGGATCATGAAAGGCAGATAGGCGTAGGTGACGCCGAGGAGCATGGCGGTGCGCGTGTAGAGGAGGTGGGCGGGGCCGAGCCCCAGCCCGGCGAGCGCCACGTCGAGCCAGCCGCCATCGCGCAGCAGGCCGATCCACGCGGTGATGCGCAGCAGGAAGCCGGTCCAGAACGGCAGCATCACGAGCAGCAGCAGCGGCGAGCGCCACCGCTCCGGGCTGCGGGCGATGGCGAGCGCTATCGGGTAGCCGAGGGCGAGGCACAGCGCGGAGGCAGCGGTTGCGAGGAACAGGCTCTGCAGCGCGGCGCGAAGATAGTAGGTGTCGGCGACGAGGTTTTGCCAATTGGAGGCGTCCGGGTTGGCGAGCAACGGAGTGTAAGGCGGGACGGCGAGGCGCGAGACCGACACGGAGAGCGCCACCACCAGCAGCATCGGGACGCCGACGAACAGCAGCTGCCACGCCCAGACCGGGATCAGGACGGCGGCGCGCCTCATCCGTGGAGGAGGATGCACGCCTCGGCGGGCCAGCTTACGGTAAGTTGCGTCCCGGGCGGGAAGGCGGAGGCCCCCTGCCCTAGTGCGACGCTCGCCCGAAGCTCGGTGCCGCCGTCGAGGGCGACGCGATGGTCGGCATAGTCGCCGTGATACGCGGTGGCGGTGACGGTGCCGCAGGCCTGGTTCGGGCCGGCCCCGCCCGTACCCGGCGTGAGGCGGAGGCGCTCGGGGCGCAGGGCCACATGGATCGGCCCAGGGTTCGGGAGGATCGCCGGGCGGGCCTGGCCGACGCCGGGAAGATCGAGCAGGCCGTCGGGGCGGGCGGTGGCGGGCAGGATGTTCTCGAACCCCATGAAGGCGGCGACGTAGCGGGAGGCCGGGCGCTCGTAGAGCTCGGCGGGGGTCCCGAGCTGGATGAGGCGGCCTTCGTGCAGCAGGCCGATGCGGGTGGCAATGCTAAGGGCCTCGTCCTGGTCGTGGGTGACGAGGATGAAGGTGGTGCCCGTCTCGCGCTGGATGCGGAGGAGCTCGGCCCGGGTCTGTTCGCGCAGGTTGCGGTCGAGGGCCGAGAGGGGCTCATCGAGCAGCAGGAGACCGGGGCGGGGGGCGAGCGCGCGGGCGACGGCGACGCGCTGGCGCTGGCCGCCGGAGAGCGCGTCCGGGTGCCGCGCCGCGAACTCCTCGAGGCGGACGAGGCGCAGCAGCTCAGCGGTGCGGGCCGCGATGTCGGCGGCCGGCAGGCGTTGCCGCCGCAGCCCGAAGGCGACGTTCTCGGCGGCGCTCAGATGCGGGAACAGCGCGTAGGATTGGAACACGGTGTTGACCGGGCGCCGGTGCGGCGGCAGCCGGGCGATGTCCCGGCCGTCGAGCAGGATGCGGCCGGCGGTGGGCGCGATGAAGCCGCCGAGGGTGCGCAGCAGCGTGGTCTTGCCCGAGCCGCTGCCGCCGAGCAGCACGAATAATTCTCCGCTGGCGACGGTGAGCGATACGCCAGCGAGCGCGAGGACCGGGCCATAGCGAACCTCGAGGCTCTCTACGGCGAGGGCGGCCAAATCAGGAGCCGGCTTTGAAGCGCGCCCACATCCGCGTCCGGGCGCGCTCCGCCGCTTGGCTCGGCGCATGGATGGTGAAGAACCGCGCTTGGGCGGAAGCTGGCGGGTAGACGTTGGGGTCGCTGGCGATGCTCTTGTCGACGAGGGGGAGGCTCGCGGGCAGCGCGTTCGGGTACTGCACGGTGTTGGTGATGGCGGCCATGATCTTGGGCTGCAGGAGGAAGTCGATGAATTGGTTGGCGAGTGCCGGGTGGGGCGCGTCCTTGGGGATGGCCAGCATGTCGAACCAGAGCTGCGCGAACTCCTTGGGCGCGACATAGACGACCGGCTGCTGCTTGGCTTCGGCGGCGCGGCCCGCCGCCTGGATCACGTCGCCCGAGTAGCCGAAGGCGACGCAGGTCTGGCCCGAGGCGAGCGATTCGATGACGCCGCCCGAGGCGAAATTGCGGATGTAGGGGCGGATCGCCATGAGCGTCTTTTCCACGTCGGCGAGGTCGGCGGCGCTGGTGCTGTCCGGGTCGTGGCCGTCGTATTTGAGCACCGTCGGGATCACGTCGATGGCGCTGTCCATCATGGTGATGCCGCAGGCGGCGAGCTTCTTCGCGTTCTCCGGCTTGAACAGGAGATCCCAGCTATCGGTCGGCGCGTGCGGGTCGAGCTTGGCGATGGCCTGGGGAAGGATGCCGAGGCCGATAGTGCCCCAGAGATAGATGGCGCCGTAGCGGTTGCCGGGGTCGCTCGACTGCACGCGCTTGAGGAGCGCCGGGCTTTCGTCGGTGAGGCGGGTGACGACGGCGCGGTCGAGCGGCTGGAGGGCGCCGGCGCGGATCAGGCGGGAGAAGGTCGGCTCGCTGGTCGGCACCACCACGTCGTACCCGGAGTTGCCGGCGAGCAGCTTGCCCTCGAGCGTTTCGAGGCTGTCGTACATGTCGTAGCGGACCTTGATGCCGGTCTCGGCGGTGAATTGCTGCAGCACCTTGGGGTCGATGTAGTCGGTCCAGTTGTAGACGTTGAGGACGCGCTCCTGGGCGTGGGCGCCCGTGACGAGGGCGAGCAAGGCGGCAGCGGCGAGGAGCTTGCGCATCGGTGGTCCCCAGGTGACGGCTGGATCGTATGCGGGACGCCGGGGGATGGAAAGACCGGGTTGAGGGGAAAGCGCCCGCCCCGTAAAGTGCGGCGCGATGACCAAGCCCCCCTCGTTCCAGGAGCTTATCCTGCGGCTGCACGCCTTCTGGGCGGCGCAGGGCTGCGTCATCCTGCAGCCCTATGATTTGGAGATGGGGGCGGGCACGTTCCATCCAGCGACGACGCTGCGGGCCATGGGGCCTCGCCCTTGGCGGGCGGCCTACGTCCAGCCGAGCCGCCGGCCCGGTGACGGCCGCTACGGCGAGAACCCGAATCGTCTCGGCCATTATTACCAATATCAGGCGATCCTGAAGCCCTCGCCCCCCGACTGCCAGGCGCTGCTGCTCGATAGCTATCGCGCCATCGGCATCGACCCGCTGCTCCATGACATACGCTTCGTCGAGGATGACTGGGAGAGCCCGACACTCGGCGCTTGGGGGCTTGGCTGGGAGGTCTGGTGCGACGGGATGGAGGTGACGCAGTTCACCTATTTCCAGCAGGTGGGCGGCCTCCCGGTGGCACTGGCCTCGGCCGAGTTCACCTACGGGCTCGAGCGGCTGGCAATGTACGTCCAGGGCGTCGAACGCGTGTACGATCTCGATTTCAACGGCGCGGGCGTGACCTATGGCGACGTCTTCCTGCGGGCCGAGCAAGAGTATAGCGCATATAGCTTCGAGCGCGCGGACACGCCCCGGCTCGCGCGGCACTTCGAGGACGCCGAGGCGGAGTGCCAGTCGCTGCTCGCGGCGGGGCTTGCGCTGCCCGCTTACGACCAGTGCATCAAGGCGAGCCATTTGTTCAACCTGCTCGATGCGCGGGGCGTGATCGCGGTGGCGGAGCGGGCCGCCTATATTGGCCGGGTGCGGACGCTGGCGCGGGGCTGCTGCGAGGCGTGGCTCGCGGGCGACGTGACCGCTGGACGTACCGCGCCGGCTCGCGAGGCGGTCTGACCCTTGCCCGAACTGCTGATCGAGCTCTTTAGCGAGGAGGTTCCCGCGCGGATGCAGGCGCGGGGGGCGGAGGAGTTGGTGCGGCTCGTCTCGGAGGCGCTGGCATCGCTTGGGCTCGAGTCGGCGCGGGGGTTTGCCGGGCCGCGGCGGGTGGCGATGGTGGCGGAGCTCGCGGCGCAAGTGCCGGGTCGCGTGGTGGAGGAGCGGGGGCCGCGGCTGGGCACGCCCGAGGCGGCGCTTGCGGGGTTTTTGCGCAAGCACGGGGCCGGGCGCGAAGCCGTCATCGAGCAGGGCGGCCACTTCGTGCTTCGCCGTGAGGACCCGGCCGAGGCAGCGGCCGTGTTGATCGCGCGCGCCATGCCCGGCGTGCTTCGCCGCTTCGCCTGGCCGAAATCGATGCGCTGGGGCGAGGGCAGCGCTTTTACCTGGGTACGGCCGCTCCGGCGCATTGTCTGCCTGCTCGACGGCGCCGTCGTCCCGTTCGCATTGGCCGAGGGGCTGGATAACGGCCATGGGCTGGCAAGCGGCGATCTGACCGAAGGGCACCGGTTCATGGCGCCGGGCGCGTTCGCGGTGACGGGATTCGCCAGTTGGCGGGACGGACTGCGCGCCCGGCGGGTCATCGTGGATGCGGCGGAGCGGCGGCGGCTCGTCGAGGAGGGCGTGGCCCGGCTCGCGGCAGGCGCCGGGCTCCAGGTGGTGCCGGACGCCGGGCTCGTGGACGAGGTGGCCGGGCTGGTCGAGTGGCCGGTGCCGCTGCTGGGACGGATCGACGCGGGATTCCTGGATTTGCCGGCGGAGGTCATGCAGGTCTCGATGCGGGTCAACCAGCGTTATTTTGCGCTCCGTCAGCCGGATGGCAGCCCGGCGCCGCGTTTCGCCTTCGTCGCCAATATCGAGGCGCCCGATGGCGGGGCGGCGATCATCGCCGGCAATGAGCGCGTGCTGCGGGCACGGTTCAGCGACGCCCGGTATTTCTGGGACCAGGACCGGCGCACGCCGCTGCAAGAGCGTGTGCACGCGCTCGATGGCGTCACGTTCCACGCGAAGCTGGGGAGCCAGAGGGCCCGCGCGCTCCGGCTTGAGCGGCTTGCCGGGGAGCTTGCTCGCGTGACGAACGCCGACCCTGAGCGGGCGATGGAGGCGGCGCGGCTTGCCAAGGCCGACCTGGTAACCGGCATGGTCGGGGAGTTTCCGGAGCTGCAGGGCGTGATGGGAGGCTACTACGCCCGGGCGAGCGGCTGTCCCGATGAGGTGGCTGACGCCATACGGGACCACTATGCGCCGAGGGGACCGGCCGATGCGGTACCGACGGCGCCGGTGACCGTGGCCGTGGCGCTCGCGGACAAGCTCGATCAGCTCGCGGCGTTTTTCGCGATCGGCGAGCAGCCCAGCGGTTCGGGAGATCCCTACGCGCTGCGCCGGGCGGCGTTGGGCGTGATCCGCTTGATTCGGGAAAACCGGCTTCGTCTGCCGCTGCGGGTACAGTTCGCCCTGGCGAGCAGAGACCTTCCCGCGCCCGTGCCGTATGATGAGCTGGTGGCGTTCCTTGCCGAGCGCCTCCGGGTCCAGCTCCGGGCCGAGGGCGCCCGGCACGACGTGCTCGCCGCCGTATTCGCAGCCGGCGCCGATGACGACCTCGTGCGCTTGCTCGCCCGCAGCCAGGCGCTTGCCGCCCTGCTCGGCACCGAGGACGGCGCGAACCTGCTCGCGGCCTACCGCCGGGCCGCCAACATCTTGCGCATCGAGGAGAAACGGGATGGTCCCCATCAAGCCCTGCCCGACCCGGCCGCTTTTACTCAGCCCGAGGAGCGCGACCTTGCCGCGGCCCTTGCCGAGCTCACCGCCGACCTCGCGCCGCTCGTCGCCGCCGAGGATTGGCCAGGCGCCATGGCCCGGCTAGCCGCGATCCGTGCGCCCCTCGATGCCTTTTTTGATCACGTAACGGTGAACGATCGCGACCCCGCCTTGCGCCGTAACCGGTTGTGCCTTCTCCACCAGCTTCGCGCGGCCATGGACCAGGTTGCCGACTTCTCTAAAATCGAAGGTTAGGACGCGACTATGCAGCAATGGGTCTACAGCTTCGGCGCCGGCCACAATGAAGGCCGTGCAGACATGCGCGACCTGCTGGGCGGGAAGGGCGCCAACCTTGCGGAGATGGCCAATATCGGCCTGCCGGTGCCACCCGGCTTTACGATCACGACCGAGGTTTGCACGGCCTTCTATGACAATGGCCGGCAATACCCTGCAGATTTGCAGGGCGCCGTGGCCGCCGCATTGGCCGGGGTCGAGCGCGCCGTCGGCCTGCGCTTCGGCGATCCGGCGGCGCCCCTTCTCGTCTCGGTCCGCTCCGGCGCCCGCGTTTCCATGCCGGGCATGATGGATACCGTCCTCAATCTCGGACTGAACGACGAGACCGTGCTCGGCCTCGAACGCCGCAGCGGCGACGCGCGTTTTGCTTGGGACAGCTATCGGCGTTTCGTGCAGATGTTCGGTTCGGTCGTGCTCGGCGTCGACCACCATCGCTTCGAGGAGATCATCGAGCAGGCCAAGCTCGACCTCGGCGTGGCCGAGGACACGGCGCTCGGCGCCGAGGACTGGCGCCGGGTAGTGGCCGAGTACAAGGAAATGGTCGCCGCGGAGCACGGCCAGCCCTTCCCGCAAGACCCACAGGCCCAGCTTTGGGCCGCCATTGGAGCCGTATTTGGTTCCTGGATGAACCCGCGTGCCAACACATACCGCCGCCTGCACGATATTCCGGCGAGCTGGGGCACCGCCGTCAATGTGCAGGCCATGGTATTCGGCAATATGGGCGAGGATTGTGCGACGGGCGTCTGCTTCACGCGCGATCCGAGTACCGGCGAGGATTTGTTCTACGGCGAGTTCCTGGTGAACGCCCAGGGCGAGGACGTCGTGGCCGGTATCCGCACGCCGCAGCCGCTCTCGCGCGCCCGCGCCAAGCCGGGCGAAGTGCCGATGGAGCAGGCACTGCCGCAAGCCTATGCGGAGTTGCTCCGCGTCCGCGAGCAATTGGAGCGCCACTATGCGGACATGCAGGACATCGAGTTCACGGTCCAGCAGAATAAGCTGTATATGCTGCAGACGCGGAGCGGCAAGCGCACGGCGGCTGCGAGCCTGCGGATCGCCGTCGAGATGGCCGAGGCGGGGCTGATCACGCGGCCGGAGGCGGTGCGCCGGGTCAACCCGGCATCGCTCGATCAGCTGCTCCATCCGACCCTCGATCCGAAGGCGGCGCGGACCGCCTTTAGCAAAGGGCTGCCCGCGAGCCCGGGCGCGGCTTCGGGCGTGGTCGTGTTCAGCGCGGACGAGGCGGAGAGCCGGGCCGCCAAAGGCGAGGCGGTCATTCTTGTACGCATCGAGACCAGTCCCGAGGACATTCACGGCATGCATGCGGCGCGCGGCATCCTCACGACGCGGGGCGGCATGACCAGCCACGCCGCCGTGGTTGCGCGCGGCATGGGCCGGCCCTGCGTGGCGGGCGCGGGCGGTATCCGGGTAGATTACGGAGCGCAGACCCTGAGCGCCGGCGGTCGTGAGCTGCGGGGGGGCGAAGTGGTCACGCTCGATGGCGCCACGGGGGAGGTGTTTGCCGGCGCCGTTGCTATGGTCGAACCGAAGCTTTCGGGCGAGTTTGCGACCCTCATGGGCTGGGCCGACGAAATCCGGCGCATGCGCGTTCGCACCAACGCAGAGACCCCGCTCGACGCCGAGGCAGCCCGGCGATTCGGTGCCGAAGGGATCGGCCTCTGTCGCACTGAGCACATGTTTTTTGATCCCACGCGGATCGGCGTGGTGCGTCGGATGATCATGGCTGAGAACGAGGCCGGGCGCCGGGCCGCGCTTGCCCGGTTGTTGCCGTTCCAGCGTGACGACTTTACCGAGCTGTTCCGCATCATGGCCGGGTTGCCGGTCACGATCCGCCTGCTCGATCCACCGTTGCACGAGTTTTTGCCGCATGGTGACGCCGACCTGGCTGAGGTGGCGCAGGCGCTTGGGCAGGATCTGGAGGCAATGCGGCGCCGGGCTGCCGACCTCGCCGAAGCGAACCCCATGCTGGGCCATCGCGGCTGCCGGCTCGGGATCACTTACCCCGAGATTTATGAAATGCAGGCGCGGGCGATCTTCGAGGGCGCGATTGCTGCTGCCGGTGAGACTGGGGCGCCGCCCGTCCCGGAAATCATGATTCCGTTGGTCGCGACCGCGCGGGAACTCGAGATCACGCGTGCGCAAGTCGACCGTGTTGCAGCCGAAGTGTTCAAGGAAGCGGGCCGGGTCGTGGAGTACTCGGTCGGCACGATGATCGAGCTCCCGCGCGCCGCTTTGAACGCGGATCACATCGCGGCATTTGCGGACTTCTTTAGCTTCGGCACGAATGACCTCACGCAAACCGCGTTCGGGCTCTCCCGGGACGA
>JAABUX010009236.1_pt1 | contig 11204 bp, 12 predicted proteins | sample 5561851 | NCBI WGS metagenome assembly JAABUX01 (sample SAMN10711883, study PRJNA513361) | rock metagenome | isolation source: Antarctica rocks | place: Antarctica: Victoria Land, Richard Nunatak red sandstone | collected 2016-01-03 | reverse complement strand
ATCGGGCATTCTCCCCTCTCCCGCGCACGGGAGAGGGGTTGGGGGTGAGGGCGGTCCCGCGCACGGGAGAGGGGTTGGGGGTGAGGGCGGTCCCGCGCACGGGAGAGCCGGTTGGGCTGTCGGCTCCGCAGAGCCGAGAGACGGATCCGCATGGGGCGGGGGTGAGGGGTGATCGATAGCTCTATCCCGGATCTGGTCCCCTATCTGCTGGGCCTTGGCCGCTACGCGTATCGCGATGGGGCCATCGAGCGCTACGATCGTTTGCACGAGGCGGCGCGCGGCCTGGCGGCTTTGGAGGACGGCGAGGGCGTGGCCTTGCGCCTTGCCGCAACCCTCAGCGCCGTCGACCGGGTCCTGGCCGCGCTGCTGGTGGCGGCGGTGCGCGAGTGCGTGGACGCGACCAACGCTCCCCTTGGCGGCGATGAGGCTGAGCGAGGGCCGCTCCTTGCCGACGATCTCTGGCCGCGCCTCTCTGACGAGGCCTACTTCACCGTGGCGCGCGCGCAGGGGCGGCTGGGCGACTTCCTGTGCTTCTGGGACTGGTTCGTGATCCCCGCCGAAACCGGTCTGGCCGACGCGGCCGAGCGGCATCGTCTCGTCGGCGCCTACCTGCGTGGGCTGCCCGAGGGCGACGAGCGCGCGGGCGTGCGCCTGGCCGTGTTGTCCCTGTTCGAGGCCAGCGAGGAGCAGGCCGCCGTGGCGCTGGCTTTCTGCAACAACCTGCGCCTGCTGGAGGGCGCCGACGACGCGCTGCACGAGCGCGCCGCCGAACGCCTGCTGTGGGCGGCCGAGAGCGGAGAGTTGGAGCGTTATCAGAACGAGTACGTCGACCTCGCGGCGCAGGTCATGGCCGCGTTGGGCCGCTGGGGCGTGGACGCGAGCTTACCCTTCCTGCAGGCGCTGCTGCGCCACCCGCCGACCTCTTTCTCGCCGCTGGCCCGCGCCCACCTGCGCCGCGCCGTGCTCCAGCTGGAGAGCGGCCTGACCGCACTGCCAGGACACGCCGCGCTTGATACACCACGAGAGCGGGCGAGCCTGACTCGGACGGATCATGGCGGAGATGGTGTCTCGAAAGGCCTACGCGCGGGCGTCAGCGCGCCAGCCCTCCAAGCTCTCGTCCTGGCTCTGTCCAGGATGCTGTACAGTATGGGATAGATAGGTAGATAAGTAGATAGGAGGCATGGCGATGGCGAGTGAAACAGGGACACGGCCCTGGTCATCTCCCCTAACGGAGGTATGGCCGCCCGACGACACCGAGGAGAGCGTAGTGGGAACCGACCTGCATCAGACAACGATCATGAACCTTCGCTGGGGCATCAACGAGGTCGCGCGCATCCCCACCGCGTTCGGTCAACGCGTCCCCTGGCAGGCGCTGAGCCAGATGGTCGTGACCGGCTTCGCGCGCCGCGACGGCTCCCGTTACAAGACGATGCCCGACATATTCGTGTATCATCACCCCATCGATCAAACCCGTGGATCGGTCGCGGTTGGCCTCGACGGCGCGCCTGTACTCATCGTCGAGGTGCTCAGCGAGTCCACCTACGACGTGGACCTCGACCTGGAGCGGGGTAAGGGCTACAGCTACGCGCACGCCGGTGTGCGCGAGTACCTGACGCTCGACCCGACCGGGGCCTTTACACCGGAGGGTATTCGTGCCTGGCGCCTGGCGGGAGATGTGTATCATCCCTGGACACCTGACGTAGACGGGCGCTGGAGGAGTCAGGAGATTGACGTGGCGTTCGGTCTGGAAGGGGTACTGGCAACCGTTTACACGCGCGATGGGCGGCGCATGCTCCACGAGGGTGAGGTCGAGGAGGAGCGTGCCCGCGCCCGCGCGGAGTTGGCGCGGCGGGACGACGAGTTGGCGGAGTTGCGCCGCCTCCTGGACGAACTGCGCGGACAACAGCCGTAGGCGCTATGCGTTAGCGTGAATTGAGTAGCGTGGAATCGCGCTCCTGTAAGCTGGTCAGGCACGGGATCCCGCGCTACGGGTGGCATACCATATTCGAGGTCTCGGCGAGTACTTTCCCTATCCATGGGCCGTGAGATATGATGTCTCTATACGTAGACGAATCTTTCATACACAGCGACATCAGGAGGGGGACAACATGAGCGCCGCGACCGAGCCCATGACGACCATTAGCGTCCGCGTACCCGAGAGCATGCGCGAGCAATTCGACGCGCTGGCCAGGGCGACCGATCGGAACCGGCAGTACCACGCCTTCGAGGCCATGCGCCGCTACATCGAAGCCGAAGCCTGGCAGGTGGAGTTGATCGCGGATCGCCTGCGCCAGCTCGACGCCGGCGAGATCGGCTACGCGTCGCCCGCGCGCGTCGCCGCCGCGCGCGCGAAGACGTACGGCGACGGACCCGTTCGTTGAGGGTCGAGTACACAGGGCCGGCGCTCGACGACCTGCTCGCCATCACCGACTATATCGCGCGGGATAACCCAACCGCCGCCAACCGGACCAAAGACTGTATCTTCGCCGCAACCGACCTCCTGGCCGACCAACCCGGCATCGGACGACCCGGCCGCGTGGGGCGAACCCGTGAGCTAATCGTGCGCCCCTACATCGTGGCCTACCACGTCCGGGGTCAGGTCGTCGAGGTGCTGGCCGTGATCGACGGTCGCCGCGGAACGATCGCCGACATCATCGCCGATAGGTTGGCCGACACTGAGGATCTCGACATAGATCGTTGACCGGCTCCCTACTTCTCGACGCCGACGAGTTCCTCCGAGACCGTCCATAGACGCTCGGCGTGCTCCGGGTCGAGGGCGTAGGGCATGTAGCCCGTGTACGGTTTGGCAGGGTCGAACGGCGTCGACTGCTGACAATCTTCGAGATAGAGCCCGCCCACGCCGGCGAGTTCCGGCCCCACCGCCGCCCAGACGGAGGTCGAGGCGCCCTGCTCTGGCGTCTTGAACAGCGGGCTGACGTTCCCCTGCGCGTCGACCCAGCCGAGCGCCTGCCACTCCTCTTCGGGGATGTACTTCTGCAGGCCAGTGTGGATGCCGCCGGGATGCACCGCGTTGGCGGTGATACCCTCGCCCGCGTGGCGTTGGGTCAGCCCGACCGCGAAGAGGGCGTTGGCGGTCTTGGACTGGCCGTACGCGTCCCACTTGTCGTAGGGGCGCGTGCGATACTGCAGATCTTCGAAGTGGACATCCGATCGCCGATGCCCGCTGGAACTGAGCGCGATCACGCGGGCGGGCGCCGCCGCGCGCAAGGCCGGTAGGAGCAGCGTGGCCAGCAGGTAGTGTCCCAGGTGGTTGGTCCCGAACTGCAGCTCGAAGCCGTCCGGGGTATAGTCCTGCGGCGTGGCCATCACGCCGGCGTTATTGATCAGAATGTCCAGCCGTGACCAGCGATCCCAAAAGTGCTGGACCGCCTGGCGCACCGATTGCAGCGACCCCAGGTCGAGCTCCAGCACGTGCGCCCGCGCGTTGCCGGTCGATGCGCGCAACTCCTGGGCCACACCGTCGCCCTTCGCCATGTCGCGCACGGCCAGGATCGTCTCCGCGCCTGCTGAGAGGAGCGCGCGGGCTGTTTCGACGCCGATACCCGAGCTTGCGCCAGTAATCAGCACCGTCTTGGCGGACAGGTCGTGGCCGGAGACGACCTCCAGCGCAGTCGATTTGGCATGGAAGGGGGATGCGATGCTCATAGGGTGCTCCTTTCGAGAACAAGGCTGGCGATTAGGACGCTGGTGACGTTACTCCATGACTTTCGACCTACCTGACGTCCGGTCGTCCTGCACTGGCGTTGCCGCGCCCGCGGGGCTATGATTGGTGGCAGACGGGGCACGATGTCCGTCCTCATCATACGATAGACGATGAGAAGGACGACGATAGGGCACGCAGACTGGGAGGGATAATGGCGACGCGGGACGCGACGGCGGACGCCCGGCGGGACGAGGGCATGGATGCGGACGCGCTGGTGACGGTGCGCCGCCTGACCAGGCGCTTTGGGGAGCGCACGGCCGTCGACGGCGTGAGCTTCGCCATCGGGCGCGGCGAGATCTTTGGCCTGCTCGGCCCCAACGGGGCGGGCAAGAGTACCACGGTCAATATGCTCAGCACCTACTTGCCCCCCGACGGCGGCGAGGTGACCATCGCGGGACACTCGCTGCGCGAGGGCATGACGGTCAAGCACCTCATCGGCGTCGTGCCCCAGGAACTGGCGCTCTACGACGACCTGACCGCCCGGGAAAACCTGGAGTTCTTCGCGCGCATCTACGACGTGGCCAAGGCGGACCGCGCCCCCCGCGTACAGGACGCCCTGGAACGCGTCGGGCTGGCCGACCGGGCGCGCGAGCGCGTCAAGGGCTTCTCCGGCGGCATGAAGCGGCGCCTGAACCTGGCCCTGGGCATCCTGCACCGTCCGGCCTTTCTGATGCTCGACGAGCCAACGGTCGGCGTGGACCCGCAGTCGCGCGAGAAGATCTTCGACATCATTCGTGACCTGCAACGCGAGGGGACCACGCTGCTCTACACCACGCACTATATGGAGGAGGCCGAGCGGCTCTGCGACCACATTGCCATCATGGACGATGGCCGCATCGTGGCTAGCGGCACGCTGGAGGAGTTGCTGCGCCTGCGCGTAGACGAGGCCGTCGCGGAGCGTCCGCGCGGCCTGGAGCAACTCTTTATCCAGCTGACCGGCAAGCGCCTGCGCGACTAGTGGTTAGTGGTTAGTGACTAGTGGCTAGTGAGGAACGACGTGGGCAGTGGGCAGTGGGCAGTGGGCAGTGGGCAGTGGGCAGTGGGCAGTGAGCGTGCCCGTCCTACCTCACTCGTCACTAATCACTAGCCACTCGTCACTCGTCACTCGTCACTAGCCACTCGTCACTCGTCACTCGTCACTCGTCACTCGTCAAAGGAGATAACATGCTACGCAAGGTATGGTACGTGGCGGCGAAGGACCTGCGGCAGGTAGCCAGCGACCGCATGGGCTTGGTCTGGCTGATCGCGCTGCCACTACTGTTGATGGCCATCCTGGGGTCGATATTCTCGGGCGCGTCGTCCGGCGGCTCCGCCGTCACGGCCACACTGCCGGTCGTTAACCGCGACGGCGGCCGGCTTTCCGTGGCGCTGATCGACGCGCTGCGCCACACGCCGGGGCTGACCGTTCAGATGCGCTCCGACCAGGACGCCGTGGAGAAAGCTGTGCGCAACGGCGACCAGGTGGGCTTGCTGATCGTCCCGGTGGGCTTCACGGCGGCGCTGCAGTCGCCGCATCCGTCCGCGCGTGTGACCTACTACGCGGTCGCCGGCAACAACGACCAGCGCGCCACCATCGCCAGCTATACCGTCGCGAGCGTCGTGCAGCGCTTCTCCTGGACGACTGTGACCGCTAACGCCGTCGCGGCCGCTCAACAGCGATCCTCGGGCCGCGTCGACGCGGCGCTGACGGCCCAACTCGCGACGCAGGCCGCCCAGCAACTGGATCAGGCGCCGCCGGTCGCGGTGCAGACGGTCAACGCCACCGGGCGCGTCATCAACTCCCAGGATCAGACCGTGCCGGGATACGCCGTGATGTTCGCCTTGTTCGGCATCACAGCGGGCGCGGGGTCGATCCTGGACGAGAAAGAGAGCGGCACCTTCAAGCGCCTGCTGATCGCGCCGCTGCCGCCGTACGCGCTGCTGGGCGGCAAGATGCTGTCGCAGTTCATCCAATCGCTGGTGCAGCTCACGCTGCTGTTCGCCATCGGCGCGGTGCTGTTTCGGATCGACCTGGGATCGTCCCTGCCGGCGCTGGTCCTGCTGATCGTCGGCACAAGCCTTGCGGCGACGGGCTTGGGGTTGATCCTGGTCTCGTTCGTCAAGACGCAGCGCCAACTGCGCCCCATCACCACGCTGATCGTGCTCAGCTTCTCGGCCATCGGCGGGTCGTGGCTGCCGCTCTTCCTGGAACCGCAGTGGCTGCAGAACGTCTCCAAGATCACGATCAACTCCTGGGCCATGCAGGGCTTCAACGGGCTGATGATCTTCGACAAGGGCTTCATGGACGTGCTACCCTCCATTGGGGTACTGTTCCTGTACGGCGTCGTCTGCTTCGCCGTCGCCGGCCGCCTTTTCCGTTTCCGCGAGGCATAACGAAATGGCAACAGGGCATGATGGGTAGCGTATAAGACATGGGACGACTGGGAGCGCGGGCGGCTCGCCGCTTGGCGCCCGCGCTCCCAGTCGTCCGCGCTAATGAGTGATGGCGGAGCATGAGGGGCACACGATGGGGATGACGATGGGCCGTGAGATGCCGGCGCTCCGCCGCCTCAACCTCTTCTGGTTGGTGGTCACCATCGCCCTGCTCGTCATCGGTTGTGTCACCGCCGACAACGGTCAGCCCGCACTGTGGCAGTCATGGCGCGGCCCGGCCATGATCCTCACCTCACTCACCTTCCTGGGCTGGTACCTGTTGTGCATCCCTGTCCGCGCGCGCACGGGCTGGCCGATACCTCCACGCGTCGCCTATGCGTACCTGGCGATGGGTTTCGTCCTCACGGCGGTCTTGCTCCTGTTCAGCGAGAACTTCTCGGGCGCGCTCTACGTCTTGATCGGGCTGAGCGTCAGCATGCGGCCGCTCAAGGAGACGGTCCTGCCCGTCGGCGTGGCCGTCCTGCTGTACCTTGCCGTTGCCGGTGTCCTGCCGCTCGGCGGTCATCGGCTCGCCTTGCCTGACGCGCTCTGGGCTGGGTTCTCCATCCTGATGGGCGTGGGTGTCAGCTATGCGCTCGCGGTGCTGATCGGCGAACGCTTCCGGCGCGAGCGCATTTTCCATGAGTTGAGCGAGGCGCACCGGCGCTTGCGCCTGTCGGCGGCGCAGGACGTGGAACTGGCCGCGCTGCGCGAGCGCAACCGCCTGGCGCGCGAGATGCACGATAGCCTGGGGCACGCGCTGGTGCTGATCGCCGTCCGCATCGAGGCGGCGCAGCGCCTGCAGGCCGTCGACCCGGTTCGCGCGACGGCCGAGTTAGAGGAGACCAAGGCGTTGGTGCGCGGAACTATGACCGACCTGCGCAGCTCGCTGGCCGGCCTGCGTCTGCCGGCCCTGGACGAGCAGCCCTTCGGCGCGGCCCTGGCCGAGCTGGCCGGCGACCTGGGGCATCGCGGCGGTATCGACGTCGAGGTTGCCATCGCGGACGAGGCGGACGCGCTCGACCGCGCGGTGCAAGAGGCCCTCTACCGCGTGGCGCAAGAGGCCCTGGCCAACGTGGCCAAGCACGCCCACGCGCGGCGCGTTGGGCTGACCCTGACGTTATGCGAGGAGAAAGCGTTGCTCGAGGTGTGCGACGATGGGGTGGGTTTGGGCGCATCGCCCCGGCCCGATGGCGGTCATTACGGCGTGGTGGGCATGCGGGAGCGCGTGGAGGCGCTGGGCGGCGTCCTCACGCTGGGGCCGCGCCCGGGTGGCGGGACCCTGCTGCGCGCCAGCGTCCCGTTGGTCGCGTCGAAGGAGGAAGTAGGTGTCTGACATCCGCATCCTGTTGGCTGAGGACCAGCGGCTGCTGCGCGACGGGCTGCGCATCATCCTCGACCTCGAGCCGGGCCTCGCGGTCGTCGGCGAGGCGGCCGACGGCGAGGAGGCGGTGCACCGCGCGCTGGAGTTGCGCCCCGACATCGTATTGATGGACGTGCAGATGCCGCGGCGCGGCGGCGTCGAGGCCACAGCGCTGATCGCGGCCGCGTGCCCCGGCACGCGCGTGATCGTGCTGACCACGTTCGACTACGAGGACTACGTCTTCGAGGCGGTCAAGGCCGGGGCCATGGGCTATCTGCTCAAGGACGTTCCCGCGCCGGAACTGATCGACACCATCCGGCGCGTCCACGCCGGCGAGTCATTCATCCAGCCGCGCGTGGCCAGCAAGCTGCTGCTCGAGCTCGGCCGCCGTTCGCGCGCGCCGCAGGAGGAGGAGCTGACCGAGCGGGAGCGCGAGGTACTGGGACTGCTGGCGGCGGGCGCGAGTAACCGCGACATCGGCGCGCGGCTCTACCTGGCCGAGGGCACGGTCAAGAACCACGTCTCCAACATCCTGGGCAAGCTGCACGCGGCCAACCGCACCCACGCCGTCAGCCTGGCGCGCGAGCAGGGTCTGCTCTAAGCAGGGTGCTCGTCGTCGTGGGGCGGCAATCGTAGCGGGCCGAGGGCGTCGAGGTCCTCCTCTTCCAGGCCGAAGTGATGCGCGATCTCGTGCAGGACCGTCTCGGCGACCTCGCGCCGCAGCTCCCCACGGGTGCGGCACAGGCGCTCGTGCGGCCCCTGGAAGACCAACACCATCGGCGGGGCGGCGTAGGGCGTCTCCTCGGTCAGCGCGTCGCCCACGTAGAGGCCCAGCAGGTCGGCGTCCTCGTCCGAGGGCGGCTCATCCTCCACGGCCACGATCACGCCGCGCAGGCGTTCTTGCACCCAGGGCGGCAGCGCGTCGAGCGCCTCCTGCACCAGGCTATCGAAACGCTCCGGCGTCAGGCGCGGCGAGCGACGCACGCGTTGGGGCCGACGCATCCTCTCTTCCCCTTCCAGGCCCAAGGCCGTGGCTAGGCGCTGTACCGTGTCCTATCAGGAGGTACGCGCGACGGCGGCCTTCAACCCTGCGGTGAGTCGCTCGACAAGGTCGTGTCGTCGTGTGGCCCCCTCAGCGGGCCAAGCGGAAAGAGGACGGAGACGGTCGTCCCCTGGCCTTCCCCGGCGCTTGCGACGGTGAGCGTCCCGCCGTGGTCAGCCACGATCCGCCGGGCGCTGGCCAGGCCTACGCCGGTGCCGCCGACCCGGCCGACCACGTTGGCTCCGCGATGGAAGCGATCTCCGACGCGTGGCAGGTCGTCCGCCGGGATGCCGAACCCCTGGTCGCGTACGGTAATAGTAGCGGAGTGTCCCTCGCGTTCCTCGCGTTCCTCGTCTCTCTCGTCGCCACTCGTCGTGTCCACGCGCACCGTCACCTCGGATCCGTCCGGGCTGTACTTGAGCGCGTTGGACAGCAGATTGTTCAGCACGCGCTCGACGCGCTCCGCGTCGACCTCCGCGCCGAGCGCGTCCGGCGTCTCCAAGCGGAAGCGGTGGGCCGTGGTCCCCTGGTGCTGCTGGACCACGCCCCGCACGAGCGCGACGAGGTCGGTCGGCGCTCGGTCCAGGCGTATGGCCACGCCCATCTCGCCGCGCGTCACGTCCATGAAGTCGTTGATCAACCCAAGCATGCGGCCCGCGGCGTCGACGATGCGTTCGATCTGCTCGGCCACCGGTTGCGTATCCACCCCATTCAGCTGGCGCAGGCGCCGCTGAGCCAGTTGGGCATAGCCCCGTACGCTGGTAAGGGGCGTCTTGAGGTCGTGCGCCGCCGAGGACAGAAACTCGTCGCGCTGCTCGATCACCACCTGGAGGGATGTCCGCTCGATGTCCGCCTGCGCCCGCGCCCCTCGCGCCTCTCGCAACGCTTGCCCCAGCTCGATCTCCGTTATCACCGAGGCGGCCAGATCGTGGAGGATGGCGACATCCCGCGCCGTCCACGCTCGGGGCTGGTGGTCGACGACGCAAAAGCAGCCCAGGACGTGCCCCTCCGCCGTGCACAAGGGAACGCCGGCGTAGGCCACCATTCCCAGGTCGGGGATGGCCGGGCTGTCACGGACCAGCGGGCGCCGCCGCGCGTCCGCGATGACCAGCGGCTTGCCCGACGCCACGACATGCTGGCAGAACGAGTGCGAGAGAGGCATCTCGCCCGCCGACGCCCACGGTTCGGGGAGGCCGATGTGGCTCTTGAGGATCTGGCAGTGCGCGTCCACCAGCAAGACAAGCGCCATGGGAGCGTGCAGAATGGTCGTTACCAGGCGCGTCAGGCGGTCGACGTCGTCCTCGGGTATGCCGTCAAGCAGCCCACTACGTTGGAGGGCGGCAAGTCGGTCTTCGGCGCCAAGGTGTGGCGCGGTCCGCCGACGTGGCGCTTTGAGCGTGCCCGGCGCGAAGCGGGCTTTCTTCATCGCTGTCGTCCTCTTACGTCCACACTACAAAGATACCCGCCGGTCCAGCGCGGCTACATCCGTGGCGTCAGCCGTTGTCGTATCGATGTCCGTGCTCCGGGCGGCGTGGGTTGCGCTCAGGAGCCGGACGCCGCCCCACCGACGGGCCTGTCCCCTGGGCGCACCACGGCCCGCGCCAGTACGCCGTTGGGGATAACGGCTTTGCCGCCTTGCGCCGTCCGCAGGACGACGCTGGCGGGGCTGATCCGCTCGATGGTCCCGGTGACACCCTCGACGGCGACGGCGTCGCCCACCGCGAAGTTCTGCTCCACGTAGCGGGTGGCCACCAAGTTCTCCGCTGTCGTCCGCGCGCCCCACCCGAAAGCGATGGCCACGGCCACTGCCGCGCCCCCCAGAATGACCAGTAGCACGTCGAGCAGGAAGGTGGCGTCGATCGTGAGTTGTTGCATCGCCAGGAGCACCGCCATCACCAGGACCAGGACGCGCACGAGCGTGCCGATGAGGGCGTGGTAGAGCACGTTGGCCCGGTTCACCGCAGCGGCGGCGGCACGCCCAAGCAGGTCGCCGACGATAGCCCCGCCGAGCAGGATCAGCACGGCCAGCACGATGTGGGGGACGAACAGGAGCAGCTCGCGCAGGGCCAGGGATAACTGATCGAGGCCGATTGCATCGACGGTCTGCACCAGCGCCGCCACCAGCACAATGGCGTAGGCCAGGCGGCCTAGCAGACGCGACGGTCGCGGGGGCAGGCCCACCGTGGTCAAGGTGTCGGCCAGGCCCGTGCTCTCGCCCAGGCGGTCCGCCCCCACCTCCTTGAGCACGAACTCGACCGAGCGCCCCACCAGCAGGGCCACGATGTAGCCGATGATGAAGATGACGATGGCGCCGCCAATGCGCGGCAGGTAGGTCACGACCGCGTTGACGTCCTGGTTCAGGGCCTGCCCCACCTCGTTCATGGCGTCGTCCCTCCTTCGTGGTGTTGCCGCGGCGAGGACGCCTCGTCGTGCGGCGCATGCGGCAGCAGCGCCAGCACCGCTTGCCAGATGCCGGCCAGCGTGGCGAACAGCTCATTGGTTCCCGTCGCCGCGGCCTGGCGTTGGCGCAGGCGAGCCAATGTGCGGCCCATCATGTCATGCCGCGGCCGTTCCTCGCGCGCCGCCGCTTCTTGCAGCACGGCGAGGAGGCGGCGCAACTCGTCCACGCGCGCCTGGCAGGCCGCGCACCCGGCCACATGCGA
>JAABUX010009235.1_pt1 | contig 11204 bp, 13 predicted proteins | sample 5561851 | NCBI WGS metagenome assembly JAABUX01 (sample SAMN10711883, study PRJNA513361) | rock metagenome | isolation source: Antarctica rocks | place: Antarctica: Victoria Land, Richard Nunatak red sandstone | collected 2016-01-03 | reverse complement strand
CTCTTCCTAACATCCCCCCTACACCTCCTCCTTCCCTTCCCAACCCACCTACTCCTCCCCCAAACTCTTCCTCACATCCCCCCTACACCTCCTCCGAAACCCCTTCGCATCCTCCCTCCACATCCTCGCCGCCTCCACATTCGCCGGACTCTCATCATTAGGACAACTCAGCATGCTGATCACGCTCAGCAAGATCGTCTCGGGCGTCTGCACCGGCGACCAGCGCTCCGCGGCGGATTCGTAGCCGTAGGGGTCGTTGGTGGGGGCGTGCAGGATGGAGATGCAGACGTCGCCGGAGGGGTAGACTGGTGTGGATGGGGGTTGGGTGTTAGCTGGAGGGTTTTGGGGAGGGTGGGGGAAGGGAAGGAGGGTAGGTACGTACCGTTGGGGTGGAATATCGGTGTTTGGAATGTCATTTTTGGTGGTAGATGGGGGTATTCGGGTGGGAAGGTGAGGTGGGCGCGGTAGAATCCTCCTGTATGTATATACCATTCGTCAACATACGTACTGTGTGGGAAGGGAGGCTGTGACTTGTTAGAGCTATATGAGCGGGTGATGGCGTACCACCGTAGTATTTGCAGTCGTCGGAGATCATGAGCATGACCTCCCATTCGAAGATGTTGTTGCCGACGAGGCCGCAGCTTATGCCGGGGATGTCCTTGTCGGTTTGCATTTGCTTGAGTTGGCGGCTCAAGAGCCCGGAGGCTGCTGAGCCGGCCATGGTGTCGCTGTTGGTGAGTGAGAATAGGGATTGAGTATGGGGTGGCTCAGGTTCGGGACGTGGATGGTCAAGGACTAGGGGGCGCTCTGCTCGGGTATGGACTGGGGGTACGTCTACTTTGATATTGGGTCAGTCGATGAATGCAGCTTCGGCTCTTGCGAAATCGATTCAGCGTTTGGTGGTGGCTGGTCGTTCCTGGAATGCAAGAGCGAGCGACGAGTGGCCCGGCAAAATGGTTCGGCGAAGTTCGGTCTACTGAAGTGCTACAACTACAGGACGTGCCATATCATTGGATCAACATAATCGAAATCAAGAATCGAAGTTCAGCTTACTTATTTCAGCGGACAGCTTCCACAAGTAGGAATACTAATATACATTCGCCATAAGTGCACATGTCAAGGCTGCACTGAAGACAGCATCTCTAATCCACTCAGGCATACCTTAAGATTTGACAAAAGAAGGGTTATCTCGATGAAATAAGAAGAATTAGGAAGGCATGATGTATCATTACGATCAGATCGGCGGCTATTGGTGACCGAAGACTTGCACGATAAGACCCAGCAGCGCAGTAGTAGCACAGAAAGAGCGCCACGGCTTCAATGTAGTTGCGGAGCCTTGCTTGGGTGCTGCAGTCTCTGCAAGCCTTGTAGTGACGGTGCTTACCTGTGGAGCAACGGTAGTTCCCGGTATTGTGCTCGCAGGCTCTGTAGTCGTCACAGTACCGATCGTACTTCCAGCGGAGACTATTGCACTCGTCATTGTTGCAGGTAGTATACTTGGCGGCACAGTGGTGCCCGGAATGGTCGTTGTGTATGTAACCTCTTGACCAAGTGCTGTCACAGGGATAGCGCTCCCGCTGCCCGAGGAAGTATATTGGGTAGGGATAACCAGAGTTGCTGTATTTGGTTTGGACGGCGAAGGAGAACCATAGATGTTGCCTGACGCTCCGCATTTGATTGTATAATTTCCACTTTTCAGATTGGCCACAGAGCCGTCGGAGGAGGTGTAGTTGCCAGAAACGATTTGACCGTAGGAGCCGCCGGGCAGAAAGAAATTTGTTGTGTAATTGTCCTAGCTCAAAATAAGTATCAAGCCAATATGGGTATTCGACCTAGGCTTACATAGCAGAATGGTATATTGAAGTCTTGAAGCAGCAGACATTGCGTTCCATCAGCGCCTGTATAAGCGATCAGTACCCTTCCTGTGATTACTGCTGGTCAAGACTCACAACATAGACTACCTCCGGATGCTCTAGCCTTAACTAATTCCCTGCTTTCCTGTATCTCCCGCTTCTGATTCTTTTTGGCATCAACGGTGTTTACGACGTCGACGTAGAATGGGGACAGCGCGCTGCCAATTGGAGGTTCTGCTTGCGTTGAAGCGCCTTTCGGGTTGCATGTTACATAGTTCTTGTCGCAGCTGTTCCTGGAATCTAAGAAATTATCACAGATAGTAAATTGTGCGGAGGAGACAAGCAGTAGGACAACAGCGAGAGTAGACGCCATGACGGCAATGCTGGATGCGCTAGACTTCGGAGGATACTAATGAGATCCGTCGCGACAGCAGAGAGTATTATCAACGAACGAAAGAAAGAGAATGAATACTTATCAAGCGCGCGGGTGGTGGTAAAGAGTGTTGAGGCGTTTCAAGGTGCACTATGCAAGCCCGCATATGCAAGATCGCATGTTGAGTGGTTTCATCTCCAATCACACATTGGCAATTAATCTCTACCTTTTTCGAATACCACTTGACCAAACTGTCATCTCGTGACTGGATAAGCCTCCATTTGATAATGATAGATCAATTCTTCTATGACCAGCGAATTTATCCATGGAAGCAGGGCACGGTGACCGTCTGTGGTTTATGGTCGTAGAATATGAGGGTCTTGCGCCGAGGAGCCCCTGTTTTCCTCATCAAAAGTAAGGGCCCAACCTAAACGCCACATATAAAATGCTTTGATAATTGTCTAAAGTAAAGCTTTCTACCATAGTACGTGAAAGCACCCATTGACTGCAACAATCCTTGAGAGCAATGGCTGTGAAAGCTTGGGGCATCGCGAGCTGTCCTGGAACTTGTCGTTCCCCGTACCCGGCACTAGCTTATCTTGGCGCGGGAAAAACTGCCATTTCCAAATCCTATAGCGTACACACAATTTCGAGATCGTGCACTTCGGATCTGAATCCCCATATCTATGATGGCCACGGCAGCTACTCTGCCAGCTTTACTGTCAACATTGACCGAGTCCCTCACCTCTGCAGCGGTATCATTACCCGAGCCCACAGCTCTCGCAATCCCAACAGAAGGCATATCCCTCTTAGATACCAAGAACGAGCTTCTCCTCTCCTACCTGCAAAACCTCGCCTTCCTCATTATATTGAAGATACGCAACTACAGTCCGACTGCGTCTGATAGCCCTTCGAGTGGGCACGGCATCGAGGAGCTCAATGACGAGGTGACCAAGAAACTCGTTGAGCTTCGCGTCTACATCGAGAAAGGAGTCCGGCCACTCGAAGGTCGGCTGAAGTACCAACTTGACAAGCTCCTCGTTGCTGCATCAGAAGCCACGCCGACAGCCGCTACGTCCGGGGCTAGAAAACCATCTCGCGCCTCCAACGGCTTCACAGAGTCCGCCGCCTCGGGCAGCGAGTCAGCGGGTGATCCTTCACCTTTTACAGCGATACCGGATTTAGCCCATCGTCCCAATCCCTCCGCATTTGCACGTCCCTCCCGCAACGATGCCCCCACAGCTCAGACAAGCACCGGACTCTACCGCCCACCCCGTATCACGCCAACCTCACTCCCCACAACCGAGCGCAAGCAGGCAAAAGCCACCAAACCCCGCAAATCCACCACCCTCGACGCTTTCATTCGTGAGGAGATGGACGATGCGCCGATCGCCGAGCCGTCTATAGGCGCTGGGAGCGGACTGAAGGGTAGAGAGAAGGAGCGAGAGGAAGAGAGGAGGGGCTACGAGGAGCAGAGACTCGTGCGGTTACCGGGTGAGAAGAAGAGTAAACGGGATATGAGGCGAGGGGAGGATCTGAGTGGTGGGTTGATGGGACTGGGGGATGTGGACTTTGGTGACTTGAAGGGGGGTAAGAGGAAGAGGGCGACGGATAGTGGGGGCGTCGAGAGGATAGGGGAGAGGTGGGAGAAGAGGATGAAGAGGGGAGTGGGAAAGAAGAGGCGTTGACTTGCGGATGATTGTGCACTTTTAGCAGGAAGACCCAAAATTTTGTGATGATGCGCTCTATACCACTTGCCAAACAAACATCTTCACTTCCGAAACTATTCACGGCAATGGCCAAGTCGACAGAACCAACTCTGGCAGAAATCGAGATCCTTCCCATCCAAGCCTAATCTTACAACCGAGTCTGCCTCTGGAGACCAAAAAGCGCTTCAACCCACCACACCAGCCCAGCACATTAGAGTGTCAATGGTCTGGTCAAGCTCCATCACACTAAGATTGTTTCTCCATTTCATTCAGTAGACAGCTTCAGTAGCCGTCCTTCCTTCCAGCGAGATACCTCGACTCTTCATTTCCCAAGACCATAGCGTCAGGTTTTCTGCTATGATCGAATCTGGCAGCGATGGAATTGCAATCTCTTGAGTCGTAGACGTGCACGAAATCTCTCTGGAATGAAGTCCTTTACCACAGCTCCCTACGCTAGGAAATTTTTCGTTGCTGAAAGTATTCATCCCGGTCCTTGCTATCGTAAGAATCCTTGTCGTGACTCCCTTGATAAACCGTCATGATTCATTTCGTTGGATGTCTTCTCATGTCAGCTGATCCCGTTCCAGCTGGACATTGAGTCTCCACGGAATGTACGAGCTACTAATGACCCCTCGACTTTTCGAAGAACCAGAGATCATTTGGTCGAATTAAGATCTGCTCTTCCTGAAAGAAGTCAACTCTTCCAATGTTCGGATTCAAGGCGGGTCCGTGTGATGAGATGCATAGCTGTTACTGCCACAATTGATGGCTTCGTATCACGCAATCTTCTCAGATGCCTTCCTCAGCATATCCTATGATAAAGTGCTTAGTAGGCCAGCTTAGGGTGACCGCCTTGCGAGATCGGCACACACCAATCGAAGTCCTCCTGAGGCTTCTACGCGGGAACACTACCAGCTGGCCTGGCTCCACTCAAGTTGACGACCATACCTGGTCCGAAACCTCCACCGTACACAGGATTCTTCTTCTTTTCCCTCACCCACCCCGGCACCTCTCCGTCACCTCTTGCACTGATGACATCCCACACTCGTGGAAAGCCTACCTCTACGGGCGTTGCGCTTTTCACACCTGTAATGGCAAACCGCTGCTGCGAATGGCTGATGAAACCATGTAGCAAGTCTTGCTCGATAAGCGATGCGACAATGGATTCCACCTCATCCTCTGTCGGAAGCAGCGGAGGGGCAGGCTCGGCCATGTCGAGAAGGTCAGGGTCTGTGTAGCCCTCTGATTTTGTAGACCTACTATATTGACCATGCGTATTCCCGTTGAGCTTTGGGGTCTCGTCAATCAGACCGAGAGCTTTCTTTTCCAGGAAGATGGCCAGGTCAAGCATATCCTGCAAGGAAAGCGTGGGTGCCTTTTTGTTAGCGACATTGCCTTGAAACCCAAACAGCACGAACGTTCGACGTGCCAACGATCGCCATACAAGAATCTCACAACGATTGGAAAGCTGTAAAAGGATGCGTTTCTTCAAAAACCAATCCGCGTTCTCACCGTCCAAATCCAAGTAATGGCGGAAGGAAGCCAAATCGCCTCTGACGATAGCGCTGCACAGTGGTTCAAACTTTGGTTGGAAGCCTGCAGCCTCAGGCCGCTGGAGAAGTTGGGGAGACGGGAAGCGGCCGAGTATGATATTTGCTGAAACAAGATAGATGAGTATGAGGCGGCGTTGACGGATAGCTTGCACATGACATTGGTCATAAGCGCCTTGAAGAGCGTTTTGAGCTCGAAAAAAGTGATTATTAGCGAAGAGATACCGGCCAAGATAATAGAGAAAGGTGACACGCTGCGAGGCCGGGAAAAGGGCTAGTGGAGGTGACTGCGAATAAATGTTGCCAAAAACCTGCTCAGCACTACGCAGCTTTCGACACTGAAAGAATAGCTTCAGACAAAGATTAGCCGTCATGTAGATCCCAATCCTCCGGCCCTCTGGTCTTCCGTTGCTGTCAACACCCGATGCATTCCCACTCCGTTCACTGAGGCACTTGCTGAAAGCTTCTCGGATGGTATTTGCAGAGCCTTCAACGAGAGTAACCCGCTCAGCTCCCTCTTCGCCACCTACTGTAGACTCTCGCCTGCTCAGGTGCTGAATCAATTCAGGCCTTTTGTCCAGGCCAATTGCTAGTCTCGCTAAGGTCCGGGATAGTGATACGACTGTAGGTAGAACTACCAGTCCCATCGGCGAACTCAGTGCAAGGACACATTGACTAGCAGCGTTTAATCTACCGCTATGAACCGAGGACTGCACAACTTACCTGAGCAAAGCCTTGAGCAGATCGTGCGTTTTGAGGAGGTTGTCTACGTTGACATCTCGAAGGAAGGAAAAGTATTTCACAACAAAGGAGATAAAGGCGGCTCTTGAGCCACCAGCGTTATCTTCATCACGTTCTGGTATGAAAGACCCAACTTTTGTCTCCAGAATGGCTTGGCTACTTGCTGGATAGACTTGCATCAACTCGCTCACAACTGCATTGTAAAATGGTGGGAGTGGAGGTTCAAGAATCAAAGCCTGCTGCATCCGTAACCCATCCTTCGCCAGCAGTACTTTGACGAGATCTCCAAGGAATTCGTCGATTCTGGGAGGGCTCATATTTGCGCCCTAGCCAAGTATGTAGGTCACACGATTTAGGGAGGTTAACGGTCTCACGGTATTTCGATATCAACAAGGGATTCGCTAGGTGACTAAGCGTAGATCTTCACTACCTCAACAAGTTAGCGCGACGGGTAGAAGCTTTCTTGGTGATCTAGCGGCTGACGGCCGACTCGGTGCCATTCGATTGGCTCTCGCTAAGAAGACTTACAAACTTAGAGATCTTCATTAGACGTCCAATGACATCACACTCGCGGCGCTTCCCCAAGCACTCAAACCTCAAGGACTAAAGCATCTACTTCAAGGCTGTACCTTAGATATGGAAGACCCACGTACCTCCCTCCCCTCAAGTCTCCCACCACCCGACCCTGCAGCTAACGCTCGAACCCAGAAACCGAGATCCCCCAAATTGTCCACCTCCTAACCCAATCCCCACCATCCACCCAACGCGCCACCCTCGAGAAATACTTCCTCCCCAACGCCAGCTTCACCCACCCCTTCTGCCGCACCGGCTCTTTCGAAGGCAGTCGTTGGTTGATATGGTGTATATACCGCTGGTACAAGATCATGAGTCCGCGCATCGAGCTCAGTGTTGATAGCGTTGGTGCGTGCTCCTCCTCACCTAGCACTGTACATTGGGAAATGAAGACGGAAATCGAAGAGGCTGTGGCTGATAGACTGGTGGAAACGTAGCATACGATTCACAGCAATTGATCCTTTACGTCTCCATCAGCCAGCTCTTTCGCCTCTGGGCCATCCCTTTCTTCTCCGCCAACGTTTCGCTCGTCACGGTACTTCATCTCGTTAAGCAGAAACACCATAGCCCGCCCCGCTATCTGATACGGTCTCAGAATGATCTATATCAGGTGAATGAATTTGTGAAGTTTGGGTCACAGTTTGGGATATTGTCGGCGTTCGTGATGGCATTACAGCTTTTTGCAACGGGCTTGTGTGTCCTGGGTGCTGGGATTCTGTGGCCGATAAGCTGGCTGGAGCAAAATGTGGTGGGAGGGAACAGGGAGAGAACTCTGGTGGAAGCCGTGAAAGGCTAGGCTGGTGATCGGACCACAAAAGAGTGATCTGTACATAAGAAGGGGAACGTGTACATAAGGCGGGCACATTGCGGAATGACGATTGGAGCATGGAGGGTAGCTCATAGCGCACATGCGCACCAGCATTACACACCAATTTCCACAAACCAATTAAAAATTGATAGATTTACATATCGCCCATGATGCATAGAACGCCACGCTGTTGTACACGCGCATAGCCAACATGGACCCTCCAGCTTAATCGACTTTGATAGATCCATAGATCCGGTGCACGAAGGCCCAGCTCGAGAAGAAACCGATAGTACCTAGGCGCGTTTAGTACCTTGAACGATCATCACTAAAGAGAACGAAGACATACCGGTTAAGATGAAAAACAAAAAGCTGACAAGAAGACTGTATCCTACATAAAGTACTCCACTCGCGAAGCTTGCAAAGCTCAGCCTGCTGATCCAGTATAGTAATGCATATGCAAACACATAACCTGCGCTCGCCCCAGCCGTGCAGAACGCCCTCCACTGCCAGTGATAATTCTCACTACAGAGTATGAAGTATACTAGGAGAATCGTAACGGCGGCGCAGGTGATGATCATGATGCCGTAACAGAGAAAAAGGAAGCCGAACATGTAGTAAACTTTACCAAACCACATGTTGTTCATGATGAAGTAGAGCTCGACGAATATTGCGCCAAACGGAAGGATACCAACCAAAAGCATGGACGGGAGAGGACGGAGGTAGGTTGCTGTTGGCGGGATTTGCCGAGGAATCTGATTGACGCGAACGGGTGGTTGGACGGGCTGCAAAACGGTCAGTAACATTTCCAATGACCACTAGGACACTGGATGCCTTGGGGGCTTAAGAATACTCACAGCGTGTCTGAAACCCGCCCAGCTGCCTGCGAAGCTCAGAGGGACGCTGATGACAAACCAGATACCGAGGATCACAAGCATGGTTGTGAATGGCACTGCTCCACTGGATCCTTTGGCCCATAAGAAGAGGTTGAGTAGGAAGAACGTAGCGAAGATAATTCCAGGTATCATGACGGGCGTAAGAGCAATATTGAGCTTCCACTTATCGCCCCCGAAGGACTTGTAGACGCGTGCAGAGACATAACCGCCAATGGACCCGAAGACGGTGTAGAGCAAGATCATAGCACTTCCCAGCGAACCTCGGTTCGATGGGGATAAGAAACCGAGCAGGGCAAATGTAATTGTGGTGCCAACCATCACAAAGAGTTGGGAGCCATTGCCTAGGAAGATGCTCAATGGAAGCGGGTTCTTGGGAGTACGGAACACGTCTCCGTGGACCAGTTTCCAGCCAGAGTCCTCCTGCATTCCATCCTCTGCATCACCACCTGTACCCGAGAGATCGTCCAGATTGAACGAATCAAGTCTGTTATAGCGTGCAAAATCCTTTTTCAAAGATCGCATGAGTACGGCTCCGACCATACCTGTATCAGTGCTATCAGCTTTTGCCAGAAGGAAATATAGTAAAGGTACGCCTACCGCAGAGGAAGATAACAATGACTGCCGAGTTGACCAAAGAAAACCAATGTATCCGAGGATCATAAACATGAAGATAAGTGTCCCACCGCGTAGCCCACGCCGTTTTTGATTCTACCCAGAATACACCATAAGTCCAGGTCACGAGCGTGTCGCCCTCTTCGTTGAGTATCAGATGTTTTTCGTCGTCGCCACACTTGTCCTTCGAGTTTTCTCTAGAGGAAGGAATCACCAGCACCCCAACGACCCTATATTTGTCGGCACCAGCGGTGTGGTAATCTATAACAATATCGAAGTGATTATTCAGCACCGCTTTCGAGTCCTTCACCATTCCCAGTGGAAAACCGCGAAGGGTAAAGTCCGTGTCCGTTGATGGGTCTGTGTACGGTTGGCCGGCCGGAAGCCCGTCAATCAACCAATTGAGATTATAATTCTGCCATATTCTCCTGTTCACGAATTTGGCGCTCCTCTGATCGAATGTCTGCTCTTCACATAGGGTTTTGCAGGTTTCATTTTTCAACATGATGAGCTCATAGGGCGAGGTTAGAATTCGATCCCCAAATAGTATGCTTCCCAGCGACTCCGAGACATCTTCCGGTCCATGCTCAGGTTGACAGAAATGGAAAGCTTGATGATAGTAGTCAAAGGAAAAGACTGAATGTAATTGAGAATCTGTTTCGGACAGTGCGGGCGTGAGGTGGTTTACATTGAGCTCGACCCTGTCGAATTTTTTGTATGTTGTCGGCGCAACGCCAGGCAGATAGAAGGCTGATGTAGTTGATGAGAGGAGAAGTACCGAGAGCACCGCGCACGGAGCAGGCAAGCTATGGACGCGCATTATAGGCGTAATTCAGGCGACTATGGTAGATTGGTATCAGCATTAAAGTGAGAATCGCATAAGTAGCTTCGCACCTTCAAAAGCTTGGGCCGAGCATGAAGCTAGCACGACAACTTAGGACTGACCGCCTGTTGTCGTGTAAGACGCGGGACCTTCTTCCGAATGGTAAGTGTTCACTCTATACTTGATAGTAGGATACACTCAAGAGGTAGATGAAGCCCAAAGATGCGTGGCTTTCAGTATCGTGGAATTTATCTGGTCAGATTAAGGTACACGATCCTCGTAAAGCCAAGCACGCCAAGCTAGTTCTACAGAGTAGACGCGCGGATAATTAAGCGATATACTTACTCTAAAGACGTGCTGGATGACACTAAAAGTCTTGAGCCTGCGCTAGTGCGAGGTATACATGGATCCCTAGTAGTAGAGCTGGTCTGTAGGTTTGAGGTACTCTGGTCCGTCACGCCTATTCAAGGCTTTTGGTGTCAGCGTCCGTACTAGTATCGTAACCCATACGAGAAACTAGCTCTCTTAGCGCAAGATCTGTGCATTGGGATGCATGATCGCTTAGTAGTATGAAGAGCATGCGTTTTGGAGTACCGCACTTCACTGCTCTCACTAAGGTGGTGCTTTGCTCAGGGTCAAACTCATTGTGCTGGATGTATAGATGGAGCAACATCGGAATGGACTAGGAGCCGTTGCATGGTACCTCAAGCGTATCCTCTCTGCCGGGGTATCGGCTGCCATACATAAGCGGCTCATAGCCCACATATGGAAGGACGGGTTAGGATATTTCAGAGACCTGTACCCCGAAGCCTTGATCCATATACGCTCTTCGCATACGCCATGACACCTATTGAGACAGTCTGCGCCGCTTCGTGTCGTAGTTTCCTCGCTAGCCAAACGCTCTGTGCTTGATTGCGACGGACTATGGCCCTTGTGAATGGAAATTGAGACTTCCAATGTCATATGAGATTTTGGCTGAACATGGGGTAGGATTGTGATTGGAATCCATATGCATCTTTCTCTGAATGAGAAGTTGCATGGTATGATGAGATGTAACCTCTTTTTTCGATCCGTAGCCACTCGTTGAACGCTTTCATACCCTCGTATACACATGTCATCCATCATTATAACGCCTGTTGAGACCGCCGGGTTGACGGCACGTATGCACACAAACGTTGAAGTACCACGCCTCACACCAGACCATCGTACAATGAGAGAGCGGATACAATAGTTTCATCCCGCTTGCTACCTTCCTTGAACTCTGCCATG
>JAABUX010009233.1_pt1 | contig 11206 bp, 22 predicted proteins | sample 5561851 | NCBI WGS metagenome assembly JAABUX01 (sample SAMN10711883, study PRJNA513361) | rock metagenome | isolation source: Antarctica rocks | place: Antarctica: Victoria Land, Richard Nunatak red sandstone | collected 2016-01-03 | reverse complement strand
AAAGGTGGTGGATCCCATGTGCTGCTTCGTCATCTAGGTTTGAACCTTATGATGGTTCCGATTGAAGGCGGTAAACCAGTTCCTGCTCCATTATGTGCAACCGGACCCTAATGGAATGACATGGCAGTTGACCAAACCTGGGACGGTCTCAATGACAGCGCACGGTTGACGAGACTTATGACAGACCGACGAGCCCTGCTGTGCAATGGCGGTGAACTTTCCGGTGTTTTAATTCATTCGGCAACGGGCCCTTGTAGCTTGAAACCCTTGGATGCCGCCATACTTCGGATCAACATGATGCACACATTGCGCTGCTTGGACGACTCGCATGCCTGCACGCAGGCAGCAGGGGCATTTATTCGGCTGTTTAGGTTCGAGGAATGGAGGCAGGAATAGCTTGCATCAATGGTACGGTGAGCCTCACCAACATGTATGCATCCCCGCGCTGGAAGGCAAGAAACAATCCTTGCGCCGCGCCGTCGCCTCCACCACGAGCTCCGCATATCTGCAGCAGCTTTTGGCGATTTACGAAACAGCAAGTGGGACCGCTCGGCGCGGCATGCGACCGTTATACGTGTGCTGGCTCATCAATATTGCTGACAGGTCCTCTTGGCTTGGCACCTGCATCTGACTGTGATAGGCCGCTTCACAACGAACAGAGCCATCGACGCCGTGCAATGCCACCCCGGAAGGCGAGACGCGCAAGACGGAGACGACTTTTTGCCGCTGCAGTCCGCCGTTGAACTGCACGACCACGACATTGAACGACGCTCCGCTGTCCGTCAGAGCCGCTGCCTCCTGCTCCAGTTCTGCTCATGGCATCCGAGCCACCATGAGCTTTGGCAACAGTCCGGGCGCCGAAGGCAACATGCGACTGTTGCCACGCGAGCTATTCGCACGCTGCTGACTGACCCACATCTATGAGTATGCAGCCGCGGAGGGCATGCGGGCGTCGGTGCGTACCTTGCGCCAGCGTGACCGTGCCCGCGCTTGCGACCACCTGCGACGGGCCTGCAGCCCCGTGGCTGCGCACGGCGAGTCTGCCGGCTCCGGCGAGTACTGCGCGCCGCAGCAGTCGTCACCTCAAGCCAGATCTCCCACTGAGAATGCAGAGATGCCGCTACGGTTGCAGCCATGTAGGACCCTGCTGTGATCACACATGGGGCATGCTTGGCCGCTTAAAAGACGTGCCTGGCATCGCACGGCTCCAGCGATGACCTCGAGCTCCATGACTCCCGCCACCTGCCTCAACCACTGCAGAGCGCTGTTGTGCGACGCCGGCTCGCCATCGGCCGTGACGACGTGCAGCGTGGCGCCCACCTCCCGCCTGCGCATGTCGGCAGAGGCATGCAGGACTGTCTGCTGCCAACATGACACATAGCGCGGAAGTCTTGGAGACGTGTCACTCCGCACCTTCCGACGATCTGCAGCGAGCGCGATGCGGGTGAGCTGCTCCGCGGCCACACAGCACGGATGCGCCCGGCACTGTCAGCGTCGTTGTGTGACTGACTGTCCGGAGGCCTGCTTGCACCTCGCTTTGGTGAAGCGAAGGCAACCTTCGCGGCACCCAGCTGCAGCCTCGCTTGCGCTGCATCGGCCTGCAGCTTGGCGACCAGCGTCAGAGGACTACATCGCATGGCCAGTGCACGTAGTACTGTGCTCATCAATCGTCGCAGGCTACCTGCGCAGAGGCGACTTCATTATTCCGCGTCTCGGCTGCACGCTCGGCATCTTGCAGCTGCAGGCGCACGACAGAGGGTCACGACAACGTTCCGAAGCATGGCGCACACAGTGCAGCCGATCTGCGGCGCACAGACCTGGTGCTGGGCTGCCTTGAGCTCCGCTTCCAGGATGGCGATCTGCGCAAGGTGCTGGCCCCTCTCGCAGGCCGCCGCGTCCAGGGCAGCGACTATGGCATCGTCAGCGCCCTGCCGCGCTTCCGCCAGCGCCGCCTTGACGGCGGCCTCACGTGCCGTCCACTGGGCTAGCAGCTCGCGCAGACCAGCGATGATGGTCAGTGTGTCCTCCGCATTTCGACCGGCTGCCCTGTCGTGCAGCTCCTGCAGTGCGGCATCATGAGACACCTTGGCAGTCATCACGTCGGTCTCGTGGACATGGGCTTCAACTGGCAACGGCTCGCTCAAACTGTCCAGGCAGCAGTACCTGCGCTGTCGTCAGCAGCGATGCAAGCAGGCGGAGCTCGTCCGGCATCTGTGTCAGCGCCTCCTGGAAGACGCGCCGGGCTGCAGTGTTGTCTTCGAGTAGGTTCGACGCCCTACGTGGGGGCGTAGCGGCTTACGGCGAGGTCATGTGGGCCAGAAGCTCCCTGGGTGCATTGTAGGACGGAGGTGGACAATGGGGTGGGGCGAGCACCTGTAATCCAACAGACCCTGGCCGCCGCCGTTGTCAAACAACTTGGCGAGGCCCTTGATGTCCAGAGCGCTTTTCAAGTCAAGTTTCTGCAAAACAAGGTCCCGGATTGGCGACACCTCGAGCAGCCTGGAAGTGGGCGAGCCGCCCGTCATCCTGCTTCAGAGCTGCCGGGCTGAGCTTGCGAAGCGCCCGTCGGCATGACAGGTCGACAGAAGTTTCAAATTCTACACCCCAAACCCTTAAAGCACCGCTCTCGGCGGCTCTAGCACGGAACTCCCTCTCCTAGGCCAAGGACGTCCGGCCACGATGCCGAAGGTGCGCGACGCCACATACCACGTTGCACCCCTCGCGTCACGATGCATGCCGGGCTCAGACCTCGTGTGAAACGTGCATGCTGTGTTGCCGTGCAGCCCGTGGTCGTCGATGCCCGGGGCCACATGCTGGGCCGCCTGGCCTCCATCCTCGCCAAGCAGCTGCTGACCGGCCAGTACGTGGTGCGACAACGACTTGCTGGCTTGCTATTTGACACGGGCCCCCGGTGCCTTAGCCCCCCTTCAAGCCGGCCCATTTGCTCCCCGCCCTCGGCCTCCCTCATTGTCAGTGCTTCCAGTGCTGGCATCAGTGGACAATGTTCGTGTCGGACCTCTCAAACGGTTGGCTGCGTTTGCCCAGGTCGTGGTGCGGTGCGAGGAGATCACCATCAGCGGTGGGCTCGTGCGGCAGAAGGCCAAGTATGAGCGCTTCCTTAACAAGCGCATGCTCACAGCGCCGCAGAAGGGCCCGATCCACTACCGGGCGCCCTCGCGCATCCTGTGGCGGACCCTCCGCGGGTGCGCTGCACAGTCCCCTGCTGCGCCCTGTTCAGCATACCCTGACAAAGCCAATGGCTGGCTGCTGCTGCTGGCTCGACGTGGCTTGCCCAGCTGTGTCAGCAAGTGCTAGCGAGCTTGGCCTCCGTTTTGCCCCACATGTCAGTCTCAGCAACGTTTGCGCCGCTTGCAGGATGATCCCCCACAAGACGAAGCGCGGCGCAGCAGCTCTGGAGCGCCTGAAGGTGTTTGAGGGGGTGCCCAGCCCGTACGACAAGCAGAAGCGGCTGGTGGTGCCGGACGCGCTCAAGGTCCTGCGCCTGCAGCACGGCCACAAGTTCTGCAAGCTCGGCGACCTGGCCAGCTCGGTGCGCCCTGCAGACGCCACATAACACTGCCATTGTTCGGCCTGGAACAGCCAGCCAGCACATCTGCACACGGGGGCTGCAGCGCGGTCGCGCACGTTGCGGCAGTCAGCTGCAGCGGCCCGAGGATTGTGCCAGCAACAGGCGTCAGAAGGAGCTGATGTCGCGTCATCTGCTGCGTGCAGGTGGGGTGGAAGCACCAGGAGGCGGTCGCCATGCTGGAGCAGAAGCGGAAGGTCAGCTCGGCGGCTTTCTACCAGGAGAAGAAGAAGCTTACGCAGCTCAGGGTCAAGGCCAGGCAGGAGGCTATGGAGGCATGAGCAGCTTCCACTTGCAGGGTGGCCACCTCGTGTGGCACGGTCTGTAAGCCATTGTGCCATGTCACGCCAGCACGGACCACCTACCCACTGTTCACGATTGAAGGCAAACACAGCATGACTCGTGTACCCTTGCATTCTAGCCGAGACCAAACTGCTGCATAGTCCTGTGTTGTACACGTGCCCGAGCGGCTTCTCGCCTTGCCAAAGCCGCAGCTTCCTCTTTCGAGGGAGCCTTTGATGCTGGCTTGCTGGAGCCTGGCTGCTCTCGCGGCCGCTGCAAGAGGCATGTGCCCACACTTAGTCCTTGTCAAGACATTAAGCGGTTCACGGCAGTAAGACCGTTGCATCTCTTGCAAGGGCGTGCATCATCGGATGTTGGGTTGGACGCACTTTTGTGCCAGCTTGCTGACTCTGGGTGGCGGAGGCAGCCCCGCCGACCCCTGCCAACGCGCCGATGACGCCCGTCATAGGCATCTGGTAGCCGCCCACCTGCTGGCTGACCGCCTGCCGCGGCTGGCGTGCCTTCGAGGCCGCTGACGGTTGCCTGCTGGCTGCTGCACCGGCAGGCGCAAGTATGAACAGTTTGCCTGCCAAAATGCTTTGCAAGCTGGTGAGTGAGCGTTCGCAGTGGGTCCATCATCATCACCATGCACATCCGGGACGATGGCGACAATCAGCCAGAGGACGTAAGATGCCCCATCAGCAACAATAATGCAACCTGACTGAAACGGTGCAGATTCCAGCCAACACGTAAAAGCTCACCTGGTGCTGGCTTGACGCCTGCTGCTGGAGCGGGCTTGGCACCAAACTTGGCTGCCGCTGGCATGGCTGGGTCCGCTGTCCATGTCGGAGGCTCTCCGCCGTAATACATGCTCGTCGCCATATCGAAGTACCAGCGCTGCGCTTTGTTGTACAGGTACCCGGTGCCTTCGTCTGGTTCCCACGTGCCGTGCATGGCTGCCAACTCCTGCTCCGCTGCCTCCTGATCGCGGGCGTACTGCTCCGCCGCCTGCTGCTCGACGCTCTTCAGCACCGCCGTGGTCTGCGCCTCCTCCCGCTTCGCCGTCTCGGCGCCCTGCCGCATCGCCCGCAGCTCTGCAGGCGCCCCATTCAGCCATTCAACACGAGCAGTTGCCTGACAGTCGCCCAACAGCTTGGCTGCACAGTCACGCGCAAGCCCAATGACCCCTGCTAAGCACTTCGGCGCAATCATCAGGCTATTCAGTGAGAGGAACGATGGGCGGCGCACTCTTGGCAACGTTCTCCTGGTGCTTGATGCCCTTCTCATGGATCTGACGGATGGCGAGCTTGTCCAGCATCCAGACTTTGCATACATCGCACCAGTAGTGTGCGTTGGACTTCCAAAACTGCCGCAGCACAAGCCAGTGGTCAATGAGCTGAGCTCAGTTCGCTCTCGCAGGCACAGCTAAGAAACCAGCTGGAGGGCCTCGGTGATGCTTAGCGGCGTCCTGTGGACCCACCTCCGTCATGACGAGGGATACACCTGACGGGCTCAAAGCCTCCCCGTTCAGCGACTATTTGCGCCTGTGCCGAAGGGGCACAAGCGAGCCCCGGAGCTCCGAAGGGAGGGGGGGGAATGAGGACACTTCACAGCGACACTTAATTGCAGAAAACACCAACTGACTGATGACACTAGTAATGTGAGAAAACGCTGCATCTGGAGTTTGTCGGTGATCACTGAATCCTATGCACGTCTCGTGAAGAAGCCATCGGACGAGTGCAGCGAGCATGCATGGCCGCAACCAGCAAGCCTACCTTTGAAGAACTGCAGGCAGCGCTGCAGAAAAGCGAAGCATCGAGACAGAAGCTGCGAGCGACCTTGGTGACTTCCCCCCTCCCATCTGCCCAACCCCCCCTGCGCACCCCGATCCTCGTCAGCGGCTTGCCTGCATGCGTCGCGCGGGATGCACACTGACTTGCACACGCGTGCCCGCAGACCGTGCTGAAAGAGAAGGCTCTCAACACCACAGCGCTCTTGCAGCAGCATCAGGACCTGCAGTCGGAGCGCCAGCGCCTCCAGGCATCGTTGGAGGGTGCGCAGGCGGCGTGCCAGGCCGCGGAGGCAGGCAGACGGGAAGCGCAGGACGGCATGGCGGTCATGAAGAAGCAGCTGGCCAGCGCTCAGGCGGAGGCCGGCAAAGCCAGCGCGCAGGCGGCGGCTGCACAGCGCTCTGTCGACAAAGCCGTGAACACGCTCGGCAGTGAAATGGGTGCCCTGCGGCGCATGGTCGAGGAGCGAAACACACGGGCTCACGTCGCAGACGTCCCGGTTTCCGCTGAGCCGACAGCAGCGCCGGATGGTGCTGACGCCAGCAAAGTGACGGCGCTTCAAACCAGCATGTCAGGAGTGCAGCAGCAGCTTGCGAGGTTGGCTCAGCAGGTGGCGGTGCTGGAGGCGGCACGGGAAGCTCGGCAGGCCGCCGAAGCCGGCGCTGCCGATGCTCCCGCCGTCCGCAGTCTTCAGCAGCAGGTGTGTCGCCTGGCTTGCTCCAATTGGGACATGTTCGTGTTGTGGACTACCCCGCAAGCTCAACCGTAGGCCGTGTGTGCTGCAGCTGGCCGTGATGCGGCAAGACCAGCAGCTGATGGTGGGCGAGATGCAGCGCTGGAAGTCGTTCCTCGGCTCCTTCGCCGCGCTGGCGGGGGGTTCCGGTCGCGCGGCGGCCGGGCCTGCCGCCAGCGAGCCGGCGTCCGAGCTGGCAAGTGGCTGGCAGCCCGTCAGCCCGGCGGAGCTGATGATGGAGGCGTCGAACGCGCCGGCACTGCGGGGCACGACGGAGGGCGAGAGCGTGCAGCGCAGCGGGGTCCTCGACATGCAGCAGGCGGGAGCCCCCGTGGACAGGCACGTCCTTCATCACCTGCCACACAGCGTGACTGCGCTGGTTGGTTTCTGTTGCGTGTGCAGGATGTGCCATCACAGTGCGCAGTGTGATGCACGCTGCATCAAGTCATAGCCGTTGATGATTTTGTGCTCGTGTCTCAGCAGGGACGCAGACGGGGTGACAGGGGAGGTAGAGAAGGCGTCACCTGCGCACGGGTCAGCACCGCCTCGGTCAAGTAACAAGCGCGTCATCGCGCTCGTCGCCCCCGGGTCCTCGACCCCACCCAAACGCCGCCGGATGGCCGATGAAGGCGGCGATGCGGACGGCGCGCAGCGCAGCAGCCCAGCCACGGCGAGCACAGTGAGCTCCCTTTCAGGTGCGAAGCGGATGCCATGAGATATAATTGCTCTGTGTTTCATAGGTCAGGCACTGCGTGGCTGATGTTGCCAAGGGCGCCTGGTTGCCCGGCCAAACAGCTTTGCACGTCTGCACTTCATTGCAATCAGTTCCGATGATGCGTACAGAGGAGGCCGAGACAGCTGCGGACGTCGTCAGGCGAGCCCTTGACACGCTGGATCAGCGAGACGGTGCAGAGAGCAGCCGCGCAGCGGCGGACGCCGCTGTGGAACTGTCAGCTGCTGTCGCGGATGGGACGGTGCCGCTGTCGCTGGTCTTGGCTGCCTTGCAGGCCAGCGTCGTTCACTGCTCAGCGTCTGGAGCCAACACTCTACCCTCAGCTGATGCCTTCGCCGAACACCTGAGGTCATGCGCAGACAGGCCATCACCATCCGAAGGTGTGTTCACTTGTGTTGCCGTGCATTATGGTATAATAATGATACAGTCCTTAAGCCTTAGCCGGGGACATAATTCGTCACCAAGTTTTCTACCGCTGCAACAGGGGTTTCGTGGCAGGAGCTCACCTTACTGACAGTTTGGGCCGGGCCGCCACGCGCAGCCAATGCCTTGCGCTGTGCGAACCTTTTGCTGTGCGCACACGAGCTGGCGCTGAGGCTGGAGAGCAGCGAGCAAGACGGCAGCTTGGACGTGCTGGCCGCCTTACAGCAGCGCCTGGCGCGCGCAGCGCTTGCCTGTGACGCAGACGAATGCGGCCCTCAACATCCAGCGGCAGAGGCCTGTGCGGCCAGCGCAGCCGCAGCATTGATCATGAGGATGCGTGGTGACCTTCAGGCGAGGCATCTGCCTCTTAGTATTCTTGCGACGTACTGTACACGCAGCCCTGCTCACTCATGAAACTGCACCACAGGCGCTGCGGGCGTTCGCTTGCGACTTGGTGCTGGCAGCACAGCAGGATGCATGCGGCAGCTTGCCGCGGCTCGCAGCTGCGCTGGACGCCTGGCCGCAAGCACTGCCGCCTGTCGACGTGGAGGGCATGTCGCGGCTTTGGGACGCTGCAGCTGACACACAGGGTCGGGAGCACACCGAGTGCGGGGTCGCGGTGCTTCACACTGCGCTGCAGGGGTTATGTTCCGGCGATGTTAGCGCTGGGTGTCAGCTAAATCCGGAGGATGCGGATTCTGAATATCATGCCATGGCTCAGCTGGCCGCGTTGTGCCTGCGGGGCTGGGGTCAGCGGCAATGGGGGTGGCAAGACGAGGGCGGGGACGACCCGCAGGCCCAGCGAGATCGGGTTTCTTTGGTTGAAGCATTTGCGCTGCTCCGCACACTTCGCGCGTGAGGTGCATTGTCGACACACATCCGCGCGCAGCTCCGTCTTTGCAAGAACCACATGACAATCATCAGCTTGCGTGTGTTACAACCTGATTTGCTCTGATTCAACAATTTTTCGCACTGCTTTGCACCCTTTTGGCCTTATGAGTGGCCTCAATTGTTTTTAGCTAGGTCACGAGCTGCGCTGCGTTGCGCGGACAGCACACTCAAGGTCGGGATTGCGACGTCTCTTGTGACGCAGGTCTTAAACCATTGCGCAGAAGTGGCTGCAAGCGCATCATCGCAGTATCAGCGACCATGTATACGAGTCATACAAGCCTCACACAGCGCAAGCATTTGCTCAGCAGCAGATGCACCATGACGAGCGCACCACTTCATCATCATCTTTGAGGCGATCCTTCTGGGCCGGTTTTGCAGCCTTCATGGACGCTGTCAGCTTCCGGTAGTTATACAAGCAGACTGCCAGGAACGCGATGAGATACCCGCCCAGGTTCAGGGGTGAAACTGGAGACCTGAGGATCAATATCAGCCATCAATGCTACTGAGCAGCGCGTTTGCCATGCATGCATAAACAGCAGCAGATGCGGAAAGATGATTAGCGTGGGGGCACACTTGTACAGCATCACCGAAAGGCCGATGAGCAGCCAATCCTTCACGACGCCGGCAATGTTCATTGTCAGCGCCGATGTCTTGCCAATCAACAGGAACACCGCCATATTGAGTGCTGCGAGAGCGAGTCCTCAGAGTGAGTAATTCATGCTCCACTGGCTCGTGCAATGGCTGTGATACGGGGCAGCAGCACGAGCGCACATTCCAGTGGCATTGGCAGAGTGGAAGCGGGTCAGACAGCATGCGCACCGAAGGCTGCCGCTGCGTTGCTGAGGAACACAGCGGCACTGATCTGGACGCTGGGATCGGCCCGTATCTTGGGCAGCTCCAAGAGGAAGAACGGGATGGACAGGAAGGCGAAGCAGCAGGGCGAGATGTAGTACAGCGACGTGATGGGGTTCAGCTTCAGACCCTTGCGCTGCAACAGGATCTGTACGAGCACCAGCCGCGTGGACTCCGTGCCGATGCTCAGCATCTGCAGTATGACGCCCGTCAAAACAAAATTGAGCTCGCCTGCGGGCATTGCACATCTGACCCATGAGCTGCGTCTGACAGCCAAGCACACAGAACAGTCGCGGTCTTTTATACAAGTGTTGCGACAACACGGACGGGCACGGATGGGGTACCGTAAGAGGCAACGGCCACGCCAATACTGATGAGGACCATGTTGCCCAGCGTGCTGAAACTAAAACTCTCAGTGTGAAGTGCGCAACCCACTACAAAAACGGCCACCGGCATGAGCGCCTGCGGGCAGCAAAGCGCGACATGGTGTCGATTGTGAGCCAAGCGAGACAGGCACAGTTGCAGCCAGCACTGTCGCTGTAGGAGTTGGGCGACAGGTTGTTCTTACTGGCGCACCTTCAGCATTTGGATAAACGAAACACTGAGGTAGAGGTATGCTGCGTTGCCGAGCCACAGTGTACCAGAGTACAACAATCCGATGGGCACGATCGTCCTGCGGACCCGACGAAGACAAGCCCCGTCAGATGCCGCACTCGAGCGCTGAATGAGAGGTCTTCCAGAGATGGCGGCCATGCAGGTCATCCCTGGGGGCGCGCCACCCGTACGAACTCTGATGCTGAGGACACAGACGAATGGCAGCATGGTGCGATTGCATCCTCAGTGACATCGTCCCGACTGAGCAGCTTGCAGCGGCAAGTTACGCTCGACACACCTTAAATAGGTCTCGGTCGACATGCCCACCGGCTCCACATAGCCAGCACGGATGATGCCGGCCGCCATGACGGAACAGAAGAACATGTGCCACATGGTGAGGGCCACGGGGTACGGGAAATTGCCCCATGTTAGGATGAACTTGTTGTACAGGATCACCGTCGCCGAGAGCGTGATCCACAAGGTCACGTAACTGCGAACAGCCACTGTGGCGTCAGTCTATGAACTCGAGCAACGCCAGCGGCCGCGCCGATGGCTGGCCACGCCGATAGCCCTGTGAGCTGTCCAGTCCGTCGCGCAACGGCAAAGGAATCGTCGCATGCGCAAGAATCACGCCAGAGGGGAAGGGGGTGCGCTCCACCCGAGGCGGCCTGCAGGAGCTTTGATACACCAGGATGCCATTGTGACCCCCGCCAGCGTGACGAGGCATTTTGACGCAAGTGCACGCACCCATATGCCGCGAGCGCTTGTCTCACCAGCGCTCGTTGCTCTGCGGCTTTCGTGGGACTCTTTGGCGGCACTACCATGCTTCGAGGCTGGTTCACTTCATTGCGACATGGGCAGCAGTCTGGGGACTGTGGGACTGCAGGCTTCAGCAGCTTATGCGTTGCAAAACTGTTCTGCTAGAGATTCGAAATGTAATGCGCGACGCGCGGATCTCTACGGCGGGGCGACCAGCTCGCAGATGAGCATTTTTAAACAAACCCCATTATTCAATGGCAGCGCGATGCCCAGCATGCATGTGTACTACGGCGCATTGGTTTCTGCTGCGGTCTGTCGTCGCGACTCCTGATCGCTTTCGTACTTGGCAAAGGCAGCGTTTAGCGCTGCTAGCACCGGCCGCATGAGCTGCATGACCTGCACCCTCTCCGTGCCGCCGCTCGCGGCCTCAATCATGTGCTGGATCCTACACGAGCACGGGCTCGTGCATGAGGAGTATCACAATATAAGCTGCATGCAGCTAGGGACAACTCAGCGGCCAAGCACAGCCTTCAATGCACCCCGTACACGTCACCAAACCCAGC
>JAABUX010009230.1_pt1 | contig 11212 bp, 13 predicted proteins | sample 5561851 | NCBI WGS metagenome assembly JAABUX01 (sample SAMN10711883, study PRJNA513361) | rock metagenome | isolation source: Antarctica rocks | place: Antarctica: Victoria Land, Richard Nunatak red sandstone | collected 2016-01-03 | reverse complement strand
GCGACCGGCCGCGACAGCAACCAATACGCGTGACAATTGGTCGCGCTACCCGACGTGACGACCATGCTCGGCCTCGGCGCGAACCGCCGGAGCGCCGCCGCCGCCGCCGGCCCGTCACAGTCGGCCCACACGACCGCGGCGTCCTCGACCAGGTCCTGGCCGCCCCCGCCGCGGCGCGCACGCGGCAGCACGCCCACGAACACATCACGCCGGTGGGCATGCCCGGCGATCACCGCGCTCAACTCTTCGAACTTGTCCACCGCGTGGAACGACCGGCCCATGCCAGCGCCGATCCGGAAGCGCACCTCGACAAGCGCACCCGACAGGGCCGAGCCGAACAGTGCGCGCAGGTAGCGCTCGACGGCATCGCGATCGACGCCTGGTACTCCGCGCGTCATCTCGCACTCTTGCCATCGATCACTGCTTCGCTTGGCGACGCGTCCGCAAACGATCGAGCAGGGCAAACAGAACGCCGAATCCGTCGCGCTACGGATAACGGGCGCAGGATGCGCGCAGCGTCCACAGACGCAAGGTCACCGCCGAGGTGCTGGGCAAGACGGCGATTGGCGGCTTCGATCGCTGCGGTGGGGACGGGGGTGCGTAGCGCCCAGTAGGCGTGCAGGTGCCCGGCACTGCCTGAGGCGATCACGATGCTGGGCGCATAAGCGAAGCGCTGCAGGCGCTCTTGCGCGTCGGGAGCGTCGATCTCCACGAAGGCCAGATGTGAGCTGGACACGGCGTCCCGGCCGCCGGCGCGCCGGCACCGTAGCGCGACCCCGACGTAAACGTTGTTGCGCGGCGCGAGCACGCCGATCGCACGGGCGCCACGGTCCGGGGCCCGGGCGGGAATGAAGAGCCGTCTCATCAAGCCGTGGGGGGTGGCGTAGCGGATCTCGATCAGCCGTCCGCCGGGCCGCGGACCGGCGATCAACTGCAGGTAGGCCACGAGCTGGCGATCCTCAGCACGCAGGTGAGTGATCGTGGCGCTCACGGCTCTGGCTCGAGCTCGACCAGACGCTGCCCGCCGGCAACCGGCTGGCGCCACGGGCCCTGGCCCTCGCAGGCGGGACGCCCGAGCAGCAGCGCGATCAGCGCGCGGGCGTCGCGCTCAGATTGAGGAGGGCTCAGGTAGCGCGAGCCCTCGCGCCCGACTAGCGCGGCGGTGAGCTGATCGCTGACGTGCACGCGAGCGCAGTTCATGCTTCCCGCTCCCAGGCGAGCTCTAGCGAGCGGACATGAGTGTGGTAGGCGCGCTCGGCGAGCTCGCCGAGCGGGTCGGGACCGTCTGGTAGGTGCGGTGCGCGGTGCATCAGCGCGACGGTGAGCGTCTGGCGCAGGAGCTCCTGGCGGCTGATCCGCCTCGAGCTCGCGAGCTGGTCAAGCTCCTCGATCGTGGCCAGCGGGAGGCTGAGCGTGATGGCGCGCACCGGGCACGGGTTGCGCAGAAGATCGAAAGTGGGGGCAGGGTCTAGCATCTGGCTCTCCTTTGGGGAAAAGGCCGGCGGCGGGACGCCCTGCAGGGCGTCCCGCTTGACCGACTCCTTACACGGCCGCCTCGACGGGCTCGGCGACGTCGTGCTCGCTGGGCTTGCGATCGAGGAACTCGACGCTGTTCGCGGTGACCTCGAGCTTCTGGCGGCGGCTGCCGTCCTCGGCTTGCCACTCGGAGTGGTGCAGGCGGCCCTCGATCGCGACCTTGCGGCCCTTGGCCAGGTAGCTGGCGCAGACCTCCGCTTGGGACCCGAAGACGGTGACGTCCACGAACTCCGCACCGCGGTCCTCACCCTCAGCACCGCGCCGGCGCTGAATTGCGACCCGCAGGCTGCCGACCGGGCTGCCGTCCTTGGTGGCGCGCAGCTCGGGGTCTGCGGTGAGACGGCCGGTGATGTTGACGCTGTTCATGTGGTCCCTCCTTGTGGGGATCGGGTGGTTGACGTAGTCCTCAAAGCGCCGGCAAAGGCGGCGAGCGGAACCGAGCGCAGCGAGGGAAAGGGAGCGCAGCGACCTTGAAGCGACGCCCGCCCCGGCGCAAAACTGGACGCAGGCAACCGGCACCCGCTCCCCGCAAGGGGAGAGGGATCACTGGGTAGCGTTAGCGACCGGCTCTGCGCTACAGCGACCATGCGCGCGTGCGGGCTCAGCAGCACCTCGACAGCGCCGGCGCCGATGCTCAGCGCAAGCGTGCTGAGCGCGTAGAGGGCAAGGACGCGGGGACTCGCACCGTCGCGGGCCCAGAGCCAGGCTGCGCCGGCGAGCGCCAGGGCGCTCCACTCGAGGGGCAGTTGCCGCACGTATGGCGCCAAGGCGGAGCCGTAGTGCCCGAGCGCGAGCCCGACGGCGATCGTGTTGGCAACGATCAGCCCGGCGATCAGGATGTCACCGAGGCGTCGGGTGAGCTGGCCTCGCGGCCAGCGCAGGAGAGCAAGCAGGAACGGCGCGCAGAGCACCCGCAGGTTGTTGGCAAGCACGCTCGTGAGCTCGCCGAGCGTTCCGTGCAGCATCGCGTGTGGCCCATTACCGCTCACCAGGCTGGGCGCAAGGTGCCCGATGAGCGCGCCGGCGCCGCTCAGCAGCCACACCCCCGCGCCCGCGGCCGCGATCCGCCGTACGTGCACGCCCGAGCCCCGGCCGGCGAGGCGCGCGGACAGCGGCAGTTCAGCTACCGGGAGCCCAGCTCGCGATGACATAGCCGCCCTTCAGGCGCTGCAGGGTTGCCCAGGTGACGTGGCTGGTGATCGGCAGCCCGAGGTATGGGCCGGTGCCGGTGGTCTGCTCGTCGGTGACCACCGCCCACTTTCCGCGCTGGGCTCCGATTCCCGGCGCGATCGCCACCACGCTCCCGGAGTTGGAGACCTGGTAGCGCTGAAGCGCTCGCGCGTTGGCCGCGGAGGCCAGGGCGCTCTGGCGGGCTTGGCCGACCGACAGCGCGGCGAGCTGGCGGGCGTGGGCGGGCAGCACCGAGGCGCTCCAGTCCACATAGAGCGTGCCGTAGCGCTGTAGCGCCTGCTGGGGTGTGCTGGTCAGCGCCGCGTGCGAGACGGGTCCGGTCGCGCGCGTGGGCGGTCCGTCGTGCTCATGCAGACGCCCTGGAGGTCTGCTCGCGGTGCTCACCGTAGTACTGGTCGCCGGTGTGGTCGTCGTGGTGCTGCTTGTCGCGCGCCGGTCCGACTGGTAGGGGTTTGAGATTCCGCAGCCGGCGAGTGTGAGCGCCACCACGGCGATCGCCGCCGGACGGGGTGCGTTCAGCACGCGGTCGATCCGTGGATCGGGCCTTGCAGGATGCCGGGCGCTCCGTGCAGAGCGGCGATAAGAGCTGACATCGAGGCTCCGCAACCGGTGCTCCAGCTGCCGGGGTCCCCGGGAGCCTGTTGGCCAAGCGCGGAGGCTTCAGTCCCGTCTCCGCCGCCGGGAGCTCCCCAGCCGATCTCGATGCAGCCGTCGAAGGTGGCGACGGGCTGTCCGGCATGGATGTGCTGGCCGTTGTTGACGAGCGGGACAATCCCCTCGGCGGTGTACACCGGGCGGCCGCGGTCGGGGCCGTCGGTGAGGGTGTAGACGACCGCGGCGTCGTGGTTGGGGTCGCAGGAGGGGTAGGGCCCCCAGCCGGCGCCGGTAGCTTGGCTGTAGGTGACGGTGGCGTTGCCGATCGCGAGGATCGGCCCGCTGGCGGTGTAGTCGACCCCTTGGTCAATCCGGCCTGGCATCATGTTGGTGGTCTGCTGAAACGGGTTGACGTACACGCCAGGCGGGACGTTGACTCCCAGCGCGCCGGCGCTCTTAGCGCACCCGTTCTGCAGCGCAAGGCTGACCGGAGTGCCGGGCGCGCTCACCTGCCCGAGGTTGCTCCCAGAGCCGGGGTTCGCGGCCTTGGTGACGCTCACCCCGTAGCGCGTGCCCCAGGCGAGCTGATGCGCTCGCCCGAGCCAGTCGTAGGTGTCGACGTGGTTGCCGATGATCGCCCCGCCGGTGTCATCGGCGGCAAAGGCGCCCTTGGCGCCGAACGGGTTGGGCTCCACGTGGTAGTAGGAGCGCAGCGCTAGCACGCTTGGGTCAACGGCGATCTCGAGCATCGGCGGCCCCGCGGTGAGGTTGACCCCGGTGGCGGTCACGCCGGTGCCGTTGATCGCGTTCCACGGCGGCCCGTAGGCGGTCTCCTCAAAGCCGCCGTGACCTGTGCCACCCGCAGTGATCGGAGCTCCGCTCACGGTCGAAGCCCCGGGCGAGCAGGGAGGGTTGCCGGCGCCGGCGAAGAGCACCACGGGCGCGAGGAAGATGAACGTGAAGGCCCCCCCGCCACCGGCCAGCCAGGCCAGCTTTGAGCGCTTGTGCGTGGCGTCGCCAACCGCAGTGCGCCGGCGCGAGCTCATCGCCGGCCCTGCCGGCCCGGCGTGAGCGCCAGGCAGCCAAGCGCAAGCGCTCGCCCTCTGGCATTGGCTAGCGCTTCAGAGCTCGCCCATGGCGCAATTGAGCCGGCAATCAAGAGCATCCCGGCGCCGGGCAGCCAGGGTGAGCGGTTTGCCCGGGTGCCCGTCACGCCGCCGCCCGGTCCCGATAGCCCTCGTGCCATTCTGGGGTGCACAAGAGCCGCAGGGCCTGCCAGGGATCGCCGGCGCTCTCCTTGAGCGCCGCCGCGCGCCGGGGCTGGTCGTTCTCAGGGTCACTCGAGCAGACCCAGTACTCGAGGTCGGCCAGTGAGATCCGCACCGCGCCGCGCCCACGCCGGCTGACCGCATAGACCGTCGAGTAGGCGCCCTCCTGCTTGGGCAGGGTCATGATCTGCTCGATGTCGTTATCGGTCAGCCCGATCGTGTCCCGGCCCACCTCGAGGTCGTCGCGATCGTTTTGCAGGCACAGGCGCAGGACGCTGTTTGCGAGCAGTGCCCTGCCCTGCTCGTTGGCCAAGTCCTTGAAGTGCTGGCTGATGAAGATCAGCCAGAGCGCGTAGTGGCGGCTGCGGCGGGCGAACTCGTTCAGCCACGCGCCGGCCGCGGGCGAGGAGGTCAGCGTCCAGCCCTCCTCGACGTCCAGGAAGAGCTTGCCCGCCCAGGCTCCCTGCTCGTCGAGCTCGCCGGCCACGCGCGCGAGGCGGGTCTGGTGGACCTTTGACTCGATGTGGGAGACCAGCGCCAGCATCATCGCCGGTACGAGCCCTTCGGCGAGCCCCGTGTGATCAAAGAGCGTCACCGGCGCACCGTCGGGGACGGTGGTGGGGCGATCGGCGATGTGCGCGAGCGTCCCGCCCTCGCAGTAGGGCTCGAGGCGCAGCATGAGCGACTGCAGGGCGTCGGCGTTTGATCCGCTCAGCTCGCCTTGGTGGGCCCGGGCGCCCAGGCGCTGCAGCAGCAGCGTCTCGCGCGGGCGCTCACCGCTAGCAGTGCAGTGCTTGTAGACCTGCGCGATCGCCGTGGAGAGGAGGCCCTCCTCCACCGCGCTGAGCGTGCGCTGGCGGGCATCAGCGGTATAGGTGTGACCGATGAGCAGCGCGTGCCAGGCGAGCAGGAACTGGGACTTCTCGCTCGGGACGTTGGCGGGGTCCTGGACGTCCCAGGGGCAGATCACGTCACCGCCCGCGGAGCCCACCTGGACGCGCCGGCTCCCGGGCACCAGGGAGAGCAGGAAGTCGTAGTGCCCGCTGCCCGCCGTGCGGCCCTCCTGGTCAGGCGTGGAGGAGCGGTCGATGATCCAGCCGCGCATCCCCTGGGCGATCGCCCGCATCAGCAGCACATTCATCAACACGGTCTTGCCGCCTCCGGAGGGCGCCAGCACGAGCGTCACTCGGCGCGGATAGAGCGGGTCGAATGGGTCGATGCGCTCGACCGTGCCTCCCGGATCGGCGAAGCCGAGCACCAGGCCGCTCGGAGATCCGCAGCTCGTGGAGGACAGCGGCACGCAGTGGGCGATGTTGCGCTGCGCGTAAGAGCGCCTGGCCCTCAGCGGGTCAACGCCGAGCGGCAGCGTGGCGGTGAACCCGGGCAGGCAAAGCCGCCGGCCGCGCACCACGCGCGCGTTGGTGAGCTGGTGAGACTCCCGTGCGATGCGACTCACCAGCCGGCGAAACTCGGCCTCATCGCCCCGGGGATCGCGCAGCGCGCAGTAGATCCCGACCGAGTAGATGCTCGCGCCGATCTCCGAGGCGAGCTCGGCGTCGACGGCCTGGGCCTCCTCGAGGGTCTCCACCTCGTCTGTGCCCACAAGCTGGTTGCGCCGTTCCTTGTAGAGGACCGCCGCGCGCAGGCGCTTCCAGCGCCGGCGCTGGCGCCCTTGCTCGCGCGAGCGCGAGCCGACCGTGATGTGCACGGCGACGGTGACCGGCAGGGGCTGGGAGAGCAGGTGGCAAAGCCACCACGGACTGGTCTGTAGCGGCGGGGTGCCGAGGTGGATGACCTCCTCGAGGGTGCGGTCGGCGTGGCGCAGGTAACCCGGGCTCTCGCTCGCGTCGATTCCCACCTTGGCGCCGTCGCACAGCGCGCGCAGGATGCGGTGGCGCTGCAGAGCAGCCTCCTGTGCCGTAGTAGCCTCCGCCACCGCCAGCGCCCCGAAGAGCTGCCCGAAGTCCGGGAGCTCTGGGGCGCTGGGGTGAAGGCGCTCCCAGAGCAGCGCCAGGCTTGAGACTCCATCCAGCAGATAGGTCTCGATCCCGGCGCCCTGAAGTGCGCTCTGGATCTCGCCGGTCAGCTCGAGGCTTCCGCGCGCCGCGGCGTGGTGCGCTGAGAAGCTCTTCTTCCCACGCGCGCGCACCGCGGCCTCGCGTAGTTGCTCACGCGCGTCCTCTGCCATCGGCTCGTAGGGGACCGCTACCCACCAGCGCGCTGCGACCGCCGGCTGCTCGGCGCCGGCAGCGGCCACCACGGTCTGTCTGAGCCCGAGGTAAAAGCGCCGGCGCGCCGCGGCAAGCTCGTCCTGGCCGCCGTCGAGATCGTGCTCGCAGGCGACCTGCACGCGCGCCAGGTCCTCGCCGAGCGCGTCATCGACCGGAATCGGATCGGTCTGGGCGTAGATCACCAGCGACTGGCGATCTGGGATCGCCCGGCAGAGCTCTCTGAAGGCACGCTCGAGCACCGCCAGGCGCCCCTCGTCTGCGGTGATCGTGTTGGGCACCCGCTGGCACTCGATCAGGCGCACGTACTGCCCGCCCGTAGTGATCATGAGCCCATCGGGCTCATACGCCGCGATCGGCAAGAGCTCGCCGAGCGAGCCGGTGCGAGTGGAGCGGCTCACGCGCTCAGGACCCCGGCGATGGCTGCGAGCACTAGTGCCAGCGCGCCTACGAAGAGGATCAAGAGCGAGAGCCCCAGCGCCCGCGATGTGGCCAGGTCATAGTCCGCGGTGCTGAGCAGGCAGACAGACCTGATCAGCGCCAACCCGAGCACCAGCAGTAGCGCCACTAGGACCACGGTCATGGTGCGAGCTCGACGTCGAGCATCGGTTCGAGCCCCCGCTGCTCCTCAGGCTCGGGCACGCTCTCGAGCACCAGCCCGAGCTTGTCGGGCGCCGCAGGCATGACGAGGGCCTTGCGCGCCATGGCGTAGCGGATCAGAGCGATCAGGTAGCGCCCGGGCCCGATCGCCTGCCCTGAGAGCCCGTAGAGAATCACGCCCGCCAGCGCGAGCGCCATCACGGCGATGGTGATCGTCGGGCGTAGCCCGAAGGGGCTGACGCGCACCGCCAGGTAGAGCAGTCCGCAGGCGCCGCCGGCCCCCAGCCAGCCGCGCCAGGAAAGCCCGTAGTAGCGCTCGGCGTCGTTGAGGCGGCGGAAGGTCTGCATCGCTAGCGCTTCCTCGCTCCGCCCCGCGGTGCCGGGCCCCGAGACGGCGCCTTGCCTGACTGGCGCGGGGCAGAGCTCGGAGCTGGACCCCGGGATGGCGCCTTGCCCGGCCCGCGTGAGGGCGAGCTCGGCATCGGCGAGCGAGGAGCGCCCGGGCGCGCGGCGGGAGCGGGAGAGGGCTCCCCCGTGCGCCCGGGCCCGGATGAGGCCCCCACGTTGGTGCTAGCCGGCGGGCGCGCTACGGCGCCGTTGGTGCTAGTAACGCTCCGATTGCTGGCGCTCTGGGCCCCCGCGGCATTCGCCGGCCCGCGCGAAGCGCCGGCGCCGGTGGCTTCGGTGCCGGCGCTTGTCGTTCGGAGCTTGGCGCCGTTGCCGTTGCTGCTGGTGCTCGCAGCGGGCGCCGTCCCATTGGCGCCCGGCGCATCGCCCGCGGCGTGCGAGCCCCGCGTGGCGCTGCTCTGCCAGCTCGCGGTGCCCGCGCGCGCCATCTGCACCGCAACGGCCCCCGCCCGGGAGCGCCCCAGGAGCATCGCGCCGGCCGGAGCTGCGCTGGCAAGGCCCGCGCGCCCGGCGCTCCCGGCCATCCCGAGCGCTCCCCGGCGCCCGGCGCCCGCGAGCACCGCGCCCCCGCGCACGACCCGCGCGCCGGCCGGGCTGCTCCCGGCCAACGCGCCGGCCGCCCCGGCGCCGGCTTCTGAGACGCGGCGGCTGAAGCGCCGCAGCGACTGCGCGGCGCTCGTCGCGCTCTCGCCCGCACCGGCCACGCTGCGCGAGGAGCCCCGCCCGCGGCTCAGAGAGAGCAGGCCACCGAGCTGGATGCGAAGCAGGCCGCCGGCTTCGCGCGCCGCGCGCAGGCACAGCCACAGCGTCGCCAGCCCCGCAACCGCCAAGAGGATCCCGCCCAGCAGCGAGCCGATCGTGCTAGAGCCGCCGCTCAGCGGTCCTGCGGTTCCGGCGTCGTCGATCAATAGCGCGCCGACTGCAAAGAGCGTCGCCCAAGCCACGGGCAGCAGGGCGAGCGCACCGACGGCGCTAGCCCAGGCGCGCGCGATCGCCCCGCCGGCGTCGGTGGGAATCAGGCCGATCATGATCGGCCCGGTGGCAAAGAGCAGCGCTCCGAGCAAGATGATCGCCACCTTCAGGAAGATCAGCGCCAGGAGCTCGATCCCGAGCGCTCCCATCGTCCCCAGGTCGATCAGCTGCCAGCCCCCGAGCGCCACGCCATCCACGGCGTAGAGCATCAGCTTGTGCAGCCCGTCAACGACGGGGGAGAGCGTGAGGACCATGCTCGTGACCTGGTTGACGATCGCCGCTGCCTGCTCCCAGAGCCAGGGGTAGAAGACGAGCAGCGTCCCGAAGCCCAATACGCGCGCCACCGGGAGCGCCACGTGGTCCCCACGGCCGACCATCGCGCGGCTGGTCGCATAGACCAGGGTCAGGGGCAAGAAGCCCGCGCCCAGCCACGTGAAGAGATCGCGCAGCGCGTTGATCCCGCTAAAGCCGTACACGCTGGCACCAGAGGGACTGCTGAGCGTCCCGGCGTAGTCGGGGACCTCCACGATCCAGCGCATGACCTGCACGCCATCCTGGGCCCAGGAGCGCGGGATCAGAAGCTTCACGAGCGCCCCGATCGTGACCAAGAAGAAGCTCGAGGCCAGCTTCACCGTCCAGGAGAACGCGCCCAGCAGGGCGTGCCCGATCGCTGAGAAGATGCCCCCGATCGGAAGCACCGCCAACCCGCCGGCGCCGTGCCGGCCAGCCGCGTAGGCGGGCACTGCGCTGAGCGCCAATAGGCCCAGCGCCAGGAGCGCCGAGCGCCGGGTGACCATGAGAGCGCGCACGATTCAGTTGCTGCCGGCGCAGGGCCCTTAGGAGAGGACGGCGGGGATGACGACGAGGATCACGAGGATCCCGCCCGCCACGCGGAAGAGCTTCTCCGGCGCGCGCTGATCTCCGAAGACCATCAGCCCGGCGAGCAGGATGAGGACCAAGCCGATTCCCGTAGCCACCAGCCACTCCCAATTGGAGGTGAGCGTGGAGATCAGCTTCTGGAAGAGCCCGGCGTGGGGCGGCGGGCTGCCGTTTAGCCCCGCGGCCCTGAGCGCCGCCATCTGCACGATGGCGCCGGCGGCGAGGATGGTGGACAGGAGCGCGCCGCAGCGGCGCAGGCGGGTGGGCATGGAGCGATCCCTTCGTTTGTGCGTCGACGACAAGAGGCGCCGTAGACTAGCATAACCTACGCTCCTACTGCGTAATGCGCGCTAATTCCCCTTTCCGAGCGTCCTTGTCAGCGGAGCCCGCCAAAGACGGGCTCCGCGCGCTCGTGTAGCTGCCCTCGATGAAGCGCTCGAGCTCTGAGCGCCTGATCCGCACCAGTCGCCCGATGTGCAGCGCCGGCAGCTTCCCGGCGCCGATCCACGTGCGGATCGTCTGCTGACTTAGCTGCAGCAGCTGCGCGACGTCGGCGACGGTCAGGAATGACTCATCGGCGCTCGCCATCGCTCACCGCCGCCGGTGCGTGGGCGCACGCGGCTTGTGGGCCACAGGCCGGTTGTGCTTGGGCGCGTGGTGGACCACGTGCTTGGGCTTCTTTGACTTCGGCGTGTGCTTGGGCTTGGCCTTGTGCTTAGGAGGGTGGCGCTTGCCGGCGTGAGGCTTGTGAGGCCGGTGAGGCACGACTCCGGGATGGCCCCCGACGCTGACGCTGACCCACCTGCTGCTCGCTGGTGCGTAGGGGTAGTCGCCGACCGGCAGGCTCTCGAGCCCGAAGCGGAAGCTCTGGTGGTCGCTGGCCTGTCCGGCGCCGAACGTGTAGGAGGTTGTAAACCGGCCGTCGCCGGTGACGTGGGTCTTGACGCCGTAGGTGACCGACCCACGGCCATAGCCGATCTTCAGGCGCACGAGCGCTCCCGCCGCCGGCAGGTATCCGCCCTCGAGCTGTCCCGTGATCTTCACCGTCCCGCCCCACGCCACCCGGCGCGGAGCGATGCTCAAGAGCTTGACCGACGCCGGTACGATCAGGTGGATCAGACCCGAGCTCGAGGGCTCGCTGACCCCCGAGCCGCCGTAGTTGGCCTGCGCGATCCGCGAGGGCCCGGGCGGGAGCTTGGCGCTCCAGGTCCCGTTGGCGGCGCTGGTCACCGCCGCGGCCTGGGTGAATGCGTTCGAGCCGTTGTCAGGCGCGGTGACGATGCTCACCGGCTGCCCGGGAAGCGGAACGCCGGCAGTGCTCCCGACCCAGCCAGAGATCGTGGCGCTATGCCCATAGCGCACGCGGATCGTGGTGAGCTGGATCGTGTGCGGTAGGACGACTACGCGCTCGCGGTGCTTGTGGCCGTGGATGCGGATCGTGATCGTGATCGTCCTCGTCCGCGGGCGGCAGCGGCGCACCCGGATCGTCTTCAGATGCCCGGGCCGGCGGATCTTGACGAGCACGACTTTGTGGTG
>JAABUX010009228.1_pt1 | contig 11215 bp, 7 predicted proteins | sample 5561851 | NCBI WGS metagenome assembly JAABUX01 (sample SAMN10711883, study PRJNA513361) | rock metagenome | isolation source: Antarctica rocks | place: Antarctica: Victoria Land, Richard Nunatak red sandstone | collected 2016-01-03 | reverse complement strand
AGGCAGCCGAGCAGCCGGGTGGTGTAGGGGTGGACCGGGCGTGCGAGCAGCTCGGCGGCGTCGCCCTCCTCGACGAGCGTGCCGGCGTAGAGGACGCCGACGCGGTCGCACATGCGCTCGATGACGCCCAGATTGTGGCTGATGAACAGGATGGCGGTGCCGAAGCTGCGGCGCAGCGCGGCGATGAGGTCCAGCACCTCGGCCTCGACGGTCGCATCGAGGCCGGTGGTGGGCTCGTCCAGCACGAGCAGCGCCGGGTCCTTCGCGAGCGCCATGCCGATGACGACGCGCTGCTGCATGCCGCCCGAGAGCTGGTGCGCGTAGGCGGCCATGACGCGGGCGGGGTCGGCGATCTGGACGCGGGCGAGCATCGCCTCGGAGGCGCTCCGGGCGGCGGCGCCGGCGGTGCCGAGCGCCTCGAACGCCTCGTCCATCTGGCGGCCGATGGTGAGCGTCGGGTTGAGCGCGCGGCTCGCGTCCTGGTAGACCATCGAGACGGCGCCCGCGCGGAGGCGGCGCAGCCCGGCGCGGTCGAGGCTGGCCACGTCCTGGCCGGCGATCAGCACGCTGCCGCCGCGGATGGCGCCGTTGCGCGGCAGCGCGCGGAGCGCGGCGAGGGCGACGGTGGACTTGCCGCAGCCTGATTCGCCGACGAGCCCATAGGCTTCGCCGGGTTCGATGCGGAGCGACACGCCGCGCAGCACCATCTGGTCCTGCCCGCGCGTCCGGTAGACCACGCGCAAGTCGCGGACTTCGAGCGCCGGGCTCAGTTGCGCGCTCCCGCGATGCCGTCCGCCAGCAGGTTGACGCCGACGACGAGCGAGGCGGTGGCCAGCGCGGAGAAGGCGGCGGTCCACCAGTAGCCGCCGGTGATCATGCTGTAGTTCTCGGCGATGGCGAGGCCCCAATCGGCCGAGGGCGGCTGGATGCCGAAGCCGAGGAAGCTGAGCGAGGCCACGGTGAAGATCGCGTAGCCGAGCCGCACCGTGGTCTCGACCAGCACCGCGGGCAGCACGTTCGGCAGGATCTCGACGAACATGATGTGGAGCGCGCCCTCGCCGCGCAGCTCGGCGGCGGCCACGTAGTCGAGCCCGCGCTCGGCCAGCACCGCGGCGCGGACGGTGCGGGCGATGAGCGGCGTGAAGATGAGGCCGATCACCGCGATGACGGTGGCCGAGGACGGCCCCAGCGCCACGAGCGCCAGGAGCGCCACGATGATCAGCGGCAAGGCGAGCAGCACCTCGATCAGCCGGCCCAGCACGAGGTCCACGAGGCCGCCCGCGTAGCCGGTCAGCAGGCCGAGCGAGGTGCCGAGGACGGTGGCGATGAGGGTGGCCAGAGGCGCGGTCTCGAGGATCGGGCGGGCGCCGACGATGACGCGGGAGAAGATGTCGCGCCCGAGCTGGTCGGTGCCGAACCAGTGCTGGGCGGAGGGCGGCGCCAGCGTGTGCAGGAGGTTGTCGGCGTAGGGGTTCTGCAGCACGGCCAGCGGCCCGAACAGGGCGCAGAGCACCCAGAAGAGCACGATCGACGCGCCGACCAGCAGCGTGCCGGTGAGCCGCATGCGGGGCGCGCGGGCGCGCACCGGGGCCAGCGCGGCGCTCACCGGCCGCCGCCTGCGCGGAGCCGCGGGTCGAGCACGGTGTAGAGGCCGTCCGCCGCCAGGGTGGCGAGCACGTAAACGGCGCCGACCACGAGGATGCCCGCCTCGAGCATCGGGAAGTCCTTGCTCCGGGCGGCGTTGAGGATGAGGCTGCCGATGCCCTGGTAGCGGAACAGCGTCTCGACCACCACGAGGCCGCCGATCATGTAGCCGAGCTGGGCGGCGACCACCGTGATGGTCGGCAGCAGCGCGTTGCGCAGCACGTGGCGGATTATCACCACCCGGCGCGGCAGGCCTTTCAGCACGGCGGTGCGGGTGTAGTCGGCGTCGAGCGCCTGCAGCGTGCCGGCGCGGGCCATGCGGGCGATATAGCCGAACAGCACGATGACCAGCGGCAGGGCGGGCAGGAGCAGGTGGCGCAACTGCTCGAGTGCGGCGGTGCCGGGCCGGGTGCCGGCCGAGATGGGCAGCAGGCGGAGCCAGACGCCGAGCACCAGGATAAGCGCGATCGAGGAGACGAACTCCGGCACCACGGTCATCGACAGCCCGGCGATGCTGATGACGCGGTCCTGCCAGCGCCCGGCGCGGCTCGCGGCATAGACGCCGGCGCCGATCGACAGCGGCACGACGATGACGAAGGCGACGGCCGCGAGCTTGAGCGAGTTGGCGAGGGCGCGCCCCACGAACGGCGCGACCTCGGCGCGGAAGGCGTAGGACCGCCCCATGTCGCCGGTGACGAAATGGGTGATCCAGTCGAAATACATGGTGACGACGGGGCGGTCGGCGCCCAACTGGTGGTCGAGTGCGGCGACCGCGGCGGGGTCGGCGAGCGGCCCGAGGATGGCGCGGCCGACGTCGCCCGGCAGGAGTTGCGCCCCGGCGAAGATGACGATGCTGAGCAGCAGGAGAGTGACCAGCCCCGCCGCGATACGCCGGGAGAGGGTGCGTGCGAAAGCGCCCATCCCCATGCCGCTATTCGACCGCGGCGTTTTGCAGGAAGAGCTGGTTGATCGCGGTCGGCTCCGCCCCGGTGACGGTCGGGCCGGTGGCGGAGAGGAAGTTATAGAAGTACGCGAAGATCACCGGCGTCTCGTCGAGCAGCAGCGTGCCGATCTGCCCGGCGGCGCGGCGCTGGACGCCGAGGTCGGTGGCGGCGACGTACTCGGCCACCAGCTTGTCGTAGGCGGGGTTCTTGAAATGCGCGGCGTTCCAGGCGCCGCTGCTCAGCAGGGGCGCCGCGAGCAGCACGTTGGGGATGCCGCGGTGGCCGTAATCGGTCATGCCCATCTCGGAATCGAGCCAGTCCGAGGTGCCGGACTTGGCCGAGCCGTAATAGGCGGACTGGTCTTCGATCTTGAGGTTGAGCTTGACCCCGATCTCGGCGCAGGCGTTCTGGATCAGCACGGCGTAGTCCGGCATCTCCTGCACGCGCTCGGTGGTGAGGGTCGCGGCGAACCCGGCGGCCGCCCCCGCTTCGGCCATCAGCGCGCGGGCGCGGGCGATGTCCTTCTTGCGTTGCGGGACCGAAGGGTCGGCCGAGGGATAAACGGGCGCGATCGGCGAATCGTTGCCGATTTCGGCCTCGCCGCGGAACAGGCCGGCGATCAGCCCAGGGCGGTCGAGCGTCAGCGCGATGGCTTGGCGCACGCGCTTGTCGGCGAACTTGGCGACGTCCGTCCGCATGTGGACCTGGCGGTGCGCGGAGGAATGGAGCTTGATCAGCTTGATGTCGGGGTCGGCCAGCACGCCCTGCGCGCCCTGCACCACGATCTGCGCGATCACGTCCACCTGGCCGCCCTGCAAAGCGAGGATCTGCGGCTGCTGGTCGGCGAAGAAGGTGAACTCGGTGCGGGCCGGCAGCACCGGGCCGCCCCAATAGTCCGGGTTGCGGACGAAGTTCGCGCCCACCGTCGGGGTGAACCGGTCGAGCTTGAACGGGCCGGTGCCGTTGAAGGTCTTCTCGAAGTCGCCGGCGTAGTCGGCGGGCACGATGATGGCGTTGTAGTTGTCGGACGAGACGTAATACGGGAAGTTGCCGTTCGGCGCGTCGAGGTGGAACTCGACGGTGAGGTCGTCCACCTTGCGGGCGCCGCCGACCGACAGCACGCCGCGGAAGGCGGAGAGCGCGTTGGAGCCGTTCTTGGGGTTGGCCAGGCGGTCCATGGTGGCGACGACGTCGGCGGCGGTGAGGCTGCGGCCGTCGTGGAACTTCACGCCGGGGCGGAGCGCGAAGGTCCAGACGCTGCCGTCGGCGTTGGGCTTCCAGGAGAGCGCCAGCATCGGCGTGAGGGTCAGGTCCGGCAGGTCGCGGATCAGGAACTCGCCGGTCTGCATGAGCATCAGGAGGCCGCCGGCGCTGGCGACCGAGACCGGCTCGACGGCGGCGGCGGGCAGGGCGGAGGCGACGCGGATGGTGGCGCCGGCCTTGCCCAGGGCGCGGGCGGGAGTGCTCTGCATGCCGAACAGCGCAGCCAGGAGCGGGGCGGCGAGGCCCACCCTCGCGCCGTGGCGCAGCAGGCTGCGGCGGTCGAGCCGGCCGGCGAGGAACTCGTCGAGCACGTGGTTCCCGAGCGGCCCGGCCTGCAGCCGCAGCATGTCCAGCAAGGCGGGTCGGATCATCCGGGGTCTCCTGCAACGCCCGGACATAGCGCCGCACATCGGAGGCGAGGGCAAGCGAAATTTACCCCAGGGGTCAGGCGTTCGCGTCGACGTAGCGCCGGGCCGCGGCGCAGTACCAATCGACGAAGCGCAGCACGAGCGATTCCGACTCTTCCGAGTAGGGGCCGGGCACGAAGCCCCGGGAGTTCACGCCGCGCTGGTTGTTCTCGGCCAGCTCGCGGTCCTGCAGGTTGGTGCGGTTCCATAGCTCGGTGAGGCCGTCGAGCGTGTAGTCAACGCCCTCCTCCGCGTCGGCGCTGACCAGCCATTTCGCGGTCACCAAGGTCTCCTCCGGCCCGGTCGGCATGGCGCTGAACATGAACACGTAGTCGCCGAGCGCGTGCGCGAAGCTGTGCGGCTCGATCGCCCAGCGGAGCGAGCCGACGTCGCCGTTGCCGACCTGCCCGATGGTGCGCGCGACGCAAGGCTCGCCGTCCATGGTGAGCGAGCGCGTGCCGTCGTTGAGGGCGAAGCGGCCGGCCTGCCACCAGGCGCCCTCGACCGGTCCCGAGGGCAGGCCCTGCTCGGCCATCCGCTCGGCGAACCCGGCGTTTATGCTCGCCTGCGCCGCGACGGTCAGGGTCCGCCGCCCGACCGGGAAGGTGATCGCCAGTTCCGGGTGGTTGACGGCGCAATGGTAGCACTCGCGGGCGTTCTCCATGACCAGCTTCCAGTTGGCGCGCTCCACCAGCGTCGCCTGGTGGGCGAGCTTGGCGCGGCCGAGCTGGTGGGGCGCCAGCAGCGGCGCGAACTGGTCGTGGAAGTCGTCGAAGGCGGGCGGCGCGTCGGCGAGGCACACGTAGATGGTGCCGGCCACGGTGCGCAGCGCCACCGGGCGGAGGCTGTGCTCGGCGGGGTCGAACCAGCCCGGCATGCGCGGGGCGTTCACCAGGCGGCCTTCGAGGTCGTAGGCCCATTGGTGGTAGGGGCAGACGAGGCGGGGGCGGCGGGCGGCGCCGGGGGCGCAGATCTGGGCGCCGCGGTGGCGGCAGGAATTGTGGAAGACGCGCAGCACGCCGTCCCGCCCCCGCACGACCACGACCGGGCTGCGCCCGATGCTGGTCGCGAGCGTGCAGCCCGGCGTTGGCAGCTCCGCCTCGAAGCCCACCATGATCCAGCTCAGCCCATGGATCGCCTCGAGGTCGAACTCGAAGATGTCGCGGTCGGTATAGAAGGCTTGCGGCAGCGCGTGGCCGGGGCGGCGCTGGTCGAGCAGTGCGCGGATGCGCGAGAGGTCAGCCATGGTTCCTCCGGTGAGGCCCGCACTATACCTGCGGTCCCGCCGCAGCGCGCAGCGTATTTTGAGGCGGCGCGATCGCATTTTGCGCATTGCGACGGCGCCCGCGCGGCCCGATGATCCCCGGCGCGGCAATTTCAGCAGGAGATCCCGCATGACCAAGGCCCTGATCGTCGGCGGCGGCATCGCCGGCCTTTCCGCCGCCTGGGCGCTCGCACGCCGGGGCGTGGCCGTCGAGCTGTTCGAGCAAGGCGCGCTGCCGAACCCGCGCGGCTCCTCCTACGACGAGCACCGCATCATCCGCCACGCCTACGGCCAGATGGAGGGCTATGCGCGCCTCATGCCCGAGGCCTTCCGCGTCTGGGACCGGCTCTGGGAGGCGATCGGCACGCGGCATTACGAGCCCTGCGGCGCCGTCTATTTCCTCCGCCACGACGACGGCTGGCATAGCGGCGTCGCCCGCTCGCTCGACGCCATGGGCGTCGGCTACCGCGACATCCCGCCCGGCGAGGTCGGCCGCCGCTTCCCGATGATGCGCACGGAGGGCCTGCTGCGCGCGGTGGAGACCGACGGCGCCGGCATGCTGTTCCCGGACCGCATCCTGACCGATCTGGTCGCCCTGCTCGGCCGCCTCGGCGTGGCGCTCCATCCCGGCAGCACCGTGACCGCGGTGGACCCCGAGCGCGGCGCCCTGGTCGCCGACGGCGCGACGCACGCCGCCGACACCGTCATCGTCGCCGCCGGCGCCTGGGCGGAGCGCCTGGTGCCGAGCCTGCGCGGCGTCGTCACCCCGTCCCGCCAGGCCGTGCTCTATCTGGCGCCGCCGCCTGCCCTCGCCCAAGCCTGGGCGGACGCGCCCGTCATCCTCGACCGCTCGGCGACCGGCGGCATCTACACCCTCCCGCCCCGGCGCGGCACCCGCCTCAAGATCGGCGACCACGTCTTTTCCCGGACCGGCGACCCGGACGAGGACCGCGTCGCCACCGCGCGCGACGTCGAGCGCCTCTGGCCCGCCGCCCGCGCGGCGTTCCACGATTTCGACGCCTACGAAATCCTCGAGCAGCGCGCCTGCTTCTACACGGTGGCCGAGCACGAGGAATTCCAGGTGCGCCCGACCGGCCCCGCCGGCTGGGTCATCAGCGCCTGCTCCGGCCACGGCTTCAAGCTGGGCACGCTGATGGGCGAGCTGGTCGCGCGCGCGGTCCTGGGCGAGATGGCCGCCGCCGACCTGCCGTCGCTCGCCGCCGGCCGGGCCGCCGCCGCCCTCTGGCAGACGGCCACCGCGGCATGAGCCGGCCCAACCGCCCGCCGGGCTTCCAGACCCGCGCCATCCACCACGGCTACGACCCGGCGCAGTCCGCGGGCGCCCTCGTCCCGCCCGTCTTCATGACCTCCACCTACGCCTTCGAGCGCACCGCCGACAGCGAGGCGATCGCCGCCGGCGAAGCCGAGGGCCCGATCTACGGCCGCGAGGAGAACCCGACCCAGAGCGTGCTGGAGCGGCGGCTCGCCAACCTCGAAGGCGCGGAAGCCGCGGTCGTCTTCGCGTCCGGCATGGGCGCGGTAGGCTCGCTCCTGCTCTCCCTGCTCTCCCAGGGCGACGAACTCGTCGTCCACCACACCCTCTACTCGAACACTTTCGCCCTCACGCAGGACGCCCTGCCCCGCTTCGGCATCCGTGTCCGGCCGGTGGACCTCACCGTCCCCGCTTGCCTCGACGGCGCGCTGTCCGGGCGCACCCGCATGGTCTATTTCGAGACCCCCGTGAACCCGACCGCCGAGGTGCTGGACATCGCCGCCATCGCCGCACGGGCCCGCGCCGCCGACGCCATGGTGGTGGTGGACAGCACCTTCGCCTCGCCCGCGCTGCAACGCCCGATCGAGCACGGCGCCGACCTCGTCCTGCACTCCCTCACCAAATACATCAACGGCCACGGCGACCTGCTGGGCGGCGCCATCGCCGGCGGCCGGGCGACCGTCGAGCGCATCCGCCGCCACGGCCTCCGCTACATCACCGGCGCCACGATGGCGCCCATGTCCGCCTTCCTCGTGCTCCGCGGGATGAAGACGCTCGCGCTGCGCATGGAGCGCCACTCCGCGACCGCGCTCCGCATCGCCGGGATGCTGCACGCGCATCCCGCGGTCGCCGAGCTGCGCTACCCCTTCCTGCCTGGCGATCCCGGCCATGCGGCGGCGCGACGGCAGATGTCCGCCGGGTCGGGGATGCTGTCGTTCACCCTGCATGACGGCGCGGACGGGGCTGACCGGATGATGGACCGGCTGGTGCTGGTGTCCCGCGCGGTAAGCCTCGGCGACGCGGAATCCCTCATCATGCGTCCCGGCAGCCTGACGCGCGGGGCGCGGCGCGCGAACCCGGCGGCCCGCCTCGCGCCCGGCGTGGGCGAGGCGATGCTGCGCCTTTCGGTGGGGTTGGAGGACGCGGACGATTTGCTGGACGATCTGGCCCAGGCATTGGACGCTGGCTGAGCGCCGGACAGCCTCGCGCGTCTATCCGAGAATTCCCGGCAGGTTGAGGCCACACTCGCGGGCGCAGTCGAGTGCTGACTCGTAGCCTGCGTCGGCGTGGCGCATGACGCCGGTGGCGGGGTCGTTCCACAGGACGCGCGCGATCCGCCGGGCGGCCGCTTCGGTGCCGTCCGCCACGACCACCATGCCGGCGTGCTGCGAGAAGCCCATGCCGACGCCGCCGCCGTGGTGCAGCGAGACCCAGGTGGCGCCGGACGCCGTGTTGAGCAGCGCGTTGAGCAGCGGCCAGTCGGACACCGCGTCCGAGCCGTCGCGCATGGCCTCGGTTTCGCGGTTCGGCGAGGCGACCGAGCCGGAATCGAGGTGGTCGCGGCCGATGGCAACCGGCGCTTGCAGCTCGCCGCTGGCCACCATCGCGTTGAAGGCGAGGCCGAGGCGGTGGCGGTCGCCCAGCCCGACCCAGCAGATGCGCGCGGGCAGGCCTTGGAACTTGATGCGGGCGCGCGCCATGTCGAGCCAGGTGTGCAGGCGGGCGTCGTGGGGGAGCAACTCCTTCACGCGGGCGTCGGTGCGGTAGATGTCCTCGGGGTCGCCGGACAGGGCGCACCAGCGGAACGGCCCGATGCCGCGGCAGAAGAGCGGGCGGATGTAGGCGGGCACGAAGCCGGGGAAGTCGAAGGCGTCGGCGATGCCTTCCTCCTTGGCCATCTGGCGGATGTTGTTGCCGTAGTCGAGCGTGGGCACGCCCAGGCGGTGGAAGTCCAGCATCGCCTGCACGTGGCCGGCCATGGAGGCGCGGGCCGCCTTGTCCACCGCCGCCGGGTCGCGCTCGCGCCGGTCCGCCCACTCGGCGACGGTCCAGCCGCGTGGCAGGTAGCCGTTTACGGGGTCGTGCGCGGAGGTCTGGTCGGTCACCACGTCCGGGCGCACGCCGCGGCGGACCAGTTCCGGGAATATGTCGGCGGCGTTGCCGAGGAGCGCGACCGAGACCGGCTGGCGGGCCTGCACCGCGCGGCCGATGATGGCGAGCGCCGCGTCCAGATCGTCGGCCTGCTGGTCGAGGTAGCCGGTGCGCAGGCGCATCTCGATGCGGCTCGCCTGGCACTCGACGGCGAGGCAGGAGGCGCCGGCCATGGTCGCGGCCAAGGGCTGCGCGCCGCCCATGCCGCCCAGCCCGGCGGTCAGGATCCAGCGTCCGGCCAGGTCGCCGGCGTAGTGCTGGCGCCCGACCTCCGCAAAGGTCTCGTAGGTGCCTTGCACGATGCCCTGGGAGCCGATGTAGATCCACGACCCGGCGGTCATCTGGCCGTACATCATGAGGCCGCGGCGGTCGAGCTCGTGGAAGTGCTCCCAGGTCGCCCAATGCGGCACCAGGTTGGAGTTGGCGATCAGCACGCGCGGCGCGTCCGCGTGGGTGCGGAACACGCCGACCGGCTTGCCGGACTGCACGAGCAGGGTCTGGTCGGCTTCCAGGGCTTTGAGCGCGGCGACGATGTGGTCGAAGCTGTCCCAGTCGCGCGCGGCGCGGCCGATGCCGCCGTAGACGACCAGCTCCTCGGGGCGCTCGGCCACGTCCGGGTCGAGGTTGTTCATCAGCATACGCAGGGGCGCCTCGGTCAGCCAGCTCTTGGCGGAGAGCGTGGCGCCACGGGCGGCGCGGATCACGCGGGCGTTGTCGAGGCGGTTGCTGGCGGGCATCGGGGGAGGCTCCTGGCGAGCAGTTGGGCGCTTACGGGGCGGCAAGGCCGGGCAGCTCGATGCCGGCGGCGGCGGCCACCGCGCCACTCGTCACCAGCGCCACGGCGGCGGCGATGTCGGGATGGAAATAGCGGTCCTCGTCCAGCCGCGGCACCTCGGCGCGCAGTCGGCGGCGGACGGCGTCGAGCGGGGCGCTGGAGGCGAGCGGCGCGTGGAAGTCGCAGCCTTGCGCGGCGGCCAGCAGCTCGATGCCGATCACCGCGGCCGCGTTCTCGACCATCGGCAGCAGCCGGCGGGCGCCGTGGGTGGCCATCGAGACGTGGTCCTCCTGGTTGGCGGAGGTCGGGATCGAATCGACGCTGGCCGGATAGGCGGCCTGCTTGTTCTCCGAAACCAGCGCCGCGGCCGTGACCTGCGGGATCATGAAGCCGGAGTGCAGGCCTGGCCGGGGCGTTAGGAAGGCCGGTAGCCCGGACAGCGCGGGGTCCACCAGCATCGCGATGCGGCGTTCCGCGATCGAGCCGATCTCGCAGACCGCCAGGGCGACGATGTCGGCCGCGAAGGCGACGGGCTCGGCGTGGAAATTGCCGCCCGAGAGCGCCTCGTCGGTGTCGGCGAAGACCAGCGGGTTGTCGGACACGCCGTTCGCCTCGGTTGCCAGCAGCCCGGCCGCCTGGCGCAGGATGTCGAGGCAGGCGCCCATCACCTGTGGCTGGCAGCGCAGGCAATAAGGGTCCTGCACGCGCGGGTCGCCGACGAGATGGGAGGCGCGGATGGCGCTGCCCTGCATCAGCGCGCGCAGGGCGGCGGCGGTCTCGACCTGGCCGCGATGGCCGCGCAGGCGGTGGATGCGCGGGTCGAACGGCGCGTCCGAGCCGCGTGCGGCGTCGGTGGCGAGCGCCCCGGTCACCAGGGCGGCTCGGAACAGGGTTTCCGCCCCGGACAGCGCGGCGAGGGCGAGGGCGGTGGAGATTTGGGTGCCGTTCAGCAGCGCCAGCCCCTCCTTCGGGCCGAGCGCGACCGGCGCGAGGCCGGCGGCGGCCAGCACCTGCTGGATGGGCAGGCGGCCGGAGGGGGTCAGCGCCTCGCCCACGCCGATCATGGCGGCGGCCAGATGGGCGAGCGGCGCCAGGTCGCCCGAGGCGCCGACCGAGCCCTGGGCGGGGATCGCCGGCACCACGCCGCGGTCCAGCATCGCCGCCAGCACGGCCAGCGTCGCCGGACGGATGCCTGACGCGCCTTGGGCGAGGCTGGCGAGCTTCAGCGCCATCGCGAGCCGAACCACCGGCGCGGGCAGCGGCGCGCCGATGCCGGCGGCGTGGGATAGCACGATGTTGCGTTGGAGCGCTGCGAGGTCGGCGTCGCCGATCCGCACGCTGGCCAGCTTGCCGAAGCCGGTGTTGATGCCATAGACCGGCTCGCCGCGGGCGAGGATGCGGGCGACCGACGCCGCGGCCGCCTCGACGGCGGGCCAGCAGGCGGGATCGAGTGACGGCGCGGCGCCCCGGTAGATGGCGATCCAGTCCGCGAGC
>JAABUX010009226.1_pt1 | contig 11216 bp, 20 predicted proteins | sample 5561851 | NCBI WGS metagenome assembly JAABUX01 (sample SAMN10711883, study PRJNA513361) | rock metagenome | isolation source: Antarctica rocks | place: Antarctica: Victoria Land, Richard Nunatak red sandstone | collected 2016-01-03 | reverse complement strand
CCTTCAATTCCCCCCCCCCCCCCCCCCCCCCGACACGGACCTGGCTCAGGCCTTCAACAGCTGCATGACCGCTGTCCTTGGCTATGCAATGACTCCCTCTAGACTGCGGTTTGCAGCCAGTAGTTTGTGTCAGCACGCGATGCGCGGGGTGCTATAAAGTCCACATGCACTGGGGACGCCCCTCGCCTGCGTTGGGTAGTAGAAGAGTTGTATGCACTGTTTTCTCCCAGCGTTTGAGCCAGTTCAATCGCCTAAATCCACACTCGTTGTCGGCCGTGGCGCCAGAGGCCATGGGCGCTGGTTTCCTACCCGCCATGTCCTTTCTCCTCCAATGCACTGGGTCAGCAGCGCCTTGCTGCTAGCAGGCGAGTCCAGTGAGGAGGCCAGCGGCTCGGACGAGGACGTCGCCAGCTGGATCAGCTGGTTCTGCAGCCTCAAGGGCAACGAGTTCTTCTGCGAGGTGGAGGAGGACTTCATCCAGGACGACTTCAACCTCAGCGGCCTCTCCAGCCTGGTGAAACCCCCGACCCTGCTTTACCGAGGCTACAGAGGATATGATGTCGGAGATGCCTTCCGAGTTGCCTCATGATGTAGTTGGCCATGAGGGCGTGCCTCATGTCTCTGTGCACAGCATTGTCAAAGATCTGAAGCTGGCAACCTTTGTGCAAAAAGTCTGAATGCTGCAGTGCGAGAGTGAACGTGCTGCAGTTCCATGGGTTTGTGTAGCTCTGAGACCAGGAATCTGATAGCTTGCCAGTGCCTCCGGCGCACAGGTGCCGTACTACGACTACGCTTTGGACCTGATCCTCGACTCGGAGTCGCCCAGCAACGAGATCCTGACCGAGGAGCAGCATGAGCTGGTGCGTCACTTTTGGTGCAGCATCACGGGAGGGTGCTTACGCTGCCTGGATGTCCCTTGCTTTTAAACCCTATGTACGCAGCATACGCCATGCATCTTGCCATTCAGCCCTGGTGCGCATTCGCAAGGTGAGCACTCGCGTCAGCATCAATACAGACGGTTACGATTGCAAGCACAGCGTGCCAGTAGGGCGACCTTGCACCCACATCTGAGAGGGTGTCCCTGCGACGGAGCTCAGCCGACACCCGTCCCCGCAGGTCGAGGGCGCAGCAGAGATGCTGTACGGCCTGGTGCACGTGCGCTACATCCTCACGGCGCGCGGCATGGCGGCGATGTTCGAGAAGTACAAGGCAGCTGAGTTCGGCCGCTGCCCCCGCGTAAACTGCGGCGGGCAGGCCTGCCTGCCGGTCGGCACCAGCGACGTGCCGCGACAGGTGGGCCGTCGCCACACTCTTGAGATGGGTGCCGCTGCCGTACGACAGAAGACGGGCCGCATGCTGTACAGGACCATGCCAGCTTCTTGTTGTAAAATGACGGCAGTGGCTGCTCCCAACATTTGCCACGATCTGTAACAAGCAAGGGCACAGTGTTCTTGCAGAAGCTCTGACCGATGTGGGACTTGCTCGGCAGGCGACCGTGAAGCTCTTCTGTCCCAAATGCGAGGACATCTACTTCCCGCGGTCCAAGTATCAGGTGCAAAAGCCTTGGGTTCCCCAGCTTGAGTGGAGCTGTTCCTGCTGAAGTCTGTGGATGCGGCTGGGCTGGGACAGCGACTTTCGAGCAGTCAGCAAGAGCCGCACATGCAGCAACTGAGCCGCAGTTTCAAGACGTCTGCAAGGGCAGCAGCTGCCTCACATTGGCACACCAAGCATCATTGGAGGTTCACTCTGGCGCAGGGCAATGCAGACGGCGCCTACTTCGGCACGACCTTCCCGCACCTGCTCTTGATGACGTACCCGTCACTCCGGCCGCCACCGGCAGCAGACAGCTACGTGCCGCGCGTGTTCGGCTTCAAGCTGCACCCCAGCGCACTCGGTCGCGAGCCCGCGGGTGTCGCCGGAGCGAGCAGCAGCGGAGCCGCCGCCGCAGGCCCGTCAGCAGCTGCAGCCCTCGCAAATAACGCGCAACGCGGCGCGGGTGCGTCAACTTCCGCGCCTGCTGGCGGGGCCGGCGTCGGAGGGGACAGGAGGGGCAAGAGGCGAGAGGATGAGCGCCAGCAGCAGGCGGCGGGGGGCAGCAACGCCACGAGGACGATGGCCTCGATCGACGGGGACTCCCTCGACGGGAGGCAGGAGATGGACATAATGAGGCCACGCTGATTGGCAGGTACCCGCGCCGAACGGCAGAGGCAGAGAGGCCCGGCGACAGCGCCGCCCGCCCTGCTGCCCGATGTCGCAGGCTCGGACGCCGGCCATATTGACCGGGTGGCTCGGAGCGCACAACTCATATTGCCGCTTTGCTGGCAGGCGCCCCGGCCATGATAGCCATCTTTCGGTCGCTTCTCTCGGCGTAGGCGTGCCACTTAGCTTCACTGGCCAGCCTGGAGGTAGCGTTTTGTACCGCATGTGACCTTTTCGGTTCGTGTTTGGTCATGCCACTGTCGTTTTGCTGGAGTGCGAGTCATGATTATCAGGATTCTCATAGGGTGCACACGAATAGGCGGGCTTGCTGCTCCTGGAGATTGCATCCCCATACGTGGAGTATGAACAGCAGAGTTCTCTGTCAGCCCGTGTGACCGATGTAATGGGTTCGACTGTCAGCTGTGGCAAACCTCTGCTCTATTGCTGCATCTGCAAACGACTTGCCTCCAGAGTGCCTCTCAGCAGAAAGGCTGTGTACGACCGTCGACTGTGGTCAGCAAGTCGTCTGAATGCCACCGCGCTGGTACCCAGCAGACACCGGCACCGGCAGAGGCGGAGGGCCTGGCAGCGGCGCTGTCAGTCCCCGCTTGCCTTGGGCTGCGCTCGACGCCCTACGATACAGCTGGCAGACCCGCATTAGATTCAGGGTATGATGGAAGCACGAGTCACTCGCGGCATACAAGTTGACGGGTCAAGGTGACAAGAGGCACCCACCTTCTGCGCAGCTCGGCGATCTCCGCTTGTTTCCGCTGCATCTCGAGCTGCGCGGTCCTGAACAGGCTGGAGATGTTCGTCCTCAATACTGTGTTCTCCTGTGCTAGGCTGTCGCGCTGCAGCACGTCGCAACTTGGGGTGAGCAGCAAACCCCTCCAGTGCCGGTGGAACCCATATCTGGAGCAGGGGCAGTGACTGTCAACCCCTGTTTTACCTCTGTGGTGAGCTCAGCCACTTGAGTCGACAGCGCCGTCAGCTCCGCCGCCTGCGCAGACGCACGCTCCTCGAGCTCTGCAACCTGCATCAGCGTCACCCAAGGATGATGTCTCAGATGGCGTTATCCTTGCACTCAGACAGGGTTTGCATATCAGGAATTATCTGGCTCCGGTGTTACGCGCGCGCGCCTTCTCTTTGAGCAAACCAGCCCCTGCATCGCCGGCGCTCGTCACCAGGTCTCCATACAGTTCGTCCTCCATCGCAGCTTCTGTCAGCCGACGCGCGGCCTATCCATGCAGGCCAGCGTCGGGACGCCAATGTCTGTCAAGCGGCTCACCGGCGATCGCCTGTAACCAGCCTCAGGATGCCATGCTGCAGCGTGTCACAGCTGTTCGCTGAGGATGCAGGGGCTGAGTGTCAGAATGTGTATACACTGCTTGCACGCACGCACAGTGTTCGAGTCGGGATGACAGAGCGAAGTTGTCAAAAGCTGTGCGCAGAACTTTCAAACGACGGACAATGTTGTTGCTACTAAAGTAGCAATTGAAACGGATCAGCAAAACAGGATCGCCGGTTCTCTGCTCTGCGCCGTCTGGCTCAAGACTTGTTGATCTGCATCGCTCCCAGACACGAAGCCGCCAGTGTTGGCGCGATCAGCAGGTCAGATCACTGCACAGCAGCCCTGTCGCTCGGTATGAGTCGCTGCGTGCCGGACCTCCCGTGTTGCTGGTTCGCATGCATGCGCGCAGAATTGCAGGCCGCACGTGCATTTGCTGCAGGTCGAGATAAGCTGAATACCGCCTGTTCTCAGACAGTAAAGCAGCCGCGTTTGCCCCATGGCGGACACAAAGGCGGCACCACTCCGCAACCCTTACCTGCTGCTATATAATGGCATTCTCGCCGTGGGATGGTGATGCGTCAGACTTTCCATCTGACAGCAATTGTTCCTAGGTGAGCTGGCGCTATGTATGGCATGAATAGTGGCGTGTGCGTGCAGGCTATACGTGCTATATGCGGCAGTGGTGATCTCGCTTGCTGGGTGGGGCCCTGCCAAAGTGTACCAGGTGATACGAAGTCAGCAAGGCAGTGCCCCAATGCAGTGACTCTGGACGGGCTGATCAGCAGGACAAGCCCGCACACGCATGCTGGGCTGCAGGTTGTCCAACTGCCGCTGAAGATCGTACAGACAGCTGCTCTTCTAGAGATCGTGCACGCTGCGACAGGGCTCGTGCGCGCCCCTCTCTTCACAACACGTGCGCTGCAGCAACGACAGCACTAACCTGCCCCATGACTGTGCTCCTGACTGCTGTGCTGCTGTCTCTACAGCGTGTGCTGACAGTCGTGGGGTTGTGTCATGCTGCAGTGATGCAGGTCGGATCCCGCATCTGGGTGCTGTGGGGCGTCGTGAACCTGGCGCCCAGGGCGACGACCACTCAGTCAGTCGAGCTGTTCCAGGTCGGTCAGCACGCCGTGCAGCTCAACTTCATGACGCTGGTGGTCGCGTGGTCCCTGACCGAGGTGGTCCGGTACAGCTTCTTCGCAGTTAAGGCACGCCGCAATGATGACGCCTTCCCGCATGCCCCAACTCTCGCCGTAGACATAGAGAGACCCTGGTTTTAACCTTGCATGTGCGCCGAGCTGGGAGCTGACACCAGTGGTGGTTCTTGCACGCCGTGACCCGCAGCCTCGGCATTGCAGGAGGCCCAGGGGTCGATGCCCTTCCCGTGGCTGCTCTGGGCGCGGTACTCGGCTTTCTTACCGCTGTATCCGCTGGGCGTGGCGTCAGAGCTGACCATGGTGTGGCTGGCGCTCTCGACGCTGAGGCGGGAACGACCGTGGTCCATTGCCATGCCGAATGCTTGTAACTTCGGGTTCGATTATTTCTGGACGTGCATGCTGATCGTCGTCGCCTATATGCCAGGTGCGTGTCAGCAACCATCTGTCGTCAAGACCGATACAGAATCGGGCCACTGTGAGCTTGAGCTGCACTGTGCTGCGCTATGCTGCAGGCCTGCCGCACATGTATTTCTACATGCTTAAGCAGCGAGGAAAGATGCTCGGGCAGTCAAGGAAGCAAGATTGAGAGTGCGTGCGGAGTGAGTGCTTCATGTGAACAGCCAGCATGTTTTGCTCACACCAATGGCAACGCGACTGAGTCCGGTCACAGAAGTGTACAGCCAACAGCATAGATTGCGCTCAGCAAAAACCAATATTGCTAGATACAAAGATGGCGAGTTGACATGGACAAAATTCACAGGTCCGCAAAATATCGCTTCACATCTCAGGCACGCTGCTGGATGCCGCGCTGGTACTGCTTGAAGCGCTTCGGCAACAGCTTCTCCAGCAGCGCCGCGCTGGTGCCCTTCGCGAGCGCCTCCTGAAGGATCATCGCTTCCCTCAGCACATCCTCCACCTGCAGTCGCAACACAGTGATGATGTGTCAAGGACATGCTCGCGCAGTGTTCCACGTGACGAAACCTCGTTAGCACAGCCTATCGCTGTCGGAAATTGAGCCCAGGTCACAGCAGCTGCGGGTGGCTACTCGGCAAAGGCGGCCGAGCGTGGCCAGATATGAGCTTGGCCAGCTTGCGCACCTTCTTCTTGTTCTCCGTCATCTGCGGCGTCAGCGTCTGCACCGCCGCCTGCACGCTCGCCTCGCTCTGCCAGATGGTCGTGCGCAGCTCCGGGAAGGAGCCGTCCAGCGTGCCCGTGAGGCCCGCCTGCCGCGACTCCAGGATCTCGACCAGCGTCGCCGCCTCGCTGCGCGCCTCCTCCAGCTCCTGCCGTCGGGCATCAAACCATCACTTCGACCGGTTGTTGCGCACGGTCCGCTGGAGCACCAGCGCGGGAGGAGCCCAGCTATCATCCTTGCCCGTGTCGCCGGCGCAATGTCACCTCATGTACATGTGCATCGGGCTTCACGCTCATTGACATGAGCACCGTATATGTGCTGAGCACGTGGGAACTGATAGCTGATCACCAGCAAGCTATCCATCTATACAAAGATATAATGCGCGGCAGGATCTCAGAGAGAAGACAGAGCGGACCTGGCTGTCGCGAGAGTCGAGGATGCGGCAGGCGCGCCCAAAGAGGCCCAGGAACACCAGCTCCGCCTGCTGCAGGCCCGGGTCGCTGGCGATGGTCTCCAGCACGTATGCTCGCACCTACCAGGGCAAGAAAAGGGTTCAAATCGGCAAAGTTCGCAGATATCTTAGATGAGAGCGTTGCAGCGGATCCCCTCTCACCACTTGGGATCCGCCGGTTAGGCAAGAGCTGAGCTTGCAGGTTGGAGTTTATGATGCGGCGACCCGCTGCACACCTTCTGTGCATCATCCGGTCGCTGTCCGAAAACGAACTCCAGCAGCAGGCAGTCGTACTCGTGGGCCTGCACAGGATAGTTTTCAGAAGTCGTCAGGAGTCATCTCTGACCAGCTCGATCACAGAACAGATGCTGCAAGCGTTTGCGCGTGTTCGACTGCACGTCTTGCAGCTGACGACACGCTTGCAGCAAGATGTGCTGCAAGGGCCGCCTGCCATGCTTCCCAGAGAGACAGCGCGCTCACCGAGTCGCGGCCGTCGGCGTAGGCGGCGACCTGCAGCATCTGGATGGACTTCATGAACCGCCGGTCGGAGACGTACACCGGCGGCTCGCACTTGTCCTGCAGGTAGTCCCGCAGGCCGGTGAGCAGGTCGATGACGCCCTCCGGGATCTCCACCGCGCCGTACGCTGCCTTGGCTGTGTTCCTGTAGCAGGCAATTTCGCTTTGATCGGCGCTGCTATCAGCTACTGGCCAATGCTGTGCCGACGCTGTGTCTGTATGATTGTGCACATGTTCACTCCACATGGAGCAGCGCTGCTGGTCGTTTGGCTCCCGAGCCAAGTGGGTATAGCTGAATGTGATGCTTGTCATCGATGATGCGCAGCTCAAAGCACCTGAAGTCGTCCATGACGAGGTCTGCGGCTGCCTGGCTGTCTGCGGCGGGGGCGGCGCCGTTGCTGCTGGACTCGGAGGCTGCCGGGGCCGCGGGCACGGGGATGCCGGCCGCGAGACGCGCCAGCGTCGGCAGCTGTGCGGATGAGACCTGCACAAATGTGCTTGACGGCTCCGTGTACTGGCCAACATGAATGGGAGGAGTGACGACAAGCGTCGAGGCGTGTAAACGAGCTTGTCGAGATACTGGAGGAGTTGAGCCTCTGGAGATAGGACCACGGTCAGGCAGGCGAGATGTCGAGGTGCAAGAGGCCGGGCATGTGTGCGCACCTGTGCAACCTGGCGCCGGATGAGGAAGCGATCGTACAGCGCGTCCAGCTCCTCACTCTCCGGCAGCTCGTTGGACGCACCGACCTGTGCAGCTCAGCGCAAGTTCAGTGTTTTCGATGTGCACTCAGGGACCGCATCTACTTTCTGCTTTTCCATCACAGTGATCATGGTCCGGCCCGTGCAAATGCAAAGCTGTCCCAGAGCCGCAAGTCGATCCTGACACTTGCAACAAAAGCATTCAAACTGCCAGCAAATGTCTGCCAGCAGCCAACCATAAGCCCAATGCACAGGATCCTAAGGCGGCATGCGCGCACCAGGCAGAGCAGCGGCACGGCGTAGCGCTCGTTGCCGTTGTCGAACAGGCGCTCATTGAGCAGCGTGAGCAGGGCGTTGAGGATGGCGGAGTTGGCCTTGAAGATCTCGTCGATGAAGGCGACCTCCGCCGTCGGCAGGTACCCGTCCGTCTTGCGCACGTACTCGTCGTTCTCCAGACCTGTCAGACAGTCACCAGAGCTCAAGACAAACGCGCTGTCCAGAGCATGCATAACAAACACGCACGCTTCTGTTCAGCTCAGCCCAGCTGCAGGATCCCGAACAAGGCGCTCACACAAGCTGGTGGAGGGCGTTCTCCAGCTGCATGTGCCCTTGCATGGTTGAGAGCGCACCTCGCATAGAGAGGGGTCCGAAGAGCTCCTCGGGCACCGAGAAGCGGGTGAGCAGGCGCTCGTAGTACTTGCCGCCGGTGAGGCCGGCCAGGCGCCGCGACAGCTCGCTCTTCGCGGTGCCCGGGGGGCCCAGCAGCAGCAGGTGCTCGCCGCACAGCGCCGCCAGCAGCAGCAGCCGCACCTGCGCATTGCAGTATGGGCTCGCAACACGTGGCAAGGCTGGCGTTTACCCACATGGCGTGCTGTGTTGCGCTGCGCTGATGCCATGGGTTACCCTCAGAACTGGCAATTCCTGCTACACGCCCAAGTCCATGGCCGGTGTACAGCATGAACGGACTACAATCCATTAGCATATTGAGATTTGAGGTTGTCGTGCCAGGATGTACTGATCAGGAGCATCTGTGCGGGACCCATAATATGCACCCACAAACCAGTGAAGCAGAACAGAAGGCAGTCAGAGCGCATTCAGGAAGCACACCTCTGTGTCTCGCTCGAGGAGGCCCTTCTGCAGGTCGGCCACGGAGGCCAGGACCTTGGCCTTGAGCTCGCTGCCCTCCGTGGCGTCGAACCAGTCCGCGACAGCTGCGGCGCTGGCGCGCAGCGTGTCCGAATGCTCGGAGTCCACCTTGCGGCTGATCTCAGAGATCAGCTGCAGCACGCCGGAGTCCGCCTGCGGAAAGAGCAGTGATCAATACCCGGCGGAAGACAGCAAGCATGCACACCGCGGGCTGCAATGGGGAACGTGGGGGAGGGGTGGGGGTTTGTCCATTGCTGATAAAGTCCCGAACCTCGGCGACGGCTTGATCCGCTCTGACGGCCCTCAACATCCATCTTGGGTGTTGATCATGTGATGCTAGCTGCGCTGCCCTCGTAGGCTGTGGCGATGGCAGCGGCATGCATGTTGGCCTCTGCACAACCTGCTGCTGGGCGAGCGCTGGCCCGGTGATGTGCATGTGCAGTACTGAGTGCAACATTTTGTTCGGCACGGGGGAATGCAACAGAGGATACTTTGATATCTGAGCAGACGCTTTTCTCAGAAGGCGACCCGCCGCCAACCTTATCTCGACCTAGAGGATTTGGTAATTGCTAGACTTTGTATGATAGAGCAGCACCTGCGCTGAGATTTCGATTACAATGGAGGGCAGGCTGCTGTCGCACAGCCAGGCCTCGACGAGTTTCAGTGCTGGCGGGGGCCCAGGGCGAGCGAGGTGTCCGGCGCAGCATGCAGCATGGCAGCCTCCGCGGCAGCGCAGAGAAGCCCGACTGGCGGACAGGAGCCGTCTGGAGGTCACCGCTGCAGTTGCTGCCCCAGACAAGCCTGCGTCAGCCAAGCGGGTGGAGGGCCACTCAGCTCTCCTGCAGGGGCTAGGTCGGCTAGGCGATGTCGCGCCGAGCCACATGCCGTGGCTGCTCAGACTGGCACACATCAGGCATGCACAGGCCAGAAGCAGTTCGCCACCCTGACCTGTATCACAGCAAGTATAGCAGCAAATATTGCAGCGAGGCGCTGTTGGGCAGCAGTAACAACGTTGCTCATGTGCAGGTCGAAGCTGGAAGGCGGCGACTCCAACAGCGCAGTGCAGGACAGCGCACGCGGCCTGCTGGTCTGGCAGGTTTACCTCTGCCCCTCGCCTTCCATGCTGAGCAAACTGGAGGCGTCGCCCCAGCTGGCAGCCCGCATCGTCTCGCTGCACATGCTTGATGTTGTCGTGTCCAGCTCTGACGAGTTTGACGATGACGCGCGGAGCACAGGAACTGTGCGACGTTGTGTGCACACACCCTGGCGTCTGCGTCGTGAGCTCACCCATGGCAGCGTTGATCTGCCGTAGAACGCCATTGAGAAGGGCCTGCTGCCGGACGACGCGACGCTGCAGCAGCTGGTGGACGACCGCAACAGCGCCGTGTACCGGCTGCCCCTGAACAGCCTGCCGTGGCCGGACGAGCCCCTGCGCGCGGTCCTCATCCGTGCGTCTCGCCCATGCCAGCTTGCATGCCCACCATAGGCGCACCATGAGGATCAAGATATCCCTATTGCGCATGTCAGCAACGCGACAAAGCGGCAGCTGTGGCAGGTTGGTGAGCAGCCGTGTCGCATGGAGATCGTGATGCACTGCTGTGTGCTGTTACGGGCCGCAAAGAAGTCTGCCGGTGTGGTCTCACATGACCGGCTTCATGCGCAGGGCGGCTGGCTCAGCTGGGCGTGGCGCGGTTTGCACAGAAGTATCCCGCGGTCCGGGACACGCTGCTGAGAGCGCTCCTTGAGTTGATATGCAAGTACACGCGCACCATCATCGGGTGCGGCGTGGCTGCGAGCCAGTAGCAGTAAGGTCCATGGACCTCATACCTGGCCGGCTGCCGCGATGACAATGCACAGCCTGTCAGATGTTGGCGGGTTGAGTGGCATACCCAGCATCTTGCATTCACAGCGCCGCAGTGCCAACTACGAGTGTCGGCCCCATTCATGATGTACAGACTGCTGCAAGGGATTGCTGTGTCTGGCAGGGAGGTCGAAGAGGTGGAAGAGCGGGAGAAGGACGGCAGCGGCAACGTCTACATGACCATCGCGGAGCTGAAGCAGCAGGAAGCAGAGCGCCGAGCAGGTACGCCGCCCTGTATGCGTGGTGCCTGTGGTGTGGATGCGCTGCGCCGTTGGGTTGTCAACATGCAGTGCATCAGTGCTGCACATCTCACTGCGGTGCCGTGGCCTGGTCTTTTCTTCGTCCAGACGTTGAGCATGTCAGAGTTCATGAGACGTTTGCTCCTGCTGCTGCTGCAGCGCGGACGGGGCAGGCTAAGCCAGTGGAGGTGCCAGCGGCGTCTGCGGCAGCGAAGGCGGAGGCCGCTGCGGCAGATGAGGATGACGATGACAGCGCTGTGGACCGCGCCGCGTGGTCGCTGGAGCGCCGCACCGCCGAGGAGCTCGTGCAGGGGCTGGTGGAGCAGTGGCAGGCGCCGATGAATGCGCTCGCTAACGCGGGGAAGGCCTTCGAGGGGCTCGAGGCCCTGCTCGGCGGCGCCTCTGGCGGGTCGTTCGACCTCAAGGTATGGGCACGGTGCCTGATGCATGTTAATGTGTTGTGCTTGGTAACACATCCCGATACAGTGTACGGTGCAAGGGCGATCACAAGGCGGGGGGCGC
>JAABUX010009225.1_pt1 | contig 11216 bp, 19 predicted proteins | sample 5561851 | NCBI WGS metagenome assembly JAABUX01 (sample SAMN10711883, study PRJNA513361) | rock metagenome | isolation source: Antarctica rocks | place: Antarctica: Victoria Land, Richard Nunatak red sandstone | collected 2016-01-03 | reverse complement strand
TCTGCCGTGGAAGTACAGTCAGCTGCCGAGTTGCTGTGCGCGGTGGCTGCGAGAGCGCCGCAGTCGGCGTGGAGACAGTTTCTGGCCGAGCGGCGCGCCGTCGACTGCGAGGGATGCTGCAGACCCAATGGCATCGTCGAGACGCTTCAGGCGGAGCTGCGATTGCTACCCCTATATGCAATCCTGGCGAAGTCGGCATTGCCTTGCAGCTCAGCTCCATCCAACGGTGAACCACCAAACGACAATGCCCGGGGTGAAGGACATGAGCCTCAAGTACAGGATTATGACAGCATGCACTGCAGCAGCGCCAGCCTAAACCCGCACAACGCAGAACAGGCTCATGTCCAAAACCCCGATGACTTGAGCAGCAACGGCGCAGCTGAGACAGCAGCGCTCGCCGGCCAGTCGCGGCAGGAAGACGCTCTGCGGATCGAAAGCCTGTGCATGCTGATGCTCATGGTGCCAACAGCCGCATGGCACAGCGTGGCGAATGCTCAGGTACAGATGTGGTTTGCCCCGCGCCTTCAATGTCCTCATGCATTGCAAGCGTTGCAACGGCACCGAGGTGCTTCGTGATGTCACCGATGTTGCTGCGTGAATGCAAAGAGTTGTACAGACGCTGAGCGCCCTTGCCTCTGGTTTCTCGCAGGTGCAGGCGGAAGTGGCAGCGCTGCTCGATCTCCGGACCTCGAGTGTGGTACGCGCGGAGCTCAGCTACTTGCAGAACCAGGTGCAGGCCATTGACGAGCTGGAGCACGGGGTGCCGAAGACTACAGAGCGCACACTGTGTTCAGCATGCGCAGAACCTGCGCGCGCAGCAGAAGCTTCGCAGTGAGGTAATTTTGGACGACAGAGCGTGACGGCGTACTAAGGATACGCGATCCCAGTGTGATCTCACAAGGAACGCAAGGACTGCTGTGACGCGACTCTCGCGATTCCCAGCCCATCGGGGTACACGCATGAACCCCATCGTGCCGTCGAGCTACGGTCACTGTGATGTACCGTAGGCTCAGTACGATGCAACGGCAGAAGTCGGCCTGCCCCCCACTGCCTGTCCTCGCGAGTAATTACGGGTGTTGATAGATTCAGTTTGCAAGCTTGCCTGTTGAAGCTAGGTCCCTGTTGCTGTTTAACGACCTTGGCCCCCCGCCCAAGCTGAAGCCGCAGCTCGTGCTCCCCACGCGATGACCAGCCGGATCTTGCGCGCCAGCGGCGGCAACGACGATGCCACGGGTGCCACTGCCTGCACGGCGTTTCTGCGCGCGGGGCCCCAATGCGAGCCTCCACTTTGTGCTGGTTTCGCTCAGCAACAAGCGGACAGTCGCCGCGCTGTGTTTGCAGGGTTGAGCAGCGCGGGCTCCATGTCCAGGCAGCGCAAGCCCAGCAGCACGGACAACCTGTGCCTGGAGGAGGGCGGCGGCGACAACGGGTGCAGCGGCATGCCGGCCCCGGGCAGCGCCGCTGGCAAGCGGCTGCAGAACCACCGCAATGTCGTGCAGCGGATGCAGAACATGGTGGCCGACCGCCGCCGGCGCAACGTGCGCTTTGAGCTGACCTTCGCGAGGCCGCACCCTTGTGACGGTTTGTTCACCGGAATGTCCGCCTTGAACACATCATCGACATATCCACTTCTCAGCCGCTTGAAGGCCCTTAACATGAACACATGCATAACAATCCAACAGCCTGAGGTTGAAAATGTCCTTATGCTGCAGGAGAAGGGCGTCATGGCGGAGTTCCAGAACCTGGTGCTGCTGGTCCTGCTGTACGGCATGCAGGGCGTGCCGCTGGGCCTCTGCCTCGGTGCCATGTGCGTTTTCTTTACCGGGGGTTCTGCAGTGCCCTAACATCCCATCCCCATCGAGCAACCCATGGCCCCCGCATATTCTTGGCTGAGGCGGCATGCGCGACGGCTGTGATACTTGCATGGCACGGCATCTGTGCTCAGCTTCCGTTGCCTTCGCTGCAGGCCCTTTTTGCTGCAGAGCAAAGCGTCATACACAGCAATTGGGGTGTTTTCAATCGCCAGCTACCCATACAGCTTCAAGCTCCTCTGGAGCCCCGTCGTCGACTCGATCTACAGCTTATCAGGTGCAGCAAGCCGCTTCCCTGCCATGTGTAAGGGTTTGATTGTGGCATCATTTCGCCTTGCTTGGCGTCGAGGACTGCTTGTGCTGTCCTATGGTTGATCACCTGGTGTCTTGCCGCAGTGGGCCGGCGAAAGTCCTGGGTGGTGCCCATCCAGCTGATGAGCGCCTTGATGCTGCTTTTGTCAGCCAGCTGGCTTGATGCACGCCTGCAGGTAGGCTCTTGCGGCCATGTAGATCACCCCATGACGGTTAGCTTGCTTCTGAAGAGTCTGCACCGCACAACGCCTGCGTGCGCCCGTTCAACAGCACGCTTCGCGTGCTGTCGCAGGAGGCGGATGTCGCAAGCATCACCATCCTATTTTTCGTGCTGGTGCTCCTTGCCGCCACGCAAGATATCGCAGTGGACGGCTGGGCGCTCACGCTGCTGTCGAGGAGACACATTGGGTGAGCCTCTGTTCCTTGGGTCAGCAAAGCCGAGACATCATGACCACCGTCCGTGCAGCCTTTGCCATCAAACCAGGCTGAAGTGTCCGCTATGTACTGTGCGGTCCAACACCCGTGTACGACACTTGGCAGCTATTTATGTGCTGACGTGCTGCACTGAGGCATGACCCTTTGTGCATGTTGCGTGCAGATGGGCTTCCACCTGTCAGACCATCGGCATGAACATCGGCTACTTCACGTCGTTCACAGCCTTCCTGGCGCTCAACGACGCCGGCTTCTGCAATAAGTACCTGAGGCGAGCCAGCGCAAGGGCTGCCACGGGCATTCTCAGCCTGACAGCGTACCTGCGCTTCTGGGGCTGGGTGTACCTCATCGTCACGGTCGGCATCGCGCTATTCAAACGAGAAGTCAACTTCCCGACGCAGAAAGGTGAGGGGTCTAGATGAGCACTGACACCGTTCCCCCTCTGAGGGCAGTGCATCATCAGGCAGCAGCGCTGGCTTACACTCACCACTAATGGCTCAGCATCCTGCTCTGGGACTGTCAGATGTACATTCACCAATGAGTGCCGCAGCAAGTACACTGTGCGGACAGTGTGATGGCTTTGGATTACGCTGAGGAACACAATTGATCCGCTCTGCAGAGGATGACGATGAGCTGGACGGGGACGGCGCCGCCGAGAAGGACCTCAGCCTCGCGGACGCGTACGAGCAGCTCTGGCGAGTCATCCGACTGCCGTCCGTGCGTGTGTTCGCGATCCTGCTGGTCACCTTCCGGCTGGCGGTGCTGCCGGCGGAGGCGGTCGCCCCGCTGAAGCTCCTGGAGAAGGGCGTCTCCAAGGAGGCGCTCGCGGGACTGGTGAGGGCAACACCCCTGCGCAAGGCCCCAGTTCTAAGTTGGTATATGTCCACCTGCGTGGTGCAGAATAGCCACAGCGTGGCGTAGAATAGCCACAGCGTGGTGTCTGGCTGCATTGCTATGCATTGCGGCGGAAGGTGCTCTTGCAATGCTAGGTCCGAGGTGCATATGATCGAGATATGGACCGTTTTCAAATTTGTGCTCATGTTCCGCTGCGCAGGTGCTGATTGAGTTTCCCTGTGAGCTGCTGTCGGCGGTCATGGCCGGACGGTGGGCCGCAGGCGCCACGCCCTTCACGCCCTGGATGAGAGGCTACTGGCTGCGGCTGACGATGGCAGCCGCCGTGACAACCCTGGTGGGTTCGCCAGCATGTTCAGCTTGTGTTGTCCGTCCCTTATTACGATGGAGCAACTGCATGCGGAGACGCAGTTCCCTGCACCAGTAAGGATAGGTCACAACTGGACTTCGCGCGCAGGTTTGGGCCTTCCCAGCCGATGCAGTCCACCTGTCGTCGCATCCGCGGGAGTTCGGCCTGCTCGCGCTGCTGGGCTTGCTCACCAGCTTCACCAGCACGCTCATGTTCACGGCAATGGGCTCGTTCTTCAACCGCATCAGCGATCCAGACATGGTGCGCCGTGTTGATTTGTGCTGTTTGCGCAGTTATGGTTGGTCATTGTCGATGCTTGTCTGTGCCCAAGCTTGCAGCTGCGCATGGCCTGCAAAAGCAGCCACGCTGACAGCATGCCAGCATCGTTGCAGGGAGGGGCGTATCTAACGCTGTTGAACACAGTCGCCAACATGGGTGTCATCCTGCCCAAGCTGGCGATCTTCGCAGCCATCGACTGGCTCTCAGCCCGCACCTGTGTGGGCGCCTCCAGCCCAGTTTCAGCATCGGCATGTCCAGCTAACCCTGCTAAGGTATGCAGCTCACCGACTGCTTTCAGATCGCAGGCTGAGCGCTGCTCAGTTTGCTTACGACGCGTGATACCTGCTGAGCGCTGTGATGATCGCGCAGGCTAAGGGCGAGAACGCATGCATTGCAGCCGGCGGGCAGTGCGTGATGTTACATGATGGGTACTATCAGTTGAGTTACATTATGATTGCGCTTGGTGTATGCCTTGGCCTCTGGTATCGGCGATTGTTACCTCGGCTAGAAGCGTTGCCGCTAGAAAGCTGGAGAGCGCACAAGGCACGAAAGCGATAACACAGGTGGTATACAGTGTAACCTGGTTAGTAGCAGAGCAGGCACGTACTCGCACGATTCACGATTCACGGAAAAGCAGCGCGGTGCACATGGCGAGCGAATACACGGTGACCAAAGGATGCTGAGCGCAGTGTTGATGGCCTTGCGCCATGAGCAAAATACGACACAGCGTCGGACATGTTGTCGATGAAAGAAGCGTCCAGTTGGGCGCAATCTTGTTTGCGACCGTCGCACGCGCCTGGTCCATTTTCTGGGCTCCACGCTGACCGAGCTCGTGCGCCTGCAGAGCACGCAGGGCCTTGATCAGCGCATGTGCCAGCCTCCAGCCAGCCTCCTGACACCGACGAGTTGACGAGCAGTAGCACGAGAGCCAATCAGCATAGCAGTAGGACTCGTGGCGCGCCTTATCGCTCGCGTTGTCAGCGGCCTCATACGTTGCCTGCTTCGTGTTGTGCGCCTGCGGCAGAGCTCAGACAGATTTTACGTCCTGGGCTCCAAGCACTACATCCGCATCACTGTGCAGGAGGTCCGGGTAACCACTGTGCAGTAGGTTCGGACAAAAAGAAAAGCACATCATACTGCACCTTGTTTGACTGCCCACCCATGCGCAGTAGTGTCAACCATTTTGCACGTCACATATCATGACAATAGACAGGACGCAGCATGCGCAGAAGTAAGAGCAAGTAAGCGCACCGCGCTGCGCGCATCGGATTTTGCGGCGTCGAAGTTGTCGGCAGCGGCATCGCCAGTCTTGCCAGTGGCGGACTGGATGTTGTCGCCTGCAGCCTTCATGTCATCCTTCGCGGACTCCGGCTTGCTCTTCAGGCCCTGCGGCGAGGATATGCGTCTGATCACCAACTATGACGCCGACTGGAAAAATATATGGGAGGCTGCGGCACCTGAGCTCTGCTGCCGTCTAGTCAGCGATTGGTCTCAAAGCGACACCCCTGCTTTACGGACATTGCTGTGCTTTCGCATGCTTGCTCTTAACGCTAAGACGCCGATGATCTCCCGCAACATCAGCTACTTCGCGGCTTCCTCCCGCTTGATCCAAGAGGTGGGGGCGCGCACAAGGACTCCGCGACCTGTCTACGTGCTCGCATCATGAAGACGAGTCCTAGGGGCCATCGCCGCTCACAAGTTGCTCGCCGACCGTGTTGGCAGCATCCCCGACCGCGTTGGTGACCGCGACTGCCGCGTCGGTGACCGTCTGCTGCACCTGCTCGAGCGTCGTCATGTTATTGAGTCAAGTTTTGTCCCGGAAAAAAGGCTGGTTGTTGATGCGAAAGCTGCGATTACTGACAAGCGCAAGTGATGTACCAAATTTAATCGCGGGATGTTGATTGGTCGAGGGGTGCATGGCGGGGCTTGAAAGCCCAGGGCTTTGCTTGAGATCGAGAAGATCAATGAGCAGAAAGCCACACAGTTGACCGCCCGGTTGACCACCTTTCAGCCGCCTGTCATCAACAAAGCACGCCACGATGACGACGGGTAAGCGGCATGGTTCCCGATCCAGCCTTTCGGGCGGGCTACCGCGTGTGTGGTGCTTGTGCCGCATTTTGAGGACCTCACGCAGCCCCCTTTTGGTTGCGGCGCCACCCCTTCGACAGACAGAGCACACCTTCCCGCAGCTGCATGCTGAGCTGGACCCCTGGTCAACGCGCAGGAGAGCCCACCAAGACCGAGGGCAACATGAAGGCCGCGCACGGCGCAATCAAGGAGAAGGCGGCCAACCTGGTCGGAGCACACAACGCCGCTGCTGGTGTGCGTTTTGCGCAGCCTGCGTATGTTTTTGCTGAGTTTGGACATGCGTGCAGCCCCCTTGAGATCATGCTTCTGACGCACATGTGAGCACTGGGGCTCTCATAGTAACGCCGTTCGGTCGTGACCACAGACGGCGCTGCCAAGCGCGCGGAGGGCAATGCCGAGCACGATGCAGCCAAGGCCAAGGGCTACGCTGGTGCGGACTTGCATTGCCGTCATTGCCCCGGCCCAATGATAGCAACGCACCCGGCGAAAGTTGTCTGACCTTATGGACAGCCTTCACGCAACTGCACGGTGCATGCAGAGGGCGCGAGCGACAGCCTGATGGGCAAGGCCAAGAATCTCGTCGGCGGCGTCCTCGGTAACGAGCAGATGCAAGCCGAGGGCAAGGCTCGCGAGGTCAAGGGCGATACGAAGAAGGCAGCAAACAGCTGAACTGTTCAACGCTCGAGATGGAGACGACCGTGCCGTGATGCATATCTTCTCAGCACTGTTTGACCGACCAAAAGACGCTGGACCTCTGCTTCTGCAAGAACCTGGAGCAGCATCGTCCGCTCGTGAACTGCTCTGTGCAACTTTTGCTATGCTTCAAGAGCTCGTGCCAAGCTGTGAGTGTTTGTTCCCTGACATCTGAGCGTAATCCTCTCATTGCTGCGTGCCGGGAAGCTACAAAATCACCTCTCACATGTTGTCCGCATGTAAGCGACATCTACCAAAACACCATTCATTGCCTCAACGTCGTATGGCGGCTAGGCAAACAAACCAACCGAACAGGCCACTGTGTACTGGCGCTACAACCTTCACACAACTGTAGGTAGAAGGGCAGAACAGACTCAATAGAAAGTAACCACTACATGACTTTGTGCCTGTCCTTTGTGAACCGAGCGGGGCTCAGCGCGGATATGTCCACAGTGTGGCTCTTCCCGTCCAGAATGAGCTCCGCCATTGCCTCGCCGGTCGCCGGAGCATTCAGGATGCCCCAACACGAATGACCTGTGGACAATACCAAAAGAGTGACACCAGTTGCTGTATGAAACGAGGCCTTGCATCGTCGCGACGGGTCGAAGAAGCGTTACCTGTGGCCACGTATGCTCCTTTACAGCTGGGCAGTGCGCCGATGACCGGTGCCCCATCAGAGGTCGACGGCAAGAAGCAGGCTTGCGCCATGTCCAGCTCAGCGCTGCCCAAGTGGGTCGAGATGTTTCGCGCCATGCTCTGCACGGTTTTCAGAAGTTTGCGTCAGTTGACACGGCTAAATTGAGTTCCTCTCATGTCCCTGACCAATGGCAGGACACTACACATGGCCCAGTCTGATCTAGGCAGATTATCTCAACCGGTTTCGCAGAGCGCAGCGAAGCTCAGCCACTGACCGCTTTCGGGCAGTCTATTACTGTCACCTTCCCTTTACGCGCACCAGTATCGAGTCAACATATGGCTGCTGGGGCTGGATGCTGGCTGGATCCTCCGGGAGTGGACCTGTATTGAAAACACTTGCTTGAACATGAACTACACCTTGAGGGACTTTTCTTCTAGTCGATTTTGGAAGAGATTTTCGATTTTGCCCTGCCATGAATATAATTCTTTAGTTTGCACATTTTTCCAAATACCTGAACCCCCGCCACACATGTACACGGTGCCATCGCCCCTGGGATAAACCTCAGGCGCGCTTGGAACCCCTGCAGACGCAATCAGCGCCAGTCGGCATGCAAGCGTGTCTGCAGTCGATAACCTGCAACTAAGCATGGCGGCGGCTGACGATACAGGCTGGTACATGTGTCTATGCAGCACAGGCGCGTGAGCAACCGTTTGGCCGCAAGGCCCAGCTCTTCTGACGTCCGAAACAGAGCAGAAGCAGCAGCACAATGGCCTCACCCTTCTCGTCCCTGTACTCGGTGAAGAGCATCTGCGCCGGGATGGTCATAGCTGGCCGCACAACCACGCTCGTGGCCTGCACACGGCGTTGCATGGCGTGACGGAGATGGTAGCATATCCCGATGTCGCAGAGTTTTACATGCAATGACTGCGCGTGGGGACTGGCCAGAAAGTGGCCAGGCACTACAAAAAACGGACCTTGTCGCCCGCGACGTGCGGAAAGCCCGGCAACCACTTTGCCGCAGCGCTGGACCACGGGCCCATTGCAATGACGACCACGTCGGCAGGGAGTATGCTGTCGTCAACATGAACCCCTGCAACGTGAGCCACGCGTCATTGCGCTGCAGCAAAGACGCTCGCCAACCAGACGAGATCAGACGCTGGCCGTACCAGTCACTCGCTTGGTTCCTTCAGGATCAGATGCCGTCTCCAACCCTTGCACGGTGCCGATGCGCACAGTGGCGCCTCTGCTCTCCGCACTGGAAATCAGTGCTCTTGTAAACAGCGCCGGGTGTACCTGTCGTCGCAACGCAATCGCTCAAAGAGCTCCACTGACCCCCAGTCATGCTTTGAAAGTGCTGTCAATCACTATCAACAAAGTCACCACAGTACCTGAGCTGTGGTGTCCTCGTCTGCCATGACCCTCGCACGGGTCACGCGACCGGTGTCGAGCCAGCTCGGAACGCCCGACTTGCCTCCCTTGACCGCCTTCGGCGGGCCTGCGTCGCCACAAAGGAGCATATGCTGCACGTCATGGAGGCTTGGTATGGCTCTGCCACACCTCGGTGGTGAAACTCGAATCAACCCACGACCCGCAACAGCGGCACAACATCGCGAAGAGTGGCTCTGCATTCAGACTTGACTCGAACCTGCGCTGGCTGCCACTGACAGCGTCTGTACCCGCCTGTACCCCGTCTCCTGTCCCAGCTCGTCTGCTAGTCGAGCATGGAGCTCGAAGCTGCGTCTGGAGAGCGGCCCCGTCACGCGCCCGTCGCTCCAGTCCAGGGCCAGAAAGCCTCCTGCTTTCCCTAGCGCGACCGCAGGCCACGTTCAGGTGCGGACATGCAGCCAGAATTGTTACCATGTCATGCCCATCGAAACTCGTGTGAACTCTCGCCACGTATGCCGCATATGACATCGGTTGCCAGACCTGACGCGGCGCAGGCTATCTCAGTGCGCTCGACGATGGTCGCCGCCACTCCGCGCAGCGAGAGGAAGTACGCAATTGCAGAACCGATCGCTCCGCCCCCGCAGATAACCACCCGAGGCGCGTTGTCACTTGCCGCGTGTTGCGATGCCATCGCTGCAGTCTGCGCGGCCCGTGCGCCTTGCCGGCTACGCCTCAGCTGATGGATGCAACGCTTGCAGGGCAATGGTGGGGTGCCGAAGGTGATGACTCGTCCGATGGCAGAGTCCAAGCTGAGAGCCTGCTGCGTTGAACGGCTGATTGGTCGACAAAGTTGATTCGCGGGCGATCGAACGCAGGCAAGCGATGGCATATATGCGCCACTGGGCCTTATTGATGTGCAGATCTAATCATAAGCAGACTTATATAATACGATGTGCCATCGCTCGACCATTCCCTTGCGAAGCTGGCTCAAGCCTGTTCTTGACAGCCTGTGAATCAAATGCTCGCATGGCGTGCGCGCCATCCATGCCAGTCACGATTTCCCGGCTCAGGACTCGTGGCTGCTGCAGTCCGCGCAGATCGGCGTAGGCGAGCAGAGCACCTATGCCACGCATGGCAAGAAGCGGTGTCCTCTGATGGCCAGAAGTACTACTGGTGACCATTGAATCTGCATCGCGTCAGGCTTTGTTCCTAAAGATGTCTGCAAGCTCCACACTTGCTTTTGCCCGGCGAGTCTATACAGTGTTTTTCTCTGATGGCTCAGATCTTGTGGCTATGCAACACAGGCACACAGTGACCAGAGAGACGGCATGGACGCTACCGACCAGCGAACAGGAGCTTCCCAGCGCAGAGGGTCATCAGCAGATCGCAGCAGCAGCGTCTGCGACGTCTCAGATGACAGCATCAGCAGCAGCGCCACTCTCGCAAGACGAGATGCTTCTGCAGCTTTTGGATGCCGTCCAAGCTGATCAGACAGGCATAATGTTCGCGGAGACAGCGAGGTCACTCCGGTGCGACTTGCGGTGCATTCAAAACTCTTTACAGCAGCAATTGCGTTGCTGGTTGCTCAGTTGTTGACACCGGTGAATGGCACTCAACAGATCAGCTGGTGTGTTCGAGGATGAGTTCTTTGACTTTCTGACGGCCCGCATTGAGGCAGACAGCAGAGATAGGTGTGAGCAGAGCGCAGCTGCTTCAGCTGGTGCGGTCATCAACGTCTGCAGAGCTGTACCCCTCTGCGCAGGGAGTTAGTGGAGAGAGTACGGGCACGTCTTTGCAATCCACTTTTACGACAAGCAGCACCGTTTGAGTGAGGCTCATAACATCTGTCGGTGGCGTTCGACGCCAGATATTGCTCTCAATAGACGATCTAGCGGTTCTTCACAGACGAAACATTATATCAAAGACAGTCTCGATGATGGGCGGAGCTTCCAGAACTCCTGATTGCCTGACTCAAAGCGCACCTCACCACCGCTAGACTATGCTGGCATACGTGCAGTCTTACTGAGGGAGACCGAGCTGACGTCGCAGACACGCGCGCGCAATTCTGGCGCACTTGCTTGTTTATAGTCTTGCGTTGGCTACGCACGGGCCGTCCAGCGCCACGGAAGTGCGCCCTGACACAATAAGATGCATTCAAGTGTTGCAGACGCGCAGGACAGCCGTAGCGGCAGTGGCTGTCGTCGATGCATATACCAAGCTCTCCCATGGCGAGCGGGATTTCGCAGGGCTGCCCTCAGCCAAGAGCTGCGCGGTGTTGTGGTCCCCAGAATTCTCCTTGCCGAGCCGCAGCGCCTGCACCGGCGCCGACTGCCCGTAGCTCGATCGCAGCAGAAGCACCAGCTGCTTGGCGGCTGTC
>JAABUX010009224.1_pt1 | contig 11218 bp, 10 predicted proteins | sample 5561851 | NCBI WGS metagenome assembly JAABUX01 (sample SAMN10711883, study PRJNA513361) | rock metagenome | isolation source: Antarctica rocks | place: Antarctica: Victoria Land, Richard Nunatak red sandstone | collected 2016-01-03 | reverse complement strand
CGTCCTGACCGAGCGGGAGCAGCAGCAGTTCGCCGACTGGAACGCGACGCAGGCCGACTACCCGCACGACAGTTGCCTGCACGAGCTCATCGAGGCGCGCTGCCGGCAGAGCCCGGACGAGGTTGCGGTGCAGTTCAAAGGCTCGCGCCTGACGTACGCGGAGCTCGACCAGTGGTCCGACCGGGTAGCTGCTCGGTTGCAGGCTGCCGATGTCGGGCCCGGTCAGGTGGTCGCGTTCCACGCCCATCGCTCGCTGGACATGGTCGTCGGGCTGGTCGGCATCCTGAAGTCGGGGGCGGCGTACCTGCCGCTCGATCCGGGGCATCCGCCGGACCGGCTGTCCTACATGCTGGACGACTCAGGCGCAACGGTTCTGCTGACCGCCGGCGACGCCCCCCTCCTTCCGGGGGCACCGGGCAAGCGGATCGAGATGCCCGGCCGCAACTTGACCGCCCGTGAGCAGCTGCGTGACGGAGCGATCTCCGCCGACGATCCGGCATACGTGCTCTACACGTCCGGCTCCACCGGACGGCCCAAGGGAGTGCGGGTCCAGCACCGCGCAGTGGTCAACCTCGTGAGCTCGATGTCCCGGGAGCCAGGCATGGACGCAGGCGACGTCGTCGTCGCCGTCACCACGCACGCCTTCGACATCTCGGTAGTCGAGCTGCTGCTCCCGCTCACCGTCGGCGCCCGCGTCGTGGTCGCCTCCCGCGAGCAGGCCGCAGACGGACGCTTGCTCGCCCGGCTGCTCGACGATGCCGGCGCCACGATCCTGCAGGCGACCCCGGCGACCTGGGAGGCGCTTCTCGAGGCAGGCTGGACCGGCCGCCCCGGTCTCGTCGCCCTTTGCGGTGGCGAGAGCCTGCCGACCGCCGTGGCCGCAGCACTGCTGGAGCGCTGCAGCGAGCTGTGGAACTGCTACGGACCCACGGAGACCACGGTCTGGTCGACGCTCGCCCGCATCACCCGGGCTGACGACGTCACCATCGGACGCCCAATGGCTAACACCCGGGTCTACGTGCTGGGGCGGCACGGTGAGCAGACCCCCATCGGGGTGTCCGGGGAGCTGTGCATCGGCGGGGACGGGGTCGCCGAGGGCTACCTCGGGCGGCCAGAACTTACGCGCGAGCGCTTCGTCCCGGAGCCCGGCCACCCCGGTCGGCTGATGTACCGCACCGGCGACGTGGTGACCTTCCTACCCGACGGCAGGCTGCGCCACCTGGGACGGCTCGACCACCAGATCAAGCTTCGCGGGTTCCGCATCGAACCGGGCGAGATCGAAGCCGCGCTGCTCGAGGAGCCCGGTGTCAGCTCGGCGCTGGTCGTGGCCTCCGGGAGTGGAGTCGGCGCTCGGCTCGTCGGCTACGTGGTCGCTCCTGCGGGGCGCATCGACGCCAGTGACGTGCGGGGCCGGCTTCGCACCCGCCTGCCGGACTACATGGTCCCCACGGCGATCGTGGCGCTCGACGCCTGGCCCCTCAACGGCAGCGGGAAGATCGACCGTGCCGCGCTACCGGCGCCGGCGTTCGAGGCCCGTCCCGGCCCGGGTGGGCGAGCGGTGCCCCGTACGCCGCTCGAGGAGCAGCTGTGCCAGGCGTTCACTAAGACGCTGCGCGTGACCCGCGTGGGGATCGACGACGACTTCTTTGAGCTCGGCGGCCACTCCCTGCTCGCGGTGCGGCTGATGACCGAGGTCAAGCGCCGAACCGGACACGACCTGCCGCTCGCCGCGCTGTTCGAGGTGGGCGCTACCCCCGCCAGGCTGGCGGCGTACCTTGAGCCAGCGGCATCGGCGTCGCCGGCACGTGGGCCGGTGCCGCTCGACGAGGACCGGACCCCGCTGTTCTTCATCCATCCCAACCAGCCGAGCCTGCTGACCCTGCGGCACTTCATGCGTGCGCTGCCGACCGACCAACGCATCGTCGGGCTGCTGCCCGAGCAGCCGCATACCGGCGCCCCCGGCGGCGGGATCGCCGAGCAGGCGCAAGCGCTGCTGACGTCCATCCGTAGAACACAGCCGCGCGGCCCGTACGTGCTGGCGGGCTACTCGCGGGGCGGGCTGCTGGCGTACGAGATCGCCCGCCTGCTCACCGAGAGCGGGGAGCGCGTGGCGTTCTTGGGGCTGGTCGACACGGTGCCGCCATCCCTTGCCGCCCTGCTGTTCGGTGAGACGGCCCGGCAACGGTTCGTTCGGCACTGGTCTGCCGGGCCCCGGCAGTTTCTCCGGGCCTGCGGCGAGGCGGTCGGGGACCGCTCCCGGGCTGTCCGCGCACGGATGCCGGGGATCAGGCAGCAGCCCGACTACTTCGACCGCGCGAGGGTGCGTGCGTGGCTGAAAGACTACGACATCGCCACGACTACTGCACCCCTGACCCTGTTCGTCAGCGAGGACGCCGCCGCGACGCTGTGGCTGCAGGAGTGGCAGGCGTTCCATCCCGGGCCGCTGCAGTCGCATCAGGTGCCAGGTGGCCACACCGCGATGGTCCTGCAGCCCAACGTCGCCGTGCTCGCCGCGACCGCGGCCGAGTCCGTACGTGCCGCACTGCGGGACAGCGCCGAACTGGTGGCATGAGCACTCCCTTCGCACCGCCGGATCCCGGAGATGTGCACGTCTGGCAGGTCCGGCTCGACGTCGACGGGGACGAGCTCCAGGCGCTGCACGCCGTCCTCAGTGCCGACGAGCGGGAGCGTGCGCAACGGTTCGTCCGCCCGCTGGACGCCTCGTGCACCGTCGCCGCCCGAGCTCATCTGCGGCTGCTGCTGGCCCGCTACCTGGGGTGTGCCGCGGCCGGTGTTGCGCTCGGCGCCGGCCCGCAGGGCAAGCCGCACATCACGGCACCCGATGCCGGCTGGCTCCGCTTCAACCTATCCCACTCTGGCGACCTCGCGCTGATCGCTGTCGCGAACGGCCATGAGGTCGGCGTCGACATCGAACGGATCCAGCCCGAGCTGGCCGACCCCGGCCTGGCGGCCTCGTTCACTCGCGCCGAGCAGCAGACGCTGGAGCGGTTGGCGGAAGGGCAGTACGTCCGGCAATGCTTCCGGCTCTGGACCCGCAAGGAAGCGGTCGTGAAGGGTCTCGGCCTGGGGTTGATGGTCCCGCTGGACCGTGTGGACGTGCTCGAGGACCGGGTGCAAATCGCGCCTACCCAGATCCTGCCGCGGGCCGCGCCGTCCGGCTGGACAGTGCAGTCGCTAGGTCTGGGCGACGAGTACTGCGCGGCCGTTGCGGTAGAGGAGCGTGCTCAGCTGCTAGCCACCGCGGCTACTGACCACCTCACGGACCGTCATCAGGATGATCTTTACGTCGAGCCAGAACGACCAGTGCTCGATGTAGTAGTTGTCGAATCGTGCCCGGTCGGCAATCGACGTGTTGCCTCGAAGGCCACTGACTTGGGAGAGCCCGGTCAGCCCGCACGGCACGCGGTGCCGATGCTCGTAGCGAGGGTGCTCCGCAGAGAACCTGTCGACGAAGAACGGACGCTCGGGGCGAGGGCCCACCAGGCTCATGTCACCACGCAGGATGTTGAGCAGCTGCGGTAGCTCGTCGAGGGACGTGCGCCTGATGAGGCGGCCGACCGGCCCCATCCGGGAGTCGTTCGAGACGTTCCACCGGGTCGCGGACTCGGTGTCGTTCGCGGGTCGGAGGCTGCGGAACTTGAGCAGCTCGAACTCCTTGCCGTCGCGGCCCACCCTGACCTGGCGGAAGAGAACGCCAGGGCCACCCTCGAGCCGCACGGCGAGGGCCACCGCGAGCATGACGGGTGCTCCCAGAAGCACAGCGAAGCCGCTCACCGCGACGTCCAGTGCGCGCTTGATCCGCCACGACGGACCGGAGCGTGCCGGCCGGCGGATGCGCTGGACAGGAATCGCACCAATGTGATCCCGGCTCGACTGTTGTCCGAAGGCCTCGTAGAGCCGCGGAACGACGAAGATCTCCCGTGAACCGTGGTCCGTCTCGCGAAGCACGTCGATCATCGCTGACTCCATTGAGTCACCGGTCGTCCGAACAACCTCGTGGGGGCGTGGCCTTTCTGTAGTGGGAGGCGAAGCCATCACCTATAGCAACGTGAACGTAGACAGCTCGAATGCGGCAGCCATCTACATCGCGAACGAGGGTTCGCCGTATTACACGTACAGCTCAAACAGTGTCTCCGTCCTAGGTGGCATACTCACTCATTCCAACACCAACAGCACGGTGGACCACGGCGCCATTGTGCTGTACAGCGCACGTCCGGGCTTCACGCTGCAGAACTTGCTGATTGACGGTTTGCAGATCTCGGATACTAGGGCGACCGCCAGCCGGCAGGTCGGCGTGCTTAGCGATGGCGGCACAGTTGCGGGAGCCATGCTCCGCGGCCTGACTTTTCTGCGCGGGGGAACGGTCTTCGGCGCCAACGTTCCTGCAGCGAGCTACAGCACGGTCAACTGGGTGGTCAACGGGGTAGCGCGACCTGACCACCTGGCGTGAGATCAGACGGCCGGGGTGGAGCCACCCCGGCGTACCCTGGCTGGACTGTGGCGTCAACAGTGGCTCGACAGTCAAACTGTGGCCAGCCCTTCTGACAGATGGAGTGACGAGTGCACCTCGGGGTGCCACTGCTCCGACCAGGCCTCGTCAACGACGGTCGGTCCGTACGGACCCGGTCTCCCGCTCCTCTCAGGGCTGGTCCGAGGTTCGGGCGCTCCTCCGCTTGCTTGGCCGCAGGCATGGCGTTCTCACATGACTCGGCCGCCTCATCTGGCCCAGGCGAGTCGTCGTGACGGCGCAGCACTCTGGTGTTTCCCCCAGGAGCGCGAGCGTCTGGTGGCTGTCGCCGGTGGGAGCGGTGTGCCTGCTGACTCTGCCTACCCTTGCCCTGGCCGCAGGGACATCCGACGTCCGGTTCCGCTTCGCCTGGGGCTCACCGAAGGTTCTCACCTCCGGAACGGCCTTCCTGCTTCTTTGTGGCGCACTCGTCTTCATGCTGGCTGCGGCGCTTCCCCATCTCCGCCCGGCGTCGACGATGCAGACCACTTGGCCGGATTTCACGGACAGCCAAAACCGTCTAGTCGCGCGTGCAGCCGGCCCCCTCTTCTGGCTGACGATGACCGGCTACGCTGCCTTCGTTATCGCACTATACAGAAATGGGGTGACCCTTGGCGCAGTCCTGCAAGCACTCGTCGGGCAAAGCAACTTCGGCAGCGGCAGCATCAAGGGTAGTTTCATCAGCAGTAAGATTCCGGGCGTCACGACTCTCACCCAGGTGGATGTCGCTTTTGTTGTCGTAGCAATGTTGGTGCTCGTCCAAAAGCGCAACGCGCGACTTCGTCGACGGCTGGTGTTCACCCTCGTCTGTGCGCTGCTGCGAGCCTCCCTTATCAGCGAGCGACTCGCGATTCTTGAGCTCCTGATACCGATGGCCGCCGTCTACTCCTTTCGGCAGGTGAGCGCCCGTGGGCGTCGAGGGCGGTCGCTGGTGCTTCTGGCGCCAGCAATCCTGATTCCCGCCGTCCTGGTCGTCTTCGGCGCCTTCGAGTACTCGCGAAGCTGGACGTTCTACCGCACGCGGACGACAACCAGCTACGCACAGTTCACCGTGGAGCGATTTGCCGGCTACTACGCGACTGCCTACAACAACGGGCAGCTCGCCCTGTCGTACGAGACCTACCCAGGGCGGGTACCGTACGACACCCTCGAGGCTTTATGGACGTTTCCCGGTGCCAAACTGTTCGGTGGCTACCCGGCACCGCCGCACGTGTTTCCAGTGACAGAGCATGCGATCGACCTGAAGCTGCACGGTAACCCGGAGTACAACTCCCCAGGGGGGCTGGTGACGCCGTTCGTCGACTGGGGCACCCGCGGCGGCTTCGTGTTCCTTGCCCTGGCCGGTGGAGCTTTCGGCGTCTTATACCGCCGGTGCGTGGACGGGAACACGTTCGCGGTCGTGCTGTACCCGTCTTTGACGACGGGACTCTTTGAGCTTCCGAGATACGTCTACTGGTCACTCGGGCGCTTCACCCCCTCGCTGGTTGCCTTGTGCGTGCTCGGCTACATGCTCGGGAAGCGCAACGACGATGCGCCGGCTGAGGAGTCTCAGCAGCGTGTCGACGAGCGGGTAGCTGTCCATCAGGACGCGTGACGGCTCGGTAGGTCCAGGCTGAACCTCGTCCCTCTCGGTCATTTGGGCGTGGGCCCGAACTGGAGCTGACCGTGAGTAAGGGTCCGCGACCGGGTGGCTCAGCAGCCGGGCCGCTGCCGCCCTCTCCAGGTTTCGCCAAGATGCGTGTATTCGGTGATCTTGGGGCATATTGGTGGTACACGGACGTGTCGGACAGCCAAGGAGGGCGCGTGCCTCGTTTCGTCGTCAAGGTCAGCAGTTCGCTACTCGTTGCGACGGCGGCCACCGTAGCCGCGGCCACCAGCGCATCAGCGGCACCGGCACAGGGCACCGTGGTCGTGGTGCATGGCTTGCGCGGCGTCGTCGCCGATGTCGGCGTTGACGGCGCAGTGGTCATGCGAGGCTTCTCGCCCTCCCGGGTGTCAGACGAGCTCTCGCTGCCGGCCGGCCCCCACACCATCACGATTCAGCGGTCGGGTGCGGTCGCGGGCTCGACGCCTCTCGTGACCGAGCGAGTCAACGTGGCCGCCAACACCGAGACAGCGCTCGTCGCGGGGCTGTCCGAGACCGGGAGCCCCGTCCTGACCGCATACAACGACAAGCCGGGCAGCTTCAAGGTCAGCGGAGCCGGGATCGTGATCCGCAACGCGGCCTTCGCCCCGACGTCGCTTCCGGTGCTGGACGGTCGAGCAGTGGCAGAGGCTATCGCAGCGTCACACGAGGTCACACTGCCGACTCAGCCGGGCGACCACACCCTGTCGTTGAAAGCTGCGCAGGGCGGAGCATCCCTGATCAGCTCGCAGAAGGTTCCCGTCACGCCCGGGATGGCGACGGTGCTGTACCTGACGGGTTCCAGCAAGAACTCGACGCTCGGCTGGCTCGCGATGCCCGTGAAGCTGACGTCGACCCAGATGCAGCCGCACACGGTCAAGACCGGTAACAGCGGTCTGGCCGCTGAGCAGCCAGGTCTGTTCGCTCAACTCAGTTCAGGATCCGCGCCTCTTGCCTGGCTCGGTGCTCTAGCAGTGGCGGCGATGTCGTGGAGCGGCCTGAGAACCAGGGCTCGCCGGCGCGCCTCGTCGGTATGCGACTAGCCCTCCAGCAGGCCGGGCGCCGGCATCTGGAGGAAGATGGCCTCAGGACGCCGCGTCCCGCGCTCGTCCTGAGCCTCTCAGCCTGTCTCGTGGTGGCGGGGTGCGCAGGCACGTCGGCTACCACACAGCCGACTGTCGCTCAGCCATCGACCACCCCGCCGACCGTGGCTCCCAGCAACCCGGCGGCGACCTCGTTGCTGGACTCCCACCCTGCAGGGTTGCAGGACCTTCAGGCTGCCTCACAGCACGTGCCGCTCAGAGTCGAGATCCCCTCCCTGCACGTCTCGGCGCCCGTCACCGCTACGACAACTGACGTGGCAACCGGGGAGCTCGTCGTCCCGCCCGACCCCGCCACGGTCGTGTGGTGGGCCGGGGGAGCGCGTCCGGGCGACCCTGTCGGCACCGTCGCCTTGGCGGGCCATGTCGACTACAACGGCGTAGCGGGGGCGCTGTTCACCTTGCGCTCGCTGCCCGTCGGCTCGGCAGTTACCGTCACTGGCGCGAATCGCCAAAGGCACCTGTACCGGGTGACAGCCCGGCGTCAGGTACGCAAGGCGTCGCTGGACCAGCTCAACGTGTTCACCACCGGTGGGCCCCCACAACTGGTGCTGCTGACCTGCGGAGGAGCCTTCGACAAGGAGCGACGGTCCTACGACGACAACGTCATCGTCGTGGCGCGGCCGGTGTAGGAGCGCGCCCCCTGACGGCAGCGCCTACAGGTCCGTGGGGACAAGGCCGACCGCTGCCGGCGACCGCAGGTCGATGACCACGTGCTCCGGCTGAGCGAGCGGTGTGCCCGACGGCGGCACTAGAGAGTAGGTCCAGGCGGCGGCCGTGAAAGCATCGTCGACGGCGGCCGACATCGCGTCCTCGACGCTGACCGCCACCAGCACCGCCGCGCCGCAGGCAACGGCGGTCGCCTGTGGCGACGAAACGTGGACGGTTGCGGCAGCGTGTCCGCGCCGCTTCTCGGCAGCGATCGTGCGCAGCACCCGAAGGCCATCACTCACCGCGTTCAGGTTGCTGACCCCGTGCACGCGGTTCGCCTCGTACGAGGGGACCTCGACGACGCGGAGGCTTGCCTGCGCCACCCGCACGTTGATCAGCGTCTCGACCTCGAAGCCGTCGCCCCAGCGCATCTCGTCGCTGGTCTCCCCCGGTGCGAGGTCGAGCGCCGGCAGGCAGTGCCGCCAGAAGGCGTTGTAGCCGTAGCAGAGGTCGCTGTAGGACGTCCGGTACAGGATGTTCACCACTGCGTTGAGGCACCAGTTGCCCATCCGGCGGATGCGCGTGATGTCGTCGCTGCCGCCACCCGCGGCGAAGCGGGTCCCCTTCGCGAAGTCGGCGCCTTCCACATCAGCGCGCGGACGTAGCGCGGGATCTCGCGGGGGTCCGCCGACCCGTCCGCGTCGAGCATGACGAGGATGTCGCCGGTGGCAGCGGCGAAGCCGCAGGCCATCGCATTGCCCTTGCCGCGCCGGGTCTGGGTGAGGACGATCGCGTCGGGGCGCAGCACCTTCGCCACGTCCAGCGAGCCGTCGGTCGAGTGGCCGTCGACCACGACGACCTCGTACTCGGCTGGGATGTGCTCGAGCACGAGCGGGAGGTTCAGCGCCTCGTTGCGGGTCGGGATGATGACCGACACGCGGGGTGACGAGACCGCCCCGCCGTTGCTGTACAGCTGGTGTGACATCCAGGCCTCCGGACCGAGTCGGAGGGGTCCGGTTTCGCCACTGCTCGCTGCCGACACTTGAGGCGACCATCTCGCCGGCAGGTCATCGCTACCCCGTCGCCATCAGGGGCTCTGACGTCGACGTTCATGACGTTAGGTAACCGACCGGGGCGGCGCATCGCTCGTGCGGGTGAACGAGCACCAGTCAGCGGGACGGGCGATCAGCCGGGCGGCCGCCGCGACTAGGCCGGGCGGCCGTACCGGTGCCGGGTGACCCGTGGGACACGCTGCCTGCGGGCCGAGCAGCGGCACGATTCATGCGGGCACGACGCCCTGCCGAAGGACAAGCTGTGGCAGCTCTCGCACGCCGGCGGACGCCGTACGCCGCCGTGCACGTGAACGGCGTGTGGCTCATGGCCAACACCGTCGCCACCGGCCTGCTCGGTGTCGGCTTCTGGGCAGTGGCTGCACGGCTGTTCCCCGCCTCCACCATCGGGCGGGAGGGAGCCCTCGTCAGCGCGATGGTCGGGGTCTCGGCCATTGGCCAGCTCGGCTTGAACGCCGTCGTCGCCCGCTTCCTGCCATTGGCCGGATCGGGCGCCCGTCGGCTCATCGTCCGCTCGTACGCAGCCGCCGCCGCGGCGACAGCCATCCTGACCCTGGTGCTGGTGGTGATCGCGGACGTCAGCGGGGCCGACCCGCTCGGCGTCAGCGGTTCGCTGGGGACGCAGCTGCTGTTCGTGCTGAGCGCCGTCGCATGGTGCGTCTTCGTGCTGCAGGACGCGGTGCTGGCGGCGGTCCGTGCAGCACGCTGGGTGGCGGTCGAGAACATCGTCTTCGGGATCGCGAAGATCGCCCTGCTGCCGCTGGTCGTCACCCTGCACCTCGCTCATGGCGTGTTCGTCGCCTGGGTCGTGCCGATGCTCGTCCTGCTGCTGCCCGTCAACGCCTACGTGCTCACGCGGACCCGGCACTCCGGCGCCGCCGCCGCCTCCCCCGTGATGCGCGCCCTCGGGCGTCGAGGCGTGCGGCGCTTCGTGGGGATGGAGTTCGCGTCGGCCGTCGTCGTCCAGCTGTCCGGCACGTTGCTGCCCGTACTCGTCACCGGTGTGGTGGGTGCCGCGGAGAGCGCCGTGTTCTACCTGCCGTTCCTCGTCGTGCTCACTGCCGACCTGCTCGTGCTCAGCTGGACGACGTCGCTCACCGTCGAGGCGGCGCACCAGGAGTCCGCGGCGCTGCAGATGGCACGCAGCGTCGCCAGCCGCTGCGTCGTGCTGGTCGGGGCCGTCGTGGTGGGCGGCCTGCTTCTGGCACCGCTGATGACGCTCGTGTTCGGGCACCGCTCCACCGATGGCGCGGTGCTCATCCTGCGGTTGCTGGTACTCGCCAGCCCCGCGCGGGCCGTGCTCACCCTGTACGCCGCGGTGTGCCGGGTGCGCGGTCGGGGGCTCGCGATCCTGCTGAGCCAGGGGGCAGTCGTCCCGCTGCTGTTCATCGGCGTCGTCCTGCTCGGCAGCAGCGACGGCTCGACCGGTGTCGCCGTCGCGTGGGTGCTGGCCAACACGCTCGTCGCCGCGGTCGTGCTGCCCCGCCTGATCCGCGACCTCAGGGGCGAGGCAGTCAGCGAAGCCCGGCGCCAGGCCGTCAGCGCGCCGCCACTCGCGACGACGGGCGCTGCACCGTGACCGTGCTGGATGCGCATGCCCGGCCAGCCCTCACTGCGCCCACATCGCACCGGCAGCCGAGGCAGGTGGCCGGCTGGCTGCTGGTCGGGCTTGCCGCCGTGGCGTGGGCCGTCGCACTGCCCCTGTCCGACGTCGAGCGGATCGATGGCTGGGGCCTGCTGAGCGCGCTCTCGCCGGTCTGGTTCGCCTCGTTCGTGCTCACCCTGGCCGCGTACGTCGTGGCTCTCCGGCGGGACGACGCGACGCCCCGCCTGCTGGTCGCCTGCCAGGTGATGCTGGTCCTGCTGCTGTTCGGCACGACCGCGGTGCTCTACGGCGCGCCGCGTTACCCGTGGACGCAGAAGCACATCGGCGTCGCGTCGGCCATCCTCAGCCACGGCGTGCACCGCTCGACCGACATCTACGACAACTACCCCGGCTTCTTCCTGCTCGCGGGTGGCGTGCACGCGGTCACCCGGATTTCGTTCAGTGACCTGGCCCGCTGGGCGGAGGTCGCCTTCGCGCTCGCCACCTCCGGTGCTGCCCTGTTCGCGTTCCGAGGGCTGCGGCTGCCGCGCAACCGGCGCTGGCAGGCCCTCCTGCTGCTGACGCTGGGGAACTGGATCGGGCAGGGCTACTTCGCCCCGCAGGCCCTGGCCTACGTGCTCGCGCTCGTCATCGTCGGCG
>JAABUX010009223.1_pt1 | contig 11219 bp, 11 predicted proteins | sample 5561851 | NCBI WGS metagenome assembly JAABUX01 (sample SAMN10711883, study PRJNA513361) | rock metagenome | isolation source: Antarctica rocks | place: Antarctica: Victoria Land, Richard Nunatak red sandstone | collected 2016-01-03 | reverse complement strand
TATTCCTCTAGCTTTGATACTGGCTGGAAAATCTTTTCCCAACCAACTAGTTATTTCCCGCAGTACGCCCACCTTTTCCTCCTTAGTAGCGGCCAAATTTTCTATTCGGGTGCCTACATGTCAGCCAGCTATAAGGGGCCAACCATACTGGCCCTGCCAAGCACATTCACGCAAGCGATCGCAGAAACTCCAGTGGCTGGGCTGGAAGCTGCCGACTCAGGCAACCAAGCTGCCAGTGTGCTGCTACCGCCGGCACAAGACCAAAAGGTGATGATTTGCGGTGGTGGTAATTATGATACTGGTCAGACAACGAATAGGGTCAACATTATAGATTTAACGGCTAGTAACCCAACTTACACGCCAGCAGCGTCGCTAAATTATAGCCGCATGCACCTGAGTGCAGTTTTATTGCCAGATCGCACCGTGTTTGTTTGTAATGGTAGCCAAGCGGAGAAGGACGTAACTAAAGGAGCTCTGCCAGCAGAGATCTACAATCCAGCCACGAATACCTGGACAGCAGTAGCGACACCAAACATCCACGACCGTGTATATCACTCAATAGCGTTGCTCCTGCCAGATGGCAGAGTAGTCACAGGCGGAGGCAACCCGCAGCGGCTAAATCTCTGCCTTGCCAATGGTGAACCGCCAGAAGATTGTCAGGATATGCGTCTGGAAATTTATAGCCCAGCATATATGACGCAAATCAGACCAGTGATCCAGGAGGCTCCCCCGTCAATAAAATATGCCCAGACAATTACGCTCCAGACGCCCCAAGCTGAAACAATCAAATGGGTTCATTTGCTCAAACCAATGGCGACCACCCATAGTTGCGATACAGAACAACGGCTGGTGGACTTGCCGATTACCTCTGGGACTCCAACTTCTCTGACAGTCGCGGTGACGAACAACCCGAACCTAGCACCACCTGGCTATTACATGCTTTTCATTGTCGACAATGATGGCGTTCCCTCCGTGGCAAGTCGGGTTCAATTAAGCTAGCGCCTGCTAAAAACCGATAATGCCTACCACGATTCAGCGGAGGACATCGGCCCTCCGTCTCCCCTACAGCTGCTCATAAGAGCAGTGACATTGCCTTTTGATCACAAGACGAGAGTATTTTTAGAGTAGAAATTATGAATCAAAGAATGACACGTCGCCGGTTTGGCCAACTGATGATCGCTGGCAGCACGGCAGTTGGGCTCAGTTGCCTAGCCAAAAAGACCTTCGCCCAAACCTCGAGCTTAGTCTTGCTGGGTGTGCGCTCTGGTAAAATCAGTGCTGATAATACAGCGATTCCGGAAATCAACAGTAGTGAAGTTGATTATGTCGCTGAATATATCAATACAGCCAGCATCCCTGTCGGGCTAGTTATACAGTCCTTAGACATCAAAACCGGTGTGGTTGAAAACCTACCGTGCCCCCAACTTCTGGCGGATGGCTGCACTTCGATGATTTCCTCGAACGAGGAAGTGAGTAATTTTACGGCCTTAGCTGATGGTACACTCGTACTGGCAATTACTCCTGTGATTGGCAGCAAAAACGAGACCGAGCCCACCCGCCTCATAGTTCTGGGCCGCTCGCCAAAAGTCGTCACCCTCTCAGGACTCCAGAAGCAGGAAAAGCTCGAGAGTTTTGTGGGCACCCATGACGGTAAGCTCCTGGGAATGGTGATGAGAAAAAACGGTCGACCGCCCGCCCGGCTAGTGGATATTCACCTTCAAACAGGCAAGGTTACTTCCAATAGTAAGGTAGAACTGCCTCACGACCAGCGGTTCATTACTCTGACCCAGTGCCCGGATGGCACACTTTATACAACAAATGTGGCCAATGATGGCACCAGCAATTTGGTGCAGCTGGACCTGGAGCAAAAAAAGCCGCTGATGCTGGCGAAATTGAGCTGGAAAGGTGGCGTTTTGAATAATGGCTTGCAAAGCCTAGTTTGCGCTCCAGGGGGCCAACTCCTGGCGTTTGGTGCTCCGAGGTATGAGACAACTAATAACCTGTACAGCGTGAATGCACACACTGGCGCTGTGAGTCTGCTAAAACAATTTGATGTTGCCAAGGTGGCGATCAGTCGTGCATAAGGGTAGACATCTACTCCGTCTTAAGCAAGATTTGTTCATCTGACGGCAATTTCTGCCCCAGTCGCGGCTCTGTCCCAGTGAGTAAGCGCTGGATATTACTGCGGTGTCGCAAAATTACATACAAACCACCGGCAACTGCAAACAGTTTGTATGGTAGCGGCTGATGCAGGATGAGCATCAGGACAGGAACCGCGATCGCCCCAACAATAGAACTGAGGGACACAATTCGTGATGCCGCTAGCACCACTACAAACACCCCTAACGTTCCCAAACCAACCTGCCAGCACATCGCGAATAAGACACCCAAGCTCGTAGCAACCGATTTGCCGCCACTAAAGCCTAACCAGATTGATTTACTGTGTCCTAGTAAGACCGTTAAACCAGCCAAAATCAGCATCCAGGGTAGCCAGAGGTGAAGATTTACTAATGGCGGGATAATACTGTAGCTAGCAGCAAGGGTAAAAACCCAGCGAACTAGTGCGATCGCCAATACGCCTTTCAATATGTCAACGAGTAAAACCAACAGCGCTGGCCCTTTTCCGAGTGTCCTGAGCACATTAGTTGCCCCTGTTGAACCGGACCCACATTCGCGAATATCAATGCCTTTTAATAATCGCCCTGCCATGTAGCCAGTGGGTATAGAACCCATTAGGTAAGTCACGAGCAAAACTGCACTACACAAAATTAACCAAAGAGCCATATGTTTGATGTCAGGAGTCAGGAGTCAGGAGTCAGGAGTCAAGAGTTAAAACTCTGGATGTGTCTTTTAGATCCTATTCATAAGTTATAAATCGCACTTTTTAGTGGGCGAAACAATTCTTCCTGGACCGAGGCTTGATCAAAACTCAGCTCTTTGTAGGCAGCCTTCCCCCTTCTGACTCCTGGATTCTGACTACTGACTCCTCTCCTGTTCTAAAAGTCATAATTTTTTGCCATCTGAGGGTCAGGAGCAAAGGCTAGCCATAGGGGGAATTGCAGTAGTGAAAGACTGATTTGGTCTTCAGAATCGTCAACTATGATCAGCGGCAGCTGATTTGCTTTAATGAGTCGCTCAGCTTTGATTGCCACAGCTTCGGCTGATTCGAACAAAACCACACCACCATCTGGGCCGAAATCACCGCGAGAGATTCCCAAGCAGTCTTGCAATCCTCGACGCCATTCCCCCAAACGCTCAGGCGTATTTGCTAACACCAGAGCGTGGAGGCGATCACTATGCAGTTCAGATAAAACCGAGATGATTGCCGAGCCAATCAAGATATTCTGCAAGCGACTGCCCATAGTCCGCAAAGCGCCTCGCCCTCCTTGGTTGAAAAACCAGTTGGACACTCGCTCAGCATGAATCGGTTCGAAGGTGCGGCGCAACTGCCAGGGAGGTCCGTAGTAGTCCGGTCGAGTGCGGTATTGGTCGATTAGGCGACGAATTTGCTTAGTGGTTGATTCAAACCGCTGTTCGGCAAACTGCGGCATTGAAGATTGATTTTGGGCTGGCTTGGATTTAACTACCGGCAACTCCTGTTCCGCTTTTGCCTTTGGCACTAGTTCCAGTTGCTCTGCTGCCACAGCCAAATCTTGTAAGCTACCGGTGAGATAGTCTTTAAAGCCCTGTACACGAATTGCCAGTTCTTGGGAAGTCCCAGCAAAAGTTGTTCTCATCTCTGCCCGGATACGTTCCTGGCGTCGTTCCAGCTGTTCCACAGCAATTTGCAGCGTCTGTTTGCGTTGCTCCAGCTGCGAAAGAGCCTCTGGCACCAAGCGTCCCAAGGCCATTTGAGTTTCAGCCACCTGCTCACAAAGCAGTTTGTAGGAGGTTTGCAGAGTGGCTATCTCTTGTTTGAGAACCTGTTCCTGGCGCTGCATTTCTGCTAACGCTTGTGCTAATTCCGACTCTGAGCGCTCTTTGTATGGTTCCTCTTTCACTGACTCATCGGTAGAAGTTTGCTGCTCTAGTTCAATTAACCACTCAACAGCTGAGTCTGCCACTGACTCATCTGTTGAATGTGGCTTCACCAAATCAACAACTAGTTCTGGAGTTTGGGATTCGTCTGCATTCATAAAAATTAGTACAACTGAAGAATTCAGGAGTCAGGAGTCAGGAGTCAGAATTGGTTCTTGAGTTCTCCTTGCTCCTGACTCCTGACTCCTATCTTTTATTCAAAGGACAGATGGGCAGCGTTGTTCTAGGCAGGTTTTTAGCGTCTTGGGGTCAAACAGAATCGGCAAGAAGTGAATACTGTTGACTTCTTTGAAGTACAACAAAATTGGCAGTGCAGGCCAGAAAATCCGCCAATTTTGCCATTCTTGGTAGGGAAAGCGCCGAATTGATGTCTCGCCTCTGTAAAGCTCTAAGGCGTTTTCAGTAAACTGCAGACGCAACGTTGCGGCTTGGTACATGAGAAACAAGCCAAAGAGTGCGATTACACCTCCCACCCAAACCTGCACCAGCAGCACTGGAATTGCCGCAATCACCAATACTAAAGGCAGCTTGTAACTGGGTGCGAGTTGAACGGTTGATGCCGAGTTGGTCGCAAAGGAAGTAGTCACAGTCTCAAATCCTGCCATATAAGTAAACATCACTCTTATTCTAAGAGGTCAAGCCCTTACAGCCCTTGAAGCACTACACTGCCAGTCCCTTGAAACAGTAACCAAGACAAGAGAAAGTTAACAACAAAGATAATCAGCAACGCTGTCACCACAGCTGCCGTCGTGGATTGACCCACTCCCTTGGCTCCTCCCATTGTCGTTAAGCCCCAGCTGCAGCCAATTACAGCAATTAAACCCCCAAAGCACAACGCTTTAATCATGGCCTTAATGATATCCCCGCCGGTGAGGAAATTGCGGATCGAGTCAAGAAAGACGGTTTGGGAGAGGTTGTATAGATTGGTGGCAACTAGCAATCCCCCAGCCATGCCCGTAATCAGAAACAGGAGAGTCAAAACTGGCAGCATTAAGCAACAAGCAATCAAACGGGGGGTAACCAGATAATCAATCGGGTCTGTTCTAAGAATATAAAGCGCATCAATCTGCTCTGTCACCCGCATGGTTCCGATTTCCGCCGCAAATGCAGAGCCGACTCGCCCTGCCAGCACTACCCCTGCGAGAACTGGCGCCAGTTCCCGTGTCAAGGCAATTGCCAATACTCCACCTACACTGCTTCCGGCACCGAAGTTAATAAACTCCCGCGCCACTTGAATGGTGAATACCATGCCCACAAAAATAGCTGTTACTAGGGTAATTAGCAGCGATTCAGGGCCAACTGCTGCCAACTGATCGAGGGTGTTGCGCCGATGGATCTTGCCGCCAAACAGGTGAATTACCACTTGCCCACCTAACAAAATCGCCGCTAGCAACCTCTGACTCCATACCCCTAAGCTTGAACCACTCGTAGTTTGACTCAATGCGGTAAGACTTACTCGACACCTGGGTTAAGAATAACTAATTTGTCAAACTTTTTTAAGCCTCTCTCAGAATTGAGAGATCACAAACGAGCTGAAAGTTCATCTGTAGGTCCTAACCACCAAGGTCAACTGGGATTTTCAGGTCTGCTGTCATTTCAATATATCTGTGCGATTGGCAACAACTCTTTGGAGTCATAAACAAAACTTTTAATAAAGATTTAAGATTTTTGTCATCTCCACGCAATGAGCGCGATCGCACTTATTGTAGAAACTGGCAAACGTCTCGAATCGTCTATTGTTAACTTGCCCAAGGGACTCGCCGCTGCATGAGTATTCTGCCTAATTTCCTCCGCTCTCTACTGCTGACAATTGTTTTGAGCTTTGTCGCCCCCATCTTGTTGGTGGGTGGAGCATTAGTTAGTCTCTCGCTCGTCGGTTACATTCCTGGCTCAGAAGCGATTGAGTCAATAGCTGACCAGATTTTACAGTTTTTGGCTGCCTTTGGCAGCGGAAATGCCTTCGGAGGACTTATAGTAATTAGCCTAACTTGCAGCTTAGTCGGTGCATTATTTGATACGTATGCGTTCTATCGATATCAAAGCCTGCGAGGCCATAAAAGGGGCCCTAGCCCCTGACCCCTGTGGCAGCGACAATCAGAGCCGGTTCCAAGCTTGCCACTAACTTGACACCATATTCCGCCTCGAAAACCCCTTTCTCATAATCCAAACTCCAAAGTTCTAGGGCGCAATCATCATCTGGCTGGGATGCCTGTAACTGCAAGTGGAGTTCCTGGACGTCCGGTTGGTACTCACACTGGACTTTCCCAATTGCACCAATTTGCCGCCGATCAAGGGCAACAGCCAATCGCAACAACGCACTCAGTTGGTTGACCAGCTGACGGTACTTTTTACTCGGCAGGTTGCTGTAGTTCTCATGCTTTTTCTTGGGAGCGTTCTTGCGGTGATAGCGGGCTAAGTTGGCAATGATTTCAATCTCAGTTTCCGTATATCCTAGTAATTCGCCGTTGCGAATTAGGTAGTACGAGTGCTTGTGATAAGCCGAATGACCTACGTAAAGACCACAGTTGTGCAAGATTGCGGCAGCCCAGAGTAGTTGCCGTTCTTCTGCTCCCCAGTTGTGAAGTAGTCCTTGAGTTTGGTCAAAAAGACTTTTTGCAAAGGCAGCTACACGCTCACTGTGTTCCAAGTTGACCTGGTATTTCTGCGCCGTCTTGATTACACTTCGCTCGCGCACTGAGCTTTGGTAGCGCAACCGATCTTCGATTAAGCCATGGGTGAGCATCCAGTCAACGATGACTCCTTCTCGGAGCGATCGCTCACACACTGTCAAAGCCTCCACGCCCAACAGCGTCATCGCTTCTTGTAAAATCACTGCACCAGCAAGTATAATTTCCGACCTCCTGTCTGACATTCCTGGAATCGCTGCGCGTTCTGAATAATTCAGCTTCCGTAAGCGAGTGACTAACTCCTGCAAGTCTTTAAGGCTCAGTTGGTAGCCGCTAAGTGGCGAGGGTACTGTGCCTAATTTTTCTCGCGCATGGATTGTCGCCAGTGATTCAATCGTGCCGGAAGTTCCCACTAGACGGGGGTACTCGTCTGGCTGTATGTGTGCTAATAACTCTTCAGTTGGTTGCTCCAGCGTACCGCGCACGTAAGCTTGTAGGTACTGAAACTCGGCGTTGCTAACGGGGTCGGTGGTGATGTATTCGGCGGTAAGGCGCACCGCACCAACTTTGGTACTGCTGAGGGAACGGGGTTCGTGACTATCCCCTAAGATTAACTCGGTGGAACCGCCGCCGATATCGATGATGATGTGAGGCTGATTGTTGAAGTCCAAGCCTGACAGCACACCTAGGTAGATGCGCCTCGCTTCCTCTTGACCAGAAATCAAATCAACGCTCAAGCCCAACTCGTCTTCTACCTGTTGCAAAAAGTTTCGCCCGTTAGGAGCCTCTCGTACAGCGCTTGTTGCCACTGCCACAATTGTCTGTGCATTCAAACTTTTGGCAATTTCTTGGAAGCGCTGCAAAGTTGCGATCGCCCGTTTTATCACTTCCGGCTTCAGTTCACCAGTTTTAGGGCAGCGATCGCCCAGTCTAACGGTGTCTTTCTCTCTGGCAATAATGCTAAAAGCTGGCAGCGCCGGTTCAATCCGCACGACTACCATATGAAGCGAATTTGTCCCTAAATCAATGGCAGCAAGAATCCGTTGCTCCACTACCTGAGTCGGAATATCCACCCAGCTGGCTGAAACTGAATTGACCATTTAGCTTTCAGGGTTACCATCCCAGTCCCATCTTCATGAATAACGATATCCTAATAGGGGGTAAAGATGCGCACCTGTTTACTGTCATTACTTCGGCCATGCTGACTCAGCAAAAACAAACCCCTGAACCGATCTGGCTGACTATCATTCGGCTTTTGAGGTGGGACAAGCCAGAAGGAAGATTAATCTTGATGATTCCTGCCCTGTGGGCTGTTTTTTTGGCGGCACAGGGAATGCCACCGTTACCGCTGGTAGGCGTTATTGTGCTAGGTAGTCTCGCTACCAGTGCGGCTGGGTGTGTAGTCAATGATTTGTGGGATCGGAATATCGATTCGCAAGTTACAAGAACGCGCGATCGCCCCTTGGCTTCCCGTGCCCTGTCTGTCAAAGTCGGGGTCGTAGTCGCTTTAGTAGCTATGAGCTGCGCTTGGCTCTTAGCGTCATATCTCAACCCCTTGAGTTTTTGGCTATGCGTGGCGGCAGTGCCTGTGATTATCTTTTATCCCTCAGCTAAACGCGTGTTCCCAGTACCGCAATTAGTTATGGCTATTGCCTGGGGCTTCGGGGTTTTAATTAGCTGGAGTGCAGTGACGGCTCATCTAGAATTCTCCACTTGGTTACTCTGGGGCGTGACTGTGCTATGGGCTTTGGGATTCGACACTGTTTACGCTATGAGCGATCGCGAGGATGACAGGCGCATTGGTGTTAACTCCAGCGCTTTGTTCTTTGGTGAATACGCTCCTGTTGCCGTTGGTATCTTCTTTGCTGGTACGGTCTTTCTTTTAGGTTGGCTAGGTGTCGTTATGCAGCTTCACCTTGCCTTCTGGCTTGCCCTCTTCCTTGCTACTGCCAGTTGGACTTGGCAGTATGTGCGACTGCGTGATCCGCAGATTCCCCATTCTGCTTATGGTGAGATTTTCCGCCAAAACGTTTGGATTGGTTTTATGTTACTTGCGGGGATGATTGCAGGGATTTTGGTTTGAAAAGGAACGCAGATACACGCTGATAAACGCTGATAGCTTAAATTTATTTGCTATATGCTGCGGCAAACTTTCACCAAAAGCTATGAGAAAAATTATTGTTGGGGTGATGGGACCTGGAGCCAATGCTACAGCATCTGACTTGCAAAACGCTTATGATCTCGGTCAAATTATTGCCCAGCAGGGTTGGGTTTTGCTGACTGGCGGTAGGAATTTGGGCGTGATGAATGCAGCAAGTCTTGGTGCAAAAGCAGCTAATGGTCTAACAATCGGTATCCTGCCGACAAATAATACCAATCACATTTCTGAAGCAGTTGATATTGCCATCGTTACTGGCATTGGCGACGCGCGTAATAATATCAATGTCCTCTCTAGCGATGTTGTCATTGCTTGTGGCATGGGTGCGGGTACTGCATCAGAAATTGCGCTAGCTCTGAAAGGGAATAAAAAAGTTATCTTGTTAAATGACAATGAAGAAAGCAAAGGTTTCTTCAAAAGTCTATCGACTGAGAATGTTTATGTGGTCAATAGTCCTAGTAAAGCGATTGAAACTGCTAAGGAAATAATCGGACCCTGCCTTTAGCTATGGAATTCTCCGCTTCTTGATTGCTGATTTCTGATCCGGCTGAAGTTTACTCCCCCTAAAGAAAGCAGCTATGGCGACGACTAGCATCAATAACCCAACACCGCAAACCCCATTCCATTGCCACCTACTCCAACTGATGGCACCGAGAAAAGATCCTAGTGCTCCACCCACAAAATAGAACATGATGTAGAGCGCGTTCAGACGGCTGTACGCTTCTGGTGACAGGCTGAAAATGCGTGCCTGGTTGGACACCTGAGCAGCTTGGACACCTAAGTCTAAGAGAATGACCCCAACAATTAGACCCCATAGCTGGTGTCCAAATAACCAAAATACGCAGAATGAAGAAGTGGTAATGAGAATAGCTAACCCGACTGTAAGCCTGGGACTCTTCTTGTCAGCCAGTTTGCCAGCGATCGGAGCCGCAGCCGCTCCAACCACACCTACCAAGCCGAATAGACCGGCTACTTCGCTGCCATAGTGATAGGGCGGTTTTTCCAGCAAGAATACAAGTGTGCTCCAAAAGGCACTGAATGCTCCGAATGACATTGCTCCAATTATTGAAGCCTCACGCAACACAGGCTGATCTCGGATTAATCCCCATAAGGATTGCATCAATTCGCGATAAGACATTGTGAGCGACGGCTGACTTTTAGGCAGCAAAAAGAACAGTGCAACTGCGAAAACAATCATCAGCCCACTGGCGAGCCAATACACCGTGCGCCAGCCGAAACTTGCTCCAACAAAGCCGCTGACGGTCCTTGCTAGGAGAATGCCAATTAGCACTCCACTCATCACCGTTCCTACAACTTTTCCTCGGTCTCCTGGTTTTGCAAGTTGAGCCGCAAACGGAACAATGAGCTGGGCCACAATTGTTGTTATACCAATCACTAGGCTAGCCACAACTAACCAAGCAAGACTCGGGGACATTGCTGCCGCTGCTAAAGCAATAGCGGTTGTTGCAAGCATTGTGGCAATCAACCTCCGTCGTTCCATCAAGTCGCCCAATGGAACAAACAGGAGTAGCCCCACAGCATAGCCCAACTGCGTCAGCATTGGAATGAACCCGACTTGGTGGGCGGAAGCATGAAAGCTCTGGGCAATCACTGCCAGTAGTGGTTGGTTGTAATACAGGTTAGCCACAGCAGCCGCGCTGGTAACGGCCATTATCCAAATAATGCTACGTTTCATTGAGTTTGTGGTTCCCCAGAAAGCTGCTAAACCGCTAATGGTTGCCAACCCTGGCTGTTTATTTTCATATTTTTGACTGCTGACGGTGAAGTGGTCATCCACTCTAGGGTAAGTACTTACAAACTGATGTGTGGGTTGCCGTTGCTACTTGTATCAGAGTGTTGGGAAGGAGTGGATGGCCAAGAGCCGTGTTCAGCAAAACCTATGATAGAAAAAAGCAATGCTTTTATCACAAAAGCTAAAACACTGTCAAATATGTAAATAATTTGTTATATTTATTTACATAGATCAACAAAAGGTCACACACTAATGCGTTACATCGATAAAGAAGGGAATACCCTCACCCTCAACGAGTGTATGACTACCGACAGCTTTTTTATGGAGGCCGATGTGTATATCCGCGAACCACTGGAGATGCATTTCAACCAAAAAGGAGAGCTAAAAGCAGGAAAGAAACCGAAGAAATCAGTAGCACATCTTCGTACTGATGGCAATGAGCTGATCTCCGCTGAGGTCTAAGCCTCGCCACAACAGCAGTAGCGTTATGCCTTCAAGCAAGCAGAGTAGCTAGCCTGGGCTACCAACGTAAAGCGGGACAGTTGTACCAAGAGAGGCCAGGCTAAGAAAAGCCCCCGTGGGAGTCTAGACTAACCTTTAGACAACCCGAGAGTGAGATCAACAATGAACCTGCGCCAGCGCT
>JAABUX010009222.1_pt1 | contig 11219 bp, 6 predicted proteins | sample 5561851 | NCBI WGS metagenome assembly JAABUX01 (sample SAMN10711883, study PRJNA513361) | rock metagenome | isolation source: Antarctica rocks | place: Antarctica: Victoria Land, Richard Nunatak red sandstone | collected 2016-01-03 | reverse complement strand
ATCATTCGGGCCGCCCTCTTCCCACCGGGCGACATTGAGTATTCGACCGAGCAGGACGACTTCTGTCTCGCGATCATGTTGCAGGTCGCCGACTATCTGCTGCGCAAGGACCCGCATAAGATCATCATCCTGGATGGCCGCCCCTTTGCGCGTCGCTACCAGAGAGCGGAGCTAGTAACGTTCGCTGACACCCATGGGGACGCGCTGGCCATTATTGAATGCGTGTGCTCCGATGAGACAGCGCGCCGCCGGCTAGAGCGCGATGTCGCTACGACAAGTCACCTGGCGTCCAATCGGGACTATGCCCTGTATCTGTCCCTCAAGGCGCGGTTCGAACCGATCGAGGAGCCCAGGCTAGTGGTGGACACGGATCAGGATGTACGGACCTGCCTCGCCCGCGCCCTCAGCTATGTGCGCGATCGAGCAACCACAACGCTGATACTCAGTGACGGTGATCGCGTGGTCGAGTAACTGCCTCAATTGCCGTGTCGGCATCATCACGGCGCCTCGACACTGATGTCGTGCGTTCTGACGAGGAAGATCAAACGATAAGCAACATAGAGACAAAGGGGCCTGGGGACGCCCGCTTGGTCGAGCGAGCACTCCCAGGCCCCTTTGGTCTATTGTGAGGATGCTACCGGGGTCGCGACGGACGGCCTGAGGCTGCCGTTCGTCGCGACCATACCATGATAGGGTGAGCTCCCTAGCGCCGGGTGTCGATGACCCCCTGCAGGCCGGTGAACGTTTGCGGGTATTGGGACTGGGGCAAGCGCGGGATGTCCACGCGCAAGGTGTAGCGGCCCGCGCCCGTTTGGATCACGCGCACCTCAAAGCTGGCGTTGTGCAGGTTCACCTTGCGGTGGCGGACGATGCCCTGCCCGTAGTTGACCGTCCCGCTCACGTCGACCACCGTGTACGGGTATTTGGACCGGCCGGACTGGGGCGTCCCGCAGGCCAGGGCGCGGTAGCTCTTGTACGAGAAGATGATCGTGCCATGGTTGTCGTCGAAGAACAGCGGCGTCTGCGAGTACGGCTGCCGGTGCCCGCTGTCCGCGCTGTTGAGGCCCTCGACGATGGCGACCGGGCGCCCCTTGGTGTGGTTGGGATGGCGCGGGCGATCCCGCGCGTAGACCAGCACCAGCCGGAAGTGGCAGCCCTTCGTCGTGGGGCTCGGCGTGGGCGTCCCCGTACCCGATGGCGGAGTCAACGCAATGGTGGGATACGGCGTGGCTGACGGCACAGGGGTGTTGGCCGGCGCCTGCGTCGGCGCCGTCGTGCGCGTGGCCGTTGGCGCTACCGATGTATTGGTGGCCGTATTCGTCGGCGTGTTGGTACTGGTGGCTGTATTCGTCGGCGTATTCGTCGCCGTGTTCGTCGCCGTATTGGTATTGGTCGGCGTATTCGTCGCCGTGTTCGTCGCCGTACTTATGGACGGCACGCTGGTCGCGCTCGCGGATGGTATGCTGGTCGCGCTCGTGGTCGCCGTAGCCGAACCGGTACCCGTGGTCGCGGTGCCAGTGCCAGTCGTGGCCGTGGCCGTCGTCGCGGTCCCAGTCGCGGTAGCCGAACCGGCCGTAGCCGTCATCGTGACCGTGCCGGTCGCGGTGGCCGTGGCCGCGACCGATGTGATCGTGGCCATGGGGACCGTGGAGGTGATAGCCCGCAACTGGTACGACGAGGCGAAGGAGTTGATGGGGGCGCTGGCGGTGATAATCCCCGTCGACGTGGTCACGGTCGTGGGCAGCAGCGTATAGGTGTAGGAGACGGGGACCGTGCCGCTGGCACGGTTAATAGTGTAGGCGTAGATGCCCAGCCCCTGCGCCGTGGCCATGGTACCCGCTGGCAGGCTATTCGGGTTGAAGGTCAGAGTGAGGGTGGAAGACACGGTCAGTTGGCCGATACCCGCGCCGTCGCTGCCCGTCCCAGTGAACGCGAGCACGTCGCCTAGCGCGACCGAGCCGGCGATGTCGGCGGGAGCCGAGCCGGAGACAACGCCGCTGACGCTGATAGTCACGGGCTGCGTCGCCGCCGCGGGCGGCACGACGAGCGAACTGAACGCGGTGGTCCGGCCGGGTACCGCCGCCCCGGTGATCGTCCCGCCCGTCGTGGACGACACCACGCCGCTGCCGAGCACGGTGGTCGGCTCGGTCCCTGAACGCGGGTTGAAGTCGGCCGGGACCGCGTTCGACTCGCCCGCCAAGGGCTTAACCGGCACGATCCCGACCTCGGCGCAACCCTGCCCCTCCTGGGTGGGGAAGGGGTTGAAGCCAGCGGGGATCTCAGCCATGGTCGGCGTAAAAGGCGTTGTCACCCCAGTCAGCTTATTTGCGTCGAAGGCGTCGACGAGGTCGTCGATGCCGCCGGTGAGCGCGTCATCCGGCCCGTAGTTGGTGGCCGTCATGCTGCCCGTGCCCGAGATACCCGTCGTAGCCGCAGTCTGGCGCGCGCTGTACTCGGATGGCAGGTTCGTCAGCGGCGTGAGATTGAAGAGCGCGTCAATGAACTTGACCACCGAGCCGTGGTCGCCGGGAGTCGATACGATGCCCTGCCTACTGTAGGGTGAGATGACGATGAAGGGCACACGCGGGCCGTCCGCGATGAAGCCGCTGCTGGCGGGACCGTTATTCATGATGGGCGGCTGCACGTGGTCGTAGTCGCCCTCCGAGTCGTCGTAGGTGATGATGATCGCGCTCTGGTTCCAGTAGGGGCTGCGCGCGATGGCGTCGACTTCTTTGGCCACCGTGTACTCGCTGATCTGCGCGTCGGAGTAGGCCGGGTGGTCGTCGTCGCCCGTGAACCCGGCCTGCACCAGGGGTGAAGGATCAGTCGGGTTCAGGTTGGCGGTGTTATAGTAACCACCCTTGACGTAGTAGACGCCGCCGTTCGGCGAGAGCGACGTGGACGTGATAGCGTTCATGAAGTCCGTCAAGCTATGCAGGTGCGCATTCTCGATCGGGTTGTTCATGATGTAGCCGAAGTACTGCGGGCCGTTGTGGTGCACGATGTACGAGCCGAAGGCGACGTTGGCGTTATTCTTTGCTGGCACACGGGAAGGGTCGTTGGCGCCGTAGCCCTCCTCGAACCAGCCCCACGGCACGACCGAACCGTCCTGCGCGGCCACGGCGCCCGTGTCGGAGATCGTGTTGGTGCCGGACACGACCGCGTTGTTGAGGTCGGCGATATCGCTGCCGCCGCCGAGGTCGTTGTTGTTGGTGAACGTCGAGAGGGCGTTCGGCCCCTCGAAGCTGACCGGCAGCGTGGCATAGGTCAGGTTTTGCTGGAAGGGTGGCTTGGTCGCCGGGTTGCACTCCCTGAAGCTATTGTAGGGAGCTTTCGTTGCGGCTGTCCTGGTCGTCGAGTACGGATCAGTCGTCGAGCCCCACACCGGGCAGATGTCGTTGAGCACGGGCACACCGGCGACGGGGGTGGTATTCGCCGGGAACCCATTACTCGGCGGGAACCCATTGCCATTGTCCGAGAAGTTCTGGCTGGGGTGTAGCACGCCCTGCGTCTGGCCGGCCTGTGCCCCGATGATGGCCAGGTTGCCGGGCGTCGAGGGGCCGGTCATCTGCTGGTAGATGTTGTCGAAGAGCGTGAAATTCTTGGCGTAGTTCCACAGCAGCGGGACCGTATCGCAGTCCGCGTAGGCCATGGTCAATTCGCCGTACTGCTTTCCCTTGAGGGTGGGCGTAATGCCGCCGGTAAAGTAGTTCGTCTCCTCCCTCTGGGCAAAGCGGTCCATTAGTGGGGTACCGGTCATGTTCGTCGTGCTGGTCACGACGTCCATCTTGGCGTCGAGGGCGGAGTGCGAGTGGTCGACGTCGTCGGTGGCGGACGCAAACTGCGTGGGACCGATGCGGAACGGCTGGATCGTTGAGGCGGTGCCATCGGTGTTGGTGATGGGCTGGTAGTAGCCGGGCGTCTGCGCCGCCGGCCGCGAATAGATGCCATTGGCGCCGGGGAAAGTGCCGAAGTAGGAGTCGAAGGAGCGGTTCTCCTGGTAGAGCACGAAGACGTACTTCACCTTGCTGCGAACCTGGGTGATCGTCGCGGCGACGTCTTGCGTCGAGACGTCGGTGGTGTGCGTACGGCCCTTGGCGTCGGTCACGACGACCGCGGTGTGCCGATGAGTCGTGGTCGCCGTGGTCGGCGTGGTCGCCGCGCCCGCCCGGAACGGCGACAACGGCGTGAACGCGCCAACGCCGACCAACAGCGAGACGGCGATGACGGCGAGGGATCGCGGGTAACGCATGGCTCTCTCCTTAACATACCTATGAACAACACCGAAGTCGTCCGGATCCAGGGACGCGGCGACGCGCCATCGCAACGTGTCCACGACGGTGGCCTACACCCTGTAGTGTGCCGCATAACAGGGCCGTAACGCGCCAGCGCCATGTTAAAAGAAGGTTAAAAAGTACGTCGCGGGATTATTAGGGCTCAATTGGCTCACTGCTCACCGCTAGCGGCTGAGCAGCGTGTACGCGGCCGCGATCTCCTTCATCTTGCGTTCGGCCGTGTCACGGATTTCCGGACCCAGGTGCGGCGGGATTTTGTCGGGGTGATACTGCTGGGCCAGGGTATAGAAGGCTTTCTTGACCTCCTCGGGCGAGGCTCCGGGCGCGAGCCCTAGCGTAGCATAGGCCCTGGTACGGGCGTCGAGGGGCTGAAAGCGTACCCGCGAGTAGCCGGAACTCGAGCCCGAGCCCGAGCCCGACGCGCCACCCGACGATTGGGACTGGCCTCCGGCCCCCTGGCCGTGCCTCTCCCGCGTCTGCCTCCGGTCATGCTCCTGGCCCTGCCCTGAGCCGTGGCGGCGGCCCTGACCCTGGCCACGGCCGCGAGGCGGGGATGCGTCATCATCGGTGTAGGCGCCCGTCCGCGGCGCGGGCTGGGTGAGGCGGCCGAAAATGGCGTGCGAACGCTCAGCGGCGCGCATGCTGGAGACGAGGAATGTGACCGCGACGCCGGCCGACGACATGAAGCGCAACTCCTGATAGCGCATGACCGGCAACCGGCGGTTGGAGCGCGCCCGTTGGTCGCGACGCCCCTCGCGGTCGACGTGCTGCCAGGTCGAGGCGATCTCCAGTCCGTCGGCCGGAGCGGGACCATCGCGTTCCACGATGGTCGTGGGAGCGGTGACCACGCGGATCGACGCGTATGGCAGCGCGGTGTAGCGGCCGGCGTGGTAGAGCAGGATCACGTCGGGCAGGAAGTAGAGGCCGAAGCCCTTGCAGAAGAGCCCCCAAACCGCAGCGCTGGTGCGGATAAAGGGCGGCTTCACTTGGGCCACGCGGACCCGTTCACGGCGCGGCCCTCCCCCCGCGCCCACGCCGCCATCGCGCCCGTGACCATAGGCCTGGGACGCGCTCCTCCCTTTGGCTCCATCACGTCCGACGACGTGCCACACGCGCTGTGCGCCGGTTAGCTTGCCGCAAGCGGCCATGGCGGCGGCATAGGGGTAGTACTGGCCCTGGCGTCTCAAATCATAGGTGAGGCGCGTGGTGCGGCGCGCCTGGTCAGCGATCCAGGCCAGGATCATCAGCACGCATCCCACGCCGGCGAACGTGACACCGTCCGAGGGCCGGTCGAGGCCAAGGTCGACCGCGGTCCCGAGCAGGACGACGCCGCAGACGACGGGCCACCACGGACGCCGGGCCAGCCGCGCGTTGATGCCCGCCACGGCGACCTCGTTCAAGACGCTTTCCATACTCCTGGCCATGCTTTCTGCCTTCGTCCACCTACGGTAGCCAGCGCGCTGGCTCCAACCGCGTCAGCAGCGCGGTCCTGCACGCGATATCCTTCACTATATTGCCATCTTCCCGCTAACCCGGCTAACATCACGGTGGGTGCGCGGGCGCCCCTCACCCTCAACCCCTCTCCCGTGCGCGGGAGAGAGGAGCAAAGGCCAAAGGCATGGATATTATGACTGACGTGCTCACGATATCTATCGACAATGCGGACGCCGCGGAAACGGCCGCGCGCGCGATTGCCACGGGAGGAGTGATCGCCTTCCCCACCGACACGGTCTACGGCCTCGGCGTCGACCTGTGGCAACCCTCCGCCATCGCCGCGCTCTATCGAGTCAAGGGCCGGCCGGACGGCAAGGCCTTGCCCGTCTTGATGGCCGATCCGGACGACTGGCGCGACGTGGCCCTTGCGTTCCCCGCGTCCGCGCAACGCCTGGCCGCGGCGTTCTGGCCCGGCGGACTGACGCTCGTGCTACGGCGGCGGCCCGAGGCGCCGGACGCCGTGGCCCCGCTCGCCCCGACCATTGCCCTGCGCGTACCCGACCACACGGCGCTGCGGCGTGTGCTGGCGCGCACGGGTCCGCTGGCCAGTTCCTCGGCCAATCTCTCGGGGCAGCCAACCGCGACGAGCGCCACGGCAGTGCGCGCGACGCTCGGCCATGGGCTGGCCCTGGTGCTGGATGGCGGGACACAGACGGTCCAACAGCCCTCAACCATCGTCGATGTGACCGGCGCCGTACCCGTGATCCTGCGCCATGGCGCCATCTCCGACGCGGATATCGCGCGCGTGCTAGCGTGACTCACCCTCCGTTCACCATACGCTACAGATGTAGATGTCCTACGGGGCGACATAGAGCGATACCTTGGCAAAGAATCCATGTAACATTGTAGTATATTAGTGTATATCCATATATATCCTATCGTTAGGAGAACAATACAGGCCAACTCTAAAGTTGTGCTATATTAGTGGCATGTTCGGTCGCAATCTATGAATCGTTGGATAGAGAATAATAGGTGGCCGCCAAATACTCCAGATGGCCTTTTTTTGTACCTGGCGTTGATAGAATATGCTAGTATTCCTTAGCATATGCTATTATCCACCTCGAAGAGGTTTGCGCAACGATGTTGAGCGCAATGCTATGGAGGTATGAAAGCATACTTTGGATATCCCGCAAGAGCAGATGCCCCAAGCAACGGTCGATGGTACGGTCACTCTCGCGCCGTTGTTGAAGTGGCCGGGTGGCAAGAGGATCTTGTTGAAGCACTTACTTCCCCTCGTCCCCGAGGTCTTCAATCGTTACTATGAACCATTTATTGGTGGAGGTGCTTTGTTCTTCGCGATGCAAAGCCCCAAGGCGGTATTAGCAGACAAGAACCAGGATTTGATCAATTGCTACACCCAGGTGCGTGACTATCCCGAGGCCGTCATCGCGCATCTTTCTAGGTTTAAGAACACGGAGGAGGATTACTATGCTGTCCGGGACACCAGTCCGACTGATGGTGCGGAGAGGGCGGCTCGGTTGATATACCTTACTACATTGTCCTTCAACGGAATACACCGCGTAAATCTGCAGGGTAAATTCAACGTTCCGTATGGACACAAACGGCATCTGCAGCCCTGTGACGCAGCCAAGATCAAAGCGGTAAGCGTCGCATTATCGTCAGCGTACCTGCTTTGCGATGATTTCGAGGCAGCGGTATCCGATGCACAGGCAGGCGACCTCGTGTACCTCGACCCGCCCTACACCGTCGCCCATGGGAACAATGGCTTTCTTAAATACAATGCCAAGATTTTCTCCTGGGACGATCAGATTCGTTTGGCGCATGTCGCTGGCGACCTAGCTAAACGCGGATGTCGAGTGCTCGTTAGTAATGCGCACCATCCCTCCATCCAATCCTTGTATCAGCTTTTCAAGGCTGTCGAGATCTCGCGTCCATCCGTCATCGCAGCTTCGGGAAAGCACCGGAGGGTAGTTACGGAATGCATCTTCCACAACGGAGAGTGAAGATCTATGTTGAGCAACGTTGAAACCGTGGACGCCCTCAGGGGCCTAGCCCGTATCAAGAGTCAAGACTACGAAACAAAGACTGTCCATCTTCTGTTGGAAGACGAGGCTGTTGCCGAGGGTTGGAGCGTAGAAAGGAAAAACAAGAAGACTATTCGGTTAAAGAGGGCAAAAGTGAATGGCGTCCTCCTCGAGGATCGCGTGTGGTCCCTACTGTATCGTATGGGCTTTGTTTATCTATCCGGTGCAGGCGGTGGCTTCCTGAAAATCGACCCCAAAGACCCCGATAGTCCAACAACGCAGATAGATGTTGTCGGGATCGACAGGGAAACTGCCGTCGCGATCGAGTGCAAATCTGCAGAAAGACCAAGCAAGAGACCACAGTTCCAGGAGGAACTGGGAAAGCATTCTCTCATTCGACAGCGATTTGTCACCTCGGTGAACCAGCAATTCGCAGCACCTTTCAAGCGACAGGTGGCATTGGCGATGTTTACCTGCAACATTATCCTTTCGGACAATGATCGAAAGCGAGCACAGGAGGCTAATGTTGTCTTATTCGATGAGCAAGATTTAACCTATTACGAAGATTTAGTGTCTCACCTTGGCCCAGCAGCCAGATACCAGTTCTTGGCGGATATGCTGCCCAGTAAGCCTGTGCCTGGGTTGGCCATACGGGTCCCCGCGATCCGGTCTAAAATCGGGGGCTACAACTGCTATACATTCTCTATCGCGCCAGATTATCTCTTGAAAATCGCCTATGTGTCACATCGGGCGAAGGGCAAGGCGTCGGATGTGGATACGTATCAGCGGATGATCCGCAAGTCCAGGCTAAAGAAGATTCGTGCCTATATCGAGGAAAATGGCATATTCCCGACGAATATTGTTATTAATCTCAACAAGAAGCCCGCGTTCGAGCGTACAGAACAGGAAACCGATCAGGAAGCTGGTGTGATGGGATGGCTCGATATACGTCCGTCCTATAAATCGGCGTGGATCATCGACGGGCAACATCGGCTGTTCGCATATTCGGGCCTCGCAAAGGCGGCGAAAGCACACCTGTCCATATTGGCCTTCGAGAGCTTGCCCCCGAGCACACAAGCCGAGCTCTTCATTGACATCAACGCAGAGCAAAAAAGCGTGAAGCAGTCGTTGTTGCAGGAGTTGTACGCCGAACTCCACTGGAACGCTACGGACCCGTCGATTAGGGTAAGGGCTATCGTGGCTAAGGCCATCCAGTCTCTCGATGCAGACCCGGAATCGGCGTTCTATCAGAGAATCTTGGCGTCCGACGACAAGAGGGACGCTGTCCGCTGCATCTCGTTGACGAGTGTTTTTCGCGCTTTGGACAACCCGGAGTTCTATGTCGCTCCCACGAAAAAGGAGGGCATTGTAGACTATGGCCCTTTATGGGCCGGTGACGATAGCGAAGCGACGCGACAGCGAACAGTGTATGTGCTGCGGAACTGGTTTGCGCTTATCCGAACGGCGGCACCAGACTGGTGGGATGCAGGGTCCAGTGACGGCGGCGGCCTTGCGATGAATGATGGGGTAACGGCATGTATAAACGTCCTCCGTAGCGTTTTCCAGCATCTGACTGCGGACGGTGAAAAGCTCGTGATGTTGGACGATGAAGACCTTTTCCGGCGCATCACGGGATATGGGGCAGTCCTCGGCGCGTACCTCGGCTCCCTGTCTATGGATGAGCGGGTGCGCCTCCGCGCCCTGCGCGGCGTTCAAGGACAAACGACGTGGACCAGACGCTGCCAACAAGCGATACATGAAAAATTCTCATCTTTCGCCCCTGCCGGTCTTGCTCAATTCATGGAGACGGAAAAGGCGCAGACGAATACCAAGGCCAAGGCCATCGTTGATCGCATAGAAAGCACCTTGCAAAAGACTGTCTTGGAGGAACTAAAGCGCGAGTACGGCCTCGACGAGGAGCAATGGTGGTTTGCCGGGGTTCCGAAGACGATTAGGGTGAAAGTAACACAGCGATATCAGGAAGATGACGGTAAGCGAGGTGGCACGGAATACTACTTTGATCTCTTGGATTACCGACATATCCTCCTCCAGAACTGGGACATATTCAACGAACTTTTAGGATATGGGAAGGCAAACAGTAGTAAGGACAAGCGAACGGCATGGATCAATGATGTTAACGAGATGAGAAGAATTGTCTCACACGTCTCGGCAGGCAGGTCGGTCTCGCTGGAAGAATTGGCTCAATTGGAAGGTTACGATGCCTGGCTAGGTGCGCAAATCGCTGGTTATGCTGCTAGTGATAGTGATGGGGAGCGAAGCGTCGATAGCGAGGGCTAAAGACGTGCAAGCTTTGGAGCTTCAATCTCTGCTCTGAGCGACAAAAAAGACATTTGGGTCGGCCCTCTGGGCGAGTTGCAGCCACTGTACGACCCGGTGGCGGCGTATCGCGACTCGTTTCGTTCTGTGCTATGCGCGAGCGATCGCGCGCCGTGGCCCGAATCGCTGGCGTCCTCAGATGGCGGAGATGCCCTGGCACCGCCTTCGCACTCCGCACGTTCGGCATATCCACAACCAACTGATGCGCGCCAGCAAGGCACTGGGCCTCGGACAACCTAAATGCTTCCAACAAGTAGTTACGGGATGAATGCCCGCTATCAAGCTCGATGTATCCTGCAGTTTTAGCATGGAAGCATTTAGCCCTGGCTGCGCCGCACGCCGTACTGTGCCAACCCCGCACCTATAACCTCCTGGGTGACGAGGAGTACTGGTGCCTCACCAGGGTCAAGCCGGTGCTAGGCTCCCGACTGTCGGACGGCCGCGATGTCTCCCTCAAAGAACTGTGTGCCCTGGACGACATCCAGCACTATGGGTAGCGCCAAACCTTGCACGTGTCCTTCCAACGCCGCTCCTCTCAGATGAGCCCGCACGAGATGCGGCGTCACACTGCGAATTCGGTCGATAATTCGCCAGACGTGTAACGGCGGGACAACATGCCGGTGCGCCATGGGGGCCTTGGTATACTTGTGTTTTGGAGCAGGGTCTGACGCGGGATGCTCCCGTCCCGTCATGGCCGCGCGGACGGCCGGTTAGCCAGGCATCGCGCGTCAGGTGTCAGGCACAAGGGAGGTCCAACAGGATGAGCAACGTGAGCGTCGAGAGCGCGGGCATGGCTGATACCGATACCCCCATAGGACCCGCCGCCGAGATGGCGGGCGGGCCGGCGCTCGACCGGCCTCAGGAAGAGTGCGGGGTCTTCGGCATCTATGCGCCGGGCGAGGACGTGTCGCGCCTGACTTACTTCGGCCTCTACGCCCTGCAGCATCGCGGGCAGGAGAGCGCGGGGATCGCCTGCGGCGACGGTTCGCGCCTGGTAGTCAAACGCGCCATGGGCCTCGTCTCACAGGTCTTCGACGAGGAATCGCTGCTTGCTTTGCGCGGCCGCCTGGCCATCGGACACACCCGCTACTCCACCACGGGCTCCAGC
>JAABUX010009217.1_pt1 | contig 11221 bp, 7 predicted proteins | sample 5561851 | NCBI WGS metagenome assembly JAABUX01 (sample SAMN10711883, study PRJNA513361) | rock metagenome | isolation source: Antarctica rocks | place: Antarctica: Victoria Land, Richard Nunatak red sandstone | collected 2016-01-03 | reverse complement strand
GCGACGGCAACGTGGCCCAGGTCGAGCGGCCCAACGGCGACACCGTCTACTATCTGTACGACCTGAGCGACCTGCCCCTCAGCACCCAGATCGACCCCAGCCCCGTGACCAAGGCCCAGGCCCAAACAGCGCCCACCTACGAGACCTACGCCTACGACGCGGCGGGCAACCGGGTCACCCACACCGACGCCGACAACCGCGCCGACACCGTGACCCTCGACGGGGACAACCGCACGGTGCAGGACGTGGCGGTCGCGCCCGGCCCTGGCGGCACCACCACCATCACCACGACCAACACGTTCGACCCCGACGGCAACACCGTGTCCTGGACGCGCCAGATCCAGCCCCCGACGGGACCCGTGCAGACCCAGACCGACAGCGCCACCTTCGACGCCGCCGACCGCCAGACCAGCAGCACCGACAACGGCCTGACCACTCGCTACGGCTACGACGCCGCGGGCCGCCAGCGCAGCCACACCATCGTCGACGGCGCTACTGCGGTCGCCACGACGCTGGACGCCGAGGGCCGCGCCATCGCCCTCGCCGAAGGCCTGGGCGGCTCCGGGCCCTACGTCGGGCGGATGGGCTACAACCTCGATGACTTGCCCATCACGATGACCCTGCCCGGCGGCGTTGCAGAGGGCCTGGGCTACGACGCATCGAGCCGCCTGGTGACGGAGACCCTGGCCGGCCCCGCCAGCAGCCCCGCCACCACCACCCTCAGCAGCGCCTACGCCTACGGCTACAACCCGCTCAACTGGACCACCCGCACCACCACCCTCTCCGGCACCGACACCCTCGTCCACGACGCACGGGGACGGCTGACGAGCGAGTCAGGTCAGCAGGTCGTCGCGACGGGCGGCGCCTACAAGTGGACCTACGACAACAACGGCAACCTCCTCTCCCAGATCGGCGATGACGGCTACCCCGTCACCTACACCTACACCCAGGCCATCACCCCCAACCAGCTGCAGACCATGGTCATGGGCGACGGCCAGCCCACCGCCTCCTATGGCTACGACGCCCACGGCGACACCACCGCCATCACCGATGGCGCCCTGCTCAGCACCCATCTCAGCTACGACAGCCAGGCCCGTCCCACGCAGATCACAAAGCTGGACCACGGCACGCCCCTCACCGTCACCCTCACCTACAACCCCTCCGGCCAGCGCGCCTCCTACCATGTGGTCGAGCCCGGCCAGCCGACGCTGGACCAGCAGTTCACCTACCGGGGCGGGATGTTGGGACAGGTCCGCCTGACCAGCGGCACGACCGCCTACACCGACACCTACCTCTACACCGACGCCGGCGCGCCCTACGAACTGCTGCGCACCACGAGCAGCGGCGCCACCAGCCGCTACTGGTACGAGCTCGATGGGCGCGGCAATGTGGTCGCGCTGACCGACATCACCGGCAAGGTGGTGGACCGCTACGCCTACGACAGCTGGGGCGAGTTGACCTCCGACGATAGCGTCAACGAGACGGTGCCGCAGCAACTGCGCTACGCTGGCTACTGGTACGACGAGAAGCTGTCGTGGTACTGGCTGAGCGTCCGCTACTATGACCCCGAGATCGAGCGCTTCCTGGCGCCCGACCCCAGCGAGCAGGACGGCGTCCGCACCTACGCCTATGTCAACAACAATCCACTCGATGAATCTGATCCGTCCGGGCTTGCTTCTCCTCCCACCCCGACACCAGGTGTTCCCCCTCCAACGCGGACGCCGGCCCCGTGCGTTTTGAACGGCACGCACGGCACAATCTGTGAACAGCCAACGCCGCCAACTGCCACTCCTGTGCCGACAAGAACGCCACCTCCATCAACGCATCCGCTAGCTGCGGGAGCTTTCGTCACTCTTTATAGAGCGGTCGGCCCCGCAGAACTCGAGGATATTCTTCGGTATGGTGATTATGGCCTTGCACCAAGTCAGAGTGGGAAATACTTTGCCTACCGGGCGGAGGACGCTCGAATCTTTGCGCAAGGAGGACGTGTAACCATTACACGAATAAGGGTGCCAAGAGTGTTTGTCGACTGCTTCGGCTACCAGTTTAAAGACTACGGCAAAATTCCTGCCGTACATTTCGAGGACGCGCACCTGCCCGATCTTTACAGACTAGGGGGGGCTCCCGAGATCATTGAAGCCGAGTGGGTACCGCCCCTAACGTCGTCCGCACCAGCAGCCGGTGATGATTTCCTGACTACTATGGAGAAGCTGTTATTCAGCGAGACAACCGGCGAAGGAGGAACGGGAGGAGAGAACCTCTTGTCAGGTGCGTGAGACTTAGCGGTTCTTCCACTGTGACGTGGATTGGGCTCCAGCATATGCCCTCTTCAGAGCAGATTTAGCTCTTGTGATGAGTGCCACGTTTGGGCGTTGCATCCTCCGTTCCGCGCAGCCCTTTTCATGTCATACGTGAAAACCCTGATGTAGTAGTTCATCTTCCTCACTACAGTGGCCCTCAGTCGCTAGCGTTTCGTCTGCGGACTTGAGAGCTCCTATCAGCGGCAAACAAGAGAATGTGAGACTGGCCATTGGAAGTGGTCGATAAAGCCTCTCAACCTCTCAATGCTATTTAGGAAGATGAACTATTGCGAAGGGTTGCCATCGCTTGCAGTCCGTCACTGTGCTGACCCACACAGATGCCAGGTTTCTAAGCAGTATATTACATAAGGGCTATGGTAATGATCGATTTAGATGAGAGGATAGACGATGACATTGCGAGAGATCGTCGTGGATAGGCGGCCGAACGGCGGGCCGATAAACGTTCCAGTCAAAGTGAATGAATGTGACATGGAGCAGTATGTCAAACGATTCATAGAAATTGCTGACTACAGCTTACAAGATGGTTCAGGAGTCGCCTCCCTATTTCGTGGTTTCCATGGCGGTCAGTGGACACTATGTGTTCTGCAAGCTGTTCTCGCGGAGCTTAGACACCCCAGCATCCGTCTGGAGATAAAGGGCGCTCGGGAAAGCTTATTGCCATTCTTTGAGGAACTTCTTAAACGCCATCAAACTGCTGACGATACGGATTTTGGCTACCCACATGATCCTTCAAGGTTGCCAATGTAGACCTTGGCTAAACACTAATGGTCAATACGCGCTCTACGCCACGCCGGCCGGCTCCGCCCCGCCCGCCACCCTCCTCAGCAACAGCTACGCCTACGGCTACAACCCCCTCAACTGGACGACGAGCACCACCACCCTCTCCGGCACCGACACCCTCGTCCATGACGCCCGCGGCCGCCTCACCTCCGAGTCCGGTCCGCAGGTCGTGGCGACGGGCGGCTCGTACAAGTGGACCTACGACAACAACGGCAACCTGCTCTCGCAGATTGGCGACGACGGCTACCCCGTCACCTACACCTATACCCAGGCCATCACCCCCAACCAACTGCAGACCATGGTCATGGGCGACGGCCAACCCACCGCCTATTACGGCTACGATGTCCACGGCGACACCACCGCTATCACCGACGGCGCCCTGCTCAACACCCATCTCACCTACGACAGCCAGGCTCGTCCCACCCAGATCACAAAGCTGGACCACCGCACACCTGTCACCGTCACCCTCACCTACAACCCCTCCGGCCAGCGCGCCTCCTACCACGTGATCGAGCCCGGCCAGCCCACCCTCGACCAGCAGTTCACCTATCGGGGCGGGCTGCTGGGGCAGGTCCGCCTGACCAGCGGCACGACCGCCTACACCGACACCTACCTCTACACCGACGCCGGCGCCCCCTACGAACTGCTGCGCACCACGCCCAATGGCGCCACCAGCCGCTACTGGTACGAACTCGACGGGCGGGGCAACGTGGTGGCCCTGACCGACAGCACCGGCAAGGTGGTGGACCGCTACGCCTACGATAGCTGGGGCGAGCTGACCAGCAACGACGCGACCGACGAGACCGTGCCGCAGCAACTGAGGTACGCCGGCTACTGGTACGACGAGAAGCTCTCGTGGTACTGGCTCAACGTGCGCTACTACGACCCCGAGATCGAGCGATTCCTGGCGCCCGACCCCTCCGAGCAGGACGGCGTCTGCACGTACAGGTATGTGGCCGACGATCCCATCGACCTCACCGATCCGAGCGGGCAATGCAAAGTCGATGTTCGCTTCCGGCCCCTGCGCAGTATCGCTGGGATCCTCTTCAGCCACGCCTATCTCCGCATCAGCCAGGGCAGCACCACACTCTTAGCCGAGGCGAACCCAGAAAACGGTGGGCTGCAGCAATTCCTGTACGGGTACGGACACATCAAAGCGGAGATCGGCACGCCTGAGCAGGTCGATGGGTTGAGTACGGAGGAGGAAGCTCATCAGGTCCTGAAGACGATCGTGCTCGTCGATAACTCTGATTCCTGCACCACATACTTGGAGAACATCGCGGATACGATCAATCGGACTAACAACGCGAACATCGACTACGAGCTCTCCAACTTCAATAGCAACTCATTCGCCTACACGGCGGCTGTCAGGCTCTACGACATGCTTGGCAAGAGCAAGGTAGGAGTGAGGGTCGGGACTAATGCCCCAACCTGGTCGCCTGGTTGGGGCACCTACCTACCTTGTCTCGACGGCGAGAATAACCGCTACTGCCGGACATACAGGAACTATCAATCCATCAAGCACTTTCATGTTGTGCTTAACATCCCGCAAGTCGATATGGAGGCGAGGGAGACAACTGGTTGATGCACTGACGCACTCAAGATCCAAGAGCCATGGCCGAAAGGCGGTACACTTGGATTCGTAGGCATGCACGAGCGCGTGTGAAGGAGGAGCCTATATGCTGACAAAGCTTCTTGCCGATGGCCTTGCCGTCCTCGCGCTCGTGGTGCTCGCGATAGGGTCGCTCTTCGTTGCACTCGCATTACTGAATGTTGGTGGAGGGCCAAGTGCTGCGGACCCTTACCTACCAGGCCACGATGATTACGGGGTCGGTGCCGGGTTGGCTGTTGCCCTTGTTTGGCCCATAGTCTTGATAGTTGTAGGTGTCCTTGGGGCGTTCGCACTTTATCTGACGCAGGGAAAGGGTTCCCTCGCACCCTTCATCGTAGGATTGGTCGGCGTCTATGTGCTCGTCCTGATAGGTACTGTCGTCTACGCGCTTCTGCAGCTTCTTATCACCCGCGACCTCTCATTGCCAAGCGTGGTCTTTGCGCTACCGCTCATCCTGATGTTCCTAGCCATCAATGGTTGCGCTGTGTATATAGCGCGGCGCTACGTGTTTCGCCAAGGATGACGAGGGTCGTGACGTGATCCCTAGACGTGATGTAACAATCGCACAAGTAGCGGCGCGATGAAGCACTAAGGTGACAGATCGAGCCGAGCACTGTTTAACGGACGGGTGAGATTTATGGGTGGTCGTAACGAAAGAGGGCATTTCCACCGACAACTAACGTCATGTCCGTACTATTTTCACTTGCTTGCCCTCACACTTGCTGTCTCCTTTCACATGGGAATCGTGCATCGGCATCAGGTGTGGCCGATGATGAGAGTCGCCCAGGGCATCTGGATAACCACTGCGCCTATGATCGCTAATCGTTCCAACGCATCGACGACGCTACTGCGGGACGGCACGATACTGGTAGCCGGTGGCTTCACCGGTGAGTTCACCTCCAATGGCCTCAGTAGCAATAGTGCCGAGATTTACAATCCGCGGACAAATCGTTGGACGAAGACTGCTCCGATGGTGGCACCGGTGAGCGGCCAAACGGCCACGCTGCTGCCGGATGGGACGGTCCTCGTCGTCTGCAGCGGTGTCGATAGCGGGCTACTAACTGCAAGCGCGCAGATCTATGACCCGCACACGAGACGATGGACGGCAACTGGTCCCATGCGCGTGGCACGTAAAGGCTGCACGGCCACACTCCTCACGACGGGGATGGTGCTTGTCGCCGGGGGCGATGGTGAAACGGGCGCGTTATCCAGTGCAGAGCTATATAACCCTTGTACGCACCATTGGCAATCTACAGGCAGCATGACAACGGGACGGGAGGGGCACACGGCAACGTTGCTCCCCAACGGGACTGTGCTTGTCGCTGGGGGAAGTAACAAGCCGACGCTGTTTGCGAACCAGGCCCGCGACGAGATCTACGACCCGCAGACGGGGACCTGGGGCGGCACACGGCCCATGATCACGCTGCGCGGGAGTCACACGGCAACTTTCCTGCCCAATGACACGATCCTCGTGGCAGGCGGCGGCAACAATGGATTTCTCTCAAGCGCAGAGCTATACCATGTACGCACGCGCACCTGGACGGAAACAGGCTCCATGCATGAGGCACGCTCGGGACACACGGCAACCCTACTGTCTAATGGCACTGTCTTAGTGACAGGAGGCAATAAAGACACCAGCGCGGAAATCTATGTTCCCCAAACTGGCCAATGGGTCGAGACGGCACGCATGCACATGGGCCAGTTTGGAGGCACAGCGACCTTGTTGCCATCCGGCAAAGTGCTCGTCGTGGGTGGGACGAATACAGCCGGTAACCTGTCCGGCGCCGAACTCTATAATCCCTGATTAATCCATCAGTAAGTACGTTGGATTAAGCGGGTCTGCAACGCGGGCCGCGCCGCCATCGCTGTAGGATGGGCGGGCAGGAACCGTACACCGGCCGCATCGGCTACAACAGGGATGACCTGCCGATCACCATGACCCTGCCCGGCGGCAGCGGCATCCAGGAGGGGATGGGCTACGACGCCTCCAGCCGCCTGGTCATGGAAACCCTGACCGGCCCCAGCGCCAACACCCTGGGCTACACCCCCATCGGCGGCTCTTTCGATAGCGACGACTCCTACAACATGGACGGCTCGAAGATCACCACCGGCCCTCAGGGCAAGCAGGTCACCTCCGTCTCCGCCTACGTCGGGGCCATCGACCCCACCCCCGCCAACGACCTCTTCCAGGTCGCGCTCTACACCGACAGCAACGGCGCGCCCAGGACGCTGGTGGCGTCGAGCGCCAGCGGGACGCTGACCGCCAGCATCTGGAACAGCGTGGCCCTCGCCGCCACCCTGGCCCCCCACCACCTACTGGTTGATGTACAACGCCGCCGGCTCCGCCCCCCAGTACGACGATCTGGCCTACGACAGCGGTCCCGCTGGCAGCGGCGCCTATGACTCCGCCGCCAACCAGCAGGACGGCGCGTGGCCCTCCACCTTCGGCGCTTCCACCAGCATCACCGACCAGTACGCCCTCTACGCCACCCTGGCCGGCAGTGCCCCATCCACCACCATTCTGAACAGCGCCTACGCCTACGGCTACAACCCCCTGAACTGGACCACCAGCACCACCACGCTCTCCGGCACCGACACCCTCGTCCACGACGCCCGCGGCCGGCTGACCTCCGAGACCGGGCCGCAGGTCGTGGCCACCGGCAGCGCGTACAGGTGGACCTACGACCCCAACGACAACCTCACCACGCAGCTCGGCGACAACGGCTACCCCGTCACCTACACCTACACCCAGGCCATCACGCCCAACGAGCTGCAAACGATGGTCATGGGCGACGGCCAGCCCACCACCTTCTACGGCTACGATGGCAGGGGCGACACCGTCGCCATCACTAACAGCCTCGGCCAGCAGAGCCAGCCGCCCAAGAACGCCCTCAATACCCACCTCGCCTACGACAGCCAGGCCCGCCCCGTCCAGATCACCTTCCTGGACCGCGTGGCCCCCTCCACGACCACCATCACGGCCACCATCACCCTGGCCTACAACCCCGCCGGCCAACGCTCGGAGTACACCCTGGCCGAGCCCGGCCAGCCCACCCTCGACGAGCAGTTCACATACCGCGACTCACTGCTGGGACAGGCGCGCGTGACCAAGGGCGGCAGCCTGCTCTACACCGACACCTACCTCTACACCGACGCCGACGCCCCCTACGAGTTGCTGCGCACCTCCGCCAGCGGCGCCACCAGCTGCTACTGGTACGAGATGGACGGGCGCGGCAACGTGGTGGCCCTGACGGACATCAACGGCAAGGTGGTGGACCGCTACGCCTACGACAGCTGGGGCGAACTGACCAGCGACGACGCCACGAACGAGACCGTGCCGCAGCAACTGCGCTACGCCGGCTACTGGTATGACGAGAAGCTGTCGTGGTACTGGCTCAGCGTCCGGTACTATGACCCCGAGATCGAGTGATTCCTCCAGCCCGACCCCAGCGAACAGAACGGCGTTCGCACCTACGCCTACGTGGACGATAACCCGATAGACGCGATCGATCCGACGGGATGCTGTAGAATCGACGTCTACTTCAAACCGGTGAAGCGTTTACACTTGGGGTTCATCGATATAACCCCGTATTGGCATGCCTACGTTGTCACGACGGACAGCACAGGGCAATATTTCTTCCGCGGTGGACCAGCATGCGGGACCGGGGTAGGTGGCTCCGGGATCAGCAATAGCGGGAAGCGCAATTACGGGAGCAGCAACTCCGGGAACTGCAACATCGGGAGCAGCAACTCCGGAAATAACAACATTGGGAGCAGCAATAGCGGATCGCGCCACAGAGGCGTAGGTAACTCGGGAGGCGGCTTCTTCGGCTACATCGAGACAGAACATAATCACTATCTCCTAGGTTCGACCGACTATCCGACGGGCACCGACTATCCGACGGGCTCGGATGATCCTCGCCGTATCATGCCCATATACAACGACGGGCGCGCATGTCAGTACTGGAATGATCGGTTTGCAGCCGTCCTGGCAAGGATTGATGCCGCACACATCGATTACCATACAGCAGGCCCCAACAGTAATACAGTAGCGAAGCAGACGCTGATCGGCGGCGGGCTTGGCCAATACACGCCTAACGACACGGTCGTTGGTGCGCCCGGATGGAACTCATCCATAGATTGGGGTGCGACTATCAAAGTTACTGAATGAGGTTTCACCCCAGACCGACGAGACCTGACGCGAACACGTAGCACAATCGCGACGTGATGGTGGACCTCTAGAGTCTAGCGAGGCTCTAACCAAAGGCATGACCATACCGAAGAAGGAAGTATCTAGTAATATATATACTTCCTTCTTCGTATGAATCTATGATGGTAGATCGGCATGTTGTCTCCTGTGAATTTGCAGGCAACCGCGAATCGGTGGACGAGGAGACGCCACGAGCCGGCCTGTTAATGCCCGCTAACGGGTCCACGCCGTGGCCAGAGCGCCGCCTGCTTTGGCCACGGCATATCATATAATGGGAGCGCGAGAGGTCCAAACTGTAGTAGCATATACGCGTGATGCGGCACGCCTACAGCTCTCATCTGTCAAAAGCTGGGTCGCTTTTGGTGAAGACATATGCGTTAACAAAAGTGAAGGAGCACGCCTATGCGTAGGCCGGTAAAACGAATCGTCACGCTGGCTATCGTGGGACTGGTAGCAATAGGAGTGGTGTCATATCTGCAATCCGAAAACTGGTTTCAAGCCCGTATTTCACAAGCAGAAGTGAGACGACAAATAGAGCAAGGGTTGCCCATGGGGGCAACCGTGCAGCAAACCATAGCCTTTCTTGGCGCGCGCGGCTGGGTTGATCCGCACAACGTCGGTTTGTACGCAAATCAAGGTGCTTCGAGTTCAGATGGTTTCGAGGCAAAAGACCCTGCCGGACAGACGCTCCTAGCGTCTATCCCCAACGCCTATCCGGGTTTCCTCGTCAGTGGTGGCATCTACATGAAGTTTGGCTTCAACGCGAAAGGGCGGTTGACGCGCTATACCCTGCGCGACACGTTTACGGGACTGTAGAAACCCAAACGCAACTCGAAGGACGGGTGCTCACATGTCCCTCCGACGCTGCCGCGCATCGTTTGTAAATCTATGAAAGGACTGCCGCCGTAAAAACAGCAGGTGATAGTGATGCAAAGATGTCGTCAAGACATCAATAGCTGGAACATACGGGCAAGGTAATGGAGTCTCTTAGAATCATTCGATTTAGTGTCGGATGCGCCGTAGTCTATGGAATCATCCATGATCAAGTGACCGCGCATGTGTGCGTGGAGTACTTCACGGTTAGCCACCCCTCGCTCCTAGACATCCGCGACCCCACCGTGCTGGGCCTTGCATGGGGGATCATTGCCACCTGGTGGGTTGGGTTAGGGTTGGGCATGCCGCTGGCCCTAGTTGCGCGCGTCGGCCCGCGCCCCAAGCTCACGGTGCGCGACGTACGGCGCCCCGTCCTCCTCCTCATGCTCGGCGTTGGCCTGACATCCGCGCTCGCCGGACTTGTCGGATACAGCTTGGCACGCACGGGGGACGCTCACATCCCGTATTACTACGTAACGAGCGTGCCGCGCGCCCGTCACGCCCTCTTTATTGCGGACGCTTGGGCACACGAGAATGCGTACACGGTGGGCACCGTAGGCGGCCTGCTGGTCTGCCTGTGGGTGTTGCGACGCCGCGGATACACAGGGCGCGGAGGTGTCGTGTTCAGATGGGGCCAGGCGACGCGTCGTCTATGGCAACACACCTGGGACACGTCCGCGCGGCCCAACGTCCTCGCCCGCCTCTTGACTGTCCTCGCGCTCACCATCCTGGTGCTCGGGACGTACGCCCTCTGTGGCAGTTGGTTCGGCGCGGCCGGAGATGTGGAGCCAGCCTATGTCGCCCTGGCCCTCGGCTGGCCCATCGTGCTGCTCGTGTTTTGGGTCGTTGGGACTGCGGCGCTGCTCGTGGCGCGGCAGCCGCGCGCCGCCGGGATTTTCCTCGTCCTCTGCCTGGTGCTTGGCGTGGTCGTTGCGGCCGTCCTCTTCGCCCTGGCGTCCAGCACGGGCGCCTCAGTCGTCGAGGCTTTCCTTGTCCTTGATCTCGCGGTCATCTATGCGGCATGGCGGTTAGTGCTCCGGCCATCCATCACGGTGCCGCCGCAACCCTGATGTGCTCCCATGGTGGTGGGGGTCACCACCGTGGGCCTGGCCAACCCGGGCAACACGCCGCCGGTCTACCTCAAGGTGGCACGGGCCGGTACGACCTACACCACCTACACCTCCGCCGATGGGGTAGCCTGGACGGCGGTACCCGGCTCGACCGTGACCTTCAGCGCCACTAACGCGCTGCTGGCGGGTCTGGCCGTGACCTCCGACTGCGCCTGCCAGGTCAGCACTGGCACGTTCGACAGCGTGGTCGTGACCTCCCGCTCCAGCGGCGACATCCCCTGGCACCCGCACCAGAGCATCGGATTCGGCGGCGGCCTCGCCGCCAGCGTGGACCTCGCCGACGGCCACGTGGACA
>JAABUX010009216.1_pt1 | contig 11221 bp, 10 predicted proteins | sample 5561851 | NCBI WGS metagenome assembly JAABUX01 (sample SAMN10711883, study PRJNA513361) | rock metagenome | isolation source: Antarctica rocks | place: Antarctica: Victoria Land, Richard Nunatak red sandstone | collected 2016-01-03 | reverse complement strand
CGACGCCGACGAAGCCACCGTCGTCGCGCGCATCGTGGCGCTGCGGCAGGACCCTGATTGGACGGTGGCCCTCCATCACGGGAACAAGCGCTGCGCGATCGCCCTGACCCATGGCCCCACGGACCACATGTACCGCGTGTATCTGGATCGCGTCAAGAGCGCCGAGGGCGTCGTCTGGCGGCGGGTCGCCTAGCCAGGCTCAACGCCACGCCGGCCACGCGGCACAGGCCCATGCCCTCCACGACCGACGCTCGTGGCCACGGCCCGCGTATCGTCCTGACCACGCACGCCTGACTAGGGCGCACGCGCCACCGCATCACACGCGGGGCGATTGAGAGACGTAGACAGACACAGAACTGTAGGAAAAGCAAGAGAGGTAGACACCGATGGCACACCGTTTTCGTCATCCCCTGGCCGTCGGCGCGGCCGCCGTGGCGCTCCTCGCCGCGACCGCCCTGCCCAGCCCGGGGACCGTACGCGCGGGCGCCCCGGCCAACGCACCGGCCGGCGTCGGCCGCTCACACGTCAACCTGGCGACGACCGACCCGCGCTTCGGTGTCGACGAAACCTTCCCGCAGGCCGCGATCGCCGACCAACTCGGCGCCCGCTGGACGCGCATCCCCTTCATCTGGGACTATGTCCAGCCGACCGGCCCCACCTCGTACAACCCCTTCGTGCTCTCCAACCACGGCTCCGACGCCGTCATCGACAGCGAGATCGCGCAGGGGCGTACCCCTGTCGGCCTGTTGCTGGGCACGCCGCCCTGGGCGCGCCAGAACAAAGCCTGGGGTGAGGCCTCGGTCCCACTCAACATCGACCTACCCTGGAACGACCCGCGGAACTACTGGGCCGCCTACTGCTACCGCATGGCCACCCACTACGCCGGCAAGATCAACCAATGGATCATCTGGAACGAGGTCAGCATCCCGACCGGCAAAAACGGCCAGGCCGGCCAGTGGACGCAGTGGCGCGGCACCCCCCAGCAGTACGCCCGCACGCTGGAGGTGGCTTACCAGGCCATCCACGCCGCCAACCCGCGGGCCACAGTCGTCCTCTACGGCGACCCCTACTGGTACGACCACGGCGCCTACCTGACCACCATTCTGAATCTGCTGGCCAAGGCCGATCCCACGGGGCGGTACCACGGCTACTTCGACGCGGCCAATCTCCATCTCTACATCGGCGCGCCCAGCTTCTACTGGATCATCTCCGACCTGCGCGCCAAGCTGCAGGCGCATGGTTGGGGCGCCAAGCAGGTGTGGGTCAGCGAGACCAACGTGGAGCCCTACGACGACCCCACGCACCGCGAGCCGGTGGATCAGTTCCGTGTGACCATGGATGAGCAGGCCGGCTTCCTCGTCGACGCCTTCGCCACCGACCTCGCGGCCAAGGTCGATCGCATCGAGGTCTACCGCATGTTCGACGGCAAGGAGACGACCGACGGGCTCGCCGCGCTTGGCCTCGTGAGCAACCGCGTCGTCGCCGGCCAGCACGTCGTGCGCCCGGTCGGGCGCGCCTTCACGTTCCTGGTCAACCTGCTCAAGGACGCCCGGCCGGGGACCTACACGGCGGGCGAACTCTACCCCGACCCGCTCCTCGGCGGCAAGGCCGGCGTCTTCAAGGTGGTGGACACGACGCCCGGCGCGCGCATCACCGTGCTCTACAACCAGCTCGGCGCGCACCCGACCTATACGGCGCCCTACCACACCGACCCGGCGACGCCTGGCGTGCACTACGACGCGAAAGATTTCATCGTGCTGCCGCTGACTGACGCGCAGGGCGTGCACTACGATCGCGCGGCCACCGCGACCTACACGGTCGCGGCCCAGGCTCGCGCGGCCACCGTCTACGACAAGTACGGCAACGCCGTCACGTTAAAGGACGGTGAGACCATCGCGATCAACACCCACGACACGACCCCCGCCGGGACACCGGTGGACGGCCTCGCGCCGACCACGATCAGCTTGACGCACGGCGTCTACACCGTGCAGCTGCGTGGCGGCCGCACCTATTCCAACCCCGCTGATCCGCGCATCCCCACCGTCGGCGGCGATCCGGTGATCATCGTCGAAAAGACGGGTGGCTAGGACCGCACCGCCACCCCCGCGCCAGGGCGGCGGGACTGACGACGGACGGCGGGGGTCAGATCCGGTGAGGAGACGCTGCGTGGACCTGCTCAACGACAGGGGCTGAGCAGGTCCAACGCTGCGGACGACCCTCACTGGAAAGCTCTTGGTCGGTCGCTGCCGCGCGTGGCCACACGCCGTGTGACGCGTCCGACACGCATGGCGGAGGATTCATCAGCATCTCCTACACCGGATCTGACCGCGGCGCCACACGCGATGCGCCCCCCATGGTCGGACGCGGGCGGGCGGTCGTTCATCGTCCGTGCTCCTGGAGACAGGGACGCTGCCCCGGTGCGCACGCAGCGCTCAGGGGCATCGCCTCAGGGGTCCTGTACCGACAGATCGGCGGCGCCCGTGCCTGGAGGCGCCCCTGCGGTGATACAGGCGCGCGCACGCGCGATACCGAACCGACCGGCGGAGCAGGGGCCACCCTGTGATGCGCCCGCATCGTCGCCTTTTCGCGACACATTATGTTCAATATGTGATAGTATACTACAAGAAGTCTGATCCCGACGGCCGCACGCCGCGCTCCTAGCCGGACCAGGGGTGCGCACGTGGACGACCAGCCACAGCCACCAGATCAGAGGGGAGGCCCGCCCGGCGCCCATGGCTGCGGCGGTGTCCACCATCATAAGGTGTGTCCATGTTCGCTCACGATCGCATCGCCCCTCTCGTCGTGATCGCCGCGCTCGCCGGGGCAACCGGCCCCGTGCCCCCATGCGTTAGCGTCGTCGGCTCCGTCCATCGGTCGCTCCGGCGCCGGTCATGACACGTCACGTTACCACGCCGGAGCGAGCGGATGCCCACGCGCTGGAGGACGTGGCCACGGACCTCGCGCGTCTGACGGCGCAGGTGCATCAGATGGCCAGCGCCAATCACGCGCTACGCGGGGCTAACCAGACCCTGACCGACGTCAACACGGACCTGCGCCGCGACCGAGCCGACGCCCAAGCTGATGCGGCCCACGCCCACGCCGAAACGACCGACGCCCACGCCGAGACGGCCCATGCCCACGCCGAAACGACCGACGCCCACGCCGAGACCGCGGATATCCGCACGCGCAACGTCGCGTTGCAAGCCACCAATGACACGCTGGATCGCCGCACAGCCGATCTGGAGGCCACCGTCGCGGAGGTGGAGCGCGCCAACGGGGCATTGCGGGCGCATCGCGTGGGGGTGCAAGAACTGGCCGCCGTGCTGGAGGCCGAGCGGGCGCAGTTCGCGATCATCCTGGCTGGCCTGGAGGATGCCGTGCTGGTGGTGGACCAGACGGGAACGCCCCTGCGCAGGAACGCGGCCTACGTGCACCTCTTTGGCGACGCCGTCCTGGCGCCTGACGATGCGCGGGGACGACCGCTGGCCCCTGACCAGACGCCGCAGGCGCGCGCCGCGCGGGGCGAGACGTTCAGCCTGTCGTTCAGCATGCCAACGGGGGTGCTAGAGCGCCATTCAAGTAATCAACCCCCTAAAAATTAGGCTGCACGGGGGACAGTAACGACAGCGGGGAGGCGTTGGACCACATGCAAGTTCTCGACAGCGGCCATGCGGCGCGTATCGAGCAGGTTCTTGCGCTGACCGCGATAGCGGGCGCGGTCGCCTTGCCACGTTCCGATGTGGGCCAGGGTGTGCTCGACCTGGACGCGTTCGCGCAACGCCGCACGACCGACCGCCGTCTGCTGGCGCTCACGCAGTTCCTGCAGCAGGCGCTCGTCGCGATGGATGCTGACACTGCGCCCGTGCGGACTCGTCGTGCAGTGGTCATGCAGCGGGCAGGTCTGGCATGTCGCCGTGGGGAAATGGACGCGGCCGCCGGGCACAAAGGGCATCTCCTCCCCCTGGGGACAGGTCAGGATGGCCCGCTCCCAGTCCAGGTGGAAGGCCGTCTTGGTGAAGTGGTCGCCCGGCCGCACCGGCCAGGCCTTGCAATAGATGGTCACCTCGGGGGAGCGGTCGCGCACCAGCGCGCTGCCCAGATAGGCGCGGTCGATGTGGAGTTCGGCCAGCGTGGCTCCCTGAGCGGCCAGGTCGGCCTCAATCGCGTCCGTCACGGTGGCCTCGGGCGCGTTGGCGAGGGTCAGCCCCACCGCGCGCACCACCTCCTGATCCAGATCGCGCAGCGCATGCCGCTTGTAGCCGTCGATGAGCTGAGTGCGGCTCTTCCGGCCGTGCCGCATGTCCGCGTCCTCCACGCTGATGCGCCGATGCGGGGCCACACCCCGGCGCAGTGTCGCCGTTCCGTCGGGCCGCTCCTCCACGTCCTGGGCCTGCACCTGCCGCGCCACGGCCACGCTCTCCTGTGCCTGCGTGCGCGCCGGCCCCTCCGGCTGCGCGGACACCTCCGCCTCGATGGCGCCCAGCGCGGCCAGCACGATGCTCAGCGCCTCGGTGCGCGCCGTCGGGTCGTCCCAGTCCAGGTCCAGCGCCGCCTTCAGACTCGTCCCCGCCAGCACCGGCGCGCCCGCCTCGGCCGCCACGTCCGCCAGCTCCCGCCCCTGCGGGCGCGCCAGCACGCCCACCGCCTTGCGCAGCGCGTGCCCCAACAGGTTATACGTGTCTTCGACCCGCCCCGCGCCCCACAACGGGCTGCTATCCAAGGCCACACGCAGCGCCGTGTGCCCGAAGCCTTTGGTCTGGGCCGCCACCTCCACCGTGCGCTCCAGCAGGCGGCGGTCCAGGTCCGTGGCAATCAGCCGTTCCCGGAACGCGACCAGCGTGCCCACGCTAAACGGCGCATCGGTGCAGTCCAGGCAGTCCAAGGCCAGTTGCCAGCGCCGGTCCATCACCGTGGCCTCCACCGCCTCCGCGTCCGACGCCCCCGTGTACGCTTGCAGGATCGTCACCAGCGCCAGCAGCGCCGGCGGCACGGGCGGCTGCCCTTTGGGGCGATCCGCGTAGAGCGTCGCCAACTCCTCTTGGAACGCCGCGTCGAAGAGCGTGTGGCGGTGCGTGCGCAGGAACACGAAGAGTTTGGCCCGGCGCACCCGCCGCGCCACGGCCTGCTCCGGGGGCGAGAGATCGACGGGGGGCTGCCACGGCATCGGACGCATCATCTGTCTCCTTTGGGGTTCGTCTACCGATCTCTTTCTATCCTACGCTGCGGCACCACCCCTGCCAAGCCCCCGCACGATTACTTGAATGGCGCTCTAGCCTCACGGGCGAGGACACGCGGCGCTGGTTCGTCGCGACCGGGCAGCCGCTCCACGAGGGGGACGCGACGCACGCCATCATCGTCATCCGCGACGTCACCCTGTCCCAGCGGCACCGCCGTCTGCAAGAGGAGTTTCTGGCCCTGGCCGGCCATGAACTGCGCACGCCCCTGACCGCCATCAAAGGCTACCTGGACCTCCTCACGCCGTTGCTCCATACGGGCAGTGATGAGCGTTCGCGCCTCTATGCGACGCGGGCGTTGCACCAGACGCAGGCGCTGGTGACATTGGTGCGTGACTTGACGGACGCGGCGCGCGTGCAGGGCGGGCAGTTGCGGCTTGACCGTGCCACGCTCGATCTCGTCCCGCTGACCGCGCAGGCGGCGGAGACGGCGCAGGCGCTCCCCGGCGGACACGCGATCCGCCTCGCCCTCGGGGCGGCGCCGGTGTGGGTGCACGGCGATGCGGGGCGGTTGGAGCAGGTGCTCTTCAACCTGCTCACCAACGCCGCCGCCCATGCGCCGAGTGCGACGCCGATCGACATGCGGCTGCGGCGCGTGGGCGGCGAGGTCGCCCTGGAGGTGCAGGATTACGGCCGGGGGATCGCGGCCGATCAGCTGCCCCATCTGTTCACGCGCTTCTATCAGGTCGCGCGCGCCGATCGTCCCGCGCAGGGCGGCTTAGGGCTGGGTCTCTTCATCTGCCAGGAACTGATCGCGGCGCACGGGGGCCGCATCACGGTCGCGTCGGCCGAAGGGCAGGGGACGACGTTCACGGTCTGGTTGCCCTTGCGGGAGGGCGCACCCCCCGCACGCGACGTGCCCACCGTGGCCGCCAGGACGCGGGGAGATAGGGACGCACACCCGCTCGCCTGACCCCGTGGGAGAGGAGACCGCCCGATGGACACGATCCCCATTCTGATTGTCGACGACGCGCCGCTGTTTCGCCAGGGCGTCCGTGCGGCCGTCGCGGAGGCGCCCGCGGAGTTTCTGGTGGTCGGCGAGGCGGCCAACGGACCGCGCGCCCTGGAGCTCGCCCTCACGCACGAGCCGGCGGTCGTCCTGCTCAACGCCGCGCGCGCGGGGCTGGACGGCCTCGCGGTCATCCGCGCGCTCAAGCGGCAGGTTCCCGGCGCCGCGGTGATCGTGGTGGTGGACCGTGAGGAGGAGGACACGTTGTTCGCCGCCATCACGGACGGCGCCGCGGCGTATCTGCCCAAAAGTGTCGACGCGGGTGACCTGCGCGACGTCATACGCCGAGTGGCGCGCGGAGCGTACCTCATCAACGACCGTGTGCGCGCGACACCGGCCGTGGCCGCGCGCTTCCGCGACCTGACGCACGAGGGCGCGCCGGAGGTCGAGGCGCTGTTCATCCCGCTCTCGCCGCGCGAGATCGAGGTCCTCGGCGTCGTCGCACAGGGCCACAGCAACAAAGAGATCGCCACGCTCCTGGGCATCAGCGACCAGACGGTCAAGAACCACATCACCGCCATCATGCGCAAGCTCGCGGTCAACGACCGCACGCACGCCGTCGTCTACGCCCTGCGTCAGGGGTGGATCACCGCCGCGCCGGGGGCTGCCGCGCCGCGACGTGCCCCCGGCGCGGCGCACGGCTGAGCTGCGGAGGGCGCGACGGGAGCGGTGCGCGATGGATCTGTCCCCCTGACCGTGGGGCGTCCGACACCTGGGTGACCGCGCGTCGCGCCGGACACGTCGGGTCACCACCTGTGCGGTCAGCGCCGCGGTCAATGGTAACAAAAAGCCCGTTGACGGCGCCGCAGGGAGGCGGTCGTGAGCGGACCCGGTCGGACGCTCTGTCACCCGCAGGTGACACCGGCTACCTGGGGGAAACACCGTGCGCCGGTGGTCCACACGACACCGGCAACGGTCAAAGCGGGCACGTCCAGGTGCGACGTCCTCTGTGCCGTCCCCCGACCCACTGCTCATGGTCGCCGCGGGACGGTCACGATACCGCTGTGAGCGGGTCAGGCCAGCGGGCTCTCGTGGGACGTGCCGCCCTGACAAGGGGCGAGGCCGTGGCGACTATTCATCGCATATACGCAATTTTTTTAGGACATAGAAATATTTATGCGACAAATAGCCCAGATAGTGGTATGCTGTCAATAGGTGGGAAGCCGTTGTGCTTCCTCTAGGCTCTCTGCCCTTGTCCCTCCGTGCGCTGCCTGCACAGCCGCGCTGGCGCTGATGACAGTCCCTAGGACACCATCACGCGCCGTCAGCTTTGCCCGTAAAGTCCGACCGTTCCGCATCCTGTACGGTTTGGCCCACTGTGCATAGCACAGACCCGAATTGAGGTGCTCGTCACAGTCTCGTAGACGATGAACGTTCGGCAGAGGCCGACTTTATGGGCAAAGCCACGCGCCGTCCTCTTTTTAGGAGGGACACATGCCTGACGCCCACCGTTCCTGGCCCTGCCCTGCGTCGGCGACCGACGGGCCGCCGAGACGTGCCACCGTCCATCTGGAAGGGAGCCACCATCCATGAAGCTGAGACCATACCTACGCCCAGCAGCCCTGCTGCTGGCGCTGCCGCTGCTGTCGCCCGCAGCGGCGCGTGCCGCGACCAGTCCCTCTCTGGGCACGGCCGGCACGTTCGCCGTGCTCGCGGGCAGCACGGTCACCAATACCGGCCCGACCACGCTGATCGGCGATCTGGCCGTGAGCCCGGGGACCGCGGTGACGGGCTTCCCGCCCGGCCTCGTGAGCGGGGCGACCCACCTCGGCGACGCGGTGGCAGCCCAAGCCCAGACGGACGCGACCACCGCCTATAACGCTGCGGCGGGCCAACCGTGCGATGTCACGTTGACCGGCCAGGATCTGGGCGGCAAAACCCTTACGCCGGGGGTGTACTGTTTCGCGTCCTCCGCGCAATTGACCGGGCAGCTCATCCTGGATGGCCAGGGGAACCCCAGCAGTGTCTTCATCTTCCAGATCGGGAGCACCCTCACCACGGCGAGCACTGCCAGCGTGGTGTTGCTCAATGGCGCGCAACCGTGCAGTAGTAATATCTTCTGGCAGGTCGGCAGTGCGGCGACGCTGGGGACGAACACCAGCTTTACCGGCAATATCCTGGCGCTGGCCTCCATCACCCTCAATACGGGGACCGTGACGAACGGCGGCCTGTATGCGCACACGGGCGCGGTGACCTTAGACAGCAATACCGTGGTGCGCCACAATCAAGTGTGCAGCACGGCGCCGACGGCCACACCGACCGGCGTCGCGACCAGTACCGCGACACCAACCGCCCCGGCGCCGACGGCCACGCTGATCGGCCCCGCGACCGGTACGGCCACACCGATGTCTACGCTGGTGCCGGCCTCTACGCCGACACCGCCCCTACCAGAGGCGTTGGCGCCGACCTCTACGCCGACGTCGACGCCGGCGCCGACCTCTACACCGCTCCCGACGCGCCCACCGGACACGGGGACGCCCGCCATTGTCATCGTCCCGCCGGTCGTCGCGCTGCCGCTGTTCCCGTCTCCCAGTGCGCCGCCGTCCCCCGTGCCGCCGCTGCCACAGCCGGCGCTGGTCACCGTGTACAAGAACGTGACGCGCTACCACGACGTCAAGCGCTACCACGACGTCAAGCGCTACCACGACGTCAAGCGCTATCACGATGTGACGCGCTATCACACCGTGACGCGCGTCCAGGTCACGGTGCGCACCCATGTGCTGGTGCGGACGCGCGTGCGCCAGCGCGTGGTCACCCATGTCCGCGTGGTGACGCATCCGGTGACGGTCATCCACCAGCGCACGGTGACGCGGACGGTGACGCGGATGGTCCCGCGGGTGGTGACGCGCTACCGCACGGTGACGCATGTGGTGACGCGCTACCGCACGGTGACCCATTACCGCACGACCGTCACGTACCACTACTATCATCAGCCCAAGACCGGGCGCTTTGCCGCCCCGGTGGCCACGGGGCACGGGGCCATCCCGCCGGTCGAGGCGCGCCTGAGCATCACGCGCCTCGGCATCAGCGGGGCGCCCGTCTGGGCGCGCAGCTTCGTGGCCAACCCCGACGGCTCGCTGCGCTACGACATCGTGCCCGCCTACGGCGTGACCCGCTTCGCCGACTCGGCCCCGCTGGGCCAGCCCGGCCTCGCGCTGATGAGCGGCCACGACGACATCGCTGGCTCGATCTTCCGCTACCTGGGCCGTCTGCATAGGGGGGACACGGTGGTCGTGGCGCACGGCGCGCGCATCTATCGCTACGTCGTCCGTTCGGTCAGCGTGGTCACGCCCGACGACGTGCGTCTGCTCAACGCGGCGTACACCCGCCCCACGCTCGCGCTGATCTCCTGCACGCCCTATTGGGTGGACACCCACCGCGTCGTCGTCATCGCGCAGATGTCCTAACCGACGCCACACGAACCAGCACGTCAACGGGCGGGGCTGTCGGGTCGATGACCCGGCATCCCCGCCGCCGACCTGCCGCGTGTCTTCGAGCGATTCCACCGCGCCGGCAACGTGGCGGGACACATCCCGGGCACCGGACTCGGGCTGGCCGGGGTCCGGGCGATCATCGCGCAACACGGCGGCCGCATCATGCTGGACAGCACACTCGGTCGCGGCGCCACGGTGACCGTGACGCTCCCCCACGAGCCGGCCGCCACGGGGGACGTGCCCGCTCCAGAGGGCGCCCCCGCCCCGGCCCCGGCCAGTTCGCCCCCGATCGGCGGGACCCGATCGGGCTAGCGGTCCCGGCCTGAAGGTCCTCTTGCGCGTCGCTGCGCCAGGGCTGACCGTGAGGACAGGGGCGACGAGGGGTCAGCGAAGGGCATGGGGATGAGCGACGACGGGATAGTCTATGGGGCGCGCCTGGGACGCGCGGCGCGCGGGGAGCGCGTCATCTGCGCGGTGCTGGGCTGGGCGGGAGCCGGCGACAGCTTGGCGCGTGTGCGCGTTGTGTACAGCACGGTGCAGGGTGTCCGCACCGGTCACCTGGGCCTGGTCCCTCGGGAGCGCCTCAGCCCGGTCGGGCCGACGCGAGCCCCGCGATGACCCGGCCGCGGGAGGTTCTGCTGGTGGACGACGACCCCGCCGCCGCGCGCCTCGCGCGGGAAGCCCTGCGGGACGTATCCTGTCCCCCCCGGGTGCATACCGTGCCAGACGGCGTCGAGGCCCTCGCGTTCCTCCGTCGCACTGGCCCGTATGCGGACGCGCCGCGCCCGGATGTGGTCCTCCTTGACCTGCACATGCCGCGCAAGGGGGGGCACGAGGTGCTGGCCGAGATGAAAGGTGACCCCGCGTTGCGACGCATCCCGGTCGTCGTGCTCAGCACCTCGGACGACGAGCGGGATGTCCGGGCCGCCTACGACCGCCAGGCGAATTGCTACGTCGTCAAAGCGGGCGATTTCGACCGCTTCTGCGCGGACATGGAGGCGCTCGCGTCCTTCTGGCTGTCCGCGGCCACGCTGCCACCGAGGTAGCGGCGCGATGGGCCACCCTTGACGATCGGGACGCGCGTCTGGGCGCCGCCAGCCAGGACAAGGCGGCCGCGCGTGTGGCGGATTAGCGCACCTAATCTGACGTTCCGCGCCGCTGTACGTGTGGAACCTACGCCCTTCATGTGACGCCTTACAGTGTTGGCCGATCGCGGTTTGTAGGCGCGCTGGCTCTTTCAATCGATTGTGGCGCAACACGAGCATTCATTTCTGCGCATTAATCCCGACGGGGGACGGCCCAGCGAGGACCACCCGATCAGGCTATGGACAAGGAAGTGAGGCACGTCGTACGACTAGAGGACGGCTTCATCCCTGCGAACAGGGCATCCCGCCACCGCTCCCACGCCACCGGACCATCTAGCAGTCTGTCGGAGAGAACGAAACGATGGTTTGCATGATCGGGGTGTCGCCGTCCGGGTGGGGCGTCCGGGCCATGTCCACGCGTGATCGGCGCGTGGACGCGGGCCGGACACGGTCACAGAT
>JAABUX010009215.1_pt1 | contig 11222 bp, 6 predicted proteins | sample 5561851 | NCBI WGS metagenome assembly JAABUX01 (sample SAMN10711883, study PRJNA513361) | rock metagenome | isolation source: Antarctica rocks | place: Antarctica: Victoria Land, Richard Nunatak red sandstone | collected 2016-01-03 | reverse complement strand
CGACCACGGCGAACGGAGTGAACCCATTCGACCACCGGTACCCCGGATCGGCGTAAAACTGGTACTCGCCGTTCCAGATGTTGCCATGTCCCTTGGCCGCCGGCTCGGTCGGAAACCGCGGCTGCCACACCCCCGAGCGGTCCCCCAAGGCATGCGCGGCCTCGCCTTCCTGCAGCAGCGCAACGCCGTCCCGCGCCGGCACGTAATCGAATGTGGGGTGCATTCCCGCATGTGGGTCCGGGCCGGCTGCCGCCAGGACCGGGCGGCCATCGACCGGCAGGCTGGCCAAGGCAGCCAACCTCGCCAGCACGCTCCGGCGCCGCAGCATGCCGCTGCCAGCCGCGGTTCAGGCCGTCCGGAGCCGGCCCACCCTGTTGCGTCCCGCCCGCTCGCGCAGCAGCGCTACCCCGACGCCCGCCGCACCGCCCAGCGCCGCCGCAGCCAACGTAACCAGGATATAATTCGGGAACACCGGCCGCACCGGGACCGTCGCCTTCTGCACCACTTTGACCGACGACAGCTTGGCCGCGTTCGACTCCGCGGTGATCTGCTCCTCCACCGCCCGCCGGGCATAGAGGTCCGAGTTGTACGTTGCCTGATCGACCGCCCGTTTCAGCATCACGTAGGTCTGCTCGTTGCCGGACAGGGTGTTCAGCTCGGAGGCCAGCCTCGTCATCTCGTCGGTCTGCTGCCGCTGCAGGTTCTGCACCCCGGCGAGGTCGGCGTTGATCTTGAACAGCTCCACCATCGAGTCCTGGTAAACCTTTACCAGCAGCAGCGGCGGGTCGGACGTCCGGTCGTCGAGCGGCTGGGCGCCGGCCCGGGCGGCAGGCCGGTCTGGCGAAAGCTGGTCCACCAGCGACGACACGTAGGCGGAGCGCGTGACCGGCGCCAGCTTGCGGAGCTGGTCTGCCAACGCCTGGCGCTGGCCGATCTTCCCGGCAATCGATCCCCGGGTCAGCGCCAGGGCGGACGCCAGGTCGCTCATGCGCGTCAGCAGCATCTGGCGCTGGTCGCCGGCGGTGTAGATGCCGCTCGTGGCGGAGAACTTCTCCAGCGTGTCCGAGGCGTGCTTCACCTCGTCGTCGAACCGCTGGCGTTGGCGCAGGAAGAACGCCGCCGCACCCGGCCTTCCCTGCAATGCGACCTGCCGGTCAACGAAGGTCTGCGCGACGGCATTGGCGAAGCTGGCCGCAATCACCGGGTCATGGTTGCGGAACGCGATCCGGATGGTGTCCGAGGTCGGATCGCCCCGTACGCTGAGCGCCTGCTTGATGCTCGGCAGGTACATGTCCCGTTCCGACATCTCATGCTGCGGCACCGGGGCGGAGGGGAACACCAGCCGCCGCAGCCGCTCGAACCGCGACACGGAGTTGAGGCTGATGCCCTGCACCAGCGTCTGCAGGCCGACCCGGTCGATGGCCTCAGCGACGACCTCCTCGCTCTCGGCCACGCGGGCCAGCGCGGCCGACGTTTCGGCCGGCTTGCGGCTGCCATCCGCCGCCGGCTCCGGGCTGGACTGGCTGCCGATCAGCAGCGTGGCGCCTTCATAGACCGGCTGGATGGCCAGCGCGCCGATGATGACCAGCGCAAACACGACGGAACCGGTCAGGACGAACAGGAACTTGTGCCGCCAGGTCGCCACGAACATCGACCGGATGCCCCGTTCCAGGGAGCGGTCAAGCTCTGCAATGTCCATCGCCATCTCCTTGGCCGGCCTGCGGCAGGGCGCGCTCATGAAATGCCCGGGCGCAGTCAACGGATCGCGGCGCCCAGGCGCAGCAAAATGGCACAGTTTTCGCGCGCATTGAAGCGGGTTAAACGTGCGCGGCGCACTACGTGCGGCAGCCAGGGACACCACCGGATGAAATTTCGCGAGACCGCTATCGTTTCGGGCGGGTTGCTGGTCCAGCAGGCGACGGTGTTCGCCACCGGCGTGCTCATCGCCCGGCAGCTCGGGGCGGCCAACTTCGGCACGCTGGGCACGCTGAAAAGCCTGGCGAGCGTGCTGGTGATCGTCACCCCGCTCGGCCTCGACCTCGCCCTGCTGAAGCACGCCACCTTCTACCACGAGCGGCCGGACGAGCTGCGCACCCTGTCGCGGACGCTGCGCCTGCTGGTGGGCGGGCAGAACCTGCTGCTGCTCGGCCTGGTCGTGGTTTGGCTCGGCGGCGCGCTGCAGGATGTCTATCGCGACATCCCGGACTTCTCGCGGCTATGCGCCATCACGATGGCCGGGATCGTGTTCGCCACCGACGTGCAGATTTCCGGGGCGCTCTACCGGGTTTACGACCGGGTGATCACGTTTGCCTTGATCGTCAATTACAGCCAGCCGATCCTGCGCCTGGCCGCCACCGCGCTGGTGCTGCTCGCCGGGGGCGGGCTGCTGGGCGCCATCTGGGTCAACAGCGCGCTTTTCCTCTACGCCTTCGCCGTCATCGGCCTGAATGACCGCCGCCGCGGCAGCGTGCTGCCGTTGCGCGACATCGCGCACAAGCCGATGCCGTTGCGCGACGTCGCGCACAAGGTTGGAGGAGTGCTGTCGGAGTCACTGTGGATGGCGATGTCGCTGCTGGTTTACCAGTCGATCCGGCTGGTTGACATCCTCATCCTCGCGGCGCTGACCACCACGCAGATCACGGGGGCGTACACCGCCATGAGCAGCGTCGCGCAGCTCATCCAGATCTACCCCATCGCCATCTCGCAGACGCTCGGCCCCAAGATCGCCTTTGCCTACAAGCAGGGCGACCTCGATGGGATCAAGCTGGAGCTGCAGGCCTACCTGCGCCGCGCGTCCATGCTCGGCGGCTACTTGTTCGGCGGGGTCGCGGTGTTCGGCGCCGACCTGGACCTGGTGTTCGGCCACGGCTTCAGCTTCTCCTGGCCGCTCGCCCTGCTGCTCGCCAGCGGCTGGTATGTCAGCGCGACCCTGGCGCCGTTCGGCTACGTGCTGTCCATGACCGGGCGGCACCGGCAGGAAGTGGCCATCCTGGCCGCCGGCGCCGCGCTGCTGGTGGTGTGCCTCCTCCTGCTGATCCCGCCCCTTGCAGCCGTCGGGGCGGCGCTCGCCGTCGCCATCACGTTCGCCGCCGTCAACGCCGCGCGCTGCGTCTATGTCATCCGCATCCTCAGCCGGAACCCGCTGCGCGTCACCGACGTGCTGCCGCCGCTGTACTTCCTGGCTGCCGCCCTCACGGCGCGAGGGGCCGGCGGCTGGGTCAGCGAGCGCAGCCTGCCGGCCCTGGTGGTCGAGTGCGTGGCCTATTCGCTGCTGGCGGGCGGCGCCTATGTCGCCCTGCTCGCCAGCACGGCGGAGCGCCAGACGATCCGCTCGCTGGCCCGCGCGGGGCGGTCGCCCTGATGCCCAGTCCGTCCATGCACAATCCCCTGATGCGCCTGGCCATCATCGCCCCACACTTCCCGGAGTATGCGCTGCGCTACGCCGCGGCGATGGCGACGTCCTGCGACGTCCTGGCGTGCGTGGACACCGGGCAGATGGCGGCCGAATTCGCCGGCCGGGCGCCCCCGGCCATCCCCGGCGGCCAGGTCGCGCCAGTGCGGTTCAAGACGCCCGCGGACCTGTGGCGGCTGGTCCGCCTCGTCCGCCGGTTCCGCCCGGACGTCATCCACCTGCAGGAGGCTGCGGGGCCGCGCCGCGGCGCCTTCCTCGCCTGCGTCGCGGCGCTGCTGCGGCCCTCTGCCCTCATTGTCCTGACCGTGCACGACCCGGTGCCGCACGGCGGCCGCGACGTCGGCGCGGCACGGCGGGCGGCGTGGTCGCGCAACCTGGTCCGGCGCCTGGCGGATGTGCTTGTCGTGCACGGCGCCCACTGCGCCCGCCTGCTGCAGCAGGACCTGGCCGCACGGCGCCGGCCGCTGCCGCAGATCGTGCAAAGCGAGCACGGCCTCATCCTCGAACCAGCCACGGTGCGGCCCCCGCATCCCGGCCCGTTGCGGCTATACTTCTTCGGACGCATGGAGGCCTACAAGGGCGTCGAGGTACTGCTGCAGGCGGCGGAGCTGCTGCACCAGCAGGGCCTGGGGTTTAGGCTGCTGATCGCCGGGCAAGGGCCGGAGCTGGACCGCCTGCAGGACCGGTTCCAGCGGCTGCCGGAGGTGGAGGTGCAGGCCGGGTTCGCCGCGCCCACCGCGGTCATCGAAGCGATCCAGCAGGCCGATTGCGTCCTGCTGCCCTATCTCAGCGCGACCCAGAGCGGCGTTCTGGCGGCGGCGTTCGCCGGGCGGCGCTTCGTCATCGCCAGCGCAGCCGGTGGCATCCCCGACGTCGTCGGCCACCTGCGGAACGGCCTGCTTGTGCCGGCGGGCGATCCCAGCGCGCTTGCGGCCGCGATCCGTGCCGTTGCGGAGGATGAAGGGCTGCGGGCCAGGCTGCGCGAGGGCGCCGCCGAGACGGCGCAGGGACAGCTCGACTGGGACCGGATCGGGCGAGAGTTGCAGGCCGTGTTCGCGGACGCTGCGGCCAGGCGGCAGCTTGGCGACATGGCGCCCGGCTGACGGCAAGCCGCCTTGGTCTGACCCTCCTTCTCTCCGTCGCGGCGATTGGGAGCACCGGTGCGACATAGCACCGTAAATGCCGTTCCGGCCGCGTTCGCATTACGGCGCTGCAGGCACGGCCCGTGATAGCGCCGCGCTCCGTCCGTAATATCATTAAAAAAACCAACGGGCGATTTGGTGCGGCTGCAAGTTCCAATACCGCATTATTCGCGCACGCTTACGACGGTCGCCGCTGACCCTGCCCCGAGCCCCACCGTCATTGCGAGCCAGCTTCGGCGCAGCAATCCAGAGGCAGCCAGGACCGCCCGTCCAGCCCCTGGACTGCCGCACCGCAAGCACGGCTCGCAATGACCGCACCCTTATCGCCGTCCAGGGTCTCCGGGTGCTAGCATGATGTATTGATTCCCAATCAGGTTCGCAGGGACCTCCAATAAACAAAAGTGGGTAAATCAGGTCAGCGCCGGTGATCAGCCCGGCAGGTCATGCGCCGCTCCGGCGCCTGCCGGATCAGCCCGGCTCGCCTGTGACAGTGCCGTGACCGCATCCTCCAACACCGCAACGCACCGCCCCCAGTCGTAATCCGCCGCCAAGCGCCCGCGGGTCAGGGCGGCCGTGGACCGCAACCCCTCTGGCGTCGTGCCCGCCAGGAATGCCGCCGCGTCCGCAGCCGCGTCCGGCCCGGCGACGAGGTGCCCGCAATAAGCCTCGACGATGGACCGCGCCCCTGGCAGGTCCTTGCAGACCGGCAGCACCCCGCACCCGACCGCCTCGAGCACGATCAGCGGAAATGAGTCGATGTCGGACAGGTGGACCAGCGCATCGGCCTGCGACAGCGCCGCCAACAGCCGGGTTTCCGGCAAGGGGCCGATCACCGCAACGCTGCCTGCAAGGTCGTTCTCCTGGATGGCGGCATCGATCCGCAGGCGAGTCGCCACGTCGCAGGACCCGATCAGTTGCGCGCTGAATGCACAGCCGCGGCGGCGCAGGATCACGCAGACCTGCAGGAACAGGAACGTGCCCTTGCCCTCCGACAGCCGGCCGGCGTGAACCAGCGCCAGTGTCGTCCGCTGCTGCCGGGCCGGGCCGGGGTCGGCCGGGAAGCCGCGCGGCAGGAAGGTCCGGATCTGCAGCCGCGGCGTACCCAGCGGCAGCGCCAGCTCTCCCGCCTGGGTGGGCGAAATCAGCGCGATCCCGTGCGCGAGGCCCAGCAGCCGCAGGCTCAGGCGGCGGAGCCAACGGTTCGACTGCGACGACCAATTAGACCCCAGATGCGGCGTGACCAGCACGCGGTAGCCGAGCAGGCGGCACAGCAGCAGCAGCGCGAGGTCGGGCAGGTTGACGTACTGCAGCCACAAGCAGTCCCAATGCTGCGTCCGGAGCCGCGCCAGGTGTCGGGCGCACCGCCACACCCCGCCCAGCGACCGCAGCCGGAGATAGGCGGTATTGGCCCGCACCCACTCCACGCGGTGCCCGCCGATGCCGGCCAGCGCGTCCTGCGCCCGCTCGCAGAACAACTCGACCCCGCCGCGGTGCGCCGGCGTGCCGCCAACAATCAGGATGTCCATCCAGCTCCTAGGGATCGTTGGGCGCGAGGGATAGCATCCAATCTGCCGCAGCTCAAACGGCCCGCAGCCCCGGCAAAGCCATCCTCAATTACCCGGTTTTGGATCAAAAAACTAATCGTCATCGAGCAAAATTATAAACAGAACAATGACGAAGTAACTCCCCAAATCATGACACGCAATCTGACGGCCATTGGATCACGTTAATGCGAGATGGTCGAACTCGGCTATCTGCTGATATGTGAGGTTGCAGGTGGCAGATTTAACTTCGACAAACAATGCGGTTTCGCAATCAATTTTGGCGTCAACTGCCATCCCCATCCAGGCGACAAGTGCAAGCAGCTTCGTAAACTCCATCGGCGTCAATGCGCATATCGACTCCGGCGCCCCCATTTGGGAAAACACCCAGGTGGTCGCCGCCGAGCTGGCCGCCGTCGGCATCAAGCACGTCCGCGACGGCACCCCCTACGACTGGGCGCTGCAGGAATACGTCACCCTGGCAAAGGCCGGCGTGACCTTCGACCTCACCCAGGAAAACCCGGTGGCGGCCCCGATGACCATGATCGGCGCAGCCGAGGATGTGCAGCGCGCCAATACGCTGGTGCAGGCCGTGCCCGGCAGCGTCGAGAGCCTCGAGGGCGCCAACGAGTACAACATCAGCAGCTACGACCTGAACGGCAGCAACTCCTACGGCAATGTGCCGTGGGGCGTGGTGGACGACGCCAACCTACAGGCCGCCGTGACGGCGGACCCGACCCTCGCCGGCGTGAAGGTGGTCGCCGCATCGACGGCGAACCTGGCGTCGGCCCCGAACGTGTCGCCGAATGTCGATATCGCGAACTGGCATGTCTATGGCGGGGTCGGCCAGCAGCTTGGCGCCAACCTCGTCGCGGGGATCGCCGCCGCGCACGCCACCGCGCCCGGCAAGCCCGTCTATATCACTGAGGCCGGCGTCTCCAGCTCCGGCTATGGCAGCTCGTTCTGGGGCGTGGCCGACCAGCCGACGCAGGGCATCATCGACACCAACGCCCTGCTCGACAGCTATAAGGACGGCGCCGCCCAGACCTTCCTGTACGACCTGATGGACGACACCAGCAGCACGCCGCAGGAAAACCACTTCGGCCTGTTCAATGCCGACGGCACCGCAAAGCCGGCCGCGACCGACATCGGCAACCTCGTCAGCCTGCTCTCCGACACCGGGACGGCGACGGCGGCGCCGGGAACCCTGGCCTACACCATCTCCGGGCTGCCCAGCACCGCGTCCTCGATGCTGCTGCAAAAGTCGGACGGCACGTTCGACATCGTCGTCTGGAACGGCGGCGCCACGCTTTATAACGGCGCCAGCGACGTGACCCCGCCAACCGCCGCGGTCACTGTCACGTTCGGCAGCGTCCAGCAGCAGGTGAGCGTCTATGATCCGGTCACCGGCCGGACGGCGCTCCAATCACTGGCCAACGCCGGCGCCGTCACCTTCGGGCTGTCCGAGGACCCGGTTATTATCGCTGTGGCGCCCCTTGCAGCCTCCACTGCCGCCACGATTCCCTCCGTCCCTGCCGTGATAGCGCCTGTTCCCACTCCGACGCCGGTTCCCACCCCTGTTCCCACGCCGGTGCCGGTGCCTTCTGCACCGGCTGCGCTCACGATCGGCTCCGGGGCGGACACGCTGGCGCTGCAGGTGTCCGAGGACGCCTGGCAGGGCGACGCGCAGTTCACCGTCAGCATCGACGGCCAGCAGGTCGGCGGCACCCAGACGGCAACGGCGATCCACGGCACCGGGCAGACGCAAGCGGTCAACGTCCTGGGCAGCTTCAGCCCCGGCAGCCACACCGCCACGGTCAACTTCCTCAACGACGCCTACGGCGGCACCGCCGCCACCGACCGCAACCTGTTTGTCGCCAGCGCCACCATCGACGGCACGGCCGTGCCCAACGCTGGCCTGGCGCTGATGGGCGGAGGGCCGCAGAGCTTCTCCTTCACCGGCCCGGCCCCCGCCACCCCGGCCGCGACGGACACGCTCGACATGCACGTCTCCGAGGACGCCTGGCAGGGCGACGCGCAATACACCGTCAAGGTCGATGGCAACCAGGTCGGCGGCGTGCGCACCGCCACGGCCCTGCACGGCCAGGGCGCAACCCAGGACGTGTCCATCGGCGGCACCTGGGGCGCCGGGCCGCACACCGTCGGCATCTCGTTCCTCAACGACGCCTATGGCGGCACCGCCGCCACCGACCGCAACCTGTTCGTCGATGCCCTCACCTATGACGGCCAGGCCGCAAGCGGGGCGCCGGCGACGCTGCTGTCAAACGGCACAGCAAACTTCGGCCTGGCCGGGCCGGCAGCGGCCACGCCGCTCACCCTGCACCTGGCCGAGGATGCCTGGCAGGGCAACGCGCAATATGCCGTGGCCATCGACGGCACCACCGTCTTGGCCAACGCAACCGTGACGGCGCTGAACGGGTCCGGCCAGTCGCAGGCAGTCAACCTGTCGGCGCTGCTGTCAGCCGGCAAGCACGACGTGGCGATCTCGTTCCTCAACGACGCCTATGGCGGGTCGTCGTCCACCGACCGCAATCTCTACGTCAAAGGCATCGACGTGAACGCAACCCCTGCCGCCAACGCCAGCGCCGCACTCTACAGCAGCGGCACCAGCCACTTCCAAATCGTCGTGCCCACGTCCTGATCGCGCCCGACCTGGCTGGCCAGAGACGGCTGGCTTGCGCTGCAACACCCTGCAATGACGACGTTCGTGCGGGCTGAAGTCCTGGTCAGGCTTTGCCCGCACGACGCCTTGCCGGGCCGCCCCGGCCAATGCGGCTCACCGCGGCGGCGCCTGGCGCCTGATCCGCTGGGAAACATGTTCGGCGCGAACAGCCGGCTGGAGGCACGCCGCCTGAAAGCACGATTGCAGACAGGTGATGAACCTGAGCCTCGCCAGGTTTGTACGTCCGCGCACATTTCCGCAGCCGTGATGAACCCGCAGCACATTAAACCCTACTTCACATCTGGAAGCGCTAGGGTCTAGGGACAAAGTTGGTCAGAGTAGCAATGACCTCGCCGACCCTACTTACAATAGCCTTGTGCCATCTGTATCCCATATTCTCGGATATTGCAATAATACTGTAGATGCATCGAGAATATATCAATCAGTATCAACATGTTAAAAACTTTGTCCCTAGACCCTAGCGAAGCCGCCTGTTTCCATGGCATATCAAATCATGACGAACTTGGAGACAAGGCCAACAATGTCCCCGATCATCGTGAAACAGGTGTTGTCGCAGAACCGTAATGTATCGGTCGCCCGTATTCTCCATTTCACCGGTATTACCGCCGTGGTGGGTTTGCTTGCCTGGTTCACCATTCCCGTGTTCGTCGGGCACTACAACGAGGGCTTTCAAACCATCACTGTGATGAACGCCGAGACGATCGTCGAGGGCCATGTCCACGGCGTCGACTTGATCTACGGCCTGGTCAACAAGTTCTTCCTCAACAGCCGGTTCGGCCTCTCCGTGGTGCTGGCCGGGCTGCTGAAGCTTGGCTTCGGCGCGGTCAACGGGTTCCGCGCCGTGCAGTTGCTGTCGCTCGTCGGGCTGGTCGCGGCCAATGCGGCGATCCTGGTCCGGCGCTACGGCGTGCATCCCGTATATGCCTGCCTGCCAGCCCTGCTGTTCCCCGGCCTGTTCGAGACCGCCTGGTTTCCCAACGACAACCTGCTGTCGGCCGCCCTGTCGAGCACGGCGCTGCTGCTGTTCTGGACCCGCCCGACCCTGCTGGCCACAGCAGTGAGCGCGCTGCTGCTCGGGCTCGCCATCACCTGCCGCACCGACGCCGTGCTGCTGGCGCCGGCGTTCCTGGTGCTGATGTGGTTCGAGCTGCCGACCTGGCCCCAGCGCATCAGCCGCGCCCTGGTGGCCGGGCCGATCGTGGCCGCGGTGCCGTTGCTGGTCTATGCGGCATTCGGGCTGCACTTCCTCGACATCCTGTCGCTCACCCAACGCGCGGGCGTTGCCTGGGACCGGCACGACCCGGTGAGCCACCTGCTGCACCCGGCGCTGAAGGGCTTCTCGATGCCGGGGCTGCTGCTGGCAGCGGTCGGCGCGGTCACCGCCATCCAGCGCCGCCAGTGGCGTGAGATCATGCTCTGCCTGGCGGTGCCGCTGGTCTATGCCGCCGCTTACGGGCTGATGCTGACCGAGGTGCGCTACCTGCTGCCGCTGACGCCGTTCTTCGGCATCCTGCTGGTGATCGGCATGCGCGCGGTGCTGGCCGCGGCCGGGCGTTGGGGAAGGGCCGGGCGCGTCGCCCTTGTCGCCACCGGCCTGCTGTGCTTCCTGCCGCCGGTGGCGCCGCCGGTGCACGCCCTGTGGTTCCTCACGACGGACAACGACATGACGCGCCCCTGGGTCGGGCGGTTCTGGTCGCCGGCGCTCGCGATCTGGTGGAACGGCAAGCTGAAGCAGGGCTACGACGTCGCCGTCGCCGCAGTTCCCGCCGCCGCGGAGCCGGGTGGGCTGGGCGTGGTGGTGTCCACCCGGTGGACGCCTGACCACGCGGTGGATCTGATCCTGCGCGAGCATGGCTTCAACGGCGGCCGCGCCACGACGCCCGCCTCGTGCAGCGAGATCGGCGAGGTGTTCACCCGTGGCAACGCCCGCGTGCTGCACCTCAGGCTGCATATTCCGCTGTTACCGAAGGAGCGTTCCCTGGTGACATGGGAAGCGCTGGGCGCACCTTGCCTGCACGACCTGGGAAAGACCGCAACGGACCGGGTGCTGGTGGTGGGCCAGATGCTAATGTCGGACCCGCCGGTGGGGCTGTCGTTGCCAGGCGTCACGCCGATGCACGTACCGGCGCTCGACATCAATCCGTGGGCGCGGTTCATCGCCAGCAAAAGCTACGGCTACTTCGTCGCCACTGCGGAGATCGCAGACATACCCTGGCTGTTGAAGGTGCCTGAGACCGAAAAGGAGGAGGTCGGCGCGGAGTGGTCCGTGGACCATCGGGCGTTGCTGAACTAGGTACAACACTGTTCACTTTGCAATCCGAATGGCGGCGTTAAAGTCGATGCGCGTGGTCGGCTGTGGCGTGCGCGGACGCAATGGGTAGCCGCTCATCTTGCGCTTGACCCCGCGCGGCACCTGCCTGCCG
>JAABUX010009214.1_pt1 | contig 11223 bp, 18 predicted proteins | sample 5561851 | NCBI WGS metagenome assembly JAABUX01 (sample SAMN10711883, study PRJNA513361) | rock metagenome | isolation source: Antarctica rocks | place: Antarctica: Victoria Land, Richard Nunatak red sandstone | collected 2016-01-03 | reverse complement strand
TCCGATCTGTCGACCACGGCATCTGCATGAAACCACGGCCGAAACTCTATGCTCCTACTGTGCTTTCGGCATTCGTTCAGTACTCCAATGATCAAGTCTGCAAAGAAGCAACGTCATCCTGCAAGCTTGACATACGACTCTTGGGTGCTCAGCATCGCACCCGTGCTCCGCCAGCAGTTGGCCGGTCGCCGGGCTGAAGACCTGCAGGGGCGCCTGATCGCAGAACAGCGAGTGGTCGAAGGACGACCCGCCGCGGGGGCGCAGCGCCACGACCGCCTTGCGCCCGTCCAGGTGCACGGCGCTGACGCACAGCGTGTCGCCGTGGTACTACATAGCAGGCAAGAAGAAGGATTAGTTTGGGTGAGGATCGGGGCGAAGACAAGAATCGACTTTCCGATATCAGGATTTAGGGAAGGTGACAGGTAGATTGGGGCTGGGATCAGGATCGCGGCAGTGCGTCAGAAGTGAATCATCAGGTTTGACATCGGCAGAGCAGCAAATAGAGCACCAGCCTCTCGCCCCCATGGCATGCGGTGCTCTGCTTTCTATCCTCCGTGACCGTGCGAGCCACCAAAGCTGAGCAGAAACGCAAGCTCCGACCCGGCATGATCGTACACTTCTCTGGGACGACGAGTGAAGGTCAGCGCATTGGGTTCGCACTCGGGGCGCACGTTTCGCTTGGGGATGGTGAGTAGGTCAGCATAGGGCTGTGGCTGTGCGGCGTCACTCAGGCAGCGCAAGTCCCACAGCGCCGCGCCGACCTCGCCGCCGATGCACACCGTGTGCCCGTGCGCAGACATTGCCGTGACGCGTTCGCTGCGTCCTGTGCGCACGTCTTTCGATCAGCGTGAGCCCTTCCGGCACACTTCCTAGCCAATTCCGTGGCAAACTCAGACGGACTGGCGCATGATGAGGCATTGCTTGCAACATCCTCAACACCAGCGTGCTGCGGGACATGGAAAGCTTGGTTGCTGCGTAGGCTACTGACGGATAGCGCTTGCGTGCCTTACGGGAGCACGTGTTCGAGTCTACGGTGCTGAGCCTCCGCAAGCGCGCACCAGGCTTCAGGCTGTGCACAACGCCCCGCCTCACGCGCGGGTCCAGGGTATAGAGCGTCGCCGCGTCCGTGAGGCCCAATAGGGGCACCGCCCCGTCCAGCGCCGCCAAAGACGTAACGGCGCCGTCCAGCTTCGCGGTAGCTTCGCACGCGCCGCGCTGCACGTCCCACGTCTTGACCTTCTGGTCGGCGCTGCCGCTGCACAGGCGTCCGGCGCCTGCATCGGCACGTAAAGAAAATTGGGTCTGTACTGCATGCAGTCGCATAGGTCGTCGTGGCAGGAGATGCGCCACATAACACATTTGAGTGCGACCTTGCGCGCTGGATGAGCTGCCGTGGTCCATGCAGCTTTCTGCATCCGTGACAGCAGTTGGCCACCAGACACCGCATGCAAACCATGAGTACCTGAAGACATCTCGCCAACTTGGCCCAGCTTGAAGCTGCGCCACGCACTTGACCTCGCCGCCGTGGCCCCGCAAGACCGCGGTGCTGGTGGACTGGTGGCGGCCCAGCGGCCACACGCGGATGGTGGCGTCGAGGCTCCCGCTCACCAGCGTCGCAGCGGCCGTCGGACCTGCAGCATGACGCAGGGTCGACCTCTGCAGCAGCAATTTAACGGAAGACTGACTGGAGCGGCAGCGGCAGACATTTAAGCGGCTGACCCTGTCTGTGCTGACGGCTCTGCAGCGGTGCGGTCGCTGATCAGAGGTGCATCACGCAAGGCCCTGTCCTGCAGGGCCGTACACCCGTGGGGATTGTCGGCACGGACTCATACCCATAGTTTTACTGCGACTAGTTTTATGGTTGGGAGCAAAACTTCGGTAATAATTTAGGCAGGTAGTTGCAGGCTGATAATCATAGAAGCCAGTGATAAGGATTCAAGGGCGTGCGCAGTAGAGATCCCGCACCATGAGAGGAACATGACCTGGCGCAGCAGCTAGCGGGTTGCACCGCACGTGCCGCGTCGCCCAGGAGCCTCATGCAGCTGACGCCCTCGCCGTGCCCTCGCAGCGCCCGGGACGTCAGCACGGTCCGCATGCCGCGGGAGAAGGCAGGGTGGCGTTCGTGCTCCTCAGTCGTGCGCCACAGCCTGCGCAGACACCAGCTGCTGAGCGTCCAGGGGTGCAGACATGCAGATGTTGACCATGTGCGACGATCGCCGCCCAGAGCAAACGGTCTGCGCCGGATGTCCTGTGCTCCTGCTGTCGTGCCCGTCTGCTACCCTACCCGGTCCTTGCGCGAGCATGCACCTCCTGCAAGCCCCTCATTGTGGGACGCTTGCCTCATTGTGGGACGCTTGCCGTCGAATGCCTTCTGCGTCATGACTACGACTGCACAACCGTCAGATCTGGCGTCGGCATTCACCGGACCCCACCTGATGGTCCGATCCGCCGAGCCTGTGATTGCCGTGAGGTCTCCGGTCCACGCTGGCAGCAGGCTGGTGACGCGGCCGTGTGGCCTGCACCCTCCAGCAGCGTGTATTGATCATGCAGCGCCTGAAGGTTTGCGCCCTACGGAACAATGGGGGCCGGTGCTCAGGGCTCCGTAGCTACGTTGAAGTCTCGGCCATGAGAGCCAGAATAGTCCCCGCCCACCGCCGGTGCCGCGCTGCCCCGGACCCGGCGGTACAATAGGCCACCTACACAAAAGCAGATGACCTGCCTGCATGCTGCATGGGGTAAAGCATGACCGCGCATCTCCCACCCGTGCAAACCTGGTTCCTGCCCTGAAATGAAGGCATTGCAGATCTTCATGAGCATGCTTAGGGAGTGTTGTAGGACAGGGCAGCCTCCGGCCATTCACACAAGAGGCCTAACCCTAGCCGTAACCCTAACCCGCACCTGCGCGGCGAGGGCGACGGAGCCTCGCAGGGCGACGTGCACGACCGGATTCAAGCTGCTGGCGCCGAAAGCTTCGGCGACCGGGTTGTTCGTCCGCAGCTGCGCGGCGCTCACCGCGGCGATGAGAGGCAGAGCAGATGCAGCAGCATGCAGAAGCAGGGCTGATCAGGGTATGAGCCTGATCAGAGGGTATGGGTGTCGATGCAGGACAGACAACTCATGCCAGGCTCAGGGTCAGGGTCAGGGTTCTGCGTTTGATCGGCGTCAGAGCGATAGGTACCTGGCAGCAGGCGTTGTGCGTGGCGCTGTACAGCCGCCGCCAGGCCGCCGCCAACCGCCTCACTGCCCCGAGTTCCTGCGCGTCCCACTCAATCGCTCGGTGGCATGCCAGCCTGCGTCCTCATGCTATGGATTGTGGCTCTCATCGCGCTCGAGGCCAGCTCCGCATCGGGCTACCGTGCTCAGCGTGCTGCAGCATCGCAAGTAACATGCCAATAGGGCATGATGCCGTGTGAGCACCCAGCGGTTGCAGTACTGCATGGCCCACAAGTGGTCGTTGGCCAGCACGCTGTCCCGCACGCCCCTGCTGACCAGCGTGAGAATGCCGACGTCCGCGACCGTGAGGCGCGTCGCGATGTCGGCCAACACGTCGCCGGGCAAGTCGGCAAGTCCCGAGGCGGGAAGGGTCCGACCGCGCGCGGGGTCCATCGCCGAATGGCTGGCGATGTGACTTTCAGCCACATGCGGATGAGCCATGCTGCATACTGAGTCACCCGAGGCTGCAGAAGTACCAACGTTCCCGATTGTTTCCCACTGCATCTTCACAACACTTCGGTTCACACCGATGCTACATATGTGGCTGACCTAGCGTTCGCATCCAGCAATTTCATTACCTCTTCCATACATCAAAACGAGCCGTCTCCTCTCGTTCCAAAATTCCTGCCGGCAGTGATTGGCATCGTGGGTGGGCAGCGTGCTAGCGCTCCCAGCCTCTGTAGACTCCGCGCGTCACCAGACATCAGCGCCGCGAGCTGCCGACCTGCTCTCACCTGCACACGAGTGCCCCGGATGTTGCTGTGGAGGCGGCCAGGACTGTGCACACGCATGCGCGACGCCATTGGCATGGAACAGGGAGCAAGCCAGTGAGTCACAACTCGAGCCCGCCATTCAGAACGATCTCACCGTCTCTTGGCATGGTCTGCTTGAGCGCGGGCTCCTCAGCATCGACGTCGAAGGCATCTTAGCCAGACCAGGTGCTGCGCGCGTCACTGATCCCGTCGTCCTGTTGGTAGCACTCAGCCAGAGCCGGGCTCGCTGTCATTTCGATGAAGGCCTGCGTGACAGGCTTTATATCTTGAGAGCTGGACGCTTCTGGCAGCCACGTCAAGCACCGTGAGCATGCCGGCGCTGTAGCTCATTCATGCGAAGTAGGTCAGATGTTGAGCTCTGCCAACATGCGACACAGCGTAACAAGAACACTGCCAGCTCAGCCTCGAGTCTGAGGGTGCATGATGTGTGAATCTGCTCCTGTGAGCCCGCTGGACACACAAATGAGCGCTGACTGTGGTGGCCATTGTGAGTCTGGTCAGCGGGGGGCGGCGTTACAGCTGCACTGCACGGAGTGGCGCAGCAGCTCTTGCCAGCCACCGTTCTCACGCGCCAACCGCTCGATCGCCGCCGCCAGGCCTGCCATCTCCGCTAGCAGCGCCTCCAGCTGGCTCCGCATCGGGGAACACGAGCACACATCGTTCATCACCTGAGCTGCCGTGCATGAGTCAGCAATCGGCAAGGCTTGCATCATCCAACCTGCCAACTGCTGCAGTATGTTTCGTCAGCCGGCGAACACATGCGCACCCGCCTCTGGGCCGATGACAGGCAAAGACGCTCAGATTCCAGGCCTCCAGCCCGTGCGGGCTTGTCCGAGTGCGCCGGGCCTGCATTTGTTCGCCTTGCAGCAAGCGCAGAGCAGCCTACGTGCAGCACAGCAGTGGTCAGACCACAGGGTTAGGGTTAGGGTTAGGGTTAGGGTTAGGGTTAGGGTTAGGGTTAGGGTTAGGGTTAGGGTTAGGGTTAGGGTTAGGGTCAGGGTTAGGGTTAGGGTTAGGGTTAGGGTTATTGTTTGCAGGTTTCCACAGCAGTGACCCTATTCCTGAGGTGGCCACAGCAAAGCGGGAGGAAAATCTTTCGATGCATCATAGAGGCCGTGATGTCGCAACCGTCCACTGCGATGATGGTGCAACGCAAACCGGCTGTGTTCGTCCGGATGTGGTTGCGTTTTAGGCAGCGCTTGGATATTGCATCTGACACGGATATTGATGATCATGATCGGTACCCTCGCTGACGTGCACAGCCACGCACACACTGGTGGCAGCCGCGAGAGGTGCAGTGGGGCTGTTGTACATGCAATATTACACAGCAGACAATATCGATGCCATTGAGCGTCATATACTGTCTGCAATTCTGCTTCGAGCGAAAACAACATACGCGCCTGACCCTAACCCTGCCCTAGATTTGTTCGCCAAGAGGATGCTCGTTGATTCCGACGGCAACGTTGACAGCGCTGATATCATATTGCTGTCACCGCTCCCGATGCAGAAGCTCGGCGGCGATCTCTCTGGTGCGTTGCTGCTCGCTGTACCTCTGGGCCCTCCACATGCCCGCCTCCGCCTGGCTAAGCTCCTGCACGCAAGCGTTGCACCAAGCAACTAATCACCGATGATTGAATGACTCCGGAACAACATATGCATGATGTCACTGTTACGCATCCACAACCAGTCGTCTTAGAGCATCATGGGTATTCATATGCAGCGTCAGAAGAACACAAGCATCAGCATTCTGAAGGGTTTGGGCCGCACCCGCCATGTTGCGAGCAGCCGCCCCAGCGCGAAGGCAAAGCCCAGCCAGAACCCGAGCGACGTAATGCGCTCCGGGGCAATGCCCCCCAGGGTCATCAGGCCCGCCGCTGCGGCAGTGCCCGATGCGTCCGCCAGCGCCAGCGCCGCCACAGCCATCTGCAGGCTCAGCCCTTTCAGCATTCGTAGTGTCGCAGAGCCCATCGCATTTGCGCACGAGTGTGCACGCACTGCATGACAGCTGCTCCACAGCCTGATAACTCACAACGTGCTGATTGGACGCAATTGAGAGCAGGCGTTGTGCAAGTTAACATGCATGTGGCTTGGCCAGAGGCAGGGCATGTATGAGCAGATGCAGCGCGATGAGTAGCACAGACCGGTCTGCTACACTGCGAGCAGGGGACGGCATGATGGCGCACCCAAAAGGCCTTCACCGCCGAGCTGCGGCGTGCTGTCCAATCGCCCAGCAGAACCACAGGGTCCGACGGGGTGCCCTGATGCGCATGACAGCCATCTGAGAGACACGCACTCACACGTTGCGAATCGGTGCGCAGCGCCATGGGTGCAGCGGATCGTCGATGCTGACCCCGTAGAAAGCTACAAGGCGGTAAAGTCGCTTGATCTGCAGCGCTGCGCAGTAGGCTGGCAAGGCAAACAGCCAGATCAAGTTGAAGCCACCTCGCCTTGTGATCCTAGTCATGTCGGCATGCTAGCCGCCAACGCTATTAGATGGTGATCGAGAGCGTGTTTGACATGATCAACACGAAGTTCAAGAAGGACATGCGTCTTTTTGTGCAGTTGCACGTGCAGCTGACAACAGCTGTGTGCGTACCGCCTGATGTACGAGCGTCATATCCAGTCGCCCGTCGACGAGGTCGCGGGGTCCATCCCGAGTCAGGTACCTAGGTGTTGGATTGACGCCGGCTCCAAGCCATGAGGCCGCGCCAGAGCTGCGGCAGATAGCCCCACGCTGGGTGGGGGCCCCGCGAAATGCGTCCTTCCCGCGTGGATGGTCCAGACCTGCATGGTGCAAGTGCAAATCCGTTGCTGTTTGCCGTCTGTGACGATGACGGGCGGTGCCAGCAGCACTGCAGCTAGACTTTCTGCCTGCGTGCAAGTGCTGGGAGACCTCATGCACAGTCGCGGGGTGTCAAAGTTCTGCACCTGCTACATGCGACAGCCATGCAGCTGTTTGCGAGCTCAGTCGAGACACAGCTCCTCACCTGGTTGCCCGCCTCCTGTATGTCCATGCCGCCGCGCCTGCGTCCTGCAGCAATGATGCGCATCAGTGTTTGATGGCTCCCTGCCCTGAGCAGTGGGCCAGTCCACGAACGCGGTGCCTTCGTGACGCTGGACGTCAGAAATCACAGCTCGCTTGTCAACCCTGTAGGACTGAGCGAATACTCCACTGGGAGTAATGAGGGTGGGCAGCAGGAGGAATGAGGATAGGAGGAATGAGGTAGAAGATTGTCAGGAACTCTCATTGTTCGCATGGAGGAATGAAGGTGCCGGGAGGAGGAATGAGGAGTTGCATCTTGCGCCATATTTTACACTGTAGGCCGCGCATGCACGTTCTGCTTGCTCACGGACGTCCAGATTATGCTCGCAAAGCTATTTTATAGGTGGCAGAGCTCAAAACCAGCCGGCATGCCTCAGCTGATATCACGAGTGCCAGCAGGCTCCCGCGCTCTGCACAGGCACACTCATGACAACAGCACGACTGAACTAGAAGGCGAAGACTAGCATTCACTAAACACGTCGCCATGATTCTGCCGCACGGCGCTGGAGCGGCTGACTGCTGCGGTTGTGCAGAGATCCTGCGGCGGTAGACGACTGCGCACGCAACGGCGCCAGCCCTGCGTGGCACTCGCCGAAGGGATAGCAGCGGGCCTTCGTCTATATTGAGTCACCGACTCGTGCGTCCTGCTGCCTGCGTTGTCCCTGTTGGCTGTAGTGCTGCTGCCCTTCTGCTCGGCCCCGGTCAGCTCCTGCATGCCGTGAACAGCATACGGTCACAACGTGCATGGTAGAGACAATGCTATTGCAGCCAGGACACACAGCGGAATCTTGGCAGCATTCCATCAACGGCAGCCACACCAAGCAGACGCAAGTGAGCAGTGAAACACCAGCCGGCAGAGTCACACCGGCTTGCTGATTTGTGAGGCACGGCAGGATAGGTGGTGACTGCCGACCAGCCGGCCATGCCGGCGGAGTTGGCACCGTCCGCGACGCCAGCATGCTGTTGACGTCAGGTCCGGCCCTCGCGGCAGCAGCCAGCAGCGCCTGGCATATCGAAGCCCCTCAACCTGCAACCTGGGCAGCACCGGCATTGTCACGGGAGTACCACGCAGACTGAAGGACTTTGCCGCTGGCAGCTGCGCACAGGAAGGGAACACAGCGGCAACGACGGACCACCTTATGACCAGGCCACCAACTGCGTTGCATTGCACAGCACTGCACTGCAGTGCGCGGGAGCAACCCCGTGCAGGAGGGCCATGACAGGATGTAATATGACCCTGCCAATGCGCAGCATAGACGTATGTGATGACCGGACGCACCTCATATGGCGTTCGGCCTCGTGCAGCGTGAGATACCCGCGTCATGGGACCAGCGCTGCACGTGCACGGCCGTCCGCCATCGCGACGAATGCCGACCTGCGTCGCTGACAGCACCACCTTGTCAGCTGCTGGACACAGCCGAGCGGGCACGAAAGACAACAGCATGAACGAAGCCTGAAGCTAACATGTACCACTGAAATGACATGGCAAACTGCTCGCGGTGCCATTGTACGCTGTGCATCGCAGGAAATGCATGCATATGTGGCCTCACCTGCATAGCAAGGACAACGTTGACGGCGTCGGCTTTGCACCAAAGGTGCATCAGCACACCACAGTCGCCGGGACGCACGACCGCCTCCGCTGGCGCTCCGAGCTCCGCGCGAGGCCTACGACGGCGTAGGTCCACCATCGAAGAACATGCCTCCTCGTTCCTGTTGCTTGGTCCTGCACCGATCGCAAATAGCCTGAGCAGATTAGGAAGCCGCAAGAGGCCCAAAGTGCTTAACAGCTCATCAGATGCTGTTAATCTTAAACGTCACCGGCACACGGTCTCAGCTAGTGATGGACGAACCACAAGACAAGCGACGCTGTTAATGATGTGTGGGCGACGCACCTCAAGACTTGCTTACACGCTGATGACACCCACGCGTGTGCAGCACAGCGACTTGTCCAGCATGTGCACTGTGCAGGCTGCCGGCGTTGGCTGCTGCGGCACATCGCCAGCCGCTCGGCTTCCCTATGCACCAGACAGGATTCGCTGAACAAACGCAGCCTCACAATCAGCAATGCGGAGTGACATTGTGCACAGCACCGCGCACGTTATATACTTGGCACCGGAGTCACTGTGGTGCTGTTGCAGGGCGTACCTCAGCGTGCAGAACTCTGCAGCCTCTGACACGCTTTCTGCCCGCGCGGAATGGCGTGACCGGTGCCGCATACAGCCAGACCTCCTAGGACTGAGGGGGGCCGGCATGGCTGGCGCCGGACGTGCGAGAGCGGTCACACATGAGGCTGGCGCGTGCGCGCATGCGCTGCCTCGCTCGCTAAGTCCCGGATCGGTGGCTCCCGAGCGCTGTCAACCACGACAGAGCATCCGGGCTGATCGAGAGACACCAGCGACAGCCCGAAGAGCTGCTGCGAACCTGCGAGTTGGAACATCGCCGACGTCGGGCTAGGGGCTTGGCGGTGCCGGACCGTCTGCATGCGAACCCAATGCAACGCTCAACCATCGTATCAAGACAGGGAGAGTTGCGATGGCGACGGTTGGGTTGTCGACGAGGACGCACCGGGATCGGCGACCATCTGCGCAGCTGCACAGAGCGCTGACCGGCTCTCTGACGCTCCGGATAGCTGCGAAGATATGCGGCAATGCCGGGAATGTTTCGAGAGGCACCTTCGGCAGCTGCCTGTGCGTGTCCCGAGGCGTTGAGCCGGCGCCGGCTGTCGGGATTGAGCCCGCCGTCGCCCACCTTGTCGTCTGACAGATCTGGGGTAGGCTGCGGCGCACCGGCACTCAGCACTCTTCTTGATGTCACACTCATTCCTCTTGCCACCCAGTCATGCGCCAGTCATTCCTCCTTACAGCCGGTCATTCCTCTTTCATTCCTCTGTCTCCCTGTCATTCCTCCTGATTACTCCCATTGGAGTATTCGCTCAGTCCTACAGGGCAAGCTATAGCATGCTTATCGGAGGCGGCGGTGCAGTGGCGGGAGCATTGCATCCTCCGATCGAGCGGAGACAGACCTTGGCCCGACTAGATGTCTCTGATCAGTTCCAGCTGTCTAGTCAGCAGGTTGCTGACTCGACACAAGCGTGTAGAGAGAACAATCGTCTGCGAACGAAGCAGAAGGACAGAGCATTCCATTGTCTCGCCTGCTGCTGGGGCAGAACTCAAAATTACATCAAACGCCGACAAGTGCGTTCAGGAGCTGTGCTCGAGCCTCTGAGAGTGCTCGAGAGTCGACGGCAACACGCCGGTGCAGCTGCTCAATCTTGCTCGGAGGCTCCTTTACGAGTCTGCACGGACCCTGCGCGGGCACCTCCGCCCCCTGGTCACGGAGAGAGGCAACAGTCGGCTGTACCCGAGCGGTGGATGTCGTCATGAAACGCGGGAAGGGGCAACGCTCGCAGGCTGCTGGAAGCGGTACGGCCTGCTGGGAGCGATAGAGCAGTAGCACATGACGTTCGACACTTCCACGCTACCGCACATCTGGTTTCTGAAGGGCCCCCCCTCCCCGTTTGCTTGCAGCTGTCGTGTCACAGGTAGCCGAGTCAATCTGACGGATTCCACGCTGCGATGCAGGCGCTCACAGGCGCGGCAGAGCAGTCAGTACATCTGACGCTGCTGGGCGCGAGGCCGTGGATGACCATGTGGACGCAGCTGCCGGTGCGCGCCCAGGCGGGCGTGCAAATCCCCATATTCAAGACCCGAAGATGCCCCCTGACCTGTACATTTCGTACGAATGCTACAGTCTGTTCTTCTACTTCATGTTGATTATGCATCCGATCGTAGCCGCCATCCTCGTTATTTACAAGGACAGATTGCCAAAGTTTGGCGAGAAAGGATAGACATGTCATCATCGTCGTGGTTGTTGCATCGTGCTGTAAACAATCTGAATGTGGGTGATTGCGCGTATATATCTGCCATCACCTGTTTGAATCCAATTTGCCGGCACGAATTGTCACAGGTTGCAGTGGATGTCTACTTCAACGCCCAATGCCAGCAAATGCTGCTGCTGGTCGCATCCTGTTCCGCCACTGGCATAAGGGTGCTGTGTGTTGCCTTCAGAAGTAACAGCCTCTCACGCAATCTGGATTTCCACCCAGCCCTACTATCGACACAAACGGGACCAACACAGCATTCACCGGGTCAACATCCAACACCCTTCCGAGGCAGCGGAGGGTGACATATATGA